>APMI01000913.1_pt1 | contig 177356 bp, 168 predicted proteins | sample 667938 | NCBI WGS metagenome assembly APMI01 (sample SAMN01084076, study PRJNA167559) | wastewater metagenome | biome: Wastewater | place: Denmark: Ejby Moelle, Odense | collected 2011-11-28
CCCATTCTGCGTGCGGTTTTAATTACCCGAACCGCAATTTCACCACGGTTGGCAATAAGAATTTTGTTAAACATCAAATATCCCCAGAATTATTACACTTAGTTATACAAGTGATACTGCAACAACCACCATATACAAGCGGGTTTTTAGCATGTCCATTGGTCAAAAGTCTAATTATTTTTTCTCAAATTCTTTTGAAAGATGTTTTTTAATTACGCTCTCTACCCACTCATGCTCCATAATCCTTGCCCTGCCAACCACGGTAACTAAAAACGCTGTCGACCACCCAACAAGGACAAGACCATTAACAGATTCAATTGCGCCAACAACGCGCCATTGTTTTGGTAAAAATAAATCGCCATAACCAAGCGCAATAAAATTCTCAATTGAAAAATAAAGCGCCTCTTCAATATCGTGAAAAACACCAAATCCCCAGTGATAAACAATGGCATAAATCCATATTTCAATGCTGTGTGCTGCAAAAATTCCCATTACAACAAATAATATTGTTATCACTTCTTTTAATGGGTGTGCCACCATTTGATTGGCTTCATGACGCCATTCTCTTGCCCTTAAAATAAAGGTTAAAATAGACAAGGCTGTCAAATGTATAATTACAGTAGTCACAATCAGTATTGTTGCAATTAACAAATTTAAACCAAAATGTGAAATAATATTGTTATCATACATTATAACGACCCACTGAAATTTAACTTTTTAAAGTTAGTACTTTAAAATTAAGAATATTAAGCTGAATATGTTGCTTAGCAGACAATAACTAAAGGTGCATTAAATTGAAAAATTATTTATCTAAAATAATTGCATTCTGTAAAAGACACAGATTTAGCTGCGCAATTATCGCCGCTATAAGCCTTATTGGTGCGGGTGCCGCCGTCGCACAAAGCATGTGGCTTGGTAATTATAAAACAAAAGTTATTAATCAAGCATACTTCCCTACGAAAACCTGCATCAATATGGCAGGCGGATTAGAGGCACCAATTGAAGGTGAATGGGGCTTTAAATTTCAAAAAGATGATTTTTCTAATATAAAAAATAAAGGGTTTGATACCGTTAGGATCCCAATTGATTGGTCGAGCCGGGCAGCAAAACAAGAACCATACCAAATTGATAATAATTTTTTTAAACGCGTTGATGAAATCATTAACTGGGGCCTTGATCAAAAACTAAATATAATAATCAACGTCCATAATTATGATGAAATTTATCGTGCACCAGATGAAAACGTGGGGCGCCTTGTAGCAATATGGTCACAAATTGCTAATCACTATAAAGATGCCCCGCAAAACTTGATGTTTGAAATTATAAACGAACCGCGTGATGCATTTTCTGGCGATAAAATGAATCAAGCACAATATCGTTCGCTTTTAGAAATTAGAAAAACAAATCCGACGCGCACAGTTATATTTAGTGGCGATAATTGGGGGACAATTGGCGGAATGTATAACCTTAACATTCCAAACGACCCATATATTGTGGCAACTGTTCATCATTATTTACCATTTGAATTCACACATCAAGGTGCAGAATGGCTAGGGGCACAAGCACCGCCAATGGGGCGGGATTTCCCAATCGGAAGCGATAAAAAAGATCTTCATAATTACGTTCAAAAAATCGCACAATGGCGCACCCATCTTGGCATTCCAGTATTTGTTGGCGAGTACGGTACAAGTGAATCAGTTCCACGTCATCTTCGTGCACGTTGGGCGGGTGAAGTAACACGTGAATTGCAAATGGCACAAATCCCTGCATGTTATTTTAATTATAATGCGGGCTTCGGCATATATGACAGAAAATCAGGTTGGGACAAATTAATTTTAGACAGCATAATAAACACGCCACAAGATGGCCTAGAATTGCGGCGATAATAAATTTATCATAATACGGCTTGTAAAAAATAAAGACCTAATACAATCTCAAAAGAAAATGGGATTTGATTATGAGATTACTCGCACTTACAGTTTCGCTTACCTTTATACCTTTATCAACACTTGCCTCAGAAGCACCAAAATCGCCAAGTGAAATTCTTGAACAAAGTTCGCCTAGTGAATGGAAATCAATCAGCCCGGATAATTTATTAATAAACACACTTAGCGATGGTACACAATTCATTGTTTATCTTAATGATTTTATGCCAAAATCCCATACTTCAAATATAAAAATTCTTGCCAATTCACATTGGTTTGACAAGGCAAATATTGTTCGAGTGCAGGACAATTATGTCGTTCAATGGGGGCGTGAAGAAGGAACTTCTTTACCCGAAAATGTTGTAAAACAACCACCTGCAGAATACGAATTTCCTGCAAAACAATATAAATTCAAACCGCTGAAATACCGCGATACATACGCTACTCAAGTTGGGTTTGTAGATTCATGGGCGGTTGCTGGCGATGGTAAGGATTTGTGGCTTCCTCATTGTTATTCAATGGTTGGCGTGGGACGTGATATGGCGCCAGATGTTGGAACCGGCCAAGAATTATATGTTGTTATTGGCCACTCCCCTCGACATCTTGATCGCAATATTACAACAGTTGGCCGAATTATTTACGGCATGGAAAACCTGACTTCGCATAAGCGCGGAAGCGGTCAGATGGGATTTTATGAAAACGACAGTGATAAGACTGCATTCAAATCATCAATATTGGCATCACAATTACCGGAAAATGATCGGCCCAAATATGAAATAATTGATACCAACAGTAAAAGCTTTGACGCATATATAAATGCACGCGCAAACCGTGGCGGACCTTTTTTCATTAAACCCGCCGGCGCTGTGGATATTTGTAATTCGCTTCCCCCAATCAGAAAAGCAAAATAGCTTATAATTAAATTTGCAATCCGTTATCTTTATTACCAAATCGGCGGTAGTGTCTGTTAAAATTTACATGGATGTTTGCTTTATGGCGTATCTTTATATTCTGTATATTTGGTACAAAACTAAGAGCAATCATAATTGATAAAACCCACTTATTAAGGTGAACGCTAAGATTATCCCGCGATTTATTAGTAATTTCAGCCTTAAGCACAGATTTTGCCAGCCATGCTTTGCGTTTTTTCGATGCAACTTCGCTAATATCGCGCTGCGGAAGTTCTAAAGGTAATATATATTTACCATTCTTATATTTGCCGACTGCGATCTCCTCAAAAAAACTATCATAGTCCGAATATAGCGCACGGTTTTTTGACTGGAGCGGATGCATTTTGCAACATACAGCTTCAATATACTTAACCTTCATGGCATCAGCAATGCCATATAAAGCTTCTAATACTATTGATTTTGGGCGTAAGCCTTGAAAATCTTTAGTTACCTCAACTATTCGCTTTTTTGAATCTTCAGATTTAAGCCCTTGAAGACCGCCAATAAAAATAGAGGGATTATTTATATCTCCACCAAAGAAAAAGGTGAGGCTTGAAATAAAATCAAAACCACTATCATCGACAAGTCGAATTGTTAATTCACCCTCATGGATAAAACGTTCATGAGATGATAAAATTATGCGATATTCCTTAAACGATTTTCCATTAATCGTTGCTAACAAAAATTCATTGCCAGACAATAATTTTTTGTAGACATTTTCATCAAAAAAATACTTACACAGTTCATAATGATTTGTAAGTATTTGATATTTTCTTTTTATATCAACATCTTTTGAATAGTAAAAACGTGTAAACTTACTTCTTACCACATCAATCGGGTAAATATCAGAAAACCTTTCTGAAAATTCAGAATGTATAAATTTAATCCACTTTGAGAAATATGGAAAAAACAACAAATATCTCAAAAAAAAGAAGTCTGCTTTTCTTTTTCCGTATTGTTCTCTAATTTTTTCATAATAAAACGATACTAAATTTTTCATATATTTCAGCTTATTGAGTTTAAGATCTTAACCTGCTCCCCCTCGTCTATCCCCAACGCGGTTAATGCAGTATGGATAATACCATATGCATCAAGCCCAGCCGCTTTATATTGCAATTCAGGACTATTATGATCCTGGAAAATATCAGGCAAATGTAGTGTGCGAATTTTGATGCCCCCATCAAGCCGCCCACTTTGTGCCAAATATTGAAGAACAAAGGCGCCAAATCCGCCCATCGCGCCTTCTTCTATTGTAATCAAAACTTCGTGATTTTTAACAAGATCTTCAATTAGTTTTGTATCAAGCGGTTTTGCAAAACGGGCATCGGCAACAGTCGTTGATAGCCCCAAAGCGCCAAGCTTTCCAGCCGCCTTTAATGTTTCTTGTAAGCGTGTACCAAATGACAATATCGCAATTTTGCTGCCCTGTTGAAGAATCCGCCCTTTGCCGATTTCAAGCGGCATCAAAACTTCAGGAATTTCAACACCAACACCCTCACCCCGAGGATAACGGAATGCCGAAGGACGATCATTTATTTCAAGTGCGGTTTTAGTCATTAATGCAAGCTCAGCCTCATCGGCGGCTGCCATAACGACCATACCTGGTAACGCCCCCATAAAGCCAATATCGAATGAGCCTGCATGTGTTTGCCCATCGGCACCAACAAGCCCAGCGCGATCAATTGCAAAACGAACAGGCAAGTGTTGTAATGCAACGTCATGCACAACTTGGTCATAACCACGTTGCAAGAATGTTGAATAAATAGCACAAAAAGGCTTCATGCCATCAGCGGCAAGCCCAGCGGCAAAGGTTACTGCATGCTGCTCGGCAATACCAACATCGAACATACGCGCAGGATGCGCCTTACCGAAAATATCAATACCTGTTCCAGATGGCATCGCAGCGGTAATACCGACAATTTTGTCATCTAACTCACCTAATTTTGCAAGGGTTTCACCAAAAACCCTTGTATATGAAGGTGCATTTGATTTTGATTTTGATTGCTCACCAGTTATTACATTAAAACGCTGAACACCATGATATTTATCTTCGGCATGTTCGGCAGGCGCATAACCTTTACCCTTTTGCGTTACCGCATGAATCAAAACTGGGCGATCTGTAATTTGTTTTGCATTTTCCAACACTTCAAGAAGCGTTTCCATATTATGCCCATCAATCGGGCCAATATAATAAAAACCTAATTCTTCAAACAATGTGCCACCGGTTGCCATACCTCGTGCAAATTCCTCAGCCTTTTTTGCGGCATCTTGAAGCGGCTTGGGAAGAACTCCTGCAACTTTTTTACCAACCTTACGCAAATTTCGATAATGACCAGATGATACAAGTTTTGCCAAATAGTTTGACATTCCACCAACGGGCGGGGCAATCGACATATCATTGTCATTTAGAATTACTGTAAGCTGCCCTGTGGTTTCTGCGGCTTGATTCATTGCCTCGTAAGCCATCCCTGCCGAAATAGACCCATCACCAATCACAGCTATCACACTATTGCTTTTTCCTTGTGCATCTCGCGAAGCACAAAAACCAAGTGCGGCAGAAATTGACGTTGACGCATGTGCAGTTCCGAATGGATCGTATTCACTTTCTGATCTTTTAGTAAAACCCGAAAGTCCGCCACCTTGACGCAAGGTGCGAATACGGTCGCGACGCCCAGTAAGAATTTTATGTGGGTATGCCTGATGACCGACATCCCATATAATAATATCTTGAGGTGCATTGAAAACGTTATGTAACGCAACAGTAAGTTCAACAACACCCAACCCCGCGCCAAGATGTCCGCCAGTAACAGAAACTGCATCAATTGTTTCCGCGCGCAAATCATCAGCAATTAATTGTAATTCAGATGCCGATTTTCCTTTTAAATCAGCGGGACTCTTAATTAAATCAAGGTGGGGCGTTTTTAAATCATATGAATTAGTTGTCATAAAAGACTCTTTATAAATTATTATTTTTCTAATATTGCCTATTTTCGATATTATCAACCAATTCAAGCAACATTTGGGCATTGCTGCCAAACATTCTAAGATGTGATTTGGCTTGTTTACACAGAATTGCAACACGTTCCTTGGCATTTTCAAGGCCAAGTAATGTCACAAATGTGGTTTTCCCTGATTCATCATCTTTGCTTACTGCTTTTCCTGTAACCTCTTTTGTTCCAGTGACATCAAGAATGTCATCAGTAATTTGAAATGCAAGACCAAAATCATGAGCAAACCCGAAAAGAGCATTCATAGCCTCAGGCGAAGCATGCCCCATCAAACCACCTGCTTCAACTGCAAAATGGAATAGTCCACCAGTTTTAAGTCGCTGCATCCTTGTTACAGCGGCAATGTCATTCTCAAGAATATTTGAATACATATCCATCATTTGACCGCCAACCATACCTTTTGCACCAGATGCCTTGGCAAGTGATGAAACAAGAGTTGCTCTGATATGTGGGTCAGTATGGGTTTGCGGATCTGCAAGAATTTCGAAAGCAAGTGTTAAAAGAGCATCACCGGCCAAAATAGCAATTGCTTCAGTATATTCGCGATGAACTGTTGGCCTGCCACGGCGCAAATCATCATTATCCATTGCCGGCAAATCGTCATGAACCAATGAATAACAGTGTAAGCATTCAAGCGCCACAGCAACCCGAAGCAGGCATCTTTCATCAACGCCAAACATCCGCCCAGTTTCTATAACAAGATATGGTCGCAGGCGTTTACCACCACCTAATGCAGCATATCTCATCGCACTTAAAAGTTCTGCTTCAGGCCCTTGTACAGGGGGAATAAGTGCATCAAGCGCAACCGTAACCCTATCGGCATTTTCCTGAAGTCTGACTTTTAAATTGCTCACAATTTATCCTTTTTGGGCTTTAGATATTAATTTTTGTCATCACTATATGGTGTAGCTTTAATGCCATTTTGTGTTTCAACAATTTGTTCAACCCGCATTTGCGCAGACTTTAGTTTTTCATCGCAATGCATCTTAAGCGCGGAACCACGTTCAAATAATTTTATGGAATCTTCCAATGTTGCTTCACCAGTTTCCAAAGAGCGGGTGATTTCTTCCAGCTCTTTTAAAGCGGCCTCAAAGCTTAGGGATTTAACATCAATTTGATCAGTTGCAGGCATGTATAAAACTCCGAATGCCCTTTTAGCCCGCATAATAATGATGAGCAAGCAACATTTCTCGTAAATTCAGGATTTTATTATTCGCCTTTTTGATAGATGCGATAAGACCAGTGGAAATCACCGCCGTCATATACACATTCATATCCATGTGCTTTTAAATGTGGACGCATCATTCGGTTAAACCAACCATGCGCAAGCAATGAAACCGTGCCCTTTTCTTCATTTAAAGCGACTAGTTTATCGGCAGCTTTTTTAGCACGGATTTTTGCATCTTCATGGCTTTCTTGTTCACCATGCAAACCAATATACCATGTACAGCGTGCAACAAAGCCCCACATACGCGGCGTTAATTTTAAAAACTTGGGTAAGTTTGGTGGTGGCAGCGGTGCCTCTACAAAAACTTCATCAAGTATAAATTTTCTATCACCCGCAACTCGCTCTGCAGTTTCAACCGCACGACGAAGCGGGCTAGCAATAATTTCTTCGCTACGCGCTACGGCATTAAGTAATTTACGTGGCACATTTTGTTCGGGAACAAGCCCACCCTCATCATATTTTTGCCACCAATCAATATATTCATCGGAATTAAGCCATACCTTACGGTTAAGCGCAGGCTTACCGTGGCGCGCAACAATTATTGTCTTTTGGTTTAATTTTGCGTTGGGGCTTTTCAATTTTGCAATTACTTCCAAGACATTATTACTATTATTATCGGATACTGACTTATAATAAACGTCAATATCCGTTGGCATAAAATCCGAATTATGATTGCCACAAAAAACTCTCACCCGAAACCCCCATTGCCATAGTTATTGCACTAATTATATTTTGTAACAGTTTTTTGTAAAAGTTTTTCTAATTTATGTTTTTTATCTTTTAACACTATAAATTAAGAAATTGCACCAAATTTCTGATTTCTTGGCGCGCCGCAACATTACTTAGAGACATGCCACCGGCTTCTCCAACATCTTCTAGATCCATTATGGTCAGCCCCTTTGGAAAAAGTTCACGGAAAATAACACGCTCTGAAAGACCAGGAAGGATTGTAAAACCAATACGTTTTGATAGTTTTTCAATTGCCTCCCCTACTCTTCTTTTATTGCGCGCGTCGATTTGTGAAAGACGGTTGCGAATAACATACCATTCAAGATGCGCTCTCTCTTTCATCGCTTTATTTTTTTTCGCTTCCCAAACCATTTGCGAATAAAAATTTGGCGCCGAGATTTCATCGGTTACGGGGTCTATTTTCGCCAGAAGGTCAAAATCAATAAAAGAATCATTTACAGGTGTAATAATTATATCAGCACTTCCATGCGCGGCACGTGCTTGAGCGGTATCAGCACCAGGGCAATCAACAAAGACAAGTTCAGATTCCTGCGCCGCTGTTTTAAGCGCATTTGTAGTTCGTTCTCTATCTTCTTCTTGGCGGGCTTTGATTTCTTCCTCTTTAGACAGCTCAATACTTCTGAATTCAGGAAAAATTAATGACAGGCCATGCGTATCATTAAAAACCCTACGATTTTCTATAAATCGTGTTGTTGTTTGCTGCCTATTATCAAGGTCAAACGCACACACCTTCTTACCGGCTTTAAGGCAAGCAATAATGAGGTGTGTTGCAACAGTTGATTTTCCTGCGCCGCCTTTTTCATTAGCGATTATTATAATTTTTCCCAAATCATCCCCCGAATGAATATCATTCACGCGCCAGAATCACAGCGCTTTTTGTTTCAAGGTGCAATACATAGGAAAAGCTGCTTGCAAATGCCAAGTTCAAAATGCAATTAATTATGAATTATACGGTAAAATGGCTGCTAATTATTGTTTTTAAGTGCAATTGGTTTTTGTGGCTGCTCGATATTTGATGCACTGGCGCCACCCCATACAGGTCGCTTATGATACCCGTCCAATACTGTTATACCGTCATTTTTCGGGTCATAATTCTTATAAATAGTTTCATCGCGATATTGTGGCGGACTAGGAAGTTTATCTAATTTTTGCGCCAATTCACGAATTTCATTTTGTGCAGGATATGCCCATTCTGGATCGGCAGCACTAGCACGCTGTAAATTATCGGCAACCCTATCAAGAACACTTTCAAAATTTTCCTGTTTGCGATTTGTGTCAACCCAAGGAAGGTGGTCAGCAAGTGCCTGTGGGACATCATTGGCAATAGCAGATTTTGTATCTTGATATATTGCTTTTATTGGGCCACGAGTTGCAAATTCTTCTCGAGTTTGAGGGCGACGATTAAGTTCATCCCAATCCTGCTTGAAATTAGTAGTTTTGTGCTTTACGCCGTTTATAATTTCATTGCCCGCCAAATTACTCTTGGCATTCTCTGGAATGGAAACTGAATCACTTTTCCGCTCTGATGCTTTATCACCTGCCACATGCCAGTCCTCAACTACAATTGGATTTGATTGCGGCATAATAGAAGAATAGGCTGTTTTATTAATAGGTTCTGCCGGTGTTCCACAGAATAAAATTACGCGCGACGGCACACCGCTTTCGTAAACTTGTTTTGCATTTGCATTCTCTTTAGCGAGCATTTTGTGTGCAACTTTTGAAGTTTCAGCTTTCGGTTTTAATGTAATTGTTTTTTCTTGCGCTGCCTTTTTAGGTAATGTTTTAGTTTTTGCATCCGAGTGCGTTGTAATCTCTACGCTTGGGGCAATTAAATATGGAGATTTAATCGCTGGCTTTTCAACCACTTTTGGTAAAGGCGCAGGTTCTTTCACCTGATCGGCAGGTGAATTAACAACGATAGTTGTATTATTATAATAAGGCGTAGTTTCGAAATAACCCAATGACTGTGCATATGCGCCATTGGTAAAACAAAAACCGCCAAATAAACATAAACTGCCAAATATTTTTTTCATATAAAAAGGATAAAATAAATCAGTAAAATTTGAATTAATTATCCTTTTTAATGATTATTTTGCCCATTTAGGTTGTCGTTTTTCTAAAAATGCGCGCATTCCCTCAAGCCCGTCTTCAGTTGAACGACGATGCGCAATTATTTTTGCGGTTTCTTTGATTAGCTTAGCATCAATATCTTTGCCCTTTACGTCGTCAATCATTGCATTTGTTTCAGTTATCGCACTTGGACAAGCTGAAAATACAAGATTGGCAATAATTTCTTCGCGCTTAGACAAGTCCTGCGCATCAACAGCTATTTCTTGAATTAGTCCCATGGATTGTGCACGATGTGCATCAAAAGGCATCGCAGAAGGCATAAAGGCGCGTGCATTTTTAATACCGATTGTTTCCAAAACATATGGTGTAACAACTGATGGGACTAGCCCAAGTCGTGTCTCGGAAAAACAAAAATGCGATTTTTCAGTTGCGATTGAATAGTTACATGCCGCAATTAAACCTATTGCACCACCGTATGCCCCACCTTGAACCAAGGCAACGGTATATTGTGGCAATTTATATAATTTATTCAGCATGATAGCCATGTCATGAGCATCAATTTCGTCATCCTCTGCGGAATGACGTGCCTGACGTTCCATATATTCAAGATCGCCACCAGAAGAAAAATTTCCACCTGCGCCTTTGATAAAAACTAACCGAATATTGTCATTTGATTTCAATGTTTCAAACACATCGCTTAGACCTGAAATCACCATCTCATCAAAGGCGTTTCTTTTGTCTGGGCGATTCAGAATCACAAATGCAACACCCTCTTCAGTAGTTTCGAGAATTACAGGATTAGTATTTTCCATTTTTATATCCTTTCAAACATTTGCTGACGCATAATAACCGCCTACAAAAATAAAAATAATAAGCTGATGTATGATGCATTCTTTTATTATTATTTAAAATTTGTGTGCAATTTTAAATATGGTCATAACATATCAGGGGAGAAATATGAACTTAGTAAAAACCGGATTACCGACAATTTTCGCTTTGGCTGCACTTGCATCATTACCAAACAATGCAAACGCTTTTGAACTTGAGCAAGTAAGTGCGCGCGCAGGCACGCTTGGGGTTGGCGCCGAAGTTGGCATAAAGGTATTACCTACACTTGTGTTACGTGGCATCGGTCAAGGTTATAAATACAATTATAATAAAACGCTTGATGGTATTAATTATGACGGCAAACTTAGCCTTGGTTCATATGGACTTCAGGCCGATTTTCATCCACCATTAATTCCGCTTTACTTCACTGGCGGCATTTATAATAATGATAATAAGATGGACTTAACGGCCGTTCCATCTGGAACTTATACAATTGGTGACAACACATATACAGGTGCAGAAGTTGGCACTTTAACCTCGCATGCAACATTCGATAAAACGGCGTTATACGGTGGACTTGGCCTTGAATTCCAGCTTGGTCCGATTGCATCAGTTATAGAGGGTGGTATCTATTATCAGGGTAGCCCGAAAATTTCTTCTAAAGTAAGTGGCCCTATTGCCTCAAACTCAACATTCCAACAAGATTTGGCAAAAGAAACTTCACAATTAGAAGACAAGCTTGACAAAGCCAAATATTACCCTGCTATTACATTGATGGGCAGATGGAAGTTCTAGCCATATTATAATCATAACATCAGGGAAGAAATGCTACCGATTGATTTTGATAAAATTCCATTTTTAAAAAATACCGGCTGGCTGACGAGAAGAGAAGTCGCCAAAAAGTTGCGGTGGTATTCATTGCCTGGTGGCATGCCTCTATTTTTAGAGGGTGAAGATGCCGATATGTTGTGGTTTGTGCGAACTGGTTCATTAGGGGCTTTTCGTACATTGCCTAACGGCGAAACTGAACTTGTAGGATATATCAGAAGCGGTGAACCTGTTGGTGAAATGGCGTTAATCGCTGGTGAAAAACATTCATCATCAGTTTACTCATTACGTGATAGCGAGTTATTTGGGCTAGATAAAAAAACATATAATAAGCTAATTATGCGTTACCCTGAACTTATAAGTGGCCTTGCAAAGCTAATATTAATTCGTCTTAGACAAGAAGACAAAATCCGAAAATCTGGAAGCTCAAAAGTTTATTCCTTTTTTGCAGCATCACCTTCAATTGATATATTATACCGTGCAAATTCAATCGCGGACGAAGTTAAAAAACTCGGTAAAAAGACCATTGTTTTAGGGCATGAGGCACTCGCACAAACATCCGATTATTTTGATGAACTTGAACGAACTTATGACATCATTATTCTCGCTGCACAATTGGGACAAGATTCTTGGTCACAAATATGCCTTAGACAAGCTGATAGAATATGGATTTTTGGAAGAACAGATGCCAAACCATCAATTCCATTATTGCCAGAAAACTCAATTCCCATGCAGCGTTTCAAACTAGTAGATATTGTTTTACTTCGCAATATGGGCAAGAAAAACATTTCAACTGCACAAGAATGGGCAAAGCATTCAGGCGCATCAAGAGTTTTCAATTGGCGTCAAAGTGATTACGGCGATCTGAAATCTCTCGCACGCATTATTTCAGGAAAATCTGTTGGCCTTATATTAAGCGGCGGTGGCGCACGTGCATATGCACATATCGGTGCGGTGAGGGCATTACGCGAAGAAAACTATGATTTTGATTTTTTAAGCGGCACATCAATGGGCGGCGTCATTGCAGGATGTGTTGCAATGGGTTGGAATGACCAAGAAATTGAAAAACACATATGGGATGCATTTGTTAAATCGAACCCACTTAATGACTATGTACTTCCTGTTGTTTCATTTGCCTCAGGAAATAAAGTTGACGAACGCCTAGCAGAACATTTTGGGGAAACCTTAATCGAGGATTTAAGGCGTCCATTTTTTTGCGTTTCAGCAAATCTTATGAACGGAAAGCTTAAGATACATCGCGAAGGTCGTTTAAGAGATGCATTAAGGGCAAGTATTGCTATACCCGGCTTATTACCACCTGTAGCTAATGAAGATGAGATATTGGTTGACGGTGCAACCCTAAACAATTTTCCAGTTGATATTATGTCAACAATTCATCGCGGCATTAATATTGGTGTAGATGTAGCCGCGCAAAATGCACTCATTCCAGACGAATTTATAGACCCACCTAACTTCTTTGGCTGGGTTCTTCAACACGGCATTCATTCCCCTCCCCCAATTGCCGAACTTTTGATGCGTGCGGCAACCGTCCCGATAACAAATCTAAAAGCGCCAATCCAACCAGATATTTTGGCAACTCCTGAATTAGGAAATATCGCTCTCCGAGACTGGAAGGCGTTCGATGTGGCCATTGAAGCCGGGTATAATAATGTTAAAGAAATCTTGAAGAATCAATAATTACAGTTAATGAAAAATTTTATTAATTTGGTCAATATTTTGCCCATGTTTGTGTGTATCATGTTCGCTTGGATTTATTAAACTTGTTCATAATGTTAGTCTAAGGAAAATTATGAGAGCTGTTGTTGTATCTGCTATTGCTTTGGGCGTTGTCGCAATAATTGGCGCAGGCGTAGTTGTTACCCGATTTGTCCTTAAGATTAATCCTGATAATTCGCAAACTAATGACTATACCACGCAATCACATATCATAAATGAAACTGGTGAGATACAGCCCGATTTATCAAATATGCTTGCGGGACAAGGAAATGACACAAGCACATTGACACCGACAAATAAAAATATGGCAATTGATGCCAACGCAGAAGCATTAGCAGAACAACAGGCCGTTGCAGGATGCGTTTTAAATATCAGCAAGAAAATTCCAATAAAAGATTGGACTACAAGCGGCTTTGTGGTCGCAACAGCAATCGGCGATGACTGTTATAATTCAATTGTTCGAATTGCGATAAAATCGTCCGAAGGTAAAGTTTTATTTTCCATGGCAGCGCCAGGACGTGATTTCGGAATAAGTCCTGCGGTTGACAAAAGTGTTTTGCAAAAAGCAATCGCAGCATCACTTCCGGACTCTGCTATTCACGCTGCGGCATACCCTGCATGGATAAATGATGATGATATGCCTTATGGCACTGAATTCACGCGTGAGGCATACCAAAAAGCACGCGATAAAAACATTCCGGTTATTTGCGTAAAAGTCCCAACTGCACCGCAAACTTGTGTCGCTTATGATGCCGCAACTGATAAAATGAAAACTCTATAACGTGGCTAAGATTTCAACTTTGACAATATGCCAATTGTAATTGCGATTAAACCAACCGCCGCAATCATTTCAATAAAGGCAATATTTGGCGTTAATTCGGTACCACCAGTAAATACGCCAAAACGTATCAATTCAGAAACACTTGCAATTAATGCAATCGCGCCAGCCCCAATCATAAAATAGTTTGCAATATCATTAGACGATAGGTTTGAATCAGTTTTATTTGTATCTTCAACTTTATGCGATACAAAAATATCATCATTTGTTTTTGCAATTGGGCCTTTTGCAATAACTGCATCTTTTACTTCAGTCTTTTCAACAATACTTTCAGTAACTGTTTGCGATTTAACCGAAACATTATCGTCAAGAATTTTAAGATTATTTTCTGTCTCTTCTGCGTTTAGAAATTCAATATCTGCATCAGTCGTGAATAAATCATCACCTTCAACCGAATGGCTTTCAGTAACAACATCGTTATTGGTTTCTTTGGCGGTTTTTATTGTTTTATCTTCTGTAATTTCAAAAGCCGCAGATTGTGGGATTGGTTTTATTTCTTTCACGTCTTCAGCATCTGGAATTTGTGTCATAATTGTATTGTCAACCAACGGAATTACGACAGGACTTGGGGCTGCGGGGCGTGTGCCAATCGGCTCAAGAAACATTGCAATTTCATGGGCGCGACGTCTTATCAGGGCATCCACCACAATTGAGCGCCCACTAATTAATGAACGGCGCCATAAATTCATAGCCATTGCCGCATTAACCAACTGCCCCTGGTTAAGGTATTTTAGAATATCGCTTTCTTTGAATTTTTCGATACCGATATTAAAAACAAATGAACCGAGCGCATCAAACTGATTTTGGTTTATTGGGGCGTGAACTAAAGATCTAATCGCCTCTTCAACTGGTATTAAATCCCACAATAGCAATTGTTCAGCTTGTTCGCGGTTAATTACCATGCCCTCGCGCGCTGTTAAGGCATGCCCAAAGCCAATAGTATATCTCCCACCAGGCAAACTTACCGCTTTGGCACGAAAGCCTTCAAAACTTTCAATAAGATATAATCCATTTCTTGAAATTTTCATTCGCGACATTGTAATTCCATCAAATCTGTGCCGTTTTGGGGCACTAATCCTTATTCAAATGGAATATTGCAATTTATTTGCCACGATAGCTTATTTCAACAATACCATTGCAATTGTAAGGAATGATGCAAAACCAACACAATCGGTTACAAAGGTCACAAAAATACTTGATGAAACCGCAGGGTCCTGACCAAACTTTTTCAAAGTCAATGGAATAAGAATTCCTGCAAGCCCTGCCGCAATGAAGTCAATCATTATACCACCGGCAGCAGCAATAGAAATAATCGGGTTTCTAAACCAAATATAAGCAACTAGGCCAAAAACGGCAGCAACAGCAATACCATTCAAAACCCCTGTAAAAAACTCACGGGCAATAATCTTACCAGAGTTCTTATCGGTCAATTCGCGCGATGCCAAAGCACGAACCGCAACAGCAAGGGTTTGAGTGCCGGCATTTCCTCCAAGAGCTGAACCAATTGGCATCAAAATAGCAAGCGCAACAACCTGCTCAATTAACCCTGAGAATTTGCCAATAACAAATGAGTTTATTAAGGCTGTTATGAGGTTAAAAATCAACCAAGGCAAACGTGACTGAACAGAATTTACAACGGAATCAGTCGTTGAAGCTTCGCGAACCCCAGCAAGAGCCAACAAGTCTTCTTCGTTTTCTTCTTGAAGTACCTGCACGATATCGTCCACGGTAATCATACCATTTAAACGACCCGCAGCATCAACAACGGGTGCAGAAATCAAGTGATATTTTCTAAATGCCAACGCCACATCTTCTTGGTCTGTTTCAGGGCTAACGATAACGTGAAGCTTTTCAGTTAAGTCTTTTAGATTTGTATCACGTGGTGCACGCATAAGACGTGAAACCGCAATTGCACCAATCGGTTTAAATGTTGGGTCAACAACATAAATCTCAAAGAAAAGGTCGGGTAAATCTTCACCGACTTGCCGCATATGGTCAATTGTGCGTCCGACATCCCAAAATTCTGGCGCGGCTACAAACTCACGCTGCATCAAGCGACCAGCGGTTTCCTCTTCAAATGACATCGCACCTTCGATAGTGGCACGTAATTCATCTGAGGCCTCGGCAAGGACACCAGCGCGATCATCCTCATCGAGTTCTTCAACAAACGCAACCGCATCATCGGTATCAAGATCTTCGATGGCACGTGCAACAGCAGCCTTTGGTAAAACTTCTAGTACAAGTTCACGTGTATCTTCATCAAGTTCGGCATAGACTTCAGAATCAAGCTCTTCACCAATAAATTTGATAATGGTTCGCGCACTTTCTTCTGGAATATTGCGCAAAACAGCCGCCATATCGGCGGGGTGAAGTGGTAATAATAATTTGCGCAGCGTAATTGGGTCATGATCCCCAGCCGCAGCAATCACCTTTACGATGAAATGTGCTTCATCATCATTTGGGTCAAATTCATTATTATCATGATTGTTTGGATTTGATTTATCCGCAATGTCCAAAGGATTCACGGGTTTGGTTAAAGTTTCCATTACTGCCATCCCCTGTCATTGTTAAAATCCTTCTATAAATTATGTGCCATAAACACACTACGTAATATAAAATATTTGTAAAAAGTTATGTAAAACTCATTTTCAAAACTTTTTACTTTATAACCAAAACGCTGTAATAACGACAAAGTCGCAAACGTGGCGTTTTGAAAGATGGTGCGCACGAGAGGACTCGAACCTCCACGGGTCTCCCCACAGCGACCTCAACGCTGCGCGTCTACCAATTCCGCCACGTGCGCAATAAAAGCAAGGTTGGCTTAGCTTAGCTTGACATAAATGAAAAGCAAAAATTACAATGATTTGTGATGCTTTTGTATAAATCTAAAAAATGCATAAACTTTAAAGACTATGTACCTGCATAATAGTCATAGACGTTTGCTGCACCAATAATTTCGACCGAAATTTTGTCATCTTCAAGATGTATTTCGCCGCGAGCTATTGGATGATCGTTGGCAAGTATCCAAACTGGATCATCAGGACTAGCGCTAAGAGGAATAACTGCGCCACGCCCCATACGAAGCAACTGATGCATCGCAAGGGTTGAACGTCCAACCAATACCGAAATATCAATTCCCACTTTTTTGATTTGCATCTTTTATCCCTGTTTGAATTATTCGTTCAGTTTAAGTTCAAATTATGAATGATAAGTTATTAATGAAAATAATTTCACCAATTTTATGTAATTCCTACAAATTGCCACAATCAGTAAATAATGACGACCGCCAATTGAAATATAAAAGGACTTGAATTAATAAACTCGCAGCTGGGACGAATAATGAAAAAACTTCTATTAATAATGTTTATTGGGCTTTTTCCGGGTATTGCGCATGCGGAACGACTGGTCGCAGTTATTTCCCTTTCAAAGCAAACCATGGATGTTACCCTTGATGAAGAATTAATTTATCACTGGAATATTTCATCTGGGAAGATTGGGTATGAAACCCCGCCGGGATATTATAATGCGCAAAGAAAATATGAAATGTGGCGCTCGCGAACCTATGATAACGCTCCAATGCCTTATGCAGTATTCTTTTATCAAGGCTATGCAGTTCATGGAACAGAGGCAGTAAAGCGACTTGGTAGCGCGGCCTCGCATGGATGTATCCGTTTGAACACATATAATGCCAAAAAATTCTATGACCTTGTTAGTCAAGTGGGCATGAATGAAACCCTTATAGAGGTTCGTAAATAATGCCAGTTGAATGGCTCATATCCCAAGAACAAATACCCTATTCACAAGCGGTTGCATTCATGGAAAACCGCGTAAAAGAAATACAAGATGGGGTATCAGGCGAACTTGTTTGGCTTTTGGAGCATCCTCCAGTCTATACAATTGGAACATCTGGTAAAGAGGATGATGTACTTGATGCCCATGATATAGAAGTTATAAAAACAGGACGCGGTGGAAAAATAACCTATCATGGTCCAGGTCAGCGTGTGGTTTATCTTATGCTTGACTTAAATCGCCAAGGGCGTGACATTCGTGACTTTGTTTGTCGTGTTGAAAAATGGATAATCACCACCCTTTCCTCGCTTGGGGTAAAAGGGGAAATACGCGATGGGCGCGTTGGCGTTTGGGTCGATGTTCCGAAACAAGATGGCAATATTCGTGAAGAAAAAATTGCCGCAATTGGTTTACGAATCCGTCGTTGGGTCTCTTTTCACGGGGTTGCAATAAATGTTTCGCCGAATCTTGATCATTTTGGCGGCATTATTCCATGCGGCATAGACCCAAAGGAGTATGGCGTTACCAGCCTTGAAAAGCTTGGGGTTACGTCTGATATGTCAATATTGGATGACGCACTTAAAAAGTCATTTAATGACTGGTTCGCAAATTAAAATAAGAAACAATTTGCCTATTTTTTAGCAAGTATCAGGGAAAAATCTTTATAATATATAGACATATCTAAATGTCGTGATAGTCTCGTAACATAGAATTTTTATCTTTCTATTATTCACATTTAATTACGGGGACTTCAATGCGCAAACAATTCACTGTTGCGGCAGTTTCACTTTTAATTTTATCGTCTTCTTACTCATTTGCATCGGATAATCCTTCTAAAGCAACAACCGAAGAAGATACAAAAGGAAGCATTGAGCAACAAATTACTAAAGCGACTGCAACTGCCCCAATTAACGAAGCAACAAAATCCACTAAAGGAAGTGTTACGGTTAAGGGACAAAAAATAGACTATACCGCAACCGCAGGAACTCTAACAATTCGTGATAATGAAGGCGTACCAATTGCAAGCGTTTTCTACGTGGCATATACAACAAACGCAGGAAAAAATCGCCCTATAACTTTTATGTATAATGGCGGTCCAGTTTCTGCATCGCTTTGGTTACATATGGGAAGTATCGGGCCAATGCGCGTTCGTACTACATCACCTGAACATACAGGCCCTGCACCATACACATTAACCCCAAATGAAGAAACCATTCTTGATAAAACAGATTTAGTTTTTATTGATGCAATTGGAACGGGTTATTCTCGACCATTGGGAAAAACAAAAGGGGAAAAATTTTGGGGTGTTGACCAAGACGTAGATGCATTTGCACGTGCAATTAAGCGCTATGTTACTATTAACGAACGGTGGAATTCACCCAAATTCTTATTTGGTGAAAGCTATGGAACGACACGTTCTGCTAACCTTGTAAATGTTTTACAAAACCAAGGAATGGATTTTAACGGCGTTATACTTATGTCATCAATTCTTAATTATGGCATAAGACAGCCGGGCTTTGATAATATTTATACCGCATATCTCCCTAGTTACGCAGCAACTGCTTGGTACCACAACAAAATTCAAAACAAACCCGCAGATTTATCTGCATTTGTTGAACAAGCAAGACAATTTGCAAGCGGAGAATATGCCGTAGCTCTTGCTAAAGGTCACAATATAAGCCTTAATGAAAAGCAAGCAATTGCTAATAAAATTAGTTATTTTACTGGCCTTTCTACTGATTTCATATTGAAATCAGATCTTAGAGTAAACCTAAGCCGTTTTAGAAAAGAAATATTGCGTGACAGCGGCGTTACAGTCGGAAGATTCGATTCCCGCTTTAAAGGTTTTGATGAAGATGACGCCGGAGAAAACCCTGAATTTGATGCATCTTCGACGAATATTACTAGCGCATTCGTATCAACACTTCGTGATTATCTTACCAAAAACATTGGTTACAAAACTGATCTTGAATATAATAATAGTGCATCATCTGCATATCATGAATTCAGATGGGATTGGAAACATAATAATGGCAAAGGCGTACAACAAATGCCGGACGTTGCCATGGATTTGGGTAATGCAATGCGTCAAAATCCGCACCTAAAATTATTATCTCTAAACGGTTATTACGATATGGCGACCCCATTCTTTGCCACTGAATACGACATTTCACATATCCCAATGCCTGAACAAACAATCAAAAATATAAGTTTTAAATATTATCCTTCAGGTCACATGATTTATCTAAATGAGGACGCGATGGAACCAATGGTAAAAGATTTAAAAGACTTTTACGACATTGCAGCCCCTAAAAAATAAACCCTTAATATTTTGGAGAGATTTATGCGTAAATCAATTTATACTACGGCCATTGCTTTTGTAATGGCGTCTTCGATAGCTTATGCCACCGAAACACCAAAAAAAGATGATGCTAAATCTGAAAATGATAGCATCACAGAGCAAATCACAAAAGCAACCGCACTCGCCCCCATAATAGAAACATCCAAAGCAACAAAACATAGCGTAACAGTAAAAGGAAAGAAAATTGACTATACCGCAACGGCTGGCACTCTAACCATCCGCGATGATGAAGGCGTTCCAACTGCAAGCGTATTTTATGTTGCCTATACTGCAAACCCAGGGAAAAACCGCCCAATAACGTTCCTTTATAATGGTGGCCCTGGTTCAGCTTCATTATGGCTTCACATGGGAAGTTTTGGTCCTGTAAGAGTGCGCACGACATCACCAGATGCAACTGGCCCCGCACCTTATACTTATGGCGCAAATGATGAAAGTCTGCTTGATAAAACCGACCTTGTTTTTATTGATGCAATCGGCACAGGATATTCAAGACCACTTGGAAAAACCGAAGGCAAAAAGTTCTGGGGCGTTGATCAAGATGTTGACGCATTTGCACGCGCTATAAAACGTTATGTTACATTAAACGAACGCTGGAACTCTCCCAAATTTCTATTTGGCGAAAGCTATGGCACAACACGTTCGGCCAATCTTGTGAATAATCTACAAAACCAAGGTATGGATTTTAATGGTGTAATTTTACTATCAAGCATCCTTAATTACGGCATTGAGCAGCCAGGATATGATATTGGTTATATTGCCTACTTGCCGTCATATGCTGCAACTGCTTGGTATCATAATAAAATTGAAAACAAGCCGGCAGAATTATCAACATTTATTGACGAAGTTCGCAAATTCGCAAGTGGTGAATATGCAGCAGCACTTTCCAAAGGCAACACCATAAGCGATGCCGAAAAAACTGCTGTCGCACAAAAATTGTCAAAATATACTGGTCTTACAACCGATTATATCCTTAAAGCAGATTTACGAATTGACCTTAACCGTTTCCAAAAAGAATTATTGCGTGATCGCCACGAAACCGTTGGACGCTTTGATTCCCGCTTCCTGGGCGTTGATTATGATGATGCAGGCGAGAACCCAGATTTTGATGCCTCTGATACTGGAATTAACTCGGTTTTCGTATCGTCGCTTCGGGCATATTTGACATCAGATTTGCAATATAAAACCGACTTGGATTATCGACTTGGTGCATATGGGCAACCTGATTTTGATTGGGACTGGAAACACAGACCTGCACAAGGTTGGACACAAATGATGCCTGATGTTGGCATTGATTTAGGGGCGGCAATGCGTCAAAACCCACACCTGAAAGTTCTTTCACTAAATGGTTATTATGATATGGCAACGCCATTCTTTGCCACCGAATATGACATTGCGCATATTCCACTAAAGCCACAAACTGTCAAAAACGTCACCTTTAAATATTATCCATCAGGACATATGATTTATCTAAACCCAGACGCCTTAAGCCAATTGGTGAAGGATTTAGGTGGTTTTTATGATCAGGCCGCGCCACAAGGAAAGTAGAATAATTTCATCATATTGGGGTGCTAAGGGGGATTAATCCCCCTTAGCTTCTTTTTGGAGAACTAATCTTTAGAAATCTGCCACAAATGCAACCCGTATTCTGCGTGGATCATTATATGAATATCTGCCAGAGCCGCTTAAGTTCCACCAATAAGTATCAAACAAGTTAAATACGTCTAGACGAAGCATGGCTTTATTTTTACCTAGGTCAAATTTGTATTTCATACCTATATCCACAGCACCACTGCCATCTAACCATAGGCTATTTGCGGCATTTGCTGGCGCATTTGACCAATAATTTATACTCGCATTGAATGAGATTTTTTTCAAATTTGGTGGTGAATAATCTGCATAGAAACTAAAAACATCTTTCGATAATCCATATGGACGGGAACCTGTTATAGTATCAAAATTTTCGGTTCCAGTAATTTTAGGGTTCATAATTGTGCCACCTGCAACAATAGTAAGACTTTCAAAAGGTGTCGCGTTTAAACTAAATTCAAATCCCTCATGAATTTCATTTCCAAGCTCTGAATAATAATTATTTTTATCAAGTTCCAGATATGGCTTTTCTACATGAAATAATCCGAATATTGCGGTAAACTTGCTATTTGGCTTATATTTTAAGCCAGTATCATATTGTTTAGTTTGTAAGGCCGGCAAAACTTCACCACCATTATTTGCATAATATGGTGCAGATCCACTTTCTTCTAATCCTTCTGTATACCCAACAAAGGCTGACCACTTTTTATTTAAATTATATTGTGCAGAGAAATAAGGTAAAAACAGTTTTGTATTTTGTTTTGCAATATTACCACCCTCAAAAATTATATCTTTTTTATAAGATGTTGTTTGTATTCCAGCTGTAATATTCCACAAATCACCATTCTTAATACTATATGATATTCCACCAGAAACCTGTTTTGTTTCATCAGATGTATGTTTACCTCTTACGTAATTTGGACGCGTAGAGGCATCTTGCGCACCCATATAACCTGTTGAAATATACCTAAAATCTGCATCGCCATATTTACTATCAGTATCACGACCACGCACCATAAATACTAGCAAATTGTCAAATTTACCAAATTTAAAAATACGGGAAAGTTTTGCTTCGCCACTTAAAGATTGGGCTGAATTATATGGAATAAGCGCTGTATATTTGTCCCCTAAACCTTTAGCATCAACATACATTAAATTATAATACACATTATTAAAATTGGATCTGGAATTAAATATTCCTGATTTTAGCGTCCAAACACCTAGATTTCCGGTATAAATTAACCCACTATTCTCACTAAATCCGCCAAATGTTGCCCAGTCTGGTGTCTCATAATTTCTGCGCTTTATTTTATTTGGTAAAACATCGTCTTGTGGCACGTAAAACATTGGATTAGTGCCTTTATTTTGGTACAAAAATGAATAATATGCTAAGAATTCATTGTTGCTATTTGGTTTATATTCAAATGTTGAACCAACTTCCCAACCATTATTGCTACCACCATTTCCAAAGTGAGATGAGAATAAATCTGCCCCTAATGTCAAACCAACCATATTATTAATTGGTAGTGCTAAATTTATTTCGCCGTATTTTCCACCATATGAATTCGTTGAACTATATATTGACGTAGATGGCTTATCACCTGCCCTTTTCAAGTTTGAATCGGCTATTCCAGTTGGTGCAGGAAATGCATATCCAAGCGAAGAAAAACCAACCCGTACATTACTTCCAGATGTGATAAGCCCAGAAAGTCCATCAACAGGGCTATAATATAGGCCTTCAACGCGGTTATTTCCTGCTTGATATGGTGAAAAAGCACGAACAGAATTGCTTGAATAAATTCCAATTGACTCATTTCCAATCTGCGTCCCAAACGCGTCTTCGGCAGAAGTTATCGCATTTTGTTCAACTTTTTGTGCATGTGCATAAGAAGAATTTAGCGAAATTAATGCAGCTCCCAGCATTATAGCAAGGTTATTCTTTTTCATTATAGGCTCCTGGAAAAAAGGTAAAGCGATACCGTCAAGCAAATTGATTGCCTTTGACATTTTCTAGATTGGTTTAATTATTCGCAGTTAAATCTATGGTTTGCTTCTTACCACAGATACTTTATCGCCAATTTTTGATATTGTGGTTTTGTTACCATTTTTCTCAATAATTGTGGTAACAGTGGCATTACCTGCAGTAGAAACAATGCGCTTTGTACCATTTTTATCAATTGTTGTGCTGACCGATGTATTCTTGCCTGAGCTTATAACATTGCTAAGATTATAGTGCTGTTTGCTTGCAATCATCGCTTCTCTTCTAGAGTCTTCAATATCTGCTAAGGCTTCCAATTTTGCCTGTTCGGCGTCACGTCTCGCTTCTTCGGCATCACGTTTTGCTTCTTCGGCATCGGCAAGTGCTTCGCGTTTTGCCTGTTCTGCTTCGGCAATAGCCTGATTTTTATTGGTTTCAGCTTCGGCAATAGCTTCTGATTTTGCCCTTTCAGCTTCAGCAAAAGCTTCTGATTTTTCCCTTTCAGCGTCTGCAAAAGCGCGTAATTTATTCTCTTCAGCACGCTTAACGGCAATAGCGCTTTCCTGTATTGCTTTATCAACCTCTGCTCGTTCTTTAGGGTTTAGTTTTTGATAATCAATATAGTTACTATTTATTTGCACTCCAGATGCAGACATTTCTGATTTAGGCTGTTTACTTAAAACTGGCTTTGTATTTTTTTTATCTTCAAAAACATTATAACTATTGTCAGAAAATGATAATGCCGTTCCAACAACACCAACCGAGGCAAACAACGCCAATAATACAATCATAATTGCTTTTTTATTGATAGAATTTCTATTTACCCGACTATTTAGGATGCGACCGATACGGGCTTTTAAACCATTTTCATTTTGCATAACGCCGTTTGCCATAACAAATTTTGGGCTAAATTCTGCACGCGCCATATCTACAAGCATTTGAGCATAATCAGGGCCATTGAATTGGGCGTTAATTACCATATCATCAACAGCCTCTTCGCGTAATTGTGAAGCATTTCTTACCAATAGCCAAACAATCGGATTAAACCAGAAAACCGCCTGAACGACTTGCGTGATAATCATTCTAACCCAATCCATGCGTTTAATATGGGCCAATTCATGCATTATAATTGCCTCTGCATCAAACATACCAATATTGGTTGATTGGGACACCATAATGGTTGGACGAATAATGCCCCAGCTTACTGGTGAGCTTAGACTAGGATTTAATAAGAGATTGATTTTGTGATTATAACCAATTTTCTTGCACGCTTTATCAAATGCGGATTGCCAGAAAGTTCCATCACATTCTTCAATTTTTGCAAAGCTTTTTAGTCGTATAACGGCAACCAACAAACGTAAAAGTAAAATCCCAACACCTATGCAATAAATTATGGACACAACATCAGATAAATCAATGACACCAGTATAAGTATTAGTGGAAACCGGAGGTAATTCTTGTAATTGTGTAGAATAATCAGGCAAGACAGTTACAGGTACGCTATCCTGAACTACTTCAAATAATCCTAATAATGACAACAATGGCATCGCCAAAAGTACAAACAAACCACAATCAACAATATATGACTTCAATGATGCAGAGCGTTTACGCAAAACAAAAAGAGCGGCAAAAATAATGCCTGAAACAATTAATGACTTAATCGCAATATCATAAGCAGAATACATTATTTTCCCCTTCCTTCGTTTTGAGTATTTTTACGGGCATTGGAGATTAGTTTTTCCAAATCCTCAAGCTCTTTTGAACTAAGGTTTTCTGAATTTCCTAATAATGCGTTGGCTGCACGAACAGGTGAACCACCAAAAAAAACATTCACAAGGCGATTAAGCGCCGAATTTGCTGCGCTATTAGTATCAATCGCCGCAGAATAAATATTGCCACGCTCATCATGAGACCGAACCACAAACTTCTTTGCCTCAAGACGGCTTAGCATCGCACGAACAGCAGATGCACTCAATTTATCTGGCAAAGCCTCGACAACTTCGGATACAGTAAGTGCGCCATTTTGACAAAGTAAATCAAAAACCTGACGTTCCCTTGGGGCTAAATTATCTGGCTCATGCATAATAACACCTATCACTACAAACTACATTTGTAGCGTTGATAAACTACATTTGTAGCGCGGTCAAGCGGGATGATTGTTAAATTATGTTTAGGAGCAAATTTTATGTTTGAAAAATAACTTCGTGGAATGGTTTGACTTACTCAAAGCGCAACCAAAATAATGAAACTCTATAGTAGAATGATTGGCTATTTAACAACCACCACACACTTTTTTAGCTCCTGATGGGCTTCCATAAACGCCGTATTTTTTAATTCCAACTTCTTTAAATCTATCATTAATATAATCTATAAAACATGCTTTATATGGCATATTACAATTAGATTTATGACTTCGATAAGGGATAATATTATGCAAACTAGCATCTAAGTTTACTTTTGCCACTTTACTTTCAGTTCCCAAATAAACAAATCTATTGCTGATTATAACGTTTTTTCCACTTGCAACATCATCTTGAAAGTTACCACACGCGTGTTCTGCGAAATTTGGGTAAGGCTCATGAGGTTCTAATGCTATTTTCCAGATACAATCACCTACATCTTGTTTTGTTTTAGGTATTTTAACCCCATAGATCCCCAGATAATTACTTTTACATCTTTCAATATATTCTGCCCAAGGAATTACTTCATCAGCATAAGCAATAAATGTAATGTAATTACCTTCTCCTTTTGGTGCAAAACCAACGACCATATCATTTACTTTGATAACGCTCCTTATTTTTGGCTTGCAAGTCGCCAAAGTAAGAACCCCACCACCAACATTTGGGGCAAATCCTGTGTCATGAGTAACTATGTATGTAAAAAGACGATTATTAGAGTTAATATAAGGAAATAAAGGCATATTTCCAAAATAACAGCTTTTTCAATAATTTCTACTTAAAATATTTTACTAAGGCCAGAATTGATATATTTAGTTATTGATTCCAGGTGATGCAATGACAAAAAATGAAAATGACCCAGTTGAGCCAGGGAAGAAGTGGCTAATTATTGTTGCAATTATGATGCTTTTGGCGTGGCTTGCCAATCTTGGTTGGGGCATATGGGCTATGGATAATGACCGCACAAAAGGCGGTGAATGGGGTGACATTTTTGGGGCAGTTAATGCCCTATTCTCTGGCGCCGCATTTCTAATGATTTTTCGTGGCTATGAGATGCAACGCTATGAAGTTAAACTTGCCAAACGCGAATTAGAAGAATCCAAACAACAAACAAAAGACCAAAAAGCCTCACTAGATAAACAAAACGAAGCTACCGAACAGCAAATGTTTGAAATTACGTTTTTTAAATTAATGGAACAAATTGACAAATTATTAGCAAATTCAAAACTTACAAAGCTAGAGCGTGACATAATAGCTCATTTACATGGAAATGGAAAGATATATTGGGACGAATTCCCCACGGAAGATTGGGAACGGAAGCTATATTTGGAAAACCTAAATATTGAACAAAATTGATTACTTTTTGCAATAATAATTCGTTAGACAATCATAATTGTGATAGATTAATTTTGCATCGCCAACTACAAGAAATTATCAATAAAATAAAAGAAACACCACAATCTTATTTGATATTAGTTAATGGCATTTTTGAACTAATAGAAAGGTCAAAAATTGGCCGCAATAGATTAGTTTATATTGATATCTTCAAGGCAAGCATGACTTTTGAAACTAGTCGTTTGATTTATTATACATCTGTTTCAGAAGTATATAAATTTATAACACCGAATTCAGTTGAAAAAATCAAAATAAATTCCTCATGCGCAACACATGACAGAGAATTTGAACACGTAAAACAATGTTTATTTATTTAAGAAATCATACAGTTATTTAACATTATAAAACTGAATAGTTTAATAAATATTAGGGACAATAAAAAAGCGACCATACAAATGATCGCTTTTTTTGTAATGCATAATTTGCAATATATTGTTACTCTATTCCCAATTTCTTCTTCAAAATGTCATTCACAATCGCTGGGTTTGCTTTGCCACCGGTTGATTTCATGACCTGGCCGACCCACCAACCAAGCATTTTTGGCTTTTCACGGGCTTCGGTTACTTTGTCGGGTTGGGTCGCCATCAAATCATCAATCGCTTTTTCAATTGCACCGGTGTCGGTGGTTTGTTTCAAGCCATCGCGTTCAACAATTGTTGACGCATCATCACCAGTTTCAATCATTTTGGCAAAGACGTCTTTGGCAATTTTGCCGTTGATTGTGCCATCTTGAATAAGTTTTACAAGTCCACCCAAATTCTTGGCAGAAATTGGTGAATTGGCAAATTCAACACCGTTTTTGTTTAGCCAACCGAATAATTCAACAGTTAGCCATGAATTGACCATTTTGGCATCAGTGCCACTTGCCGCCTCTTCAAAATAATCAGAGAATTCTTTATCGGCAACCAAAACCCCCGCATCATAAGCAGACAAACCAAAGTCATTTATAAAGCGTTGTTTTTTCGCACTTGGCAATTCCGGCAATGTCGCCTTAATGCCGTCCACAAATTCTTGAGTTATCACCAATGGCAATAAATCAGGATCTGGAAAATAACGGTAATCGTGCGCATCTTCCTTTGAACGCATAGTGCGGGTTTGACCTGTCTTAACGTCAAATAGGCGTGTCTCTTGGTCAATTGAACCACCATCTTCAAGGATTTCAATTTGGCGACGTGCCTCATAGGCAACTGCCATCGCAACAAATTTGGTTGAGTTTACGTTCTTGATTTCGCAACGCGTACCCAATTCACCACCAGGGCGGCGTACAGATACGTTCACGTCGGCACGCATAGAACCTTCGTCCATATTACCGTCACAAGTGCCAAGATAACGCACTAAAGACCGCAAAGATTTGAAATAATTTGCCGCTTCTTCTGGTGAACGAATATCAGGTTTTGACACGATTTCCATTAAGGCACAGCCAGAACGGTTTAAATCAACATAGGTTGCATCTGGATCAAGGTCGTGGATTGATTTACCCGCATCTTGTTCAAGGTGAATACGTTCAATACCAACCATAATTGTTGATTTATCTTCGGATTCAACTTCAAGCTCCCCCTCACCTACAATTGGGTAAAGATATTGCGAGATTTGATAACCTTGTGGCAAATCTGGATAAAAATAATTTTTGCGGTCAAAACGTGACCAAAGATTGATTTTTGCACCCAATCCGAGACCAGTACGAACCGCCTGCTCAACGCAAAACTTGTTAATTACAGGTAACATTCCTGGCATACCAGAATCAATGAATGAAACATGGCTATTGGGTGCGCCGCCATAAGATGCCGAGGCACCTGAAAACAATTTGGAATTTGCCGCAACTTGAGCATGAACCTCCATACCCACGATAATTTCCCAATCCCCTGTGACACCCTTTACCCATTGGTCAGGACGTGCGGTTTTAAATGCGGTGAAAATAGGTGTGCTTGCTTCTACTGTCATAATAACACCTTATAAATTTGGTTTTGCGGTAAAATTGGCGGATTTTTCAACTACGCCCGCAACCGCGAATAATGTTTCTTCATCCAAAGCCTTACCGATGACTTGTAAACCAAGCGGAAGGCCGTTCACATCAACACCAGCAGGCACAGAAATACCCGGTAAGCCAGCAAGGTTAGTTGTAACCGTAAACACGTCATTCAAATACATTTGAATTGGATCTGTTTGTTTTTGACCAATTGGGAATGCCGCAGATGGCGCAGTTGGCGTTAAAATCGCATCGCATTTTTCCCAAGCTTTGGTAAAGTCTTCAAGAATTCTTGCGCGAACCTTTTGTGCCTTTAAATAATACGCATCATAATAACCCGCAGAAAGCACATAAGTACCTATTAGGATACGACGTTGCACCTCTGCACCAAATCCCGCAGCACGGGTTTTTTCATAGGTATCAATAAGGTCATTGCCATCAACCCGATTTCCAAAGCGCATACCGTCATAACGTGCAAGGTTTGAAGACGCTTCGGCAGGGGCAACAATATAATATGTTGGAAGCGCATATTTTGTGTGCGGAAGTGAAATATCAACAATCTCCGCACCCGCTTCTTTTAGCCAATTAATACCATCTTGCCAAAGCTTTTCGATTTCTTCTGGCATACCATCAAGGCGATATTCCTTTGGAACACCAATCTTCAAACCCTTTACACCGCGCGAAACAGCCGCAGCAAAATCAGGAACTGGAACATTTAATGAAGTTGAATCTTTTCCATCGTGCCCACACATAGATTTAAGCATGATGGCCGTATCGGTAACGTCTTTGGCAATTGGCCCCGCCTGATCAAGAGAACTTGCAAACGCCACAATTCCCCAACGAGAACAACGTCCATAAGTTGGTTTAATACCAACAGTACCAGTAAATGACGCTGGTTGGCGAATTGAGCCACCGGTATCTGTCGCAGTTGCGGCAAGACATAAATTAGCCGAAACAGCAGATGCAGAGCCACCAGAAGAACCACCAGGCGTAAGTTTCTTTTCAATCTGCCACGGGTTTACAACTGGGCCATATGCAGAAGTTTCATTAGACGAACCCATTGCGAATTCATCCATATTTAATTTGCCAAGCATTACCGCGCCATCACGCCACAAATTGCTTGTAACGGTTGATTCATACTCTGGTTTAAACTCACCCAAAATTTTTGAACAGGCCGCAGTACGATAACCTTTCGTTGCAAAAAGGTCTTTGATACCAAGTGGTGCGCCCTCTAAGGCACCCGCATTACCCGCTGCACGGCGTGCGTCTGAAGCCTTTGCATCTTCACGTGCTTTTTCATGCGTAACCAATGTATAGGCATTTAGTTTTGGGTTTAATGCATCAATTCTTGCAAGAAACGCATCTGTAATTTCCAAAGATGTAAAATCACCTTTGTTTAAACCGTCTAATGCCGACTTTAGAGATAATTTCGTTAAATCAGTCATATCGCACCCCTATTCCACTGCCTTTGGCACGACAAAAAAGCCAGAATCGGCTTTGGGTGCATTTTTCAAAACTGCCGCCTGTTGATTGCCGTCAGAAACAACATCATCACGCATAGGCAATACCTGCGCAACAACAGATGTCATAGGTTCAACGCCATCAACGTTGACCTCGTTCAACATTTCAATCCAATTCAAAATGCCATTCAGTTCATCAACCATTACCGGCACTTTTTCGTCCTGTATGGCAAGTCGTGAAAGGCGGGCGATTTTTCTTACGTCTTTTTCGCTAACCGACATGATATTCCCTGTATTTAATGATTTCTCGCGTACTCCAAGCCGCAGTTTTGGGCAAGGTCTTAAGGTGTAAAATCAGTTCATAACATAATTATTGCTCTTTTAATATTGCGGAAACGTTTCCACACCTTTATTGTCAAAGAAAACATTTAAGGGACGAAGAATGACAAAACTCGAAAACAACTCGGCATTTTCTAGACGTGGTTTCTTAATGGGCGGTGTTGCCGCAACGATTTTAGCCCCTAAAGTTATTTTTGCAAAATCAAAAGAAGAAGATTTTATTGAAAATATCATTGCATCTATGACTATTGAAGAAAAGGCAGGACAGCTTAGCATTTTTGCAGATAACACCCGCTCAAATTCAATTTCGATCAACCCTGCACAAGCAAAAGTCGGCAAAGATGCATTAATTGCTCGTATTAAAAATGGTGAAATTGGTGCATTATTCAGCGCCAAAGGTACAAAAGGCGCGCGTGAATATCAAAAAATTGCAACAACACAAACCAAAAGCAAAATCCCACTTATTTTTGGTGCAGATATTATTCATGGCTGCACTACACAATTTCCAATCCCGTTGGGTGAAAGCGCAAGCTTTGACATAGATTTATGCGAACGCACCGCAAAAATGGCGGCATTTGAAGCCACAGCAGTTGGCATCCAATGGACTTTTGCACCAATGGTTGACGTTGCACGTGATCAAAGATGGGGTCGTGTTGCCGAAGGCTCTGGTGAAGACCCATATCTTGGGATTAAGCTCGCACAGGCACGCGTAAAAGGCTTTCAAAATGGCGGATTAAAATCTGAATATAGTGTTCTTGCGTGTCCAAAACATTTTGCCGCTTATGGTGCGGTTCAAGGCGGCATGGATTACAATACAACGGAAATGAGTGAGGCAACATTGCGCGATCTTCACTTACCGCCTTTCAAAGCGGCATTTGATGCCGGCGCACTAAGCGTAATGACATCTTTCAATGATATTTCTGGTGTTCCATCAACCGCAAACCACCATATTCTAACCGATATTTTACGCGATGAATGGGGTTTCAAAGGACTTGTAGTCTCTGATTATACTGCCGATGACGAACTTATTCATCATGGTTATGCCGCTGATGGTCGTGACGCCGCCAAGAAATCAATTATTGCTGGTTGCGACATGTCAATGGAAAGCGGGCTTTACAATAAATACCTGCCTGATTTGGTAAAATCTGGCGAAGTCCCAATGAAAGTAGTTGATGAATCTGTTCGTCGTATTTTACATGTAAAACAGGCATTAGGGCTTTTTGAAAATCCTTATCGTTCATTGAACGAAGCACGCGAATTAAAAGACCAGCGCACCGAAGAAGCAATCGCACTTTCACGTGAAGCAGCACGAAAATCAGCAGTTCTTTTAAAAAATGACAATAACATTCTACCACTTCCCAAATCCGGTAAAAAAATTGCACTGATTGGCCCATTTGCTTCGGATAAATATCAAACCCTTGGTACTTGGACAATTTTCCCTGATTTTGACAATGCGGTTACTTTGGAAAAAGGTTTACGCGCGCAAATATCATCACAAGATTTGATAAAAACCGCCAAGGGTTCGCATATTACTGAAACCATGGATGGCGGCATTGAAGAAGCGGTAAAAACTGCAAATTGGGCTGATGTTGTAGTGCTTTGCGTTGGGGAACCTGAAAAGTTCTCTGGTGAATCGCAATCAAGAGTCTCTATTACCATTCCCGCACCACAACAAGCACTTGCAGAAGCAATCGCAAAAACTGGAAAACCAGTGGTGGTGGTTTTATCACATGGAAGAGCATTGGAGCTGTCGGGGGCAGTAAAAGATGCGGATGCAATTCTATGCGCATGGTTCTTGGGATCAGAGCACGGCAATGGGTTGGCGGATTTGATATTTGGCGATTATTCACCACAAGGTCGGCTTCCTGTTTCTTTCCCGCATTTTTCGGGTCAACAGCCATATTATTATAACCACCGCATCACAGGACGCCCGCAGCAACCAGGGCAAGAAAGATTTTACAAAGCGCGCTATATCGAAACCGATAATACCGCGCTTTATAGCTTTGGCCATGGTTTAACCTATTCAGAAATTGAATATGGTAAAGTTGAATTATCATCGCCAAAAATTGGAATGAATGAAGATTTATTCGCAAGCTGTGTTATTGCTAACAAAGGCAATCGCAAAGTCCGCGAGGTCGTGCAATTATATATTCACGATGTCGTTGCAAGCATTACCCGCCCTATTCGTGAATTAAAAGGCTTTGAGCTTGTGGAAATTGATGCAGGGCAAAACAAAAAGATAACATTCAAAATTGGCGCACCAGAACTTGGCTTCATTCATAATGATTTGAAAAATTATCCCGAGGCTGGCAAATTCAAATTATGGATTGCCCCAAGTTCGGTTGAAGGTGAAGCGGTTGAATTTGAACTAATTTGATAAATAACTAGATAAAAATAAAGGCGGCTGAATTATTGTTCAAGCCGCCTTTTTTGTGTTTTATTTTTCGTGAATAAGTTTTCTTATTCTTTACCACCTGCAACCGCAAATGCGGCGAACGCAGGGATTTTGCAATTGGATTTCGTTTCACTTTTGCCTCCATACATTTAAAAGCAGGTGGCATTTATCACAAAATCTGTGAATTTTAAATGAACTACTTCACAAACTGGCTAAAAATCCAATAAAGGGTTCCTGAAAGCAAAATCGCGGCCGGAAGCGTCAAAAGCCAAGCCATAAGAAGATTACGCACCGTTCCCAATTGCAAACCCGACCCGTTCGCAGTCATGGTTCCGGCAATACCTGATGAAACAACGTGTGTTGTTGAAACCGGCAATCCGAAATTATCCGCCGCCATAATAGTCGCCATTGCAGTTAGTTCCGCAGCCGCACCTTGAGCGTAAGTTAGGTGGGCTTTGCCAATGCGTTCGCCAACTGTTGTGACAATCCTGCGCCAGCCCACCATCGTTCCAAGACCAAGCGCAATCGCCACCGCAGCCTTTACCCAAATTGGAATATATTTGGTAGATTTATCAACCATCCCTTTGAATGATTTAACATTTTCACGGTCTTCTTTAGCAAAGGTTGCAAGTTTTCCACCTTTATCAAGACGCGAAACTGTTTCAGAAACCAAATACATATCATTACGAACGTTGGTTACGGATGCAGCAGGTACATTTGACAATGAACCAGATAATTTAACCTTATACGAAATTTCGCCAATAATTGATGAAAGCGCTGGCAAGGTTTGCTGAGTATAATTTTTAGTTCTTATATAATCTGTAAGGATTGCACGAGAATTTCCATTAAATGGCGCAGTTGACATCTTATCAAGCGAGCGCTGCGTTACCTCCGCCATCGCAATAAATTGCGTTGTTTGGCTTTGTGGCATAGTGCGATTTAGGCCATAAGTGGTTGGAATTGTGCCTATTAAAATAAGCATAATTAACCCCATACCTTTTTGCCCATCATTTGAACCGTGCGCAAAAGAAACGCCGGTACAGGTCATAATCAACAAGCCGCGAATCCATAATGGTGGTGGCTTTTTTCCCTTTGGCTCACGGAAAAGCTTACGCTTTTTAATAACCGCTTTCATTATAAGTAATAGAATTGCGGCAACACCAAATCCAACAAGTGGTGATAATAACAAAGACCAACCGATTTTGGTTGCTTGTGTCCAATCAATTCCCGATGCGCCATCGCGTCCATGCATAAGGGCATTGGCAATGCCCACACCCATAATCGAACCAATCAAAGTATGTGAAGATGATGCAGGAAGCCCAAGCCACCAGGTTCCCAAATTCCAAATAATTGCGGCAATCAAAAGCGCGAAAACCATTGCAAAGCCCGCACCACCACCAACCTGCATAATTAATTCAACTGGTAACAAGGAAATAATACCAAATGCCACCGCACCAGATGAGAATAAAACACCAAGGAAATTGAAAAAACCAGACCAGATAACCGCAAAATGTGGCGGCAGTGAATGGGTATAGATAACAGTTGCAACTGCGTTGGCCGTATCGTGAAAGCCGTTAACAAACTCAAAACCAAGGGCAATGAGCAAACCTATTCCTAGTAATAGATAAAGCCAGTAAGTAACCTCTGGGCCGCCAAAAATTGCCGACTTATTTATATCAGTGAAAACATTAAGCGCGGTATAAACCAACCCAAAGACAAGAAGCGTTACAAAAATAATCTGCCCGGAGCGGTTTGGTTTTGCCTCCAAAATTGCGCGAACACTTCTTAATCTTTTATCTTCCTTATTTTTTTCGTTATTCGAGACACCATAAGATTCCGGATCAGGCAAAACAATTTTTTCTTCCCCATCTTGCAACGCAGGTATTAAAACATTGCTGGAATCAATGCTTGAAGCATCTTCTGACTGAACTTCTGGCGTAAAATTCGTATCAGTCTTGTCGGTATCAGTCATAACTATCCCTTTTTTCGAGGGCGAATATTTTAATTTCATGACACTTATATGACATTTTCATTACTTTGTGTCATAAAACTGCATATCGTTGGTTTGTTTTTCAGAATTTTATTTCCGCGCTTGGCATAACTTTACAAAATACAACACCAAGCACCTTGTTATAGTGCGCAATAATGTCTTTTGCAGCAATTGTTTTGGTTTCAAATGTTGTGTGTGCGTCGGATGCAACAATAATTTTATACCCCAAATCAACGCCAACTTTTACAGATGTATCAACACAAAAATCGGTTTGAATTCCGCAAATAACAAGTTCATCAATTCCTTTTGATTGAAGGTATTCATGAACATTAGTACCGCCAAAGCAAGAAATGACATCCTTTGAATAGGATTTTTCGCCATTTTCTGGTGCAATACCTTCGACAAACTCTACGCCTTCTGAATTTTCGGAAAGGTGTGGAAAGCGATTATCAATATGACGAAAAAAAATAACTTCAACACCAGCACTACGTGCGTTTTTAATTAAAAGTCTAATATTATCCAACGTTTCATTGGGTTTATAAACTTGGAAACGTTCCGAAATGAACGGGGCTTTTTGTACGTCAATTACTAAGAGTGCTTTTGTCATGGTTCTCTTTGACGAAAAAAGAAATAAAATTGCAAGTGACAATAGCATTTAAAATAAAAACGGCGGGATACCCCGCCGCATTTTTAGCCATTATTAAAGCTTGCTCGCCCAACAATTAACGGGTCTGGATGTCCGATATTATTTTGTGAACGCCCTTTATACGGCAATTTATTTAAAACATAGCGCATGGTGTTAAGACGTGCACGCTTTTTACAATCTGATTTAATAACAATCCATGGGCATTCAGAAGTATCTGTATGGAAAAACATCGATTCTTTTGCAGCCGTATAATCATCCCATTTATCTAGTGATGCTTTATCAATTGGAGATAATTTCCACTGCTTTAATGGATGAATTTCGCGCTCTTTAAACCTTCTGCGCTGCTCTTCACGAGATACGCTAAACCAAAATTTAAAAAGATGAATACCGCTATTGACCAATTGACGTTCAAACTCTGGGGTTTGGCGTAAAAATTCACGGTATTCTGGCTCAGAGCAAAAACCCATAACCCGTTCAACACCAGCCCTATTGTACCATGAGCGATCCATAAGCACGATTTCACCACGTGTTGGAAGATGTTTTACATAACGTTGAAAATACCATTGTCCTTTTTCTTCATCGGTAGGCTTTTCAAGCGCCACAGTTCGCGCTCCACGGGGATTAAGGTGTTCCATAAAGCGTTTTATCGTTCCACCTTTACCAGCGGCATCACGCCCTTCAAAAACAATAACTACTTTTTGACCGGTTTCTTTTACCCACGCCTGAAGCTTTAGAAGCTCAACTTGTAGCTTATATTTTTGCTTCTCATAATTCTTGCGAAGCATACGGTTTTTATATGGATAAACCGCGTTGCGCCAATCATCGACCAAATCATCATCAGGGCTTTTTGGAATACCACGCTCTAGTTTATCCCATTTCAAAAGATTAGCACGGATTGCCATGGCATCATCTTCCGACGCGCCTTTTAAAATTGCCTCAATCGCTTTTAGAGCACCATCCGAGTCTGTCGGTTTCGGTTTAGCGTGACTAACAATATCCTGTGTTGCTGCAAGTTTAGCATCAACAGCCGCGTCAATGCTCTGTGTAACTGCGCTTTCTTCAACAGCTTTTTCGGTAACATCATCTTTTGCAACGTGTTTTACGGCACTTGTGCGTCCAGTCACTGTATTAGTGCGTGTTCTAGTGGCATTTGGCTTGGTTTTTGTGGTAGTTGCAACCATGTATTAATCCTTATTTTTTGGCGTTCATAATGGGAAAAACATATCACATTATGAACTATATATCCCGCCGAATTTTGAGACAAATTGTAGCACTGGGGCAAAATGTCGCGTAATATCTTAAAACTATCTGAAACCATTAAAGTTTTTGACGCAATCATAATCGGTGCGGGTGCTGCCGGTCTGTTTTGCGCTGGGCAACTTCGGCAAAAAGGTAAAAAAGCCCTTGTGCTTGAAGCATCTGAGAAGATTGGCACAAAAATATTAATATCAGGTGGAGGAAGATGTAATTTCACCAATTTGGAGGTTTCTTATAAAAACTTTCATGGCAAAAACCCACAATTTGCACGTTCGGCATTATTACAATTCACAAATTTTAATTTTATCGAAATGGTGAAAAACGCAAATATCCCATATGTTGAAAAGACATTAGGGCAATTATTTGTTGATCGCCAGGGTGGGGCAAATAATATCTTACAAATGCTTATTGAAGCATGCAGAGGCATAAAAATTAAAACTGGCGTTGAAATTAAATCAATTGAAAAAGATGAACATTTCAAAATAATAACGCCAGAAGGCGAATATCTTGCCAAGAATATCGTCATTGCTACTGGCGGTAAATCAATACCAAAAATTGGTGCAACTGGCTTTGCTTATGATATAGCTAAGCAATTTGATATAAATATTGTTGAGCCCAATGCCGCCCTCGTCCCGCTAGTATTTAGTGGTCAAAAATATGATTGGATTAAATCACTTAGTGGCGTTTCTTGTGAAGCAATTGTTTCATGTAAATCAGCGTCATTTAAAGAAGCAATTCTTTTTACCCATAAAGGAATGTCTGGCCCCGCAATATTACAAATTTCATCTTATATAAATCAGGGTGAAGAAATATATATTGATTTTACCGCAGGGCAGGATTTTGAAAAGAAATTTCTATCCATCAAACAAAAACACCCAAATCAAAGTTTTATAACCACCCTCTCCTCACTATTACCTGGCCGACTTGCCAAAGAATTGGCAGGGGATTTGGCCGAACGAAAACTACACAGCCTTAGAAACAATGAAATCACTGATTTTTTAGCAAAAATCAAAGCATTCCAACTTACGCCCGCTGGTAATGAAGGTTATTATAAGGCTGAAGTTACCAAAGGCGGCATTGATACCGATGAATTGAACCAAAAAACCATGGAAAGCAAAAAGGTTTCTGGTCTTTACTTCATTGGTGAATGTATCGACATCACCGGCTGGCTTGGCGGTTATAATTTCCAATGGGCATGGTCGAGTGCGTGGGCATGTGCAAATGCTATGGTTGAATAAATCTAAAAACCTAATAAACTCGGTTGAAAAAATCTGCTGTAAAATGCTATCAAATGCTATCATAATAAAACTTCCCTATTCTGCGGTTGTTTAATTAATTATAGTGGCATTTTGCATGGCGGGGATAGAAATGCCAACCATAGCCGAAAACATCACTGCACACTTGGAAACTTGGGCATAATACGAAGTTAATCCGTAATTTTAATACCCAATTTATCCACGCTTTAATAAAAGGCATTAATATTCATAGTTAGTTTGTGTTTGGCTGATTAGTGCGGTTTTGGAATGTCAACAAATGTCAACATTTTGGGGCAACTAAAAAAACAAGCACCAACAATCGATTCAACCAATTGATTATCAATTGTTTTTTCAAAAATAGTCGCTGTTACACATTGTAAATATTATTTAAAAACGGTTACATTATGTAAAAATGGTTTTGGTTAGTGGTTCGTTCAACGAGATACCGAACATTTCGTTTCACAAAATTCCGATATGACAAATAACCTTATTTCAGCGTAACCAATTCTTCCGCCATTGTCGGGTGAACGGCACAGGTTTCGTCAAACTGCTCCTTGGTAAGCCCTGCCTTAACCGCAATCGCCACCATTTGAATCATCTCTGGGGCATCTTCACCAACGATATGAACACCAACCACAACATTATCAGAAGCCCGCACCACCAATTTCATCATAACGCGGGACTGATCATTTGATAATGCAATGCGCATTGGCCTGAAACGAGTTCTGTAAATATCCACTTGCCCGAATTTTGCGCGTGCCTCATGTTCCGTCAAACCGACTGTTCCAACAGGGGGTTGTGAAAATACCGCGCTGGCAACATTTTCATAATTCATCTTGGTTGGTTTGTTATTGAAAACGGTTGCCGCAAATGCCGCCCCTTCGCGGATTGCCACAGGGGTAAGATTTATGCGATCGGTTACGTCGCCAACGGCATAAATATTATCAATATTGGTTTTTGAATATTCATCAACCTTAATCGCGCCATCAACAATTTCGACACCCACATTTTCAAGGCCAAGCCCTTTGACATACGGTTTGCGCCCTAAAGCAAGTAAAACCTTGCCAGTGTCAACGGTTTCGCCATTAGATAATTGAACCTTATATTCATCACCATTCGGTCTTATTTCATTAATATTTGCTTTGGTTATAACGCGAATGCCACGGTTTTTCATATTTTCATGAACTTCGGCACGAATACAATCATCAAACCCACGTAAGACCTCTTCGCCACGGTAAACAAGGGTCACATCAACACCAAGACCTTTGAGTACAAACGCAAATTCAATTGCAATAAAACCACCACCATTAATCACAATTGATTTTGGTAATTTATCCAATAAAAAAACTTCATTTGAACTTATGGCGTGTTCTGCACCAATAATATCTTCTGGAATGTATGGTGCGCCGCCAGTCGCTATTAGAATATATTTTGCGCTTAGCTCGTGACCATCTGAAAGTTTCACATGATTTTTGCCCAAAATTTCTGCACGGGTTTCAAATATTTCTACGCCAGAATTCCCAAGGTTGCGGTTATAAATTGCCGAAAGCCTAGAAACCTCATCTTGCACTTTATTGCGCAGGATTTTCCAATCAAACCCAATGTCACCAATTGACCATCCATAAGAAGGGGCAATTTCAGTAAAATTATGTGCAAATTCAGAGGCATAAACCAAAAACTTCTTAGGGACACAGCCACGAATAACACAAGTTCCTCCAATACGATATTCTTCGGCAATCGCCACCTTCGCGCCATAGCTTGCCGCCATACGCGCCGCGCGCACACCACCTGAACCTGCACCAATTACAAATAAATCAAAATCATAAGTCATGATTTATAGATAGTGCCTTGGGAATTAGATTTCAATCTATTCCACCACCCGCGCACCATTCGGCGTGCCAAGAACCAGTGTTCGCTTTGCACCCTTAAAATTAGGGAAAATGCCGTTTTCCACAACACCAGGGATTTTATTAAGCTCAAGACAAAGTAATTCTGGGTTTGGTATTTCAACACACTTGCAATCAAGTATAAAATTACCATTGTCGGTAATTAATGGCGCACCTTCCTTTTGGCGGATTACAACTTCTTTGCCTTTAACACCACATACTTTCAAACAATTCTTAATTTCATAAATTGTTATAGACGTTGCGAATTGAATAATCTCTATGGGAAGTGCAAATGCGCCAAGCGTTTTCACCAATTTACTTTCATCTGCAATAACAATCATATGTTTAGAAGCGTGGGCAATTACTTTTTCACGTAATAGCGCCGCGCCACCACCCTTAATAAGGTTTAGTTCGCCATCGCTTTCATCCGCACCATCGATAACCAAATCCAATGTAGTAATTTTATCAATATCCAAAAGTGGCACGCCAACTTCTTTGGCAAGTTTCTCTGTGGCAATTGATGTTGGAACACCCGCAACTTTAAAGCCATTGGCAACCTTTTCACCCAATTGGCGGACAAAATGTGCAGCAGTCGAACCAGTCCCAAGCCCCAATAACATTCCATCTTTTACATATTCAAGCGCCTTGGCGGCGGCTTGTGCCTTTTGTATTTCTGCATCACTCATTGTTTTGCCTATATTATTTAACTTGTGCTTTTTTGGCGGAACTTAGGGCATGGAAATTATCGGCCCATCCTTCTTTTATTGTTTGACCACTGCGTTCGAAAGACAATGCGCCGGCCGGAATATCTTCTGTAATGGTTGAACCTGAACCAGTCATCGCTTTATCACCAATTTTCAATGGCGCAACCAACATCGTATCAGAGCCAATCAACACACCTTCACCAATTTCGGTTTTATATTTGAAATAACCATCATAATTACATGTAATAGTTCCGGCACCAATATTGGTTTTCTTACCAATCGTAACATCACCAAGATATGTAAGGTGATTTGCCTTTACACCTTCAGAAAGTTTAGCATTTTTGGTTTCAACGAAATTGCCAATATGAACATCTTTGCCAATTTCTGAACCTGCGCGAATGCGTGAATATGGGCCGATAATTGCGCCATTACCAATTTTCCCGCCTTCTATATGGGTAAAGGCACGTATTGTTGCCCCAGATTTAACGACAGCCCCTTCGCCAAATACGACATTTGGCTCAATAGTAACATCATTTTCAATTACTGTATCATGGCTGAAGAATACTGTTTCAGGGGCAATAAGTGTTACCCCCTTTTCCATCATTTCAATACGTTTTTTAGATTGGAACGCAGCCTCAGCTTGCGATAATTCAAGACGTGAATTCACGCCCATAACCTCATCTTCTGTGCCACGCACAGCTTTGCACTTTTGACCTGCTTTAACTGCAAGACCGACAACATCAGTAAGATAATATTCGCCCTTAGCATTTTCATTATTTACATTTTCGAGATGCGCGAATAAATCCTTTGCATTTGCGGCCATTACGCCAGAATTACAAAGATTGATTGCAAGTTGCGCGGTAGTAGCTTCTTTTGCCTCAACAATCTCAAGCAAATCGCCATCTTTGTTTTCAATCAGACGCCCATATGCACCTGGAAATTTTGCCTCAAAGCCAAGGACTGAAACACTCGCACCATTTTCAACAGCTTCAAATGCCTTTGCTGCGGTTTCTTTAGTTATTAATGGCGTATCAGCATAAAGAACAATCACATTACCAGCAAAATCACCTATCGCATCCTTGGCGCAATTTACTGCATGGCCTGTGCCCATAGGTGGATCTTGAAGAGCATGTGCCCCCTCCCCTAATTGGCTTATAACTTTTTTGGTTGCATCCTGATTGTGAGCGCCAGTTACAACAATAATTTTTTCACAACTCAAATCCCGCGCCAAGGCAATAACCCAATCAAGCATCGCTCGACCTGCAACTTTATGAAGCACTTTAGATAATGATGATTTCATTCTTGTGCCCTGACCAGCAGCAAGTATGATTGCAGCACGTGCGTTGGAAACTGTCATGATAAGCCCTTTGCTCAGGTCTGATTCTAGACCGATAAATTACATTCTGTCTGCTAGCAATTATTTATTCAAAAATCTATAAGACAATCATGTCAAAACCTTTAGATAATTTTACAATTGCCTTTGACCTTGATGGCACATTAATCGATACCGCACCGGATTTAGTGCGGGCAACAAACGAAGTAATGGATAGGCTAGGATTACCACATGTTGAACTCGATGACATGAGAAGAATCATCGGTCGTGGTGCTCGATTTGCGGTTAAAAGAGCTGCAAAGGTTGCTGGTTATGAAATTTCTGAAGAAGAGTTGGATTATCATGTTCCATTCTTCCTTGAAACCTACAAGGCGGGCATTGCCTTAAGAAGTAAGGTTTACGAAGGTGTTCAGGATTGCCTAAAAGTTTTAAAAGAATCTGGTGCAAAACTCGTGGTTTGCACAAATAAACCAACCCATCTTTCAGAACTTGTTATGCGCGAATTAGGAATTTTGGATGAATTTGTCGGAATTTATGGTCCTGAGGCTACAAAAAAGACAAAACCCGATCCAATTCACCTGCTTACGGCTATTGATGGTGCAGGTGGCAATAAAGATATGGCAATTTTAATTGGCGATAGCGAAAATGATGTTCTTGCCGCACAGTCCGCCAAAATTCCGGTTGTGGTTACATCTTTCGGTTATACAGAAATTAAAGCACACGACTTAGGCGCCGATGCATTCTTCGACCACTATGATGAATTATTCGATATAATATTAAAATTAAGCGAAAAATTGCAAAAATTTGCATAATAAAAAATGCCACCGTCTTTTAGAGACAGTGGCAAAATTTATAGTATGTATAATTGTTAGAAAAATCTAAGCGTAAAAATAAAAGCTAGTAAACGCAAAATTAGCTATCCTGTTGGATGCGACGGCGTGGTAAGCCATTAATCATATCAGAACGAACATCTGTTCTGCCAGAACGCATTGCAGGAACAAAACCTTCATCAACCAAATCAACAGTTACGTCGTAACCACGGTCACGCCAGTATTCTTGAATTTTGGTCTTAAGGCGGCGCGCGCCTTCGCTAGTGCAGAAATCACCTTCCATTTTTGTCCTCGTAATAGTGAATTGTCTAAGTTTAACTTAATCCAATTATTGAAAAATAATGTGCTCGCTTATTGCAAAAAATTGCAAAGTTATCGCAAATCACAGTATGTTTAAGTGCGGTGGCGGCTTAAACAGCATATCGAAAATAAAATCAAGCATAAAAATAAAAAAAAATTCGACTAAATTAAAAAAAATGAAAACGCTTCCACAGCACTCAGGACAAATTATTCACATTTTTGACACTATATTGAAATATTTTTTCAATTGAGATATGGTATGTATGGCTAAATGTTATTTTATGCCTTACAATGCATTCATTGTTGTATTTTATTATATCCATATAGTCCATTATGTAAAAACGAATAAGGGTACTGCATTTTTGCATAATGGGACATTTTGTCCATTTTTGTATTAAAGCAATGTACTTTATATTGATATTCAGAAATATGCACACAAACCACATATATAAAATCAAGAAATTTATTTGTTATTTGGCCACTGATTCACGGCTTTATCAAAACGTCATGTTATTTAATGCCATACAAATATAATATAACTATTCTAGCGGAGTTTTCATGAAAAAAATTATTTTAGCGCTTTCAGCCGTTGCATTTATTAGCGCATGCTCACAAAAAACAAGCACACCTGCTGCACAATCTAATGACATTGCGACAAATGAGGTTGCCGCAATTGAGACAGACGGCATAAAAATTGAAAACCCGCGCGTTCGCGTTCCTATGGGTGGCACAGACAAAACAGCGGCATATGTTACAATTCACAATTCAACCGATAAAGCAGTTGTTATTGTTGGCGGCGAAAATGACCTTTCAAAAAGAACCGAATTACATACACATGAAAAAAGTGCAGATGGAATGATGCAGATGCGCAAAGTTGACAGTTTTGAAGTACCCGCAGGTGGTGATCTAGTTCTTGAACCGATGGGCAAACACATAATGATGTTTGAAATTAAGCCAGGCCTTAAAGAAGGTGATGTGGCAAAAATTACCCTAAATACAGCAGATGGCAAAAAAATTAAATTTGAAGCGCCATTGGTCGTTGACCCTGGCCAACCTGCGGCTATGGGCGAAATGAAAGGAATGAAAAATTCCGGACACTAATCAAAACACCTTTTAAACAGAGCAACAATAACTACTCCCCCTTTTTTTAATTGGGGGAGTTATTTTTTACCAAATAAATTGCGGGCCTGTTCTTCTATTTCTTCTTTACTTAGTGATTTTTGATCACGCCTAGTTTCTTTACCAACTGCAAGCCCTTTTTGAACCGCAGGTCGGGCATTCACAACATCGTACCAACGTAGAAGATTTTTAAATTCACTCAAATCCTGCCCAACAAATTCATGAGCCCTTATCCATGGAAAGCACGCCATATCAGCAATTGAATATTTACCCGCAATGAATTCATTATTAGCAAGCTGCCTATCAAGAACGCCATAGAGACGTTTTGTTTCATTAAAGTAGCGATTACGTCCATATTCAATTAGTTTCTGATCATCAACCAAATTAGGCGCATAATTCCTATAATGCGACGCCTGCCCCGCCATTGGTCCAAGGCCTGCCATTTGCCAAAATAGCCATTGGTCAATTAAAACATGTTCACGCTCATTGTTTCCGTAAAACTTACCATACTTACGAGCAAGATATTGCAATATGGCGCCAGATTCAAAAATAGAAATTGGTTTGCCATCAAAACCATCGGGGTCAATTATTGCTGGCATTCGATTATTCGGGCTTATTTTTAAAAAATCTGGCTTGAATTGATCCCCTTTTGATATATCAACCAAATTAAGATTATACGGTAATTGCATTTCCTCTAGCGCAATAGTAATTTTCCAACCATTTGGCGTTGCCCAGAAAAATAATTCAATCTCATTTGGCATTTGACCCTACCTCTCTATTTATTTTATGTAATGATTTATTATAAGATTTACCTTAGACCATAAATAATAATTGCTGTATATCAGATAAACAATTTTGAGGATAAAAATGGATTCAATAATTCCGCCAGTTTCAATGAAAACATGGACACAAAACCCAGAGGAATTTGCACAAGAACTAGGTAAATGGTTTGAAACATATGGATTTGCGGTGGTTGCTGACCACGGCGTAGATCAATCCATCATCGACAATGTTTTAGATAAATCAAAAGCTTTCTTTGCCCTACCTGAAGAAATCAAAATTAAATACAAGGCCACTATGGGCGGTGCCCGTGGTTACGTTCCATTTGGAATTGAAACTGCAGTTGGTCATGATAAGGCTGATTTAAAAGAATTTTGGCATCAAGGTAGAAACTTGCCTAAAAATCATAAATATGAAAAATATATGCCGCCAAACATAATTGTTGATACTATTAACGGCTTTAATGAAGCAATAGATGAATTTTATGTCGCCTTTGATGAATTGGGAAAAAGAATATTAAAATCCGTTGCCATTTATCTAAATCTTGAACCTGATTATTTTGAAAGCAAGGTTGATAATGGTAATTCAGTTTTACGCCTTCTTCACTATCCACCCGTTATCGGTGAAATTGAACCAGGGGCAATTCGCGCTGGCGCACACGGCGATATTAACGTCATAACACTATTATTAGGCGCGGATGAACCAGGCCTTCAACTTCTTGACAAAGAGGGTAATTGGCAAAATGTAACTGCGCCAAAGGGCTGCCTTGCCATAAATGTTGGCGACATGCTGTCACGTCTTACCAATGGTTTATTACCATCATCAATTCACCGCGTTATCAATCCAGAGCCTGAAAGAGCGAAATTCGCACGTTATTCTACCCCATTTTTCTTACATTTTAATCCTGACTTTTTAATTGAAACCTTGCCATCGTGTGGCAAAAGCCAGTTTGAGCCAATAACCGCCCAAGCATTTCTTGAACAACGGTTAAGTGAAATAAAATTGATGTAATCAATACGTTTTGTTAAAGGCAATTTCAGGAGTTGAAATTGCCTTTATATATAGACAAAACCAAATCAGAAAAAATTGCGTTTCCAGTGCTTGCAGGATTGATTGTCGCGCTCTCAGCAGGATTTGTATCATCAATTGGTTTCGGCCTTCTAGCGCCTCTATTTGCGCTAAGAATGGATGATTATGGGCTTTCGCCAAAAGAAATTGGCATTCTGGTAACAATAATTGGTATCGCACCATTATTTATGACACCGTTCATACCTAAACTTCTAAATCTAGTGCCAACAAAAAAAGCATTATTCATTGTAATGGTTTTGAATGCTTTTTTGTATGTCACACTATTTTTCGTACATACACCGGCAATTTGGACAATTGTTCGAATTGGCTTTGCTATTACCGGCACATTTTTATTCATCGCATCAGAAAGTTGGATTTTAGAAATATCGCCATCTTCGATTCGCGGTAAGATATTCGGTCTTTATGCCGTAATATTTTATGGTGGCATTGGTTTGGGGGGAATTTTAATTGCCCAATTAGGGTACCAAAGCAATAATGTCATATTGGTTGCAATTATACTTAATTTTCTTGTCACGCCATTATTCTTTTTAAAAACACTTCATCCATCAAAACCACACGCGGGTGAACGTCTTAGCAGTATATACAAGCTGATATTATTATTTCCTGCCCTATTTATGCCTGCATTTGCAATTGGGGGCCTAGAGACATCAGCATTCAACCTTTTCCCTGTCTGGAGCCGCAAGCAAGGCTTTGATGATGCGTTTGCAGGGCACATATTAACTGCAGCGGCAATTGGAAACGTAATTCTTCAATTTCCAATCGGTATGCTGGGCGATAGAATCGGTCGAAAAAATGTTTTGAACATTATTGCATTAGTTGCATTTATTCTGCCAATTGCGCTTATATTTCCTTTTTCAAAGTTATTTATACTAGCAGTTATATGTTTATGGTCAGGCATAATAACCGGATTTTATACCATGGGTCTCGTGGGAATCGCCGAAAATTTTAAAGGTAACAAAATTGCCACCGCAAATGCCTCTTTCGGGACAACATATTGTATTTCACAAACCCTAACACCATCAGTTGGTGGTTATATAATGGAGGCATTTGGTAATGGTGGCTTTATGTTAATCCTTTCAATTATTGGGCTTTTGCCGTTGTTTTTAAACTTTTTCACTAAAAACACTGCAACCTCACCTTGACACAGGCTCTCAATTATGGTCAACGCGCACCTTCAGTTTTAACAACACCGCAACTGCGGAGGGGATTATTATGGCTAAACCAGCCTCTATTAAAATTCGTTTGAACTCATCAGCTGGCACTGGCTTTTTCTATGTGACCAAGAAAAACGCTCGTACTAAAACCGAAAAACTTCGTATGAATAAATACGACCCTGTTGCTCGCAAGCATGTTGAATTCGTTGAAGGCAAAATCAAATAAGTTTGCCAATACCTGATTTCTAAAAGCCCGCCAATGGCGGGCTTTTTGTTTATATAATGATTTATGTGAATTAAAGTCGTTTGGCGCTTATATTAATAGCTAGGCGACATTTGCAATAACGCGATTACGGCCTCTTTGTTTTGCCGCATACAATGCCTGATCCGCGCGTTTAATAACCACATCCGTGTCATCATCGGCACGGTTACCAATCGCCACCCCAACGGACACGGTCACCTCTAGGGGGTCTTTATTTGCGCCAATGTGGAACGGATCGCCAGAAACGGCAACCCGCAGCCTTTCAGCAATAATATAAGCATCCTCAGCTGACGTGTCAGGCATAATTACAACAAACTCTTCGCCGCCAAAACGACAAGCGAGGTCGCGCGGACGGAAGTTAGATGCCAATCGTTCCGAGAATTGCCGAATAACCTCATCCCCTGCATCGTGACCAAAAAGGTCGTTAACCCGTTTAAAATGGTCGATGTCGGCAATGATAACTGATACTGGTGCGCCACCACGCTTTGTGCGCTCTAAAAGCGCCTTTAGCTGTGTTTCCATATAGCGGCGGTTGTGAAGTCCGGTAAGCTGGTCTGTGACAGCTTTTTCCATCGTCGCATCCACACTGAGGCGTAAATTCTCAATATAGCGTTTACGACGTACAAGAGTACGAACACGAAGCTTTAATTCATCTTCATCAAGCGGACGGTTAATAATGTCGTTTACGCCAATCTCTAGCGCGCGAATAGAACGGGTACGATCCTCGGCATCGATAATTGCCAAAATTGGCAGGCTACGAGTATTAAATTGTGAACGAATATGCGCAGCCAATCGCAGACCATCAAACGTTTTACCAGATGCAGAAACAATCAAAAGCTCAACTGATGAGTGTCCATCCGGGCCAAGCTGGTTGGATTCTTCCATCAAGAGGGCGCGTTGCTCTTCATTTAAGATTCTTTTTAATCTTTCGCCGCGCTTTGAATCATCTTCAAGTATGATGACCCTTGCACCAAGGCCATTTTCCCCTTGCTGCATTTCATCAATAACGCCAATTCTACGACCAACTGCTTCACGAGAACGTAACTCATCCGCAATACTTTTATATTTTGCCAAAGAGCGCACACGCGCAAGTAACAGCGTATCATCAATCGGTTTTGACAAAAAATCATCTGCACCAACAGAAAGCCCGCGAATCCTGTCAGACTTTTGGTCAAGTGCAGTAACCATGACAACAGGAATATGGTGAGTTTTTGGATCTTCCTTTAAGCGGCGGCAAGTTTCAAAGCCATCAAGCCCAGGCATCATAACATCTAGCAAAATCACATCAGGGTTTTCTTCAACCGCGCGGACAATGGCTTCTTCGCCCGATGTTGCTGAAATGACAGTATAATATTCATGCTGAAGCTTTGCCTCTAGCAAACGAACATTCGTAGCAACATCATCAACAATCAATACACGCGCGGTCATTCATCACCCTGCTGGCATCCAAAAGTCTTTCATAAACCCTTAGAAAACCAATTTTATTCTAACTAGAATAAATTAAAAGAATCATAATCTACTATCAACCAATAAACTCTCTTATCTTTGCTATAAAAGTATTAACAGAGATTGGTTTTGACAGATATGACTGACACCCACCTTCCTTTATTCTCTCCTCATCGCCGCGCATCGCAAATGCGGTAACGGCAATGATTGGAATGTGTTCGGTTTCGCTATCTGCCTTCATCCAACGAGTTACATCAAGACCAGAAACATGTGGAAGCTGTATATCCATTAGAATCAGGTCAGGCATCTCATCTTTGGCAAGCTCTAGTGCCTTTAAGCCATCGTTGGTTTCTACAGTGTCATACCCAAAAGCATGTAGCAAATCACGAAAAAGCCTCATGTTAAGTTCGTTATCCTCAACAATCATAACTTTTTTCTTATCTTTTATGACTTGCTCGCCCACCAAACACTATCTCCAAATTATAAAACATTATAAGACAGTTTTATTAGAATTGGGTTAAATTTACATTGCCGAACCTTTGTAGAGACTGCTTTATTATATTTGAAGGCAACGCGGAGAAATGCCCGCATTGCCATTCAAGACGTATTGTATCACATCCAGAGCTTAGCAGACTTTCTATCGCTCACATTGATTGCGACGCGTATTACGCGGCACTCCATAAAAGGGACAATCCTGAACTTAATAATGTTCCTGTCATTATTGGCGGCGGAAAACGCGGTGTAGTATCAACCGCTTGCTATATCGCACGTTCTTATGGTGTTAAATCAGCAATGCCAACATTTATGGCACGTAAACTATGCCCGAATGCGGTTTTTATAAAACCAAACATGAAGCTTTATATCGATAATGCAAAAAAAATACGGGCTATTTTCGAAGAAATGACACCATCCGTTGAGGCAGTATCAATTGATGAGGCCTATCTTGACTTATCAGGCACAGAAAAACTTCATGGGCTTAACCCCTCACAGATTTTGGCAAAAATCGCCAAACGAATCGAAGACGAGATTGGGATTACAATATCTGTTGGGCTTTCTGAAAATAAGTTTCTCGCAAAAACGGCATCCGATATGGATAAGCCACGCGGTTTCTACATATTATCAAAAGCAGAAGTTCACGAAATATTATGGAAGCGCGAAATCGGTTTTTTGCACGGTGTTGGCAAAGCAACCACCGCAAGGTTTAATAAACTAGGCTATAAATATATTGGAGATATTGCGAAATCCGATAAATTTAAAATCATTGCTCAATTTGGTGAACATGGTGAGTGGCTATATAATATTGCGCACGGTAATGATAATCGCAAAGTCGAAAGCGAACACAATGCCAAAAGCATTTCCACAGAAACTACATTTCTCGAAGATATAAAAGACTATGAATTACTTAGTGGGTCTTTAAAAAATCTTTGCGAAAAAATTGCCAGAACGGCGCGCAATAAAAAACTTGTTGGAAAAACAATAAATATAAAACTAAAAACTCATGATTTTAAAACCATTACCCGCCAAATAAGCGTGCCGCCAACCCAAACAGCAAAAACAATATTCAAACTTGCAGATGGCTTGTTACAAAAAGAAATGACAAAAGCACCATTCCGACTAATTGGGATTGGTTTATCAGAGCTTTTGGACGAAAATTCGCAAAATAATTATGATTTATTTATGGAAAAAGACAAGAATTTAGAACTTGAACGTGCTATTGATAAAATTTCCGACAAATTTGGTAAGGATATTTTCAAAAGGTTCTAAAATGACAAATAAGCTTAATGATGAACAAAAGAGAATTGCCCTTGAAGGCGCAACCGAAAGCCCCTTCTCATCACCCTTAAATTACGAAAAGCGCAATGGAATATATTATTGCGCTGCGTGTAAAAATGAATTGTTTTCAAGTGATACCAAATATGATTCAGGCTCTGGATGGCCCAGCTTTTACAAGCCTGCCAAAGATAATGTAATCGGCACCTCAACCGATCATGACATCGGTTATGAACGCACCGAGGTTCATTGCAATAATTGCGGCGCACATCTTGGACATGTTTTTGACGATGGGCCAAAACCAACGGGCCTACGTTATTGTATTAATGGTGCTGTATTAGATTTTAAGCCAGATTAACTAATTAAATCGTCTTCATCACCAGCAAGTTCTTTCAACATATCTTTGATGAAACTTGCATGCAGCACTATGCCAATTTCTAGCCGTTCAGAATCGATATTCACCTGCTGTGTCAAAAGGCCAGCAATAAACCTTTTATCTTTTTTATTATCCTTCGTCCGGTTTAAAATCTTATCTGACATATATACAGGTCCGCCAGAATTACCTGAAAACACCGAAAAATCCATCAAAAAACTTGGAAATTGTCTTATCGGTACAATTGGATAAGATGCCACTTTACCTGAACGCAAAATTGGAAAGCCAAGTTCATTAGCACTCAAACCCTTAGGGTAGCCAAGCGCCAACATTTCGTCACCAAGATTTATATCAAGATCCGATATAGTTCGTTCACCCGCTAAATTCTCATACATAATCGCTTTGTTTACGACGCTTTCGGGGGCATTAATCCACATAACGGCAATATCTTTTTCGGGATGGTGAAGCCACATAGCATTGCCATTATCGTCACGAATTGCAATTGGTGTTGGGTAACGATGCCAATTTCCATCATCATCTTGGGCGCGCCAATGAACCACCGCTTCATTACGCTTCATACCGTCAAGCACATGGTGCGCGGAAACTAGGGCAATTTTAGGATTGGTTTTGTTACCAAGATTAACTAGCCAAACCGTGCCAACGACCCGCCTGCCCTCATTGTCACTTTGTTCTAGTTTATATGTTGCATTAAGGACAGCAATATTCAAATCTTCAGCCATTTGCCCACCAAAAGGTAATTATGTTTTCTTTTGGCAAATATAATAGCTTTTTAAAAGCAGAAAATTCAACAAATACAGAATTTATATTAATCCAGCATAAGGCGGATTTTTTTTACAACCATTTTGCCTTTTTTAATCGCTTCGATACGCTTGCTCCAGGCTGCGGTTGCTTCTAGGGCCTGGTTTGCAACTTCAATGCCTCCAAGCTTAATTAAATCAGCTTGAATGGCTTCCCAACTTTCAATCGTTTTTATTCGTCTTTGGCGATACGAATTTAAAAGGTGCGCGCCAATGTCTTCTTGTTCTACAATAACAACACCTGCTGCATCCATTAATGGCGCAATATCGCTTTCATACATGAAGCTACGACCAAATTGGGCGTCATTTGCAATTTCAGATTCGCCATCTTTTGCAAAATAATCAAATAATATTGCCTCACCGCCTGGCTTTAAAATACGGGCAAGAGAAAATGCAATTGCCTCCATTGCCTCAAAACTGGTTGCTTGAGCATAAATCAATAATTGCGCAGCCTTATTTTTGGGAAGCGATTTCGGACTCTTATCATATGAATGAAACTTTATCTTTGACCCCATTCCCTTTTTAGATAAAAAATCTTTTGCACGCTGCAAAACAACAGGATTGGCTTCATATGCCTCTATTTCCAACTCATAACGATTTAGCCAACCGAAAATTGCCGCACACGGTTCCGTGCCAAAAAGATATAATTTTTGTTTTTTTTCGGCATAAGTAAACGGCATGCCCTCGATAATTGATTTATCAACTTCACCGTCAGCAGGTGCAGCCCGACCTTCGCCAAACAATTTTTCCAAGACAGAATATTTTACAAGATCAGCCTGTTTTGCAAAATTGTCTTTTTTGCTTTCAACCTTTGCAGCTGGTACGGCATCCTCAGTCGCGGTTGCTTCTGGTGCTACCTTTTCTTGCTCAGAATTTGCGTCATTTGCATCATCCGACGGCTCAACAGGAATATTTTCTTCGCCATTCCACCATGCGCGCAACTTTGCGCCCACAGATTGTAGCTTTGAATTATCTAGTTTTGGAACCGCTATCTTTAATGCCATACGCAAAGAGTAACAGAAAAGTTTTAAGAATCCTTTTCCAAAACTGCCACATGGCTTAGCAGTCAAATATTTTGCAGTTGGCCATATTTTCTTGATTAAAATATCGCCATGCTTGTGTCATAAATACGGCATATTTATCTTATGTTTATCTTAAGAACACAATTAAGACACATTGTGTAACTTATTGACCACACACACTTTTTCACCTCTTTACATTACCACATTGCAATTTGAATTGTTTTGATACCAGTCCTAAATTCAATTTGCGCGGATGAAAAGTCCACGATTTTAAGGAGAATGAAAAATGAAAAATAACAAACTAACAATCATGGTCGGTGCATTGATTTCATCAACTTTACTTGTTGCTGGTGCAGCTTCAGCACAAGAAAATGTATATGTGAACGCAGGTGTAACCCAACACCATACAAAAAACACTGATACCGCATCTATCACTGGTAAAGTTGGCACACAAATTAACCCATACTTTGGGGTCGAAGCTGAAGGTGGTTTTGGCGTAAACGAGGATACTTATCAAGGTGTTAAATACAAAAACAAAGGCGACCTTGGCGCGTATGCCGTTGGTACCGCACCAGTAAATGATAAATTCAGCGTTTTGGGCCGCATCGGCTATCACCACACATGGGAAGAAGCAAAAGCCGCTGGTTTAAAAGTTAAAAATGACGACGGAAGCTTTGCAGCAGGCGTTGGTGCTCAATATATGCTAGATTCTAGCAACGGCATTCGTGCAGATTACACACGTTATACCGAGCAAAAAGTTGATAATTTTGGCGTTTCATACGTTCATAAATTCTAATTATTTTAGATTAGATTAAAACAAATTAAGCCCCTACGTTATGTGGGGGCTTTTTTATGTCATAATTTTGTAATACCATAATAATAAACCGCAAAAACATAGTTACATCGGGATAATGCCATGAACCAAATCAGGCAATTTAATTTAAAAGAATTTTGGTTATGCGCGCTCTTAAGCGTGGTGGTTTTCTTTGCTTTCTCACCACTCTATAGCAATAATAGCATATTTCATGATGTCATCGATGCAATTGGCGCTTTTTTGATTATAATTGGCGCAATTGGTAGGTTTTACTCAAAATTTTATTTTTATCGCGACCAAATCAATACAAAAGGTCCTTATTCAATTGTGCGTCATCCAAAATGCCTGACAGCATATATAGCAATGATTGGTCTAAGCCTTATTTCAGAACGGATTCAGCTGATGGTTTTCATACCTATTATGGCTGGATTTATTTTTACATATATTATTAACCGCCAAGAAAATTTAATGATTTTGATATACGGCGATGAATTCCGCGAATATCAGAAAAAAGTGCCACGCATAATTCCAAAATTTTCCAAATATGAAAAAGGCATACCTCGCCGTCTGAATAATCGGGAATTATTAATGGCATTTCTAGAACTAATGTTCTGGTTTGGTGCAGGGCTTTTGATTGAAGGTCTAGAAGTTTTTGGGCTTTAGCATCAATAGCACTTTAAATCTTACCATTAATTGTCTAAAGGCGATGAAATATATTTATCACAGCCAGATGGGAAGATTATTATGGGCTTTAAATGTGGAATTGTTGGCTTACCAAATGTTGGGAAATCAACGCTTTTCAACGCTTTGACTAAAACGGCTTCGGCACAGGCGGCAAATTATCCATTTTGCACCATTGAACCAAACGTCGGCGAAGTTGCAATGCCAGAGCCACGCCTGAATGAACTTGCAAAAATCGTTGGCTCAAAGGAAATAATCCCAACCCGTATGAACTTCGTTGATATTGCAGGCCTTGTAAAAGGTGCATCAAAGGGCGAAGGACTTGGTAACCAATTTCTTGCAAATATTCGCGAATGTGATGCAATTGCATACGTTCTGCGTTGTTTTGATAATGATGACATTACCCATGTTTCCGGAAAAATCGATCCACTTGATGATATGGAAGTGGTTGAAACCGAATTAATGCTTGCCGACCTTGAAAGCGTTGAGAAGCGCATCACCAACCTTGAGAAAAAGGCAAAATCTGGTGGCGACAAAGAAGCTAAGAAAACACTTGAGCTATGCCTTGAGGCAAAAAAATTATTGGATGAAGGTAAACCTGCACGCCTTTTCATCCCTGATAATGAAGATATAAAAGCATGGGACATGCTTCAGTTACTAACCTCCAAGTCAGTTCTTTTCGTTTGTAATGTTGATGAAGATGCTGCGGCAACAGGTAATGATTATTCACGCCGCGTTGAAGAATATGCAAAAACCCATAATGCAGAATGTGTCACAATCTGCGCCCAAATGGAGGCTGATCTTGCGGTTCTTGATGACGAAGAAGCAAAAGAATATTTAGATACCGTTGGCCTTGAAGAACCTGGGCTTAACCGTCTCATCCGCGCCGGATACGAGCTGCTTGGTCTTGCAACATATTTCACTGTTGGCCCAAAAGAAGCACGCGCATGGACAATTCACAAAAACTGGACTGCACCAAAGGCTGCCGGCGTCATTCATGGTGACTTTGAAAAAGGCTTTATTCGCGCCGAAACTATTTCTTATGAAGACTTTGTCAAATTTAACGGGGAACAAGGTGCAAAAGAAAATGGCAAAATGCGCCTTGAGGGTAAAGAATATATTGTGCAAGATGGCGATGTAATGCACTTTAGGTTTAACAATTAATCCATAAACATTATTTCTTGGTGATGTCACCTTATTTCACGGCTTATGAATAAGTAGCCGTGAAAAATATTCGTATCTGCAACATTACAAATAATCAATGTTTAAATTTAGTTGCGATTTTTTTCGTAATTAATTTAAATTCAAAGCAAAAAAGTATATATAAATTCGTGTTTAATAACTGATTTACGCCCAAATTATAATAATATTGGGCATTATCTTTATCCGTCCGATAATCCAAAACCGCCTAAAAGTTAATGAATTCATAATATTTTATTAAGTAATTTATGAGTGAATATGCCTAATATCTGCAGAAATAGCTTAAATTTTTGACAGAAATGGAAAAATAGCATCTGGTTTGATTGTTTTTCTAGGTTTTATTTTTTATTCTGCTGATAGGTTGAGTATGGGGCCGACCCAAGTTGGAAGTGATGTCCGCCTAATTTTTGCCCGCTGGGGCGCGGATTAACCCTCTATTGAAAAATAGGGGATTAGGAAAAGTTAGAGAACATGGTTAAAACTAAAACCATTAAAACACGTTTTTCGTGTCATGCGAAATTTACCACAAGATTTTCAATCGGGTTGGTAAGTGCAGTTTCAATATTAGCGTTTGCCGCACCTAGTTATGCTGGTGGCAAACGAGCCGAGATTGTTGTTGATGCTGATAATGGTGTTGTCCTCCATGAAATGAACGCAACAGAAAAGCGTTACCCTGCCTCAATTACCAAAGTTATGACCCTTTATTTGCTATTTGAAGCAATCGAAGATGGACGTATTAGCTTTGAAGACCAAATCACTTATTCAAAACATGCCGCAGCCCAAAGCCCAACAAAACTTGGTGTACGTGCTGGTAATTCTGTTGATGTTGAAACCGCGATTTTATCCCTTGTTACCAAGTCTGCTAATGACACCGCCGTGGCTGTTGCAGAACGTCTTGCAGGTTCGGAAACCGCATTTGCCGAGCGCATGACAGCAAAGGCACACGAACTTGGTATGAGTAATACCACATTTAAAAATGCTTCTGGCCTGCCTAATTCACAACAAGTTACAACGGCCGAAGACCTTGCAAAGCTTGCGATTGCCATTCGCCGCGATTTTCCGCGTCAATACCACTGGTTCAGCACTGAATATATGGTTTACAATGGTCAACGCATTAATAACCACAACCATCTTGTTGGAAAAGTTGATGGTGTTGATGGCTTAAAAACTGGTTTGACACGTGCATCAGGTTACAATCTTGCGGCAACTTCAAGCCGCGGCGGGCATCGCCTTGTTACTGTTGTACTTGGTGGGTCTTCTTGGCGTGAACGCGACCTTCGTGTCGAAAACCTTATTGAAGCATCATATAATCAAATTGGCGTAACAAGAAACGCAGAAGCACCAAGCGTGAATTACTCTCTTGCAAACCTTTCAGAAGATGATCGTGCTGACGCTGAGGCCATTTTGATGGATCAACCGAAATTCAGTGACCGTGGATATAAAATGGCGCAAAGCAATTCCGCACCAATTACCCCGGTTCCAGTTAAATTTTCTATGAACGACCGCACCGAGCACCAGAAAGATACATCAAATGATGATGTTGATATAAAAGTATCTAATGGCGATGATGAAAGTGCAGAAGAAGCACCAACACCAACAATGATGGTGGCTTCCGTCCCTAGCAAAACTGAAGCAAAAATTCAGACTGCAAATTCAAATCCAGTCATGATGTCCTTTGGCGCAACTATTTCACAGCCGCCATCTCCATCTATCTCAATGGCTGAAAACACAACAACTCAAAGCACTGAATTACGCGGTAAAATTGATGAACCAAAATCTGATGCTCAATCACAGCAACCTGTTATTATGGCATCTAGAGAAACACCAAACACAAATGATCCAAGCAAAGGTCTTGATTTTACAGTTCCTGAAGTTCCACAAAATGCAAATATTGTAATGGCATCATTAGAGCCACAAGCAAATAATAATTCTGATGAAATTGAAAGAATGCGTGCAGAGGCAAAAGCCCGTGAAGATGAGCGCCTGGCACAAATTGAACATGATGAAAAATTAGACGCCGCGCGACATCAACTTGCAGAAAAAAAGGCTCGTGAAGCAGCAAAAAAACTTGCTGATCAAAAAGAAGCTGCACGCCTTTTGGCTGAAACCAAGGAACGTGATGCTGCTCTTAAACGCGAACAATCCCGTCAAATGGCACTTAAAAACCAACGCGGCAATGCAATTGTTCAAGTTGGTGCATTCAAGAACAAATCAGATGCCAATAATACTTTGGCTATGATGTCATCTTATTTCCCTTCATTTGCTGCAAAACAGGTTATAAAATTCGAAGATGAACGTGGAACCTGGTTCCGTGCACGCATTACTGGGCTTGGCAACGATGCCGCAAACCTTGCGTGTAAGGCGGTTAAATCTGCTGGCGGTCAATGTTCGATTGTTAAATAAGCTAAGTAAAAAATGAAACTTATCAAAATAGACGGCTTTGTAATTGCAATGTTACTTGCCGTCATTTTTTCATTTATACTTCCACAATTAGGTGGCGATAATTCACCTTTACACCTTGGCCTCATTACCACTTGGGGTATAAGCCTTGTATTTTTTTTGCATGGCGCGAACCTGTCATTTGATGCAATAAAGTCCGGCCTTGGGGCGTGGCGTTTACACTTACTGGTACAACTAACGACATTTGCATTATTCCCGATAATAGGATTTTTGATTTATTTCGAGCTTGATTTTTTGTCCCCAGAAATCCGCCTTGGGTTATTTTTCCTTTGCGCCCTACCTTCAACAATTTCTTCATCTGTTGCCATGACCGCAATTGGGAAAGGCAATGTTGCCGGTGCAGTGTTTAATGCAACGCTATCAGGCATATTGGGTATGATAATTACGCCATTTTATATTTCGTTGATCGCATCTGGGGCAAATGGTGCACATCTTGATGTTTTGGGTGCGGTGCTTGATATTATGAAAACCCTGCTTGTTCCTTTCGTTTTGGGGCAAATTTTACGCCCAATATTAAAAAGATTTTTGCAAAAGCATAAAAAAGTAATCAACATGATTGATAGAACTACGATAATTTTGATTGTTTTTGTTGCATTTTGTCATTCAAACATTTCGAATATTTGGGCAAAAATTCCTGTTTTTCAGCTTTTGTTGATATTCATAATTACTGCATTAATATTGGCACTAGTATTATTTTTTACCACTATGACCGCACGTTGGCTTGGGTTTAATCACGAAGACGAGGTTGCGGGCGTTTTTTGTGGATCTAAAAAAAGCCTTGCTAATGGCGCACCAATTGCCGCCATATTGTTTGCAGGAAACCCTGTTCTTGGGATAATTATTTTACCAACGATGATTTATCACCAATTGCAATTAATGGTTTGCAGCGTGATTGCCGCAAAATATGCAGCAAGGATGGATTAACCACCCATAAAATCAACAATTTTACCACCCAATGAGGCATTCCCCTTATAAAGCTCGGTATAGCCGCATCTTTTGCATGAAATGGCGGTAAATTTTTTGGTCGATACATTGAAAAATCGTGAAAGAATTCCGCCTTCTGTTGAAATTCTTTCAGATGAATAATCATTATGCTCGCATTTTACACATTGATATGAATTAGTCATATTTTTCTCCAAAAAATTAATCATCTTTTATAAGGCGCCTCCCAAACGAAACTATATCTTCTTTTTGATAGCCAAGCTTGTCATAAAAAGCACAAACTGCATTATTCGAACTGCGCACCATTAAATTTATCTTTGGGCAACCGACTTTTTCCAATTCATTCGCCGCATGAAGCATAAGCGCCTTGGCAAATCCATGCCCTTGATATTCTTTTGCAATGGCAAGGTAGAAAATACTTCCGCGATGCCCATCATAACCCGCCATATTTGTGCCGATTATTTTGCCATCAAGTTGCATGACAAAGAACCATTCTGGCTGGAACGCCATCTTTCTATCAATGTCTTTGTTAGGATCGTCCCAAGTCCGCGTAAGCCCGCATTCATGCCATAGTTCAATCACTGCAACACGGTCTTTTTCTTCGAATATACGGATTAGTGGGGTATTGTTTTCCATACCCCACTATATCCAATTTTAAATTAGAGAGAAGCCGCAATCACATCTTTTAAAGGCGTGGTTGGACGACCAATCAAATTGCTTAAATCTTTGCTATCTGAATAAAGCTGCCCTTTTGAAGCCCAAACATCTGAATCCGCCAAAATGCCTGCAAACCCATCTGGAAGTCCCGCGCCAACCAATGCGGTAATATATTCCTCTTTAGAAAGATTTACATAAGGAATTGTTTTGCCAACTTGTTTCGATAATTCAGCGGCATATTCGGAAAGTGTAAAGCTATCATCTCCTGCAAGTTCATAAATTTTATTTTCATGTCCTTGAGTGGTCAAAACAACGGCGGCGGCTTCAGCATAATCTTTGCGTGCAGCGGCAGCAATTTTACCATCACCAGATGCACCGATAATTGAGCTATGCTGTAAAGCAATTGGAATTGAGCCTGTATAATTTTCAATATACCAACCATCACGCAAAAACACATAAGGAACGCCAGCTGTTTTAAGGTAAGCTTCAGTTTTTTTATGTGCATCAGCAAGCGCAAGCTCTGATGTATCTGCATTCAAAATAGAGGTATATGCAATCAAGCCTACCCCCGCAGACTTTGCCGCATCAATAGCATTTTTATGTTGCAAGAATCGATCGGAACCAACATCACCAGATGACACCAAAAGCAATTTATCAACGCCTTTAAAGGCCGCCTCAAGCGTTGATGGATCATTATAATCTGCAATTCTAAGCTCGATACCTTTATCAGAAAAATGCTTTGCTTTTTCTGGGCTTCTTACGCCGGCAATAATGTTTGATGCCGGAATTTTTTCAAGCAAATAATTAATAGCCAATGTCCCCAATTGTGATGTAGCAGCAGCAACGAATACCATTTTAATTTTCCTTTCAATCATATTAATTGTTGGCTTGAATTTATTCTTGTGCTATACTATTAACAAGTACATACAAAAAAGTAAGTATCTAAAAAAGGCATAAATAATGGAAAATCATTCTTCGGAACCTTTGTCACAACGTATAATGCGCGGTAAAGTTTTTTCAGATAAATGCCCATCGCGCGAAATATTTAAACATGTAACCAACAAATGGGGATTACTCACACTTGTGGCACTATTGGGTGGGACAATGCGCTTTAGTGATTTACGACGAAAATTGATGGGAATATCCGAAAAAATGCTGTCTCAAACACTACAAACACTTGAGGAAGATGGTTTCTTAATTCGCAAAGCATATCCAGTAATCCCCCCCCATGTGGAATATTGTCTTTCCGATATGGGAAAAGAAATAGCCACAAGGATGGAGGTTTTGGTTGACTGGATAGAGGTTAACTTACCAAGAATTTTGAACAATCATGCAATATAATGGGCAATCCGTGCCATTATTATGAAGCTTTTAAAATTACTTTCAACGCCTTTTCCTTGGCTGCATTACCAAAAACATCGTAGGCACTAATAATATCATCAAGCGCAAAATGGTGCGTAATAAGCTTCGATGCACCTAATTTTCCAGATTGCACAGTTTTCATCAAAAGTGATGTTGTATTGGTATTAACTAGCCCCATTGAAATATTGATATTTTTAATCCACAGCTCTTCAATATGAAGCTCAACGCTTTTTCCATGTACGCCTACATTTGCGATATTGCCGCCCGCAGCAACAGTTTTTTGGCATAATTCAAAAGTGGCAGGAATGCCAACCGCTTCGATTGCGACATCAACACCAATCCCATCAGTAAGCTTTAAAACCTGTTCAATCGCATTACCATCCGCAACATTTATTACATCGGTTGCACCAAAAGTTTTGGAAACTTCAAGGCGATTAACATCAGTATCAAGCATTATAATTTTTGATGGTGAATAAAATTGTGCCGTCAATAATGATGCCATCCCAATTGGGCCAGCACCAACAATCGCAACTGTATCACCCGGTTTTACACGCCCCGCCAAGACGCCAATTTCAAAACCAGTGGGAAGAATATCGGAAAGCATAACCAAGGCTTCTTCGTCCGCACCATCTGGTATGGGATAAAGACTATTATCCGCATGAGGGATACAAACATATTCTGCCTGTGTGCCATCTATTAAATGCCCTAAAATCCAGCCACCATCATCACAATGAGAATAAAGTTGCCGTTTGCAATTTTTACACGACCCACAAGAAGTTATGCAAGAAATCAAAACCTTGTCACCTTTTTTGAAATTCTTTACTGCGGCACCAACCTCATCAACAACACCAACACCTTCGTGTCCAAGCACTCGACCTTGGGTCACGGCTGGAACGTCACCTTTAAGAATATGAAGATCTGTGCCACAAATTGTTGTATTGGTAATTTTTACAATCACATCGGTAGGTTTATTAATTTTGGGTTGCGGAACTTCTTTCCATTCCTTTTTACCAGGGCCATTATATACAAGTGCTTTCATAATCATACTCCTTCTAATAGTCTATTTGGGTTATGTGAAAATACCTAAACCAGAAAATGAACTATCGTGTACGTTACACCCATTCATGGGTATGAATTATGTTAATTTAATGACTGTAATATAATTTGATGAACAGCCCAAAACTACCTTAAATGTTCTGCTTCAAATCGCGAACCTTGCGTGCCATTGCATTTGATAAATCGTCTTTACCTGTTTCTTCTAATTTATCATGAACTGAAACATAATCATTATATGCTTTGTTTTGGCTGATTTTGCTTTTGGCAAAGAAGCCAGTGACGGTTATTTTTATGCCAACTATCCCCTGCATCATTTCTTCGATATAATCACGCGGTGCATCAGACATTTTCCACGGATTTTGCTCACCAATTTTTGCCTCATGATGATTAGTAAGCTTAGCAAGCAATACACGCATAAAGGTTATATCATCAGTAAATTCAATATTTCCATAAAAATGCACCGCGCGATAATTCCATGTTGGAACTTGACGGTGATGTTCTTGTTTAGACGGATACCAATTAGGACTGATGTAGGAATCTTCGGCGCGGAAAATTAAAAGCACTTCTTCGCCATCAACAATTTCTGAAAATAATTGATTATGCCGTGAAATATGCCCATGAAATTCGATAATATCCCCTACCCCATTTTTCTTGGTAAGCATGGGGATATGATTGGCAATCAAACCACCAGAACCATTCGCAACCAATGTCGCCAACGGGAAAGTTTCAACAATATTCGCAATCTCTGAACGGTTAGATTCATTAAAATGTTCAGGGACATACATAATCTATTCCCACTCAATCGTGCCAGGTGGCTTTGAAGTAATGTCATAGGTTACGCGGTTAATACCCTTAACTTCATTAACAATGCGGGTCGAAACGCGCGCCAAGAATGACATTTCAAATGGATAGAAATCTGCGGTCATACCATCCGTTGAGTTTACAGCACGCAATGCACAAACATAATCATAAGTGCGTCCATCACCCATAACCCCAACAGTCTTAACCGGAAGCAATACTGTAAACGCTTGCCAGATTTTATCATAAAGACCAGCATTGCGGATTTCTTCAAGATAAATCACATCGGCTTTACGAAGGATTTCCAATTTTTCGCGTGTAATATCACCAGGAATACGAATAGCAAGACCAGGGCCAGGAAATGGATGGCGTGAAACAAATTGATGATTAAGCCCCAATTCTTCGCCCAATGCACGCACTTCATCTTTGAACAAATCACGCAAAGGCTCAAGCAGTTTCATATTCATGCGTTCTGGTAAACCGCCGACATTGTGGTGCGATTTAATTGTAACCGATGGGCCACCATCAAAAGAAACACTTTCGATAACGTCGGGGTAAAGCGTGCCTTGGGCAAGGAATTCCGCGCCACCAACACCTTTTGCCTTTTCTTCAAATACATCGATGAAGAGTTTGCCAATGGTTTTACGTTTTACTTCTGGGTCAGTAACGCCCGCCAATGCCCCAAGGAAGCGTTCACTTTCGTCGGCATGAATAAGCGGGATGTTATAATGGTTGCGGAACAAATCGACCACTTGTTCGGCCTCACCGGCGCGCAAAAGACCGTGGTCAACGAAAACACAGGTTAATTGTTCGCCAATTGCTTCGTGGATAAGAACCGCAGCAACCGATGAATCAACACCACCAGAAAGCCCACAAATTACTTTGCCAGTTCCAACTTGGGCGCGGATTTTGGCAATTGCTTCTTCACGGAATGCCGCCATCGACCAATCATTATGGCAACCCGCAATTTTGGTAAGGAAGTTATTGATTAATTCTTTACCGTCTGGTGTGTGAACCACTTCTGGGTGGAACATAAAGGTATAGTATTTTTTGGCTTCGTTTGCCGCAATCGCAAAAGGGGCATTTTCAGAATAAGCCAAAACCTCAAAACCGTCTGGAAGTTTGGTAACGCGGTCACCATGGCTCATCCAAACTTGATATTTACCGCCCTTTTCCCAAATGCCGTCATAAAGTGGGCTGTTTTTCAAAACTTCAACATCGGCACGACCAAATTCAGCGGCGTGACCACCCTCTACAACGCCACCTAATTGCGTTATTAGGGTTTGTTGCCCATAACAAATGCCAAGAATAGGAACACCAAGTTCAAAACATTCCTTCGGCGCACGTGGTGAGTTTTCGCGCAACACACTATCAGGGCCACCAGAAAAAATAATTGCCTTTGGCGAATTTGTTTTTAGAAATTCAGCGGTACGGTTATATGGATGAACCTCGCAATAAATGCCACATTCACGGACACGGCGTGCGATAAGTTGGGTCACTTGTGAGCCAAAATCAACAATCAACACAATTTCGTGCTTATTATTATCAATATTTGTCATTTTGTCCTCATTTATTTTTTTCGATTACCGCGAAATAAAAGCCATCAGTATTTGATTTATATGGTGTGAATTGAATGCCATATTTAGTTTTATGGCATTTTTCAAGCAAGTGACTGAAACCCAATTGTTCCAAATGTTGTTCAATCGGTTTTAATGTAAAATCAGAATTATTTTCAAGGAATTTGCCGATTGTATCATCATTTTCTTGTGGCAAAATTGAACATGTTGCATAAGCAACCAAAGAACCAGGTTTAACTAATGGAACAGCAAGTGATAATGCCTCCTGCTGGTTCTTTTGACGGGTTTCAATATTTTGCGGGCTTATGCGCCATTTGGTATCTGGTGCGCGACGCCAAGTCCCAGAACCTGTGCATGGTGCATCAACTAAAACCATATCGCACTTGCCGTTAACATCATCAAGTTCATTCCCACGCCTTTGGGTACGAACATCAACACATGTCACACTGGCACGGGTTAAACGTTCAAAAATTGGCGCAATCCGATTTTGATCCTTGTCATAGGCAATGATTTTGGCATTATTATTGACCATCATTGCAAGCGCAAGGGTCTTACCACCCGCACCCGCGCAAACATCGGCGATTAACATTCCCTCTTTAGCCCCAGATAAAAGCGCAACCAATTGGCTTGCCTCATCCTGCACCTCAAATTCGCCTTTAAGGTATGAAAATTCTGTCGCCCATGGGAAATTTTTCCCATTGCTCCAAGGAATCCTAATACCCCATGGCGAAAGCGTTGTTGCATCGGGCTTTTGCGTAAGTTTTGGCGATGTCGAAAGCTCGGTAATCAAATCATCACGATTGATTTTCAGAATATTTGTGCGCAAATCAAGCGGTGCTGGCTTTGCCATTGCCGCCATTTCAACCGCACGGTTTTCACCAAAAATCACCTCAAGGCTTTCATCAAGCCAATCAGGATAGTTTCCCAAAACATTGTGTGGCGCATATTGAGGGATTGGCTTACTTAATGCCTCGATTTCTTCAAGGCTTAAGTCGCCAAAAGAATGTTCATTCTCGACCGCAAGCTCTTGAATCTTTTCAATTTCATACGAAAAACCAAACTTTAAAGCACCCAAAGCCCAAGCACGTGGTGTTTCCGCTTCAAGAACAAATTCTGACAATGCCCGAACCCGCAGCGCCATAAAGACTATATCGCCAATTGTTGAACGGTCTTTTGAACCAGCAAAGCGATGCTTTACCGCCCAATCACGCAATGAAAGCGCGGGCGGGCGGTGATGTTCGGCACTATCGGTTAAAACTTCAATTGCAGCCTGAACGCGCGCACCGTCACGCATTAGCCACCCACCGGATAATTTGGCGCTTCACGTGTAATCGCAACATCGTGAACATGGCTTTCACGCAATCCCGCAGATGTGAGGCGAACAAATTTTGCACGCTCATGAAAATCTGCAAGGCTTGCTGAACCAGTGTATCCCATTGCCGCACGTAAACCACCGATTAATTGGTGTAAAATCGGGCTTAGAGAGCCTTTGAAAGGAACACGCCCCTCAATGCCTTCTGGAACAAGTTTCATGCTATCGGTGACTTCTTTTTGGAAATAACGATCCGCAGAGCCACGTGCCATTGCCCCCAAAGAACCCATACCACGATAAGATTTATAAGAACGACCTTGGTAAAGGAAAACTTCACCCGGTGCTTCTTCTGTACCTGCTAATAATGAGCCAAGCATCGCAACATTTGCCCCTGCAGCCAATGCCTTGGCAAGGTCGCCAGAGAATTTAATGCCGCCATCAGCAATAACAGGGATATTTTGCCCACGTGCCGCTTCAACGGCATCCATAATTGCGGTTAATTGTGGAACGCCAACACCAGCAACAATACGGGTTGTACAAATTGAACCAGGGCCAATACCAATTTTGATTGCATCGGCACCTGCATCAATCAATGCCTTTGCGCCGTCATAAGTCGCAACGTTACCAGCAATAATTTTCGCTTTATTGGAAATGCGTTTTGCCTTTTCAACCGAATCCAAAACCATTTTGGAATGACCGTGTGCGGTATCAATAACCACAACATCGGCACCAGCCTCTATTAATGCTTCGGTACGTTTATAACCATCGTCACCAGTTGTTGATGCCGCACCGACACGAAGGCGACCCGATTCATCTTTACATGAATGTGGGAAAGCCTGTGACTTTTCCATATCTTTTACTGTAACAAGACCAACGCAACGTTCTGCCTCATCGACAACGATAATGCGTTCAATTTTGTGTTTTTGTAAAAGAGCTTGCGCAGTTGCAAGGTCAACACCTTCTTTGACCGTTACAAGATTCTGATAGGTCATAACTTCTTTTACGGTTTGGCTGTCATTGGCAAAGCGAATATCGCGATTTGTAACGATACCAACCAATTTACCACCGCGAACATCATCCGAACGCTCAACAACCGGAAAACCAGTAAAGCCGCGCGCTTCTTTGATGGCACGAATATGACCAACCGTCATATCAGGGTGAACCACAATCGGGTTGATTACCATACCACTTTCAAAGCGCTTAACTTGGCGAACATGGTCGGCCTGCACTTCGACATCAAGGTTACGGTGAATAATGCCCATGCCACCTGCCTGTGCCATTGCAATTGCAAGGCGGGCTTCGGTAACGGTATCCATTGCGGATGAAATTAAAGGGATGTTTAATGTGATGTCACCTGCAAGGCGAGTTTTGACATCAACAGCAGCGGGAAGGATATTTGACGCGCATGGTTCGAGCAATACATCATCGAAGGTTAGGGCGTCGCGGATTTTAATTTTATGGTCAAACATGGCGGCTAATACTTTGGGAATCGGTGTTTTGTCAAGACATTAGTCTTATATTTTATCCTTTTTATGAAGTGCGACTAAAAATAGTTCAACACTTTCTTTGCGGGATGAATTAGGTTTAAAATGTTTAACCGTCTTAAAATTATTCTTTAGTCGGTTAAGCATATCGATTTGAGAACCGCCTTGGAAAACTTTTGAAACAAAATGCCCGCCGGGTTTTAAAAATTCAATGGCAAAATCCGCCGCCAATTCCGCCAATGCAATTGTGCGTATATGGTCGGTTTGCCGATGGCCAACTGTGTTCGCCGCCATATCAGACATTATCACATCGGGTGCGCCACCGAGTGCAGAAATAATTGCATTCTGCATTTCATTTTCACAAAAATCGCCTTTAAAAATTTCAACGCCCTCGATTGGCTCGACATCAAGCAAGTCGATTGCGGCAATATTTTTTGCGCCACGCTTCATCGCAACTTGTGACCAGCCCCCAGGTGCCGCACCAAGATCAAGAATCTTGGCATCTTTTTTAAAAATTTTAAAGGCATCATCAATTTCAATAATTTTAAATGCCGCCCTGGAACGCCACCCCTCGGCCTGCGCCAATTTCACATAGGGATCATTCAACTGCCTCTCGAGCCAGCGTGCCGATTGCACAGAGCGTTTCTTGGCGGTGCGGACTTTTTCGTGCGCATCACCACGCAAAACTTTTTTATCGGGGGTCGTAACCCGTCTGCGTCTTTTATTATCGTCTGTGTTTTCTGTATCACTCATAATATGCAAATAGACGAAAACTCAATATTGTAAAAGCCCGAAAGCATACCTATTTCTCTTTCATGCCTTCAATGGAGATTGATATGCTAGTAAAAACTGCAAAATATGGGATAGGACAAATCGTTCAACACCGTTTATTTTCGTTTCGCGGTGTTATCATTGATATTGACCCCGTTTTCGCCAATAGTGAAGAATGGTACAATTCAATCCCAGAAGAATTACGCCCAGACCGCAATCAGCCATTTTATCATTTATTGGCTGAAAATGATGATACCCACTATCTTGCCTATGTATCAGAGCAGAATTTAACCCCTGATGATAGTGGCATTCCAATTGAGCATCCACAAGTTCAGCAATATTTCCATGAATTTAACCCAAAAAATGGGAAATATTCATTGGTAGGCGGCCTAAGAAATTAGTACGTTTCAATATTAAGTGGGAAATATGCGCGTTTTTTATAATCATAGGCATTGCCTATAAATTTCGGATGTTTTTCACCCGAGCAAAAGCCGCTCATATCTTTGGTTATAATATCGCGAAATTTTCCTTTCGCTTTTGGCGCACCTAAATAGAATTGATCAGAATGCAAAAATTCCTGCTTCCCGATATTACGGTAATCGCTTCCGACATTTTCATAAAACCAAACTTCCATAATGCCGCAATTACCATTTCCCGACAAACCAGTTTCACTACCTAGATAGATTATCAAATCTCGTTTGCCATCATTGTTTAAATCGGGTTTTGCAATCGCAAGCACATCGAAAACGTCCGCCATTGGTGGCTTGGGTGGGTTTTCTAGGCATGATTTATACTCTTTTAGCGCGTAACAATTATTTTCAACCCAGCCATCATATGCGTCTTTAAGCTCATCTTTTAAAGTTGGTTTTGCCAATAATTCTGCACGCTCATTTTGTGAAAGCTGGCTATCCCAAATTAATTCCATTGGGTATTTTCCTTTTGCATTTGCAGAATTTACAAAAAGACAAGAAATTAAAGCCAAAGAAGCAAGGTATTTCATTGGGAAATATTATCCTTCTATATTGTAATAAGAGTTTGTTTTATAATTATATTTATTGATTTGCAGCGGGATTTTCTTGCCATCGTTGCAGCCATTATCAAGTATTTTGGTTACAATATCACGAAATTTCCCTTTTTCCTTTGGCGCACCCAAAGAAATATCGGCCCGCACAACAAAGCCGGTTTTGCCAATATTGCGATAATCTTTTCCAGTATTTTCGTAAAACCAAACATCAGTCATTGCGCATGTACCAGACCCCATAAGCCCAGTATTTGATCCCATATATAATATCAAATCGCGCTTACCATCATTGTTTAAATCGGGTGTGGCAATTGCAATATCGTCAAATAACCCGTTTCGGGAATAGCCTGGGTTGGCTGCAACACAGGCATTAATATCATCCAAACCATAACAATTACGTTTCACCCAATCGCTGTAAACTTCGGACAAATCTTTTTCAATTATTGGCTTTGCCCATAATGATGTGCGCATTTCATTCGTTGGATTATAATCCCAAATTAATGGCATGGGATATTTTGAACCAGCATAAGCATTTGATGCAATTAAAAGGCAAGAGGCAACCAAAACACTCGAAAATTTCATTTTAAACCACCCTCATTATTAATAATAATTTGCATTTTTATAATCGTAGTTTTGATAGATTTTACCTTCTAGTGGCTTACCATCGCAACCAATTTCATTCTTCCATAACAAGCTAGAAAATTTTCCTTTGCCTGCATTGTCATAGATATAAAGCGTTTTGTGCATTCAATACATTTACTTTGCCAATTGGTCGGTAATCATTCCCAACGTTTTCATAGAAACGATATTGGCTCGTGCCACATACACCCAAACCAGACAGCCCAGTATTACCACCCAATGCAATAATAAGGTCCTGCTTGCCATCCTTGTTCAAGTCATAGAAGCCAATGCTTGTGGCATCTTCAATCATATCGCCGATTGAGAAATCTTCATTACCGGCGCATTTGGAAATTATTTCATCGGTTAAAGGTGCATTTGGGCTATTAACACAGATGTTTTCTTTGAAATCAGGAAGCACCTCTGCCAAATCGGCGTGAAATAATTTAAAACTCGGGTTGTCTAGGCTTTTTGCATAATTAGTATCAGGGTGATATAATTTTACGGGAAAATCTACTAGAGTTTTTTTATTAGCCGCTACTTCATTATTAATTGCGTTATTTAAAGCACCACAAGAAGTAATGGCGAATAATGAAAACATCAAAGCAATATTAGATATTTTCATCAGTTTATTCTTTCACATTATATACGGCATATAATTCCCAACAGCCATTTTTGCCATTTGGGGTAAATTCCATTTGTTGAATTTTTCCCGATGTACTTATGAATTTTCCAACCACACCTTTTTCACCGGTTTCATATTCGGCAAGTTGCCAGCGAACAATTAATTCATTTGTATCATCACGCAAAATATTAACCTTGGCATAGTTTGGCTGATTTGATTTCAAAGTAGATTTATCGACCCATAAATCTTCATTATCGATGTTTTTTCCGGCATAAGAATATGGAAAACTAAAATTTTTTGATGAGTATTGAACCTTATAAGTTACGTCATTATTTGCCTCTAAAGTTCCAAGCCATATTTCTTTTGGCGTAAATTTTTTTAGAGTTTTTTTATCCGTTGAAATACCTCTTACAAAGCCCGCCGCATCAAATGCTTTGCATGCCGCAAGTGCATTTTTATATTCACCATTGTCTTTTGCAAAAACCGGTGCAGAGACAAATGCAAGGCCAATAAGACCAAGCCCAAGCAACTTCCTTTTCATAACTTCCCCACTTGTAAAAATAATTGCCATTTAACGGCGACATTAATTAAATTTAATTAAGGCGAATATATGACTAAAATTAGGTAAATCTGTAACCTAAAACTTTATTGCAAATAAAAGGCGCGAACCGAAATCCGCGCCTTTTCATAAATTCAATTACGCCATCAATGGCGAGTAATAGCTAAAAAGTGGCAGGAGAGAATTTTTTGTAATAGTGAACTATTTCAAAAAATTTCGACGCACTAATTCAATGCTATTACGCTGCCATTGCTACTTCTAGGTTTTCGGCAACTTTTTTCAAGAAGCCCTCAGTGGTAAGCCATTTTTGCTCATCACCAACCAAAAGCGCCAAATCTTTGGTCATGAAGCCGCTTTCAACGGTATCAACAACAACTTTTTCCAAAGTAGCCGCAAATTTCGCCAACTCAGCATTGTCATCAAGTTTCGCACGGTGTGCAAGACCACGGGTCCATGCAAAGATTGATGCGATAGAGTTGGTAGAAGTTTTCTCACCCTTTTGATGTTGGCGATAGTGGCGGGTAACAGTACCGTGTGCCGCTTCGGCTTCGATGGTTTTGCCATCTGGGGTCATCAATACAGATGTCATCAAGCCCAATGAACCAAAGCCTTGTGCAACCATGTCTGATTGAACGTCGCCATCATAGTTTTTACAAGCCCAAATAAATTTACCAGACCATTTCATCGCAGAAGCAACCAAATCGTCAATCAAGCGGTGTTCATAAACAATGCCAGCAGCTTTGAATTTATCGGCAAACTCTGCGTCAAAAATTTCTTGGAAGATGTCTTTGAAACGACCGTCATAAGCTTTTAGGATTGTATTTTTGGTTGACAAATAAACCGGCCAATTACGAAGCAAGCCATAGTTGAATGACGCGCGCGCAAATTCACGGATAGATTCATCAAGGTTATACATACCCATTGCAACACCAGCACCCGGATATTGGAACACTTCATATTCAATTTCTTCGCCGCCGTCATCTGGGGTGAATTTCATGGTAAGTTTACCAGCAGAAGGAACCAAGAAATCGGTTGCTTTATATTGGTCACCAAATGCGTGACGACCAACAACGATTGGTGAAGTCCAACCAGGAACAAGGCGTGGAACGTTTTGGCAAATGATAGGCTCACGGAAAACCACACCGCCAAGGATGTTGCGGATTGTGCCATTTGGTGATTTCCACATTTTTTTCAAATTAAATTCGGTAACACGTGCTTCATCAGGGGTGATGGTCGCGCATTTGATACCGACATTGTATTTTTGAATTGCGTGCGCCGCATCAATTGTGACTTGGTCATTCGTAGCATCGCGGTTTTCAACCGAAAGGTCATAATATTCGATTGGCAAATCAAGATATGGGAAAATCAAATATTCTTTAATCATTGACCAGATGATACGGGTCATTTCGTCGCCATCAAGATCGACAATTGGATTTGCAACTTTAATTTTAGACATAACAAACCTTTCGTTATTTTAATTATTGCCCAAGCATTATTTATATTGAGACACCAATAGCGAAAGCAGCAATAAAATCTAGTAGGTTTTGTATTTTTTTCAGTGCGACTTTGGAATTAATCATTTCATAAATCCCAATAATTTTCCTTTGCCCATTGTTGCCAAAACTGCGGCATTGCAATGGCCCAAAGCAATTGACATTTTTCGTGCGATTTCGAGTTCTTGTAACAATGTATCAATATTGATTTCATTGCGATTTTGCGCCATTTCTTGCAATTTTTGTACACGCGCTAAAACCCTGACATTTCCTGATAATCGAGATGCGGCACCGCTATCTCTTTTATAGCCTGCTTCGACATAGGCATTTTCTTTGGACATGCCACGTGCAAGCGCAAGGGCGAATTTTTCGTGTTTTGTATTTTGTAATGGTTTATCAGTCATACCATATTTTATGATGGTCTTGAATTTTGTGGATTACCCCCACCTATCCGCACCCTAAATTTATGCGTCACAATCACGATATGAAAAAGATTATTCAAGATACAAAAAGCACCGACAAAAAATTAGACGCGCTTTTACCCAAAGTACGCGATCGCATTCTACAAGCACTTGGCAATGGCGAAACCGAACATGCACGCCGCCAACTCGTAATTCTGGAAAAAATTGCCAAAATATCGCGTTTAATCGGCACAATCCAAACACCATACGACTATCAATCACAACGCGAACAACGCGATGCTTTAATGAAGGAATTAGAAGAAAGATTTCAGAGAATTAGTGAGAATAATAGCGAATAATAATCATAAATATTTCGCCTTAAGAAACATAAACAGCAAAATTATTATAAACCACAATAACCCTAGCCAGAAATAATTTTCCAAACTTAGCTTGCTGTTACTTTCACCTAACTCATCGCCACTGGCAATATTTATATATTTTCTAAAACGTGATTGGAAAATTACAATTGCCATATTGGCTTCAAATAATCCGTAATGGAAATTACCCTTTCCTGTGTGCCTTTGAAATTCAAGCGAAGTTAGAACATAGGATAATATTATTACATATGGAAGAATATCAAATTCAGATCCTGCACTTACGTTTTTTTCATCGCAATATTCTTTTACCTTATCACGAAAATCAAATGCGAAATATGGAAAGGCAACTGTACGCCAAAACGGCGAAATATCGCTTCGAGTAGCAATTTTATAGGCTTCCCAATTTTTATAATACCAAACCAAAGCATAAAAACCTAATGAGACAATTGTTAAAATCCAAAATTTAGTTGAAGATACAACATAAAACTTGGCTTCTTCCTTTATTTCATAAGGCGCCTCTTCATTTGGCGATTTTCCAATTTCTTCATTTTCCATATTTTATCGCCCCCAAAACTTTAAAACATCAATACGCATAAGACCACTTATAATCAGTAAAAGAGACCACTATACACAATAATAGTCAAGGTTGTATTTTGTATCTAACTGAGATTAGAATTGTTTAAAATTAATGCGGGTTGCAATTATTGTTTTTAAAGAATAAATCACCAAAATGATTTCAGAAAAACCCCTTCCCTCCAATGCTGATCGTGCAGCATTGCCACCACCACCCCCTGCCCCTGCGATTGCGCTTATAAAGCCGCAAATGGGTGAAAATATTGGTGCGGCGGCGCGGGCAATGGCGAATTTTGGCCTTAGTGAGTTGATAATTGTCAATCCGCGTGATGGCTGGCCCAATGAAAAAGCCACCGCAGTATCAGCAGGCGCAACCTGGATTTTGGATGACGCAAAGATTTGCGCAACCACCGCCGATGCGACACAGGAAAAAACCATTATTTTCGCCACCTCTGGCACGCCACGCCAGCTAGACAAGCCGTTAATTGGCCCGTCCGAGGCGGTCACCCTAATTTCACAAGCCATAAAGGACGGCCATAAGCCTGTGGTACTTTTTGGAAATGAGCGTCTGGGTCTTGATCAAATTGATTTAATTACCGCCGATTATATTGTTACTTATCCCACTGATTTTAAATTCCCAAGCCTTAATTTGGCGCAATCGGTTGCGGTGTTTTCATATCTTTGGGCGGTGCGCGATGGTGATAAAATGCCAGACGGTTGGCACATTCCCAACCATGAAGCCGCCCCGCGCAAATATTTTGAAAATCTATTCGATTTTTTGATTGCAGAACTTGATGAAATTGGTTTCTTTTGGCCTGCTGATAGGCGTGAAAATATGGTTGAAACCCTAAAAAACTCTTTGGTTCGCGCACAATTTTCGGAAAGTGAAATTAATTTATTTCGCGGTGCATTGCGCGTAATTGCCGAGGGGCCAAGAAGACGTTTTGAAGAATTACGGCGCGATGAATTAAAAAATAAAATCCGCAATAATTTTAACGAAGCAAAACAAAACGGCAGCCTGTTTTATAAAAATAAACTGCCGGAGAATGCAATAATCAAAGAAATTATTATCGAGGGTAAAAGGGCAATTATAATTTATTCATGCCCTGATAAAATTGAATATATTTCAATTGAAACCGCTTGAATTAATGCAAATTAGGCCACATTTTCAACCGGCTTTAAAGGCTTTTTTCCCTTTTTTATCCAAGAAGGTGTGTGTTTACGCATAAAGTTACGAATTGGTTTTTCATATAATTCGTGGGCAGAGATTGCGGCAACCAAGCTAAGTGTAATGCCGGCAAAGAAACAAACATAATGATGTGCTTCATGGAATGCAGTGGCAAATTTTGCAATGCCTTTACAAGTCAGAATATCCACCGGCAAGTGAACCATATACATGGCAAAGCTTATTTCGCCCAAATAGACCCAAACCTTATTAGAACAAATGCCGCCTTTTTCATATTTTGAAGTTTCGGCAAAAAAGAATACAATTGCTGCAAGCATGAACCAAATCATCACTGGTGATTTAAAGATAGCCATTGCCACAAAAAGCATCAAGAATGACGCAAATACCCCAGCATAGGCAGCCTTTTGACCAAGGCGAATATCACGGCCAATAAACCACAACATAACCCCCGCCATGAATGCAGGGATAATGCGCAAAATACCGCCTTCCCAAGTCATATTGGTAAGTTCAAGCTTACCAATTAATGCGGTAAGAATATATATTGCCAAAAACAATGCTGATACGGCAATCAAGCCACCAATTTTTGAATTTTTGAATTTTGATGCCAAATAAAATGAAATTGGAAAAGTTAAATAAGCAAACCATTCCGCAGAAATTGACCATGATGGAAAATTCCAACCATCTGAATTAACAAAGCCCCATGCCTGTAATAATGCGATGTGAAATGGAATTTGTTTTACATCAAATGCTGATGCATCATGTGAAAAGCCAAGCTTCGTGCCAATAATCCAAATGCCAATCATCACTATAAGCATAATGATATGCAATGGATAAATACGGGCAAGGCGCGCCCAAATGAACCCCTTGTGGTTATAATTCCCCGCCTCTACCTGTGGCCCATACACATGCGCAAGAACGAAACCAGATAGGATAAAGAATAAATCCACACCCATATAGCCAAAGGCAACAACATCAGGGGCAGCACCTTCTAACCCTAATCGCTTCCAGAAAAAATAAACCAATAACCACGAGGCCGCAATAAAACGCAGCCCAGTAAGTGGTTTTATGTCATTTGGGTATTCCATTTTATTATATCTCCCGCCCCAAAATGGCGCAATTTGATTACTCTCATTTAATTTGAGTTTCAATCGCAATAAGGATGCCACATTTCCCTTTAGCAACAGGGGTTATTAATATTATCTAATTTAATTTATTCAAGGGATATTGATAATCTTATGTGTCTGCAAGCTTAAAGACCATTTTGGGTTGGTTTGACAAAAAACCACACATTTAATCAAATTCTCTTCATAATTTTCGTTATCCATAGGCTGAATAAAGAAATTTTGGAAGTCTAACCCTTCAAATTGTTTTGGATCAAATCCTTCTTGCGGATAAACAAATTTAAGTTCGCTGCCAGAAGTTTGTAGGATTGGTGCGCCCTTTTTGGGGCTAATACAAATCCAATCAATGCCATTAGGTGCTTTGATTGTGCCATTGGATTCAATCGCAATTGTAAAACCTTTTTTATGGAGCGCATCGATGAAAGGGGTATCAATTTGCAACAAAGGCTCACCCCCCGTGCAAACGATATATTTTCGGTCAGAATTGTCCGTATGGTCATGCCATATTTTATCAACAAGATTGGCAACCAAATCAGCGGTTTCATATTTGCCGCCATTTTCGCCATCGGTTCCCACAAAATCAGTATCGCAGAATTGACAGATTGCTTTGTATCTATCTTCTTCGCGCCCTGTCCAAAGATTACATCCGGCAAAACGCAAAAAGATTGCGGCGCGCCCTGAATGCGCCCCTTCACCTTGTAGGGTAAAAAAGATTTCTTTAATGGAATATGTCATGGCGAAATCAGCCCCGCCACTCTTCATATCCATCCGCGCGCAGCTCGCACGCCCGAATATTTTTATCGCTCACGGCAATTATTTTTGCTATGCAAAAAGCCTGCGCGGACGCGGCGGGCGACCGCCGGCGACCCTTGGTCGCAGGTCGTTCCATTGTTATTAGCTCTTCCATTCGGAATATCCATTCGCGCGCAGCTCGCACGCTGGGCATGTACCACAACCATAACCCCAATCATGTCTATGGGTACGATCGCCAAGATAGCATGTATGCGTATGCTCAATAACCAAATCAACAAATTGCTGCCCGCCAAGGTCAAATGCCATTTTCCAGGTTTCAGCCTTATTAATATGCATCAATGGCGTATGGATAAGGTAATTTTGCTCAAGGCCAAGCGACAAGGTTCTTGCCGATGAATCAATTGTATGGCGGCGACAATCTGGATAGCCCGAAAAATCGGTCTCACACATACCGCCAACCAAATCATAAATCGCACGGCGATAACTAAGCGCGCCCGCAAGGTCGATAAAAAGCAGGTTTCTTGCCGGAACAAAACTGGTCGGCAAACCATTCTCGCCATAGGTTATTTCGGCTTCTTTTGTTAATGCACAATCAGAAATTTGCCCCAATACAGGAATATCGAGAACAAAATCCTCACCCAAAATATCATTCCAATGTGGGTATAATTTGCGCATCTCGGCAAGAACAATTTTGCGCTGCTTCAATTCCACCGAATGTCTTTGACCATAATCAAAGCCAATAGTTTCCACGGATTCAAAATTTTCAAGCGCCCATGCAAGGCAGGTCGCGCTATCTTGCCCGCCCGAAAACATTACTAAGGCTTTTCTATCTTTTTTATCCATGACGCATCTATTTAGCTAATTTTAAAATCGGCAATTAGCATTAATCAATCGCAATTAAAAGACTATTGCCCCCATCTGCCGCAGATGGAGGTGAAACTGACTAGATATTTATTAAATTGTGAAAATTTTAGCCTTCGCCCTTTTGGCTTCTGCTGGCAAAGCCTTATGCCTAGTCCGAGCCGAAGCCCACATAAATTTTTGTGGGCGAAGATTGGTGGCGGGGGAGAGACTTGAACTCTCGACCTCACGATTATGAGTCGTGCGCTCTAACCAGCTGAGCTACCCAGCCACGTTGGTTTCGAGCCGTGGGCTTTATTACAGCTTTTATTTTGTGGCAAGTAACAAATCACATTTATGCTGCAAATGATTTTTTTTGCTGACATAGCCATAATAACAATTATAAATTTAAACATTCCCCATTAAAACCACCTTACTTTGGTCTAGTTTTATTGTTTTGCGTCCTCAAATATAAACAAATACTTGCCCTATATATGTAATTATGCAAAAATAATTGAAATTTTTAACTAATTTCTCTGGACTTTATCGAATATTATACCTATTGGGATTTTTATTAGGGGGTATATTAATGGAATTAGATGCAATTGATTTCCGCATTTTGGAGCTGATCCAAGACGACGCGGCGCTGTCTGTGGCTGAAATTGCCGACAGAATTGGCCTGTCTTCATCACCATGCTGGAGACGAATCAAAAGACTTGAAGAAATCGGCGTAATTCAAAAACGTGTCACTTTGCTTAACCGTGAAGAATTAGGGCTTGATTTTGAGGTTATGGCCTCGGTTAAACTTGCATTGCCTACCCGCGAGAATTTAGAAAAATTTGAAGAAGAAATCGCCGGCTGGCCAGAGGTTGTTGATTGTGCAACTGTCACTGGTGCGGTTGATTATATGATGCGCATCGTCACTTCTGACATGCATGCATATGACGCATTCTTGCGCGATAAATTGCTTGGAATTGGCCTCGTATCAGATGTTCAATCCCGCATCGTTATCCGCATTGCAAAACGTACAAGCGCTATCCCTCTTGATAATAGCAAATTGAATGTAAAAAAATAAAATAGCGCCACCCAAATTTCATTAGGTGGCGCGATTATTATCTATTATCCAATTGCGCCCTAACAGTCTTTAGACCATCAGAATTAATCGAATAAGGCTCACCATTTTGGGATTTTATAAGCCCTTTTTGTTTTAATTTTTGAAAAACATACAAAGTGCAATCTGATAAAATAAGGCCTTCGCGCGTATAACATATTACTTTATTTATGTTTTTTGAATTTTCGCGAAAATGCACAATACACCCGCCTTTTGCAAGCACGTGCAAAGTCCGTTGTTCGGACCGTGATATATTCATCTTAGGAATTCCGATTAAATAACCAAATACTTGCGGGGGCAATCAGCCGCCGCATCACGAAACCACAACAAAAAACCCCATAAATAAGGGCAATGTGGTTATTTGGTTATTACAATCTCAGACATAAAACTCTCAATAAAGATGGTCATGTATAAATCATTATGGTTTAAAATGCAATTCTACTTTTAAGCGCCCAAATTTGTCGTAGTACAAAGTTACAATAAATATGTGTTATAATGCACCAAAAGGGGTTATAATTGTCAAATATCGCATCACCAGATCTATTAATAATAATTGCAATATTCACCGCCATCTTTGCGCTTGGTGCATTGATTTTTGGCTATTTGGGATATGAGGCGGCAAACAAAGCCCAAATTAAAATAAACTATCGCCTAGAAGTTTTAGAAAACGGTCTGAAACATTTTCTTGGCAATTCATTTGAAGAAATGCGGGCATTACGTGGTGAATTATCAGGGGGCTTTCGTGATTTTCGTAACGAAAGCAACCAAAAACTCCAAGGTTTAATTGATAAAAATGATGTAAATTCAAAGGCATTGCTTGAAACCTTAATCACAAGCCTAGAGAAATTGCGCGAAGGCAATGAACAAAAACTCGAACAAATGCGCGCAACAGTTGATGAGAAACTTCAAGGCACATTAACCGAACGCCTTGGCGAAGGCTTTAAACAGGTTTCAGATCATCTTGAAAAAGTCCATAAAGGTCTTGGCGAGATGCAAAACCTTGCGACAGGTGTGGGTGATTTAAAACGTGTCCTTACCAATGTTAAATCACGCGGCACCTGGGGCGAGGTTCAGCTTGAAATGCTACTTCAAGACATTCTAACCCCTAATCAATTTGATAAGAATGTCCGCATTAACCCCGCCTCTACTGAATTGGTGGAATTTGCGGTTAGATTGCCAGGCAAAGAGCAAGATAACCCTGTATTCCTTGCCATTGACGCCAAATTCCCACAAGAAGATTATGAACGCCTTGCCAAAGCACAAGATGATGGTGATAGTGATGCCGTTGAAACTCAAAGTGCTAATCTTGAAAAAGTAATCAAAAAACAGGCAAAAGATATTCAGGATAAATATATTTTTCCGCCCTATTCCACAGATTTTGCAATTATGTATTTACCGACCGAGGGGCTTTTTGCCGAAATTATACGCCGCCCCGGACTTGTGCAAGAAGTGCAATCAAAACACCGCGTTGTAATCACTGGCCCAACCACATTGGCGGCATTGCTAAACAGCCTGCAAATGGGCTTTAGAACCTTGGCAATTGAAAAACGCTCATCCGAAGTTTGGAAGATTTTAGAGGCGGCAAAGCGCGAATTCAATAATTATGGTGGCGTTATGGACAAACTTAGGAAGCAATTAGACACGGCGCAAAAAACCGTAACCGATGCCGAAGTAAGAACCCGCGCAATCAATCGCACCTTAAAAAATATCGACGTTGAACAAATCCCTTCGTCAGCAAATGTGATTTCAATTACCGATTTGATTGATGATGAATCCGAAGCGGAATAACCAAAAGGCGCATATTTAAAATCTCATTTTCATATGATATGTTTCCATTTATCAAGGGGGCTATAATGAAACAATTTGCGCTTAGAATTATGTTAATTGGGCTTATATTTGGCTTGTCACCAAACCTTAGCAATGCCCAAAGCCCCAGCTCTTCACCAGAGGCAAGAACATTATATGAAATGGAACAGGCATTATACGGTTTATCCCAAGCCCGCGATTGGGACGTATATGCCGATAAATTGGTATCAACCTGCACATTGGTGAAATCAGCAGAATTATCGGCAAACCGACCGGCATGGTTACAAGATATTGTGGTAAATTATTGCGACTATTCCAATGAATTTAACAAAAAATTCAAACTAAAGAAAAGCGGTGATAGCCATAAATATTGCAAGCCACTTAAAGCAATGAATGAACAACTAAAAGCCGCCTTCCAAATACATTATCGGGAGTATAGAGAACGCATTGATTACGCCCAATTACGCGCCGAAAGATCTTTGCAATATAAAAATTATATCAATAGCGATAAGCAAGGTTGGTATGGTTGGAAAACCTATAATTTTGATTGTTCGGGGAAATAAATCGCCCATAGCATGTGATGCCGTAACAAGTACGGCATGGCGGTTTCACACGAACTCTCTTAAAACCTCCAAAAATTCGGCACCATATTTTTCCAATTTTTGTGTGCCTACACCTGATATTTCAGCCATTTCATCCATGGTTTGCGGCTTGTGATTTGCCATTTCAATTAGGGTTTTATCGTGGAATATTATATAGGGCGGCATATTGGCGGCATTTGCCAATTCGCGACGTTTGGCTTTTAATTGTTCCAATAGGTTTTGTTCAATTTCACCCAAATCAGCGTGCATGATTTTGGCCTTGGCGGCGCGTTTTTCTTTTGCATTGGGTTGTTTTTTCAACATTATTGTTGATTTTGATTTCAAAAATTCTAGCCCCAAAGGCGTGATTGAAATACCGCTGGTTTCCGCAGACACTTTTAGATAATTTAGCGCGATTAATTGGCGATAAATCGCTTGCCATTCTTTTTTTGAATGCTCCTCACCAATGCCAAAAGTGCTAATTTTATCATGCCCTAAATCAACCATACGGTCATTTACATTACCAAGTAAAACATCAATCAAATAGCCCGCCCCAAATCGTTGCCCAGTACGATAGACATTTGAAATCGCCTTTTGTGCGGCAATCGTGGCGTCATAAGTTTGGGGTGGATTTTGGCAATTATCGCAATAGCCACATGGCTCACTTTGTTGCCCAAAATATTCTAATAATATCTGGCGGCGACATTTGGCACTTTCACAAAGCCCGATAAAGGCATTTAGTTTGGCATGCTCTATACGTTTTTGATTTTCAGGCGAATTGGCATCATCAATAAAATTGCGCAGCATGGCAATATCTGAAACACCATAAAGCAGCATTGCGTCCGCCTTATCCCCATCCCTGCCCGCGCGACCGGTTTCTTGATAATATGCCTCAATATTTTTTGGGATATTGGCGTGGATTACAAAGCGCACATCGGGCTTATCAATTCCCATCCCAAAGGCGATTGTGGCGCACATTATTATATTTTCTTCACGCAAAAAGCGCGCCTGATTCTTGGCCCTAATATTGGAATTTAAACCTGCATGGTATGGCAAGGCATTATAACCGATTGATGATAACCAATCCGCCATTTCCTCAACCTTTTTGCGCGAAAGGCAATATACAATTCCACTATTACCGCTATGTTTTTTAAGGAAGTCGGTGATTTGCGATTTTGAATTTTCTTTGGCAACAATCTCATAGAAAATATTGGGGCGATCAAAACCATTGATAAAAGTTCGCCCATCATCAAGCTTTAGACGCTCAACAATATCTTTGCGCGTTGGCATGTCGGCAGTTGCGGTTAATGCAATGCGTGGGATATTGGGGAAACGTTCGGCAAGGATGGAAAGCCCTTGATAATCTGGCCTGAAATCATGCCCCCATTGTGAAACGCAATGTGCCTCATCAATTGCAAAAAGGGCAATTTTGATTTTACCAAGAAAGTTCAAAAACCCTTCAGTCAACAATCGTTCGGGCGCAATATAAAGCATATCAAGCACACCATTTTCCAATGCGCGATAGGTTTCATCAATCTCATCACGCCCTAATGATGAATTTATGCACGCAGCATTGACACCCAATTGGCGCAAGGCGTTCACCTGATCTTGCATCAATGCAATAAGGGGGGAAATAATAATCCCCACGCCATCACGCGCAATAGAGGGGATTTGATAACAAAGTGACTTGCCGCCGCCAGTTGGCATTAAAACAAAGGCATTATTGCCCGCAATCATATGTTCAATAATCTCCCCCTGAGTAGAGCGGAAATTATCATAACCATATATTTTCTTGAGGATTTCGCGTGGCTTCATAGCCACTCAACTGGCATAATTCACACTTTAGAGCAAATGGAAATGCGCCGCCATTTGCTAGCAAATCACATCAATTATAATTGTTGAGGCACAGGTGTTTATACTTATTCGGCACTTTCAGCCGATTATTTTAATCATCCTCTGGCTCGGGAATCGCAAGAACGGTGGTATTTTTAATGGTTTCCATAACAAAACGCGATGACACATTTTTCAAAGGCACATTCTCAATCAAGCCTTTATAAAATTTATCATATGATGCCATATCTTCGACGATTAATTTCAAAACATAATCAACATCGCCCGCCATGCGCAAAACATCAACTACTTGCGGGTGTTTGGTTACGTAATTTGTGAATTTGGCAAGCCAGTTTGCCGTATGCTCATTGGCCTCAATGGCGACAACAACCGTCAAATTAAGCCCGATTGCTTTGGGGTCAACAATCGCGACCCGTTTTTGGATAACGCCATTTTGTTCAAGCTTTTGAACACGTTGCCAGCATGGGGTCTGCGACAGGCCCGCCTTCTTTGCAAGCTCGGCAATAGGAATATCGGCACGTTCCATAAGTGCTTTTATTATTCTACGGTCAATTTTATCAAGACTACCTGCTTTGCGCGCGCCCATGGCATCAAACCTTCTAAAAACGAATATAATTCCGTTATAATGGATAATTAATTCTTTAAAAAGAATTATATTCTTATATATGCGTAAAATTACGCCATTTGTCGGTAATACACCATATTTCCGCTTATTAAAGGCAATTTGTCAAACAAATAATCTTAATCCGCAAATATTTATAGAATTAATTTCTATATTACGCAAAATAAATGCCAAAATAAGTTTAATATTAAAATAATTACCCTAAAAAATGCCTACAAATTTCTTAAACTATTGCCTTGAACAAACCATAATAATTTAATATCAATAAGCAAACAAAAGGGAAATCCAATGACCGAAATTTTTCAAGATTACCAAGGTGGCGACATTATTTCAGAAGCATTTATTGCATATGAAGGTGACGGCAAAAAGCCTGCCGTATTAATTTCACACGCATGGGCTGGACAGGGTGATTTTGATCAAAATATCGCGCGCAATCTTGCAAAACTTGGCTATGTTGGCATTGCAATTGATGTTTATGGCAAAGGTGTTCGCGGCGACCCGGCGGGCGATAATACCCACTTTATGATGCCATTAGTTCAAGATCGTGCAAAACTTTTGGGGCGTTTGAATGGCACATTAAAATTTGCCCAAAGCCTAAATATTGTTGATAAAAGCAAAATCGCAATCATTGGCTTTTGCTTTGGTGGTATGTGCGCCATGGATTTGGCACGCTCAGGAACCGATGAAATCAAGGCCGCCATTAGTTTTCACGGTCTTTTCTATCCCAATGGACTCGATAATGATGGGGATATAAAGGCAAAAGTTCTTGCTTGTCATGGGTTTAATGACCCCCTCGCCCTGCCTGAAGCCATGGTTGATTGGTGCAAGGAAATGACGGCGCGCAATGCCGATTGGCAACTTCACGCCTTTGGTGGCACATCACACGCCTTCACCAACCCGCACGCCAAAAACCATGACGCAGGGTTGGTTTATAACGAAAGAAGCGCCAAACGCGCCTTTGCATTAATGGAAGCGCATTTAAAAGAAGCCTTTATGGATTAATATTGCGTTCCATCTTTGTGCTTAAAGACCCAATTACCACCCTTATCCTTTTGTGCGGTAATATCGTCATTGGGATATGTTGCGCTATCATTTGGGTCACGATTGCCAATTTCAAGATAGACAACATTCTTATCACTTTTATTCAAAAGCTGGTGGGCATTGCCGCCAGCCCGAAAACCCGCGCACATACCTTTTGATAAAATATTTTCGCCATCATCGGTTTTTAAGACTGCTTCACCTTCTAGGATATAGATAAATTCTTCTTCATGGCTGTGGGCGTGAAAAAGTGCAGATATACCGCCTGGCTTTATTATAGTTTGATTGACACCAAATTTTGAAAGCCCAAAATAATCACCGAGCCTTCTTTTTTCGCGTAATTTCATCATTGAATAAAATGGTTCAGGATAATTTGAAACCTTTGAATTTGGCGCGATATCCGTTGCATTCGCAAAAACATTCTTCTTATTCATCAAAACTATCCAAAATTATGCCAAGGTAACTTTATTTTTGTTCAAAACATTCTAAACCTTGATTTCACCAAATTACATCATGCGGAGAAATAATCATCATGTCTAAAAACATATCAGTAAAGATGGCTTTTGCAATCTCATTTGGGGTCGGCCTATTACCCCTAGCTGCCATTGCGCAAAATGCCCCGGCGGCGGTCACACCAATGACACCGGAAATGTATCCAGACTATGATTTCACCCGCCCCGAAGCCGATTATATCAAGCGTGTTGAAATGGTTCCCATGCGTGATGGCGTAAAACTTTATACGGTTATTGTCATGAAAAAGGGGGCAAAAAATGCGCCAATTCTTTTATCCCGCACCCCCTATAATGCCAAAAGAATGGCGTCGCGTAATGTATCATTAAAAGCCAGTGAAATCCTTCCAGTTATGGACAAGGAATTTATCGAAGACAATTATATTCGCGTCTATCAAGATATTCGTGGTCGCAATGGCTCGGAAGGCGAAATGATTATGAACCGCCCAATAGTCGGTGAATTAAACAAAACCGGCATTGATGAATCTACTGACGCATATGATACAATTGATTGGTTGGTTAAAAACGTAAAAGAATCAAATGGTAAAGTTGGCATTACGGGTTCTAGTTATTTGGGCTTTACTTCATTTGTTGCCACAATTAACCCCCACCCTGCGTTAAAAGCCGCAGTTCCACAAAGCCCAATGGTTGATGGCTGGATGGGTGATGACTGGTTTCATAATGGCGCATTCCGCCAAAATACATATGATTATGTGACCGCCATGACCACCGACAAGGGTGACAATGACGATGTTCCCAATGGTGGCGGTGATGAATATTTAAAATTCCTCTCCGCTGGCTCTGCTGGTGATTATGCCCGCAAATGGGGGATTGATAAATATCCATTCACCCAAAAATTAATGCAAAACCCTGCATATACCGACTTCTGGTCAAAACAGGCGGTCGATAAATGGGCAAAGGATATGCCATTAAAAGTTCCCACCATGCTTGTGGTCGGTCAATGGGATCAAGAAGATTCATATGGCGCGCCAAAATTATATGAAACCCTTGAGCCAAAAGACAAAAATAACGACAAATTATATTTGGTTATTGGCCCTTGGCGCCATTCCCAAGTTAATTACGATGCCTATAATCTTGGGCCATTTAAATGGAAGGGTGACACCGCAACCGAATGGCGCGTAAAATATATGAAACCGTTCCTAGACCATTATTTAAAAGATGCACCCGACCCCAAAACCCCACCTGTCCTCACCTATGCCACCGGTAAAGATGAATGGCAGGGAACCAAGGATTGGGACAAAACACCAAAAACCCCACTTTATTTAAATGTAAATAATAGCCTTAGCTTTAGTGCGCCTTCCCAAAGTGGTGATGTGGAATATATTTCCGACCCCGCAAAACCAATTCCTTTTGTAATGCGTCCTGTAAACTCACGCGATGGAAACCAATGGAAACCATGGCTAGTCAGCGACCAAAGACCATATTCAGACCGCCCAGACGTTGCGGTTTTTGAAACCCCTGTCCTTGATAAAGATGTGCATATTATGGGGCAGCCAATGGTTGATTTATTTGCATCAACCAGTGGAACTGATGGTGATTATGTCGTTAAACTTATTGATGTTTACCCTGAAGAAGACACTATGCACCCTGAATTACAAGGTTATCAGCTTGCTGTTGGCTTGGAAATATTCCGTGGTCGCTATGTTGATAGTTTTGCGGCACCGCGTGCATTAAACGCAGGACAAATTGAACATTTTAAATTCGGCCTGCCAAATGCAAACCATGTTTTTAAAAAGGGACATAAAATAATGGTTCAGGTGCAATCAAGCCTGTTCCCGCTTTATGATCGTAATCCGCAAACTTTTGTACCAAATATTTTCAATGCCAAACCAGAAGATTATAAAAAAGCGGAAATAAAAGTTCACTTTGCGCCAAATATGGGAAGCGCGATTTATTTACCGATTGTGGATAAATAATTGGTCTAAATTATTTTTACTTGTCGCAATATTGCAATCAATCTAGATTACATTCCGAGGGAAACAAATCAACGGAGTATAAAATGGGAATATTCTCAAAAATTAAAGACGCAATATTTGGACACAAAGCACAAGCAGCACCTGCGCCCGCACCTGCACCGCAGGCTGCTGCACCTGCACCGGTTGAAACTGCTGCTGCACCTGCACCACAGCCAGTCGCAATTGATGCGGTTGATGTTGCAGCCATCCTTGATAATCTGGCAAGCAACAACAGCCAGAAATTAAATTGGAAGGTTTCAATTGTTGATTTGATGAAATTGCTTGGTCTTGATTCGAGCCTTGATAATCGCAAAGAATTAGCAGGCGAACTTGGCTTTACAGGTGACACAAACGACAGCGCGTCAATGAATATTTGGCTTCACAAAGCCGTCATGAACGAACTAGCCAAAAATGGCGGTGTCGTTCCAGATGATTTAAAATAAAATATAAAATAGCAAAATGATTTACGGGGGCTTTTGCCCCCGTTTTTATATTTTCAACATTGCCAATGCGGCATTGGCATGCGCCCGCACCCCAACCTCCATAACTGGTTCATAAATATCAAAATATGGGGAATGGTTAGGGGCAAGCGTTTTCGGATTAACACCCGGTGCAGCAGAACCAAGAAAAACATAAAGCCCAGGGACTTTCTTCTGAAACTCAGAAAAATCTTCTGCGCCAGTAATGGCAAGACTATTTGGCTCGACCAAATCCTTACCCCCTGCGGCACTAACCATGGCATTATAAAGCGCAGATGTTAAAGCAGGATCATTATAAGTAAGCGGTGCAGTCGCCTGAAAATCAACAATCGCCTCTGTCGCGCCAAAAGATTTGGCAATTCCATCAACCGAATTGGTAACCTTTTTTATAATTTCTTCACGCCGCTCCGGTGAGAAGGTTCGCAAAGTGCCACCAAGAACATATTGTTCAGGAATAATATTAAACCTTTCACCGCCATGAATTGTGGTGATACTTAATACGCTTGGCTCTGCGGTAACATCGATTTGACGTGACATAATTTGATTGATGGATTCAACAATTTGCGCAGACATTGCGGATAAATCAGTTCCCGCCCATGGTTGCGCACCATGGGTTTGCTTGCCCTTTATGGTTATTTCAACCCTATCTGCGGCCGCCATAAAACCTTTGGGACGATAAGAAATTTTACCAGTAATTCCCGGCCAAACGTGAATCCCAAAAATGGATTTAACTTTGGGATTATCAAGCACGCCTTCTTCAACCATTAATTTTGCACCACCTGCCTCACCTTTTGGTGGGCCTTCTTCGGCGGGTTGAAATAAAAACATGACTTGCCCTGCAATTTCATTTTTCATTTCAGTAAGTACGCATGCCGCGCCCAATAACATCGCTGTATGGGCATCATGACCACAGGCATGATCAATTGGCACAGATTTACCTTCATATTCCCCGGTTTCTTTTGATGCAAATGCAAGCCCCGTTTTCTCAAGAACCGGAAGGGCGTCCATATCGGCCCGTAATGCAACGGTGGGCCCTGGCTTTGCGCCCTTTAAAATGCCAACAACACCAGTATGGGCAATTTTTTCATGCACCTCTAAACCAAGCTCTTTTAATTCATTAGCCACAAAGTCCGATGTTTTATATTCCCGATTTGAAAGTTCGGGATATTGGTGAAAATGCCGACGCCAATCAACAACTTGGGAATAATATTTTTTGGCAAGCGCATTAATCCTTGAATTATTATCCACCCCCGCAAATAATTCAGTTGGAAGCAAAGAAAACAAGCCCAAAGATAATATTATTTCACGTCTATCCATTTTAAACCTCATATTATTTGAGGCTATTTTAATAGTATAGTTTTGTAAAGCGCCGCAAAAGAAGTTTTCCCCACCCAAAGCCTTGCACAAAATGCAAACAAATGTAAATTCAGGCTATGTTGCTAAACTTTTTTTATGCCCTTAGGGATGCCAAAATCCCCGTTTCCCTCAAGGAATATTTAATGTTGCTTGAAGGTCTTGAGAAGGAAGTTATACCAACACGCCTTGAAGATTTTTATTATTTTGCCCGCGCCGCCCTTATCAAGGATGAGCGTAATCTCGATAAATTTGATTTGGTATTTGGTAAAGCATTCAAAGGCATTGAAAGCATTAATGGCGAAATATCCGCCGAAATTCCTGATGAATGGCTTGAAAAACTTGCCCAAAAATATCTAACCGAAGAAGAAAAAAAGCAAATTGCGGCTTTGGGCGGCTTTGATAAATTGATGGAAACCCTAAAACAACGCCTAGAAGAGCAAAAGGAACGCCACCAAGGGGGCAATAAATGGATTGGCACGGGTGGCACATCGCCATTTGGCAATTCCGGCTATAACCCCGAAGGTATAAGAATTGGCGGCCAAAGCACCCATCGCCGTGCCGTCAAAGTTTGGGAAAAGCGGGAGTTTAGGGATTTAAATGACGATGTTGAAATCGGCACACGCAATATAAAAGTCGCCCTAAAACGTTTACGCAAATGGGCGCGCATGGGTGCGGCAGATGAATTGGATTTGGCAGGCACAATCAATAAAACCGCCAAAGATGGCTATCTTGATGTGGTATTACGCCCCGAACGCCGCAACAATGTAAAGGTTTTGACCTTGTTTGATATTGGCGGCTCTATGGATGATCACATTAGGGTTTGTGAAGAATTATTTTCCGCCGCAAAATCCGAGTTTAAACATTTTGAACATTATTATTTCCATAATTGCCTTTATGAATCCCTTTGGCGTAAAAATAATCGCCGCAATACAGAACGTATTGATACATATGATGTTTTGCACAAATATTCGGGTGATTATAAGGTTGTAATAGTTGGCGATGCCGCCATGTCACCCTATGAAATTGCGATGAAAGGTGGCTCGGTCGAGCATTGGAATGAAGAAGCCGGTGCAATATGGCTCGAACGCTTGGTAAATCAATTCCCGCACCTTATATGGATAAATCCTGTGCAGCAAGATTATTGGCATTATAGTGCCTCAACCGATATGATACGGCAAATAATTGGCCCCCACCGCATGTTTCCAATGACATTAGAAGGGCTTGATAATGCAATGAAAGAATTAAATAAGTAGGTATTGTTAATTGTCATGCCGCACTTGTTGCGGCATCTTATGCAAAGTTGTTGCGCTATTCAATGAGACCCCGCAACGAGTGCGGGGTGACGGGTTTGTGCGTGCGGGGTGACATTTAGTGGTGCGAAGGGCTAAGGCTATAAAACATATAATAAACGGGAGAAGGTCATGAACAATATCGTCAAACAATTTATCGCAATCACTGGCGAAAGTGGTGTTATTCATGGTGAAGATGTTAAGAAACGCTCCGGCGATTGGTTGAATAAAACTATTTGCAATGCCTTATGCGTGGTGCGCCCCAAAACTACCGATGAAGTATCGCAAATTATGAAAATTTGTAACGATAATGATATTGGCGTGGTTGCTTCGGGTGGTTTAACGGGTTTGGTGCATGGCACTGATTGCACCAAAGAACAGGTTCAAATTTCTTTAGAGCGCATGAACAAAGTGATTTCGGTTGATGAAATTGGCAAAACCATGTTGGTTGAAGCAGGCACCCCACTTGAAAAAGTGCATCAAATTGCCAGTGAACATGATTTAACCTATGCGGTTGATTTAGGCGCACGTGGCTCATGCACCATTGGCGGCAATATTTCGACCAATGCTGGTGGCAATACTGTAATTCGCTATGGCATGACCCGTGAACAAATCCTTGGGCTTGAGGCGGTTTTAGCGGATGGGACGATTGTTTCATCGCTTAATAGTCTTTTGAAAAATAATACCGGCTATGATTTGAAACAATTATTAATCGGTGCAGAAGGAACATTGGGAATTGTTACCAAGGCGGTATTACGCCTGCATCCCAAAACCAAATCCAAAAATATGGCATTTATTGCGGTCGATGATTTTGTGGCACTTACCAATATTTTCAAGGCGGCATCAAATGCCTTTGGTGGCAATCTTACCTCATTTGAAGTATTATGGGGCGACCATTATCGCCTTCTAACCAAGGATTCAGGGCGCAACCCCGCACCATTGCCAACCGATTATGCCTATTACGCAATCTTTGAAGCCCAAGGACTAAACCCCGAAAAGGATAAAGAGCATTTTGACGAATGCTTTGCCGAATTTGCCGAAAATGAATTATTAATTGATGGCGTTATTGCACAATCCGAAGCACAGGCAAAATCAATATGGGCAATTCGCGAAGATATTGCGGGGCTTTATGAGCTTTTGTCACCATTGGCATTATTTGATGTATCAATGCCAATCAAAGATATGGATAATTATATCAATGACTTAACCAAAAACGTTAAGGCGAAATGGGGTAAAATTGCCCAAGTTTCGGTTTTCGGTCACCTTGGCGATGGAAACCTTCATATTGCGGTTTCCCCCAAAGTTTGGGAAGATAATACCCACCGCGAAATTGAAGAATTGGTTTATACACCGCTTAAAGCGCTTGGCGGTTCGGTCTCTGCGGAACATGGTATCGGGCTTGAGAAACGTGACTTCCTTCACAATTCACGAAGTAAAATTGAGCTAAATATTATGCGTTCATTGAAAAAAACACTCGACCCCAAAGGAATTTTAAACGCAGGCAAGATATTCAATTAAACAAATATTACAAAGAATAAATTATATAATAATAAAACCTGTCATACCGGAAATTGCAAAGCAATTGTCCGGTATATTGCGAAGTTAAATCATAGATACCGGACATTTTGTTTCACAAAATTCCGGTATGACAACCTAATCCAATTTAACTAATCCAATTTGGGCGCTTTGCGCATTTTTCCAAGGTTTTCAAATGCAATACCAAGCGATAAAATGCCCGCCTCATCCCATTTTTTGCCAATGAATGATAAACCAAGCGGCATTCCCTGCACCTGCCCCATTGGCACGGTAAGGTGGGGGAAGCCCGCAACCGCCGCCATACCACTCATGGACTTACCATTATATTGGTCGCCATAAATCTCATCAATAAGCCATGCCGGACCATATGACGGGCCAATAAGGGCATCAAGTTTATAGGTTGCGAACAATATATTTAAATTCGCCCCCGCCAAATCATGGGAGCGATTTACCGCGTGAAGATATTCAGGCGCATCAAGCCCATTTGTCGCCTCGGCCTTTATGAAATCTTCTTGCCCGAAAAATTGCAATTCCTTGTCGGCATTGGCATTATTAAAATCAATCAAATCTTTTAAAGTACGCATTTTTGAATTGGTGGAGGCAAGATATTTATTCAAGCCATCTTTTAATTCATAATGCAAAACCACGCTTTCACCCTCATTAACTTGGGGCAAACGATTGGTGGGAATTTCAATTAAAATCGCCCCCGCTGCCTTTAATTTTTCGGCGGTTTGATTAAAGGCGGCGTTGGTTTTAGGATTATCGCCAATATTATCACGCAAAATACCAAGGCGTTTACCCACAAGGCTTGCCCCCTTCATTGCCGCCACATAGTCTTTTTTATGACTATCGGCGTCAATTGTCGCGCTATCAAGTGGGTCTGTACCCGCCATAATATTGGTCATAATCGCAACATCAATAACATTGCGCCCCATCGCGCCCAAAGTGTCTTGGGTGGATGAAATTGGTATCACATGGGTACGCGACACAAGGCCCACGGTTGGTTTTAATCCAACCAAGCCATTCATATTAGATGGGCAAATTATTGAACCATCGGTTTCCGAACCAATGCCAATAATTGCAAAAGATGCGGCAACCCCCGCCCCTGTTCCCGCCGAAGAGCCGCAAGTTGTGCGTTTCAAATCGTATGGATTATGGGTTTGCCCACCAAGACCGCTCCAGCCACTAATGGAATTATCACCGCGCATATTGGCCCATTCAGAAAGATTGGTTTTGCCAAGAATTATCACCCCTGCCGCGCGTAATTTTGCCACCGCCGGATTATCACGCCCCGTAAAATTATCTTTTAGTGCCAATGAACCTGCCGTGGTTGGCATTTTATCCAATGTATCAACATTGTCTTTAACCAAAATTGGAATGCCTAGCATCGGACTTTTAACGCCATTTTTGCGGGCGATATCGGCGGCCTTGGCGGCATTAAGGGCGTCTGGATTAATAGTCAAAACCGCGCCCAATTTGCCATTATATTTTTTAATCCGCTCCAAAGAGGCTTGGGTTAATTCATAAGAAGTGAATGCGCCATTATCCATCTCCGTCTCAAGCTCAGGGATTGGCATCTCGTTAATGAGTGCCTGACGCGCCTTATTTATGTCGGCAAAAGCAGGTGAAGCAAGCAAGGCAAATGAAGACGCAATTAATATTATTTTGGTTTTCATTTGTTTATCCTTTTATAATCACTCAAGTGGTGAAACAAATGGTGGGCGTGGAATTGATGCCTGCGCCTCACGCAGTTTTATACCCCATTCCCGTGAAAGGGTTTGGAAATAAGGGTCGGTTCGTTCAACCCGGTAAAATGCGGGTTTGGAATTTGGAATATTCCTAAGCATAACAATATCAATCGGCAAACCAACCGCAAGGTTTGAGCGCATAGTTGAATCAAATGAAATCAAGCCCAGTTTCACCGCCTCATTAAACGGGGTTTCAGAGGTTAAGGCACGGTCAAGAATTGGCTTACCATATTTCAATTCACCAATTTGCAGATATGGCGTTTCACGACCGCATGAAATGGAATTGCCAACGTCATAAATTAAAAATAGCTTTAAAGGTTCATCACCAATGCGCCCACCCAAAAGCATGGTTGCACCAAAGCTTACACCCTCTGCCTCATAGCCGGCCTTGATTTGTAATTGCGTTGAACGCAAAACCTTGCCCACAAGTTCAGCAGCGCGAAACATAGTTGGCACGGTTTCAAGTGTCTCAATTTCTTCGGTTTCGGGGTTTTTAATACCTTCTTCAAGTTTTGAAAGTGTGGCCTGCGTCACCGATAAATTGCCAGCAGTCGCAACGGAAATAAACCTATCCTTACCCTCAAAAATATGCATTTTTTTGAAGGTTGATACATTGTCAATGCCGGCATTGGTGCGCGTATCGGCCATCATGATTAGGCCCGCATCAATCAACATACCCACACAATAGGTCATTTTTGGCATTCCCCCCGAATTTAGCGCCCCCAAATACAACGCCAAAGAATTAAGAAATCATTGATTCCTTAATTGTCATAACAGAGCAATAGTTAAGTCATAAATCAATCATAATCACTGCGATTGCGACTGAAATTGTAATCCTGCCTTACGAACATTCAATCCAACTGATAATGTTTCTGTTCCACCACCATACCTTGAACCCGCGATTGGCGCGGCATCGCGGTAATCAAGGCCAACTGCAACTTTAACATAATGCTCATCGGCACAAATGCCGTTTGCGGGGTCAAAGGCAACCCAACCAAGGCCATTAATATGGGTTTCTGCCCAGGCATGTGACGCCTCTTGTAAATTTGCCCCGTCTTGGCGCAATAAATGACCGGAAACATAGCGCGACGGCAGCCCCAAAAGCCGTGAACAAGCGATAAAAATATGGGCGTAATCCTGACAAACCCCAGATTTGGCGGCAAATGCCTGCACTGCATCAGTCTGCGAATTAGTTGTCATAGTATCAAAGCGCATGGTTTCATATATCGCGCCAAGTAATTGATGCGCCTTACCCAAATCATCTTTTTCACTTGCCGCAGCAAATGCAAATTCCTTTAATTCAGGCGAAAAACAAGCAAGCGAAGTAAAACGTTTATAAACCGCAAGTGGGAAATTGGCATCCACATCAGTAATCACACCCGATGTTAAATATGTATCAACCGATCCTATAACCTCGATTGAAAATTCTTGCACGGGTTCTTCAATGGATAAAATATGGCAAAGATTGCCATAAGCATCATAAAAAGGGTTAAGGCGGGCATCGCAATCAACATTAATATCCCATGATAAGATATTCTGAACCGAATTTGATTGTGGTGTAAGACGCAAGGTCTGAATCACCATTTTTGTCGGATTGGAAAACGAATATTTGGTAATATGATCAATATCTATGTGCATTTTAAATCAAAATAAGAATTGTTCGGCAATTGAATGCCCCAAGGAATTATTATCAACTTGAAACTGTACTAAAAACTCGTGCAGCCCTGATTGGAAAATCGTATTTATATTGTTGTTTTTTATTTTATTCTCGATGGCGCGCGCTTTTCTATCTGCCGCGCCGGTGCGTCCATTACTGGAACGAAGGCGCGATAAAATAAGGTTTATTTCAGAAATACAAGCGGCAAGTGAACGTGGCATTTCTTGCTTTAAAATCAGTAATTCTGCCACATCCCACGCAACTAGACCCTCACGATAAATCCAACGATACGCGGTTTCTGCTGAAACGCTTCTAAGCAGCGTTGTCCATTGCGCCTGATCAACTGGGCCACCGACATGCTCTTTGCTTGGCAAAAGGACGTGGTATTTAACATCAAGAAGCCTTGCCGTATTATCGGCACGCTCAACCGCCGCCCCAAGGCGTATAAACCATAGGCATTCATTACGGAGCATTGTTCGATGTAATGCGCCCTCAAAACCACGTACTACATCCTCAACCCACGCGACAAATGCGCCAAAATCGTCATTTTTTACGGCATTCTGAACTTTTCTAAAGTTTAGCCATGCCTCGTTTAATTCTTCGAATACTTCACGGGTTAAAGCGGTACGAACGGCGCGGGCATCATGGCGTGCCTTGCCAAAACATGAAATCACCGAGCTTTGATTACTTTCATCAAAGCACATAAAGTTGATAATTTGCTTGCGCTTGGCCTTTGCTTTATCGCCCGGATAAATCAAGGTTGCGCCCGATGCCTCAAACGCGGATTGAATACCAGATGGGCTTTCACTAAAAGGAAGCATATCGAATTTAAGACCGGCATCAATAAGGCGTGCCGTAAAATCCGCACGCTCGATATGGCGACCAATCCAATAAAGTGAAGAAGCAGTTCTTGATAACATCTATTCCTCCACCACTTTTATATTATTTTCATCGACCACCCATGTATCTTTGGTTCCGCCACCTTGTGATGAATTGACCACCAGCGAGCCTTCGGTCAATGCCACGCGGGTAAGACCACCGGGAACAATGTTAACGCCTTTTGAACCGGTTAAAATAAACGGACGCAAATCAACATGGCGCGGACAAAGCCCGCTATCAGTCAATGTTGGGCAGGTTGAAAGTGCCAAAGTTGGCTGGGCAATGAAGCGGTGTGGTTCTTTTAAAAGTGCTTTACGGAAATCTTCAATCTGCGCCTTGGTTGAGGTTGGGCCAACAAGCATGCCGTAACCACCAGAACCATCAACCAATTTCACCACCAATTTTTCAAGATTATCATTTACATATTTCAGCTTATCAGCCTCACGGCAGCGATAGGTTTCAACATTGGGAATGATGGCATCCTTGCCAGTATAAAATTTGATAATCTCTGGCATATAGGAATAAATCGCCTTGTCATCGGCAATCCCTGTTCCCGGTGCATTTACGATTGTCACATTACCTTGGGCATAGGCATCCATAAGCCCCGGTACACCCAACATGGAATCAGGATTGAACATAAGCGGGTCAATAAAATCATCATCAACACGGCGATAAATGACATCAACTTGTTGTGGGCCTTCGGTGGTTCGCATAAATACTTTGCGGTCTTTTACAAATAAATCACTGCCTTCAACCAATTCAGCACCTGTGCGATCGGCCAAGAAAGAATGTTCGTAAAATGCCGAATTATATGGCCCAGGCGTAAGGATAACCACCATTGGATCATTGCCACAATTTGGTGGCGCAACCGAACGCAGGGTTTCAATCAAATAATCGGTATATTGACTAACAGGGCGGATTTTGTGTTGTTCAACCAAAGACGGAAACAATCGTTGCATCGCTTCACGATCTTCAAGCATATAACTTACGCCCGATGGGGTGCGGGCATTATCTTCAAGCACGAAAAAGTCATCAGCACCGGTGCGCACAATATCAATACCAGAAATATGTGACCAAACGTCATGTGGTGGCTTAATAACCGTCATTTGCAGGCGATATTGCGGGTTGGCATATATTAAATCTTCGGGTAAAATCCCCGCCTTCATGATTTCTTTTTTGCCATAAATGTCGGAAAGAAACATATTTATGGCATTAGCACGCTGTATCAGGCCTTCTGATAATTTATCCCACTCACTACCTGCAATGATGCGCGGCACGATATCAAAAGGAATAATTCGTTCTTCGGCCTCATCATTGGAATAAACGGCAAAAGTGATGCCTGTCTTGCGGAAAATTTGTTCTGCGCTCGCTTGCCTGATAAGCATTTCGTCAACGGAAACTTCATCGACCCATTTGGCAAAGCTTAAATAGGGTTTGCGAATTGAACGGGTTTTACCCCCGCCCCACATTTCATCAAAGCCAGTTTTCTTCATATGCTCTCAAATTCCTCTCCGAAGACAAATGAAGCATAAATGAAAATAATTGCCGCATAAAAAAGCATATCGCACTTGCAATGTCGCAGCGCAATATTTCAATGCGTAAATATTATGCGTTGATGATTATATTTTAGGCAATAGTTTAGATTGTATATTAGGCAATATTATAATCATTACTTAATATTGAATCCAATAATTTTGGAAACCGTGAATTTATATCGTCAATGCGTATTGTATTGATGCTTTCCACCCCCTGCTTGCGCACACTTATAAGACCACTTTCACGCAAGACCCGAAAATGACCGGAAAGGGTTGATTTTGCAATATTGGCAAATGGCGTGGCGGCCTGCGTACAATTAAGTGAGCATTTATTTTCATACAAATGCTTGATGATTGCAAAGCGAACAGGGTCGCCAAGTGCCGATAAAATATCGGTTATAACCAAATCTTCGGTACGGGGCTGTTTTTCTTGTCTCATATTTTATGCATAACACAAGTCTTGACATAATTCAATAGTTCGGTATTTACGAACTATTAGTTCGCTTTTTCCGTACTAATGAACTAAACGATAAAGGAACCCCCACATGCCTTATAATTTTAATGGAAAAAATATATTTATAACTGGCGGCTCGACCGGAATTGGCCTTGAAAGCGCAATTAAATTTGCACAATTGGGCGCAAACAAAGTCTTTATAACAGGTCGCAACGAAAATACCTTAAACACCGCAAAAGAGTTAATTGGCAAAAACGCCGAAATTATTATTGCCGATGTTGGAACTGATGCCGGCATTAAAGCCATGGTTGATAAGGTTGCGGCAGGCGGCATAAAACTTGATGTCGTTTTTGCCAATGCCGGAATTGCCGAAAACAACACCTTTGGTGAAACCACAAATGATGAATTTGACAAAACTTTTGACATCAATGTTAAAGGCGTATTTTTTACGGTACAAGAATTATTGCCATTAACATCAGATGGCGCATCAATTATCCTTACGGCATCAATTGTTTCCCATAAAGGCATGGCAAATTTAAGCCTTTATAACGCATCAAAAGCAGCGGTCAGGTCTTTTGCACGCTCGTTCGCAACAGATTTAAAGGCGCGTAACATCCGCGTAAATGCCCTAAGCCCTGGTGCAACCCTAACCCCAATCATGCAAAATGGCCTTAAGATGGATACAGCAGCCCTTGAAGGCTTTAAGCAATATATCTCACAAGCGGCACCATCGGGGCGCGTTGCCACACCTGATGAAATTGCCGATGTGGCAGTTTTCCTTGCGTCAGACACATCAAGCTATATCAATGGGATTGAACTAGATGTTGATGGCGGCTTGGCCCAAGTTTAAGCCAAATCTGCAATTAAGCCTTATTAAGTTCGACTGATAGTTCATCAAGCCTATCGGCAGCGTGGTGAAAGATTTTTGTAACTTCGTCCAAAGTTTCTACTGCACGGAATTCAATATCTTTTGCCGCCTGTCTGGCTTGTTGAACTTCTTCCTCACCATTCGGGCGTGCATCTTTGAGGCGCATCAACTCTGCCTGCATGGCATCAATCTTTTGTTTTTGTTCGTAATTTTCATCGGCAATCAAAAGCGCCGCCATTAAAAACAGGCGCTGATCACCAATTTGCCCCACCCCTTTGGCAAGGTTTTTGACATGGTTATCAAAATAACGACCAAGGCGGATAAGATGCTCTTCTTGGCCATCTTCACAGCCCATATTATATTTATGACCATTAATTTCAATGCTTACATTTGCCATTTTAAACTGGTCCTAAAACGGTTCTTATATCTTCAATCGCTTCATTAAGGGCGGTGCGGGCGTGTTTTACGGCTTCTTCAAGTTCATGTTCGCGTGCCTTGGCAACTTCAAGTTCTTTTGAAACCAGCTCATCATCAAGTGATGATTGATTAAGTGTGGCTTGCGCCACTTCTGCCTTGGCATCGGCATAGCCAGTTGAGCGTCCAAGTTCGGCAATTTTTGCAACCGCCTGCCCTAAACAATGTTCAAGATTGGTAAGCGATTTATCAAATCGAAATACCGCACTTTTTAACTCTTCGGAAGAATGGGCAATATCGGACATTTTCATCCCTTAAGATTCTAAACAGACAGAAACTTTTATCTGCATTGTGACAAATATTACAAAATGTGCAAGGAAAATTATCCAAATTTCCGTGTTAATTCATTCATTAAGGCGGATTGCTTGGGATTTAGTGTTGCAATTCTTGATTTTATCAAACAGGCCTGTGACGATAATATCAAACCATCATCAATAATTTTAAGATTATTGGCAATCAAAGTTGCACCAGACGTGGTAATATCGACAATTGCTTCGGCAATGCCATTTGCGGGTGCGCCCTCGGTTGCCGAACCAGAATAGACAATGCGGTAATCCAAAACCCCACATTTTTCAAAAAATTCAGTTGTAAGGCGGGCAAATTTGGTGGCAATGCGCATACGCTTCCCACTGGTGCGGCGAATATCGCTTGCCACTTCTGCAAGGTCGTCCATGGTTGAAACATCAATCCAACCATCGGGAACGGCAACAACCACATCTGCGCGCCCAAAGCCAAGTTTGTGAACAAATTCGACTTGTTCATCTGATTTCGGGCTTTGTTCACGAATTAAATCTTCGCCCGTAATCCCAAGGTGCATTTCACCCGCCAATAAGGATTTGGAAATTTCCGAAGATGACATAAGGCGAACTTCAACCATTGGCTCACCATCAAAATGCGCGGCATAGCCACGCTCCCCGCCGGTTTGTTTCAAGAAAAGCCCGCGCTTAACAAGCCATGCCTCGCATTGTTCTTTTAGGCGACCTTTAGAAGGCAAACCAAAAATGATTTCATCACCCGCCATTATTTGCCCCCTAAAATAACTTCTGGTCGAATTACAGCACCAACAGCAGAAATATTCTTTTCACCCTTTGTCAACTCGGCAATCAAGCCATCATAACGACCACCACTGGCAAGTGATTTTTCATTATCATTGGTGAAGATTTCAAAACGAATACCATCATAATATTCAAAGCGTTTTGGCATTGCGACATCAAAAACAATCTCGCAATCACTATCAATCAGGCTTTGAATTTTTTGGATTTTCAAATCCCACGCTTTGGCCCAATCGGTGAAATCAATATTAATTTGCTTGCCCAATGTCCAAACCGCATTAAATACGGTATTTGGTGCGCCTTTTAATTGCAAAATTTCTTGCAAAATCGCCGCTGTTTCTTTTGATAAAGGTTCAGAGGTTTGGCGTTTTGCCTTTTGACGAAGGCGTTTGGCAATATCCAACGTATCACGTGCAAGACCTTGTTTTAATTTTGAAATATCAAGAATTTCTTCAACAAGATTTGCCGCCTCTTGATCATTTTTTATTGCCAATAATGATTTTTCAATTGCAGTTGGCGCATCCGTATTGGGGACTGTTGCCAAATTGATCCGCTTTAAAAGTTCTGAGACAACATTGGCTTGTGGCATAAAATATTCACGCCAGACATCTGGCAAATTGGCGGTTTCAAGAATTTTCTTAACCAAACCACCATCAGATAAAATAAGCCGACCACCATTTAAACCAATGGTTTTACAAGTTTCATAAATCGAAGAAAATATTGCAAAATCAGCATTTTCTTTATCTTTATCACCATATCTCTCGATGCCCATTTGGCGGAATTCAGGGTTTACGCCACTTTCTTTTTGCGCACGAAACACCTTGCCAGAGCATAAAAAAATTGCCTGGGTTTCACCACTTTCAATAAAAGTAACCGCCGCCGGCATGGTTAAATCTGCCCTTAGGCATAATTCCTCACCATCTGGTGAATTGGCGAAATAAAGGCGTGGCCTTAACCCCTCACCGGCTAATTCAAGCACGGTTGAAGATGGCAAAAGCAATGGCAAATCAACCCACTCCCCACCATTTTTGGCAAGGGTATTTTTAATTTTTATGCTTTGCTGAATATCTATATTTTGATTTTTATAAGGCATTTTCAAGCAACTTTTTAACTTCGGCAGCAAGCTCGCTGCGTTTGACCACTGATTGCGCGGGGCGACCTTTGCGCCATTCTTCATTATCAGAAATTTGTGTCGCAAGTTTTGCACCAAGTGCCAAATCTTTTATGGTTACAATGCCTTCGGCACGTTCGTTTGAACCTTCCATAATTACCAATGGCGCATTGCGACGGTCAGCATATTTCATTTGCGCCTTCATGCCCGATGTTCCAAGATAAACCTCGGCAGCAATGCCAGCATTGCGTAATTCCTGCGCCATTTGAAAATATCCGGCGATTTGGTCATTATCCATTGCAAGAATGACCACTGGGCCAGCCTCAACCTGCTTTTCGCTTTCAGATAATGCAAGTGCCGCCAAAAGCCGCGAAACCCCAATTGAACAGCCAGTTGCCGGAACCCGTTCACCCTTGAAGCGCATCACAAGGTCATCATAACGACCACCCGAACCAACCGAACCAAAACGAACTGGGTTACCCTTTTCATCAATGGTTTCACCCAAAAATTCGGCTTCAAACACTGTACCAGTATAATATTCAAGACCGCGAACAATTGCGGGGTCAAACTCGGCAGAAGTTTCATCAAGACCAAGTGCAGTAAGAGTTAGTGAAATTTTTCCAAGCTCTTCAAGACCTTCATTGCCAATTTCGGTATTGCCAATCACATTTGAAAGCGCATCAAGTGATGCCTGACGGGTTTCCTTTTTGGTTTGGGTAAAGGCGATAACTTTGGCAATTGCATTGTCATCAAGCCCGGCACCTTTGGTAAAATCACCAGAGGCATCTTTGCGCCCCGCGCCAAGTAATAGTGCAACACCATCTTCGCCAAGACGGTCAAGTTTATCGACAGCGCGCAGAATTGTAAGACGTTTAAAATTATCAGATGGATCAACCCCAATTTCAAACAACAAACCATCAAGCAATTTACGATTCGAAACCTTGACCACGAATTTTGATTTATCGATACCGGTTGCCGCAAGACCATTTGATAGGGTTGCGATAATTTCGGCATCCGCCTCTGGCCTTGGTGAGCCAATTATATCCGCGTCACATTGCCAAAACTCACGGAATCTACCAGGGCCAGGTTTTTCATTGCGCCACACCGGGCCCGCAGCACACCGGCGATAAGGCTTGGGCAAGGCATCAAAATTTTGCGCCACAAAACGCGCCAAAGGCGCGGTTAAATCATAACGCAATGCCATCCATTGCTCATCATCGTCCAAAAGCGCAAACACACCCTCATTTGGGCGATCAGAATCCGGCAAGAATTTACCTAAACAATCGGCATATTCAAATGCCGGTGTTTCAAGATATTCAAAACCCGACTTTTGATAAGATTCAAGAATCTTGGAAACCACCGAAGAACGATGCAAAAGACCAGCCCCGCGAAAATCGCTAAAACCACGCGGATTACGCGCAATCGGGCGGATAATATCTTTTTTGTCGTCCATTGTTTTTCCTATTTTCCAAAATGAAATCTTTGGCACAAGATTGTGTTAGAATTTAAAAATTCTCTAGCCATAAAAAGCAAAAATTTGAACCCGCCTATACACATTTTTTTTAATTAGTGCATTAATTTGGGCTGAATATTGCCTTTTTACTGATAAATAATAAAATTCTGGTTGGAAAATCAAAAGATTCCTAATAAAGCCAGACATCTCGTAAACGCAAAAACAATAAAGAATGGCAAGATTATGAGCGATGTGAAAAACAAAAAACGTAAAGCAATTGCAATAGGTGTTGTTGGTCTTGCATCAATTATGGGTGTTGCGACTGTTGGTTTATGCGCCTTCACAAGCTTTAAAAAAGAAAAACCAATCATCAAAGCAGAAGAAACCAATGATTGGGCAAAAATTGCGTCAAACAGGCTTTCGTCATCTGGTTTTTCGTTTGCAAGTGCAAGTTTTGAAAAAGGCGTATTGGCAATTAAGGGTGATGCCAAGGATGCTTCAAGCCGAATTTCGGCTTTTGAAGCCGCACAAAATGCAGTATTACAAGCTATTTCAGAAAAGAAACTTGATGGCAAATCAGGTATTCTTGCGTTTGAAAACCAAATTACAATTAATGGCGCAAAGGTTTTTGAAATCCCTGATGCGACTTCAACTTTGGGCAATAAGCCTGAAAAAGAAGCCTGCCAAAGTGCGTATAATACATTGCTTGATGGGCGCGTTATAAATTTCAATTCAGGTAGTGCAATGATTTCGGATGATTCAAAACCATTACTTGATGGGATTTCCAATGTTGCAATTAAATGCGTTGGCTATGTTGTTGAAGTTGGCGGTCATACCGACACCAAAGGTGACGCGGGCGCAAATCAGGCATTATCAGAACGCCGCGCACAGGCAGTTGCCGATTACATTATTGGTAAAGGCGTAAATGCCACCGAACTTAAAATAAAAGGCTATGGCGAGAGTATGCCACTTGATAAAAGTGACACCCCAGAAGCCGATGCGAAAAACCGCCGCATTGAGTTTAAGGTTCAAGAAAAACCAGAGTAGTCGCGGCAGTTTTTCTTTTTTCTTTTTCTTCGGTTTACGGAAAAGTCGAAAACTTTTCCTACCTCATCACTTTTCTGGTCTTCGGCTTACGGAAAAGTCGAAAACTTTTCCTACCTCATCACTTTTTTGGTCTTCGGCTTACGGAAAAGTCAAAAACTTTTCCTACCTCATCCGTAAACCGCCGTATCGAGTTTAAGGTTCAACAAAAACCAGAGTAGCTTTAGATTTTTATTTCCAAAGTTGGCCAGATGACTGGTGGGATGCCTTTGCGCCCGCCTTTTATTCTATCTGAAATTAGCCATGCGGAATCACCAAACCAAATTGGAAGAATTGGCGCTTCATCAATAATGTATTTTTCAGCAGCCAATACGGCTTCATAACGCTGTTTTTCATCGGCAATCGAGCGTGCCTTTTTAAGTGCGGCATCATAACTGTGATTAATCCATTGATGCGAATAGGCATTTCCGCCACTGGCAAAACTTGCCATTAAATCGATTGGATCAGATTTTAGACCCTTGTCAATTTTCACTAATGCGGCATCAAAATCATGCCCATTAAGGCGCGCCGAAATTGCAGAAGCATCAGTTGTTGAAATTGTCGCCACTACCCCAATTTGTTTCCAAGAATTTGCAATATGCACCGCCGCGCGTTCGCGGTCATCTTTGGGAACCAATAATTCAATTTTTAGCGGATTATTTGCATTAAACCCCTTGGCTTCGAGAATTTTTTGTGCGCCTTCGCGGTCAAATGGTAACAATGGCTCGGTACGAACCATACGATTTGCGGGGTGAACTGCATCACGTAATAAATTATGCGATATAATCTCACGGTTAATGGCCATGCCCAAAGCACGCCTTATTTCCATATCCTGAAGCTGTGGGTGCTTGGTGTTTAAAGATATGTAAATCAAAAGCGGGGTTTTCATCCGCAAAAATTTATCACCATATTTCTCTTTTAAATCGGTATAACGTAACAAAGACGGATCTTGCGATAAATCAACATCCCCCGCCTGATACATTCTAATGCGGGTTGCCGCCTCTGGCACGGTGTCAACATCAATCATATTGGGAAGTTTGGGATTAAAGCCCAATGCATTCCAATCACCATTGGGGTTTTTGGCAAATTTAATACGGGTTTGCGTATAAATCACCGGTTTATAAGGCCCAGAAACCACAATATTTTCAAGTTTAGTCCAATTATCACCATATTTGGCAAGCACATGGGTGGGAACTGGATAAAATTCCCGCAATTGTGCAGGAAATTGCGCCTCAGGTGCGACTAGGTCAATTTTAATTTTATTGGGCGCAATAATACTAACACCAATATCTTCTGGATTACCTTTGGTTTTTATAATTTCCTCATAACCCTTTATTGAAAAGAGTTCAGGCGCATCAGGATATGCGGTTTTCCAATTTGCACCACGCCGAAAACTTTGCAGGACATCGTTTGCAGTTAAAGGTGCGCCATCTGACCATTTCAGATTGGGATTTAAAGTTAAAATCCAACTGGTGAAATTATTTTCACCTTCCCAAGACGTTGCTATGCTTGGAATTGTTGTTCCATCATCACCAAAGCCCAATAATGGCAAAAGATATTGCGGAAATATAAGGTCGGCAATCGCAAACTCGGCCTTGAAGGGGTCAAGGCTGTCCGCCTCCCCCCGCAGGGCGATACGCATGACGCCTTTTTCGGGCGCTTTTTTAGAGCATGCAGAAAGAATGGAAGAGCCAATTAGCCCTGCCGCCATAAAAGTCGAAACTTGCCTACGATTAATTTGCCTGTGATTAATTGAATTCATCTGATAAGAGTGATTATTTTATCAGCCATGTCAAGATATTAGGCGTTAGCTTTGTGTAAATCCATATTCTTGGCAAATTGTTTAAATAGATAAAATGAATCTTTTGGCCCCGGGCTCGCCTCTGGGTGGTATTGCACAGAAAACACCTTGCCGCCAATTGTTGAAATCCCACAATTTGAACCATCAAACAGTGAAACATGCGTTGCAACAACATTTTCAGGCAAGCTGTCACCATCAACTGCAAAGCCGTGATTCATTGAAACAATCTCAACTTTTCCAGATTGTAAATCTTTTACAGGGTGGTTTGCACCATGGTGCCCTTGTTTCATTTTTATGGTTTTACCACCCAATGCCAAGCCAAGCATTTGATGCCCCAAACAAATACCAAAAATTGGCACGCCAGCATCCACAAGTTTCTTGATTGTAACAACGGCATATTCACCGGTTGCCGCAGGGTCACCAGGGCCATTAGAAAGCATTACGCCATCTGGTTTTAATGCCATAATGTCTTCAAAGCTTGCATTGGCACTTACAACGCTGACCTTGGCAGCAATTTCACCAAGATCGCGCAAAATATTTGCTTTTGCACCAAAATCCATCAAAACAACGTGATATTTTGGATTTTTAAGTGTTTGAACCCCCTCACCCCAGTGCCATGCACTTTCGGAAAAGTCATAATCTTTGTCGGTTGAAACTTCTTTTGCCAAATCAAGGCCTTCAAGGCCAGACCATGCCTTTGCTTTTTCAGCCAATGCGGCAATATCAAACTTGCCATCAGGGCTATGGGCGATTGCGCCGTGCGGCATGCCTTTTTCGCGAATCAAATGGGTGATTGCGCGCGTATCAACGCCTGCAAGACCAACTATGCCACGTTTTAACAACCAGTTTGGCAAATCAAGCGTAGAGCGCCAATTTGAAGGCACAGTTGGCAGCGCGCGGCAAATCATACCAATCGCACCAGATTTAGCAGGCGTTGAATTTGCCTCTTCATCTTCGTCATTTGTGCCGACATTGCCGATATGCGGTGCAGTAAAGGCGATAATTTGATTATTATAAGAAGGATCTGTCAGAATTTCCTGATAGCCGGTAATTGCCGTATTAAAGCAAACTTCACCGATATTTTCCCCGATTGCGCCAAACCCCTGTCCGTAAAAAGCAGTTCCGTCGGCAAGCACTAAAACGCCCGTCTTTTTTGGGGCAAATTTAGGTTGGTTGGTCAATTTATTACTCCGATTTTGGGTCTTTTAGCGGATAGAATTTCGTGGTCAATCAGTAGCGGCACTTTTTTTGTAAAATAAGCATAAAAAAAGCGGAGGAGAACCCCCGCTTTTTGTTTTTTAGTTGGAAAATGATTATTTAAGCCACTTATCAAGCAATTTACCCGCCGCATCGCGCCCGCCAACACCAAATGCAATAGCAGCAGCAACCGCAGCAGCACCGAGAATAATGCCAAACGCCATATTAATGATGTCATCAGCAAGCCCCATGAAGCGAAGACCCATTGCAGTTGTAAGGACGATAGTTGCCCATTTTGCGATTTGCGAAGCTGTTGATGCACTTGTACCGCCACTACGAGAAATCGCATTTGCAATAATATTTGCAATCATTGCGCCCGCCGCAATAATGATACCGCCGAACAATACTTTGCCAGCCAAAGTCAAAAGTTGGGTGATGATTATTGCACCAACTTGGAAATCAAGCATTTTGGCGGCTTCGATTGCGGCAAATAGCATGATTGCAAATGTAGCAATCCATGAAACTGCTTTGGTAGCAGGGTTTTCGCCCTCTTCAGCATCAGCAAACAAACCCAGTTGCTTGATAGAATTATCAAAGCCAATTGTTGGCAATGTTTGTTCAATAAGGCCACCAACCCAACGCGCGATAAATAATGAAATACCAAGAATTAGTGATGCGCCAATCAATTTTGGTAAGGTTGCAAGTATAGAGCTTAAAACCGCAACCGCAGGATCTGAAATTGCACTAATTTTCAATGCCTGAAGACCGGCAACTGCCACCGGAATAATGATTATAACAAAAACTACTTGGCTAACGGCTTTAGCAAGACCTTCAGAAGTAATGTCTTTTAGACCAATTTTTTGTGCCAAAGGACCAACATTAAACGCCGCAACAGTTGATGCGATAACGCGGCGCGTAACCATTGCAACCACCCAACCAATGAAGAAGATAATTGCCGCACCAACAACATTTGGCAAGAATGCAAAGAAGCCAGCAACCAAATTATTCAATGGCGCAACAACTTCTGACAAGCCAAGTGTGTTAAGAACCGCAATTAATCCAACCAGATAAACCAACCAATAGCCGATTTCACCCAAACGAGCGCCCAATGATGCCTCTTTTGAAGCACCAGCATTAGCAGTTTTGGCGATTGGCAAAGCATTTATTACTTTTGCCAAGCCCCATTTTACGCCTTTTGCAACCAAATGTGCGATAACCAAAATAATTAATGCTGATAAAATTCTCGGGCCCCATTGTACGACCAAATTCGTTAGATTTGTGACCACGTCACCTTGTAATGCACCATCCATAATTAACCCCCTGTTAAGTTAAGATTGCAGTTTTATTAACAGCGAGATTTTTTCAAGTAAATATTCAAAGCGTAAAAAAGGTTAATATTATTAACTATTTTGCATTATATTATAAATAATAAAATCAATATTTTATATTATATAGCTTCTTGTCTTTAAATATATAATTTTTAAGATTTACTATACTTTGTTTTACGCAACAAACATCCAAACTATAAAATAATTATTTTAATTACTTTATTATGAATTGTTAATTGATTGAATGATTAGTTTGATTCTATTCTGGTGATGTTTACATTTCAAACAAACCCCACAATAATAATTTTTGCGTTCAAGATGAAATTTTATAATTAGGGAGTGTCTATGTCCGCAATCGCTTTATTATCATTTGCCTTTTTATTCGCATATGATGCGCCATTAGCACCCACCGCAAGTCAAGAACCGCAAAAAAATGCGGGCTATGTGGCATGCCTCAATAATGCGGCTCATAAAGCAATCGCCAAAGGCGCCCCCGAAGCATCCGCAATGGCGGCAATTGATGGCCTTTATATGCCTGATGAAAAAATTATTGCGGCATCACGCGCCCAACCAGAAAGCAATCTAAAAATTTGGGACTATCTTGCCGGTGTAGTTGATGATGAGCGTGCGGCAGATGGTGAAAAGGCATATTTATCGCAAAAAGACTTTTTATATAATCTTGGGGTTCAATATGGTGTTGACCCCGCAACCGTGGTTGCCATTTGGGGTGTTGAAACCGATTATGGAAAAGTAATGGGCAAAAGCAATATTATAAACGCCCTTGGAACTTTGGGCTGTGGCAATGGAAGACGCGCCGCATATTTCAATAGCGAACTTATAGAAGCCATAAGAATTTCCGCAAACGGTCACATCCCGCTTAGCCAATTTACTGGTTCTTGGGCCGGTGCATTTGGGCATACGCAATTCATGCCATCAACCTTTTGGCGACTTGCCGCCGATGGGAATGGTGATGGTATAAAAAATATTGTTGGTGAACCCAAAGACGCCCTCGCCTCCACCGCGAACTTTCTGAAAAAATCGGGATGGGATCAAACCCAAAAATGGGGCTATGAAGTAATTGTCCCCAGCACTTATAATGGTGCAGTCGGTAGAAATGCCAAAAAGAGCCTTAGTCAATGGAAAGCACTTGGGGTTAAATTAGCGGACGGTGGCGAATTGGAAGATGGTGAAACCAAATATGGGCTAATTTTCCCTGGTGGTCGCAATAGCCCGGCGTTTTTGGTTGGACGTAATTTTAATGCGGTTTATTCGTATAATCCCGCCACCTCTTATGCACTTGCGGTAAATATTCTTGCCGACCGCATAAAGGGCGGTAAAGGCGTAATTGGAAAATGGGCAACCAATGACCCCGGAATTTCACGTGCCATGCGGCGCGAAATCCAACAAATCCTTGCAAAAAATGGTTATGATGTCGGACAGCCGGATGGCATAATTGGCAAAAAAACCAATGATGCCTTAAATGAATATTACAAGGCTCATAATCTTGAATATGATGGAAGATTGGGACAAGTGGCATATGATAAAATAAAGTCGCTTGAAAGCGGGCGGTAATATTATCCTTATAAGGCGAAAATTGTGCAATTATTGCAGCCCAAGAACGGTAAAATTTTCACTTTGTGGTTAATCACCGCTTAAAAGTCTTTATTAATCAAGGGTAAATCTGTGGCACACTGATTGCAATCTTCAAATCGTTGGAGATAAAAATGCAATTAGATTTTTTACATATCGATAGCCTTACACACATTGCCTGGGCATTATTTGATGTTCATGGCGAAAATGCACTTTCGGTTGCCGATAATGCGATTTGTGAGCTTGAAGATGATGGCTCATATGGTGCGGCAGACGCATGGCGCAGCGTAAAAACCCTGATTGAAGATGTGGTTTGTGGTCGTATTGACCGCGAAAGCCCAACCATCCACTAAATAATCAAATCCCCCGCGTTTTATAACCAATTCCGGGGATTGTGAAAATGTATTTTGGGTTCATTGGGTCATCCCCAATTTTTTCGCGTAGATGCTGTATATGTATGCGAAGATAGGACGAATCCAAATTGGCGCGCTTTCCCCATACCGCATATAATAATTGCGAATGCGTTATAACTTTGCCGGCATTCTTACCAAGTTCCGTAAGGAGCTTGTATTCAATTGGGGTTAGTTTTATTTCATTCTCACAATAGGTTACTTGGCGGGTTGATAAATCAACCTTTAGGTCGCCAATTTGAATAAGATAACCCTCATCGCCGCCAACATTGCTATGACGAAGGGCAACCTTTATGCGTGCCAAAAGTTCGGCAGTTGAAAATGGTTTCACTAAATAATCATCGGCACCGTTTTCAAGAGCCAGAACTTTTTCCATTTCGGTGAAACGCGCCGAAAGAATAATGATTGGCGTTTTGCACCATTCACGAATTTCTTGCAGCAATTCTTGCCCATCCTTATCCGGCAAACCAAGGTCAAGAATAATTAAATCCGGCCTTGTTCCAATAATTTGCGCCGGAACATCGCGGGCATTATCGCATTCAACAGACTGCATATTATTGCTTTGCAAAGCTACTTTTAGGAATTTTCTAATTTCGCTTTCATCTTCAACGATTAGGATTTTGGGGGAATTAGCCATTATTAATTGCACTTTCTATTGGCAGGCAAATTTTAAAAATCGCACCACTTGCAGGCGGTTCAACATTTGTTGCGCTTATTGAACCGCCATGCGCATTTACAATTGCCTTGCATATCGCAAGGCCAAGACCTGTGCCGGAATTCTTATGCCCCTGCTCCCGATCCGAATAAAATTTATCAAAAATTGACTGTTCACTTCCGGCGCGAATGCCTTCGCCATTATCACTTATGGCAATTTCAACCATTTTGATACTATTGGAAATTTTAACCCGAATTTCGCCATCCATAGCTGTGTGCTTGATTGCATTATCAAGGATATTAAACATCACTTGTTCCATCATTGCGCCATCAAGCGAAACCATTGGAATAACGCCATTTATGGTCGATAATATTTTGCGATTTTCTTTTTGCGGTTCAATTCGCGTAATGGCGGCCCCGATAATTTCTTGAATAGTATAAGTTTCGCGATTTAATTTTATTGCCCCAGACGAAATTGACGCCATTCGCAATGAATTTGCGACAAAGTTTTGCAATCTGTTTAGCTGCATCGACATTGAAGTTAACTCATTCACCCCTTCACGCGGCAGGCTTTTACGATGTTTGAAAAGATTGCTAAGCGTGCCATTAAGAATCGTAAGCGGGGTGCGTAAATCATGCGCCAATGATGATAATAACATATTGCGTAAATGCTCATTATCACTTTCAAAACGGTAAAGTGCGGCTTTTTCATCGGATTCGGCGCGGGCAATGGCACTTGTTACCAATCCGGCAAAGGTGCGGTGCATTATGACGTCATTATTGGAAAACCCGACCAAATCATCATTTTTATTGGTTATAATTACACTTGCCGCCGTAACATTATCACATAAAGATTTGCCAGAATTATTAGAATTTTCGGCAAAAATACTTTTTCCGCCAAAAAAGTTTCCAATAAATTCCTTTGCAAATTCAATGATTTCTTCTTTTGACTTAAGCTCACTAAGACCGCGCGCAAAATCATATAATGCGTGTGTATCACGCTCTTCATCCCTAGTTTGCTTCAAAAGCCGTGATAATTGCGCAGTCATAGAGCCAACAATCAAAGAGGTTATAAGCATCACACTAAAGGTGAAATAATATGAGGCATCGTAAAATTCAAAGCTATGATACGGCTTGGTGAAAAAGAAATTAAATGCCAAAACGCTTAAAAAGCTTGTAAAAATCGCTGGCCCAATTCCAAGGCGCGCCGCCGCAATTACCACCCCTGCCAAATAAACCATCGTCAAGCTTATGGCATCGACCCTTTCACGAAGCGGCAGGCACAAAAGCGTACAAATCAAAACCGCAGCAAGCGCAAATGAGTAATTTATCAAAATTTGTCTTGTGCGGTTTTGTATCTGCATAAGTCGCATTATATCACCACTTGGGTTCCCAATTCAACGACCCTTCCAGATGGGATTTTAAAGAAGTCGGTCGCATTAGTTGAGTTTTTCATAAGGAATATGAAAAGATAAATCTGCAATGAAGTAAGGAAAGAATTTTTACCCGCAACAACTTTACGCCTTCCCAAAAAGAATGAGGTTGACATTATGTCAAACTTCAACCCTTTTTGACGGCACATATTCATGACCTTTGGGATATTTGGGCTTTCCATAAAGCCATATTTTACAATGACTTTATTGATGTCATCGCGCACTGGAATAATCTCTAGTCGGTTTTTATCTTCAACCCGTGGGGTTTCGGCGGTTTCGACTTTCATAATAATGATATTCTCATGCAAAATATGATTATGTTTCAAATTATGTGTTAGCGCGACCGGTGCAATATCAACATCAGAGGTCAAAAACACCGCCATACCACGCACACGATGAACAGGACGATATTCAAGCGCTTTTAAAAGATCTTTTAACGGAACCGAATCCCTGCGGCTTCTTTCCGATAATTGATGTGCGCCTTTGGTCCAGCTAATGATTATAATCACAATCGCACCGCCAAGCGCCAATGGCATCCATGCGCCATGTGGAATTTTCAACAATTGTGCCGAGATGAAAACACAATCCACAAAAAGGAATGGGATAAATAATATTATTGCCTGCCATAGCCGCCAATTCCAAAGATGGGCAATAACCGGAATGGCAAGCAAGGTACTAATCAACATTGTGCCAGTTATTGCCATACCATAGGCATAGGTTAAGGCTGATGAGTTTTTGAAAATAAACACCAACATTAAAACCCCAACCAAAAGCAAACTATTGATTCTTGCGACATAAATCTGTCCTGCCTGAGTTTCAGAGGTTCTGGTGATTTGCATCCGTGGCAATAACCCCAATTGCACCGCCTGTTGGGTAACAGAAAATGCACCAGTTATAACTGCCTGCGATGCAATAATGGCGGCAAGGGTTGCCAAAACCATAATTGGCCAAAAAGCAAAATGCGGAACCATCATCCAAAATGGATCTTTTGCGGCCTCTGGATGGGCGATTACATATGCCCCCTGACCAAAATAATTTATAGCAAGACAAGGAAAGGCAACCACAAACCACGCGGCGCGTATTGGATTTTTCCCAAAATGCCCCATATCGGCGTATAAGGCTTCGGCCCCCGTAACGGCAAGAAATACCGCGCCAAGAACCACAAGGGAATTCATGCCATCATGCAATATGAATGAAATTGCTGAAACGGGGTTAATTGCAGCCAAAATTCGCAATGATTTGTCATCAAAAATATGGCGCAGACCAAGCCATGCCAAGGCAATAAACCAAATCAAAGTAATTGGCCCAAACCATTGCGCCACCGCATGCGTTCCTTTTGATTGGAATAGAAATAATACAATCAAAATAATGGTGGCGAATGCGGGAATAAAGGGGGTAAGGCTTTCACCGATTGAAGGCGCTAATTTCAAGCCTTCGATTGCACCCAATACAGAAACTGCGGGGGTAATAATACCGTCCCCATAAAAGAATGCTGCGCCCAATATTCCGGCAAAAAACGCCCATCCCGAGGCTTTACCAAGGAATTTTTGGGCAATTGTCATTAGGGCAAGAGTTCCACCCTCACCGTTATTATCGGCACGCATAAGAAATATGACGTATTTTACTGAAACAATAAGAATTAATGCCCAAACAATAAGCGAGGTTACGCCGATTACCGATGTTTCAAGCGGCATTCCTTTGCGAACATGTGCCAAAGATTCGCGCATTGCATAAAAGGGGCTGGTTCCAATATCGCCAAATACCACCCCAACAGATCCCAAAGCCAATGATAAGAAACTTTGTCTTTTGGATAAATTACTATCTTCCATAAAACCCTCTGCAAACAAATAGCAAGAGGCCTGCTAATCAGTCATTTTGTGACGGATTAATAAGTTTCATCAAGACTAAGAATACGATTACCGCCAAAGTTCCGGTAACTATAACAACCCGTATGAAAAACATGTCCAAGCACTCTTTCTAATGCTTTGATTGTAATTCTTACCGGATATAAAAGGCGTATATTTTCTTATTTGCGCGTATATTTTCTGTATAGATTAGATAATTTCTTTGATTATATTGTCATCGTCAAACAAAACTACTTTTGGCTTGTGGTTTGTCGCGTCATTAATATCAATGCTGCAATAAGAAATGACGATTAAGCGATCATCCTTTTGCACCAAGCGTGCCGCCGCACCATTAACGCCAATGGTTTTTGACCCCCGTTCAGCCTCAATTACATAGGTGGTGAAACGTGCGCCGTTATTTATATCAAGCACATCCACTTTTTCATTGGCGAAAAGCCCCGCCGCATCCATGAAATCGCGATCAATTGAAATTGAACCTTCATAATTTAAATCCGCACGTGTTGTGGTAACGCGGTGAAGTTTGGTTCGTAACATTTCAATTTGCATTTGCTAGCTCCTAGATAAAAAGCAAAAAGGCGGTGTGTTAAGACCGCCTTTTAAATTCGTAATGTCAATTTTGCAAATAAATTATATTAATGCATTTCATTAGATGTTTTTGCCGCTTTACCTTCTGCCTTAATCACATCAACCGGATAGATTGAGGTTAGGCGATTGGTGGCATCAGATGATACAAAGCCGCGATACATGCCAACATCATTAATTGCGAATGCGGCATTGCCATCTTTATCCATTGCAATAAGACCGCCATCGCCGCCCAATGCACCAATGTTCATGATAGTATCATAAGCCGCAGAGTGAATATCTTGATGATTCCATTTGATACGGTCAACGATTTGCCGCCCCGCACTTTCACGAATGAAATATTCACCCGTTCCAGTACAAGATACCGCCGCATAACCATTCATTGCAATTGTACCTGCGCCAATGATTGGGGTATCACCAATGCGTCCGAACACTTTACCAGTTAAACCACCGGTCGAAGTTGCCGCAGCAAGATTGCCATTTTGGTCAAGCGCAACCGCCCCAACAGTTCCAAATTTATGGGTTTGGTCGATTTCACTAAATTTTTTGGCACGCCATAATTGCAATTGTTGCCAACGCTCATCAGTATAATAATAGCTTGGGTCAACTTGTTCGAGACCATTTTCGATTGAGAATCGATCCGCACCATCACGTGCCAGCATAAGGCGACCTGATTTTTCCATTACTTTACGTGCCAAAGAAACTGGGTTTTTGGTACGTGTAACACCGGCAACAGCACCTGCTTTTAGGCTTGCACCATCCATAATTGCGGCATCAAGTTCGTTGGTTCCCTGTGCAGTGAATACAGCGCCTTTGCCTGCATTGAATATTGGATTATCTTCCATAACTCTTACTGCGGCCTCTACGGCATCCAGTGAAGAGCCACCTTTTTCCAATACCGCCTGCCCTGCTGCTAATGATGCATCAAGACCCGCACGATATAGTTTTTCTTTTTCTGGTGACATATCACCTGGTTCAAGCACACCTGCACCACCGTGAATTGCCAATGCCCATTTTGCTTTTGTAACCAATTTGCCGTTCTCCACATTGTAATTTCTTATAAATGCAGGATTATCCACCTGCTTTGTGGCTAAATTGATGGTTGAATAAGATGCAATTGCAGTTGCCTTCACATCTTTTAACTTTAGCGCATCTTTTGGGTTTGTAGTATTAATTGGGATATTGTCAAACAACCATGCATAACCACCAGTGTTTGAATATACTTTACCGATTCCATCGCCATCAACCAAAAGCACAGTCTGTTCATCTATTCCAAGACCATAGATTTTTTGTTTATACATTGATTGTGCCTTGTGAACAAAGCTTACAAGACGACCCAAACGATCACGTTCTTTAAAATGACTATCGGTAAAAATACCTTTCATAATGTCGGTTTTAAGGAAATCTGTTTCAATGGAACTTTTTTTGTCCATAGGGTTTTTAAGCGCTTCTTCAGAAACTACTGAAACGCTATCGGCGCATGAATATAAAAATTCACCCTGTACCGCCAAACCAGCCGAAGTACCGCCAAAAGGTTTATTTGCCTTTATATGCGCATTCAAGGCATCGGCAAGCGGCGTGCCTTTCCAATAATTGATATAACGACTTTGGTCGCCGCCCGCCAAGAAAATTGCGTCCGCATTTTTGATTTTTTCCAATATAAATGGGTCATATGCGGCCTTGCGGCTATAAAACGCGATGGTTCGAACCGATGAGAAGCCACCAATGTCATTATAAAATTCATTTTGTGCGGCCTGTAGTTCTTTATCATCAAAACTTTCATCAGGTGCACGCAAATAAACCAGATGACCATTGCCTGATTTTTTAGCAAAAATGCGAAATGCCTCATAAGGCCAATCGCCACCGCCACTAAGCAAAAGCGAGAATTCCGGTTTATTTATAGTAGGTTTTGTCTCATCACCGATTACAAAAGTTTTGTAATCGACCCCCTTAGCATTCGCAAAGCCTGCACAAACTATTGGCAGTAACAGGCTGAGGATAAATGTTATTATTCGTTTCATTGGACACCTTTTGTTAAAAATGTGACAAAAAAGTTTCACACGTGTATAAAAATGTATAATAATTAACTTTGGTAACAAAATATAGTTGATTGTTATAACATCTAAGGCATAACTCAAAAAAACCAAGCTGAAAAGCTTTTTTATTGTCAGTCTAATCAGGGGTTGAAAAATGATGAAATTTAAGAAGTCTGCATTAATTTTGGGCGTAAGCCTGTCGGCACTCATTGCATTGCCTGCTTTTGCTCAAGAACAAACAACCAGTGAAGGAACAGTTACTGTCCTTGGCTCCCGCATTAAACGCATCAATAAAGAAGGCCCAGCGCCTGTAACTGTGATTACTTCAGAAGCAATTAAGGCTGGGGGTTATGCTTCTGTTCCTGATGTTTTAAAATCAGTAACTCAAAATACCGGCACTACCCTAAGCCAACAAGATTATGGTGGCGGCATTATGACGCCTGGTGCATCACAAGTTAACCTTCGTGGTCTTGGTCCAAACCATACATTAGTGATGGTAAACGGTCACCGTGTTGCCGATTTCCCAATGCCGTATAATGGTTTATCAAACTTTGCGGATACGTCGAATATTCCAGTTTCAATGGTTGATTCTGTCGAAGTATTGTCTGGTTCAGCGTCTGCTATTTATGGCTCTGACGCTGTTGCTGGTGTTGTAAACTTTAACTTAAAGAAAAAAGCTGATGGAACCAATGTCGCCTATCGTTATGGTGACACAGAAGCAGGTGGCGGCAGATCTCACCTTCTTAGCTTCTCAACAGGTGTTTCAACCGATAAATTCAACCTTGTTTTTGGTGCAGAATATTTGGACCAAAAACCAATCTGGCAATTTGACCGCGAAATTCAAGACTCAACACTTGATTCTCCATCTTATAAAAGAACACGTGCGCAATACGTCTTTAACCGTTATGATTATAACGAAGATGTAGGCATTGATCCGGGCACTGGCACGTGTGAAGCATTATCAAACCTTGGCTTTGGAACAGTAAGCTATCAGACAGACCGCTTTGGCGACCCGTATTGTGGTTCACATGAGGCTGTTGCATTTGGTACAATCACCAACCAAAGAAACTCTCTAAGCACATTTACAACCATGACTTATACCATGGATGACAGCACCGAGCTTTATGCAAACATTCAACTTGCAAGCACAAAAACCCGCAATATGCCAGATGTAACCTATTGGTCACTTCAAGATGCAGGTGGCAACTCGATTCCATTCTATAATAGTTATTCAGACATATATGAAACTTGGGATCGTATTTTTATGCCTGAAGAAGCTGGCGGCATTAAAAACTATATGACGCATAATGATTCAGTTAATTTCACTATCAATCCAGGATTTAAGAAAACAATTGGCGATGGCTGGAACATTGATGCAAGCTTGAATTTTTCTAAATACATTACAAAAATTTCAAATGTGCAAACTGTTGCGTCAAAGGCAACTTCATTCTATTTGGGTAGCTTACTTGGGGTAGAAGAAGATGGCACGCCAATTTATAGTGCGGACCCAACAAAACTATTCACCGCCCTAACACCTGCACAATTCTGGTCTATTTCAGAACGCAGTGTTACCAAAGCTGAAAGCCAAACCAGTGGCGCATCTGTTGTAATCACAAAAGACGATATTTTTGAACTTCCTGCTGGCCCAGTTGGCTTTGCAGCAGTTGGTGAATTGGATAATCAAAGTTACAGCGTAAGACCAAATACAAATGCAACTGACTTTGGTTATTATTATGGTTATGCGGCGACTTCAGGTGAAGGCAAACGTTCGCACCAAGCAATTGGTACTGAATTCAAAATGCCAATTTTGAAATCTGTCGATTTCAATCTTGCTGGTCGCTATGATGCATTCCAATTTGGTGGAAATTCAATCGGCAAAGTTACTTATAATGCGGGTCTTGAATATCGTCCTATCAACTCATTGTTGTTGCGCGCTGCTTACGGAACTGGCTTCCGTGCCCCTGACTTGCACTATATATTTGCAAAGCTTGATTTGTTCCACCCAACTGTAACCGATTATTATATGGCACAAGCATGTGGGGAAGAAGATTGCAGCAAATACGAAGATTATGATACTTTGAAATATCGCGAAGGTTCACCTGACTTGAAACCTGAAACTTCAAAATCTTTCAACGCAGGTTTTGTATTCCAACCAACCCGCAACTTTGATATTTCTGTCGATTACTTCAATGTAAAAATGCAAAATCAGGTTCAAGATATGAGCCTTGATTATATCCTTCGCACAGAAGCTAGCTGCCGCCTTGGCGATTTAAGTGCAAGCACACCAACTTGCGTTGATGCACTTACTCGCGTTCACCGTAAGAGCAATGGCGATCTTGAATACATCTATATCAACCCAATCAACGTATCTCGTGAAGATACTGACGGACTAGATATCCAAGCACATGCAAGCTTCCCAACTGATTTTGGTAAATTCAAATTCTCGGCAAGCCATACCGAAGTATTCAACCATACTTCTGTCCAATATGCCGGCGATCCAGAAGTTGACCAATTAGCAGTTGATAGCGGCTATACAATCCCTAAACAAAAATCAAACGTAAGTATTGGTTATGAAAAAGGTCCATTCTCTATCACCTTTACTGGCAACCGCATCGGTAAAATGCAAAACTATGCAGAAGACGGTTGGGTGGATGCACAATGGATTTATAACGCCAATGCAACATATAGCTTTGGCGAAAATACCAAAGTTTCATTTACTGTTGACAACCTAACTGATGAAGGCCCAGTGAAAGATGATACATGGGCATCATACCCTTACTATAACTCAAAATGGTATGATTCTATTGGTAGATCTTATTACCTTGAAATCAGCCATAAATTCTAATTCAAATTTATGACACTACTCACCCGCACAGGATTTATTTCCTGTGCGGTTTTATTTTGGGCGGTTTATTTTATGGTTATTTTGCCATAATTAAGTCAAAAATAATCTTATAACGCATTGTAACTTTTTTGTTTTATGGGGATTGGGAATTGAAGAAGACAATAATTTTTGGTGCATTGGCATTTGCCTTTATTTCTAATGTGGCAATGGCGCAAACAATTCCCGACAAAAAGCATGAGGCGACAGCACTTAAAAATTATCCAACCCTTGCCAAACGCACCAAGGCCGAACTTCTTATTTTCAAAAATGGTAAAGAATTAAAAGGGTTCAAAATTGTCGATTGCGAATATCAAAACATCGACGATGATTGCGTCACCACTTCCTTCTTTGGCGGCATCAATTTATTCAACCCCAAAACCTCTAAAATCGAGGCATACCCCGTGGTATTTAATATGGGATACGAATGGTATGATTATGAAATACTGGGGCTAGGTGACAAGTTTGAAGTTGACACCCCACCCCTTGCCTCACCTGATGGCAAAACAATCGCTACGGGCTTTGATTCCCTTGACGAAATGACAGGCGGCGGCTCCTTAACCTTTTTTGCGGTTAAAGATATAAAAAACCCTATTGCCTTTGACATAACTTGCCAACCATTAAAATGGGTTGATAATAATAGTTTGCGGGTAAAATGTTCAATTCCAAATGAAGATGGAAATTCAAACTTTAACGCAACCGCATCAAAAGATGCCGCAAAACAATGGAAAGTTATTCCCGACAAGCCAACAGGAAATATCAAAAAAGCTTATTATCCGTCAGAGGGAAATTAATCATTTCCCCTCATAAACCACCTTGCCGCCAACCATTGTAAATTTAACTTTGGTTTTGCTGATTTCATCCACTTTGGTTTTGAAAATATCGCGGTCAAGCACGATAATATCGGCATATTTTCCTTTTTCGAGTGAGCCTGTATATTTCTCACTATGCAGTGAATATGCGGCATTAATGGTGATTGCCTTTAAGGCTGTATCAAGGCTTAGGCCGGGGTCTTTACCCAATCTTTCTGGGTATTTTGCCCTATCTTCGGGCAATGCCATACGGGTAACACCAATTTGAATTGCCAACCATTCATCAAGTGGATCAACCGGCCAGTCAGAGCCATAAACAATCTTTGCCCCCGCATCATGCAAATAGCCCGCAGGTTCGATTAAGGCAAAGCGCTTTGCCCCAAATACGTCTTTTGAACCCTCCCAAGTATCGGCGGCGGGTCTTTCCCATTGGAATGATAATACCGGAAGCACCCCAAGCTTTTTAAAGCGTCCAAAGTCTTCGGGCGCAACCAATTCACAATGGGCAAGCGCGGTGCGCACCATTGGCTCTCCCTTGCCTTGTTTGCGGTATTTTTCCTGCATTAATTCGGTGGCATCAAGCGAAACCCGAACCGCACGGTCACCATCAGTATGAATATGCGTATCAAGCCCCGCATTGGTCAGCTTTAGCATTAAATCAGACAGTTTTTCGGTCTCAATATATGGTTTTACGCCATAATTTGCCCCCTGCACCCATTTGCCGTCTTTTTCCTCATAATAAGGTTCAAGCATTGCCCCAGTAAGTGATGGCAAGGCATTTGTACCATCCATAAAAATTTTGGCGGTATGGACACTAAGGCTAGGTTGAACATGCGCGGCACCTTGGTCAAACATTTTGCGTTCACGCAAAACCTCATCAACTGCTTTGTCCATATTTGGTTCTTTATCCAAATCAACCAAAACCGCAAAATGTGGCCTAATTGTAAGTTCGCCAGATTTTTGAATGGTCTGATATGCCGTCATGGTTTCAATGTCGGTATAGGCATCAAAAATTGAGGTTATGCCTTGCGCATTCATTGCCTTTATTGCGGTTTGCGCGGCAATTAAATTTTGTTTTTCAGTTGGTGGCGGCAAAATTTCAAAAACAATATCACGCGCGGCTTCTTCAAGACGGCCTGTTGGGTTTCCGTCCTTGTCTTTAACAATTATGCCACCGGCACGGTCTTTCTGGTTTTTCAAATCCACTAACTCAACCGCTTTACGGTTTAGCTGTGCGGCATGACCAAATGAATTACGAATAAAAATCGGGCGTGTGGTTTTTAATGCGTCAAAATCCTTATAATTTGGCACAAAACCACTTGGTTTCATTTCCTGTTCAAACCATGCGGCAACCACAAGCCAATCATTTGGCCCTGCATCCTTATCTTCATCTAGGCATTTTTGGATGCGCGCGTTCATCTCATCCATCGTTAGCGATAAATAATTTAATGAACAGCCAGACATCCGAAGCCCGCCAGATTGCGGGTGCATATGCCCGTCAATAAGACCAGGCATAATTGTATTACCACCCGCATTTATTTTTTTTGCCTTGGGCGCAAGTTTTAATGCGGCTTTATCTGTTCCGACATATTTTATAATACCATCAGAAACCACCAATGCGGTTGCATTTTTTTGGTTGGCGGCGGTAAAAACCTTGCCATTATAAAGCACGTAATCTTGTGCAAAAGTGGGTGTTGAAAATAGCAATGCGACAGCGGTAGTAATAAGTAATTTTTTCATTTCAACAAGTTAGCATAAATTTATGGTTTGCAAATCAAATTTGTTGTAACAATTCATAAATTTTGCTGATTGTATTTAAATTGCGCCCGCTTGCCACTTTTAACCATGGGGTTTGCAATTTTGAATCCGCCATGCCATTGCCATAATGAATGAAAATTGCGGATTTGGTTTTTATTATTTCCTCATCCTTTTGGTTTTTTGCGCCCAATAAAACATCGTTAGGCATTTGATTTATAAAACAACAAATCACCCGATTAGGCGCACAGTTTAAAAATGGATTTTCCTTAATAATTTCAATCAGTTCAGAACTTGATTTCACATAGGTTTCGCAATATTTTCCGAAATATTCTTCTAATTTTGCTTCAAGAGTTTCCCTAATTTTTTCGGCAGAAAGATCGCTTTTAAACAATACATTCCCACTGGCTATATAGGTTTTTACCGACAAAAACCCCAAGCTCTCACATAGTTCTTTTAATTCGGACATTGGAATTTTTCCGGTTCCACCGACATTCACCGCCCGCAAAAATGCCACATATTTTTTCATAATTAGATTTTCTGTTAGTAGTCAGTAAAACAAAATATTTTTCTTGAAACCATGATTAATAAGTTTATCAGGTGATGCAATAAATTTATACAAATGCAATATGAGGGCAAACAAATGTCAGACACAAAACAAGGTATTTCCACTTTAGCAGTTCATGCAGGTACTGCACCCGACCCGACAACCAACGCACGCATCACCCCAATTTATCAAACCGCCAGTTTTGTTTTTGACGATGTTGATCATGCCGCAAGCCTTTTTGGGCTTCAGGCATTTGGCAATATTTATTCCCGCCTTACCAACCCAACCAATGCAGTATTAGAAGGCAAAATCGCGGCATTAGAAGGCGGTACAGCCGCCCTTGCCGTTGCATCTGGTCATGCCGCAGAGTTTTTGACATTCCACGCACTTTTACAACCAGGTGATGAGTTTATTGCAGCAAAGCAATTATATGGTGGCTCAATTAATCAGTTTAACAATTCATATAAATCATTTGATTGGCATGTTAAATGGGCGGATATTGGTAATATTCAATCTTTTGAAGCTGCAATCACGCCAAAAACCAAGGCAATTTTTATTGAATCTGTCGCCAACCCTGCGGGTGAAGTTGTTGATATTCCGGCAATCGCAGCAATTGCCAAAAAGCATAATATTCCATTGATTGTTGATAATACAATGGCAACGCCATACCTCATTAAACCATTCGAGCATGGCGCCAATATCGTTATCCATTCGGCAACCAAATTCCTTGGTGGTCATGGAAACTCACTAGGTGGCTTAATTGTTGATGGTGGTAATTTCAACTGGGCCGGTGATGAACGCTACCCGCTTTTAAGTGCTGATAGACCTGAATATTCTGGCCTTAATATTGGTAATACATTTGGCAATATTGCGTTTGCCATTGCGGTTCGTGCTTTGGGATTGCGTGATCTTGGCCCTGCCCTATCGCCATTTAACGCCTTTCTAATATTGACTGGTATGGAAACCCTTGCGCTTCGGATGGAACGCCATGTTCATAACGCAACCTTGGTCGCTGAATACCTTGAGCAACATCCAAAAGTTGCTTATGTGAAATATTCTGGCCTTGAATCAAGCCCAAATCGTGCCTTGGCAGAAAAACTATCGCCAAATGGCGCGGGTGCGGTGTTTACCTTTGGCCTTAAAGGCGGATATGAAGCGGGTATTGAGTTGGTTTCAAAATTAAAACTATTCTCGCACCTTGCCAATATTGGTGATACACGGTCATTGGTAATTCACCCGGCATCAACCACCCATAAACAGCTTACCGATGAACAAAAATCCGCCGCAGGTGCAGGCCCAGAAGTGGTGCGCCTTTCAATCGGTATCGAAGATGCCGATGATTTGATTGCCGATTTGGAACAGGCATTGGCTTAATTAGTTCGTGAAATAAAAAGCCGCCCTTTTTGAATAAAAGGGGCGGCTTTTTATTGATTGTATTTCTAACCACCAGAATTTAATAAATGACCGCCTGAGACTTCTATGTCTTGTGCGGTCATCCAACCAAAGTCGTCTGAAAGCACATTTACAATTACTTTGGCAATATCTTCTGGCATTCCAATCCTACCAAATGCCGTCTGCTTGGCCAAAGGATCGATAAATTCTGGATATTTGTCAAATACGCCGTCACCAAAATTACTATGCGTTGGCCCAGGTGAAACGGCGTTAACATTTATTTTACGAGACGCCAATTCATTGGCAAGATAGCGTGTCCATGTCGACAATGCAGATTTTAAAGAACCATAGACAGAATATCCCAAAAAAGATTGTTTACTCGAAGAGCTTGAAGTGTTCACTATCTTCCCGCCATCTTCAATAAAATTTACGAGCTTTTGGGTAAGAAATACTGGCCCTTTGAAATTGGTATTCAGAATTTTATCAAAATAATCTTCTGTCATTTCGTCAAATGCCATTCCGCCACCAACACCACCATTATTAATTAGATAATCGAAACTCACCCTACCCCATTTGTTTAATAATGTTTCTTTAACGACTTTAGCAAAATCATCAAAAGTTGATAGTTTGCTTAAATCCAATTTGAGAGCAGCCGCGCTACCCGAGGCTTTTTCAATTTCTTCAACAATTTGAACCGCCCTATCTTGATAAGAATTATAAGTAAGGATTACACCAATCCCTCTTTTCCCAAGCTCTATTGCCGTTGCTTTGCCAATTCCATTGCTTCCGCCAGTAATTATTGCAATTTTCATTTTATCCTCATTTGTTAAGTTGATGATTGAGGATTTTATATATTCAAATGCTAAAGCACCACGCCTATTCATTCCATTTTATTGCCTAATAATACCTTTATTATTATTTTTTTTGTTTATAATGCATTATTTCTATGTATTTGATTGCCTTATTCTACGTTATTAGTTATATTCACTTTATGAAAGACAACCGGCTTCAAGAAATAATTGAATTGGCTGATGGTGCTGATACCATGCCAACAGGCACGCAATTGCCAGGAATTGTTATGATAAAAGGCGAAGTTCCGCTTCACCAATTATCTGCAATTTATGAGCCAATGATTGGCTTCACCGTGCAGGGCAGAAAAACCATTACAATTGGTGAGCAAACAATAAATGCGCCTGCACCATCATATTATATTATTCCAACCAATATACCGGCAATCGGAAAGGTCTATCAAGCAGGAAATGACCTTCCTTATATTTCAATCGGCCTAAAGCTTAATATAAAACTATTACAGGATTTAGTCAGGAATTTATCGCCAAATCAAATCGATGATGTTGCTTATAATGATTATGGTCAGTTTACTGCCTGCCCCATTAGCGATGAAATAATGGATTCTTTATTGCGACTTTTGCGCCTTATAAATAAGCCAGATGATATTAATTTTCTTAGCAAAATTTATGAAAGCGAATTATTGTATTTGATATTACAAGGTCAATTAGGGTGGCAGTTACGCCAACTATGTTTTAAAGATGGAAGTATTCGTAAAATCCACGACACTGTTCGGTGGATAAATGAGAATTATGACCAAAATATCGAAATAAAGAACCTAGCAAAAATTGCAGGAATGGCACCAACTACTTTTCATAGGCAATTTAAACAAATCACGGGTTTAAGCCCTGTGCAATACCAAAAGCACATTCGCCTTTTAGAAGCACGAAAACTATTAGTTTATAGTGATTATCGATCATCTGATGCTGCCTTCAAAGTTGGCTATGAAAGCCCATCCCAATTTAATCGGGAGTATGTTAGGCATTTTGGCTTCACTCCTATTCATGATGCACAGCGTATCAGACAATTGGAATTTAATTAATATACTTCGATAAAGTTCACATAAAAACTACAAGCTAAATAAATGCCAAAACCAGTTTGTAAAATTAATGCCAAATTAATTTCAATATTTGGCAAAATACTTTATATGGCGGGCAATGCCAAAGATTTTTGATAAAGCAATAAAATATTTTACCGAAATGGAATCAACATCGCAAAAAGCGGTATGGATTGCCTTTGCGCTTTTTAGTGTGGCGGGCGTTGTCCTTGCGGTTGGCATGTTTTTTATCGATTTCAACCAAGGCGATTTGGCGGATTTTCTGCGTGGGCTTCGCGGTCAATGGTGGTCGGCAATTGCGGTAACGGCAATGTTCACACTTTTGGCATTTTTGGGTGCGCCGCAATTTGTTTTAATCGCCGCCACAGTTGCCGTTTTTGGCACATCCGAAGGCGTTGTGATGTCTTGGGTTGCCACAATGGTTTCGGCAACAGTTGGCTATATCATTGGGCGCTTGGGCGGTGCAGAAGCTGTGCGCAAATTAATCGGCACAAAGGGTGGAAGGCTTTTAAGCTTTATTGGAAATAATGGCTTTTTGACCAGCTTTATGGTGCGCCAAGTTCCAACCGGCCCATTTATTTTGGTCAATCTGGCGCTGGGGGCATCAAATGTTCGCGCATCATGGTTTATTGCCGGAACGGGATTGGGGATTTTGCCAAAAATCCTGCTGGTGGCATTTGGCGCACATGGAATCGGCAAAGTATTACAAGGCGAAAACCTTTCTGCAATTTTGTTTTTCATTGCCGCAGCAGCCATTTGGGCATTGATTGTGTTCGTTGTCAGGCCTTTTTTCCTTAAACGCCAAATTGCCGCAGAGCAAAAGCAGGAAAATTAGGCATATTTTTCCCTTAAAAGCACTTTTTTAACTTGAAAAGGCAAAAAATTTCACTATTTTGTCGCTTCCGCAAAATTTTCGCGGAAGAGAAAGGAATTTTACAGTGAGCGAGCAAGTATTTATCTTCGACACAACAATGCGTGATGGTGAACAATCCCCGGGCGCATCAATGACACTTGAAGAAAAATTGGATCTTGCAAAACTCCTGGAAGATATGCGCGTTGACATTATCGAAGCAGGTTTTCCAATTGCTTCACAAGGTGATTTTGAGGCAGTAAATGCAATTTCCAAAATCATCAAAGAAAGCACGATTTGCGGGCTTTCACGCGCGGGTCAAAAAGATATTGAACGCTGTGCCGAGGCGGTAAAACCTGCGGCGCGGTCACGGATTCATACATTCATTTCCACCTCCCCTTTGCATATGAAATATAAATTGCAAATGGAGCCGGAAAAGGTTTTGGAAAAAATCCATGATTCCGTTACCTTGGCACGTAATTTAGTTGCCGAAGTTGAATGGTCTGCCGAAGATGCCACCCGTACTGAGCGTGATTTTTTGCGTCGTGCGGTTGAAATCGCCATCAAGGCGGGCGCAACCACAATCAACATCCCTGATACTGTTGGCTATTCATTCCCAGAGGAATATGGTGCGATTTTCAAAGATTTGATTGAAACCGTACCGGGTGCGGACAAGGTTATTTTCTCGGCACATTGCCATAATGACCTTGGACTTGCGGTTGCCAATTCTTTGAGTGCGGTTTTAAACGGCGCACGCCAAATTGAATGCGCCATCAACGGCCTTGGCGAACGCGCTGGTAATGCGGCATTAGAAGAAATTGTTATGGCGCTTCGGGTACGTCGTAATGCCTTGCCATATGAAACCAAAATCGAAACCACACGTCTTACTGCCGCATCAAAAATGGTGTCGCGTATCACGGGTTTCCCTGTGCAGTATAATAAAGCAATTGTTGGCAAAAACGCCTTTGCCCACGAAAGCGGTATTCACCAAGACGGTATGTTAAAAAATGCCGAAACCTATGAAATTATGAACCCTGAAACCGTGGGGCAAGGTGCAACCAATCTTGTGATGGGTAAACACTCTGGTCGTCATGCGTTCAAGGATAAATTATCGGCATTGGGCTATGAGCTTGCGGATAATGCCTTTTTGGATGCGTTCCAGCGTTTCAAAGATTTGGCAGATCGCAAAAAATTCGTTTATGATGATGATATTGTTGCCCTTGTGGACGATGCCGCCGCCTATATCGCCGATACCGTAAAGGTTAAGCGCCTTCGGGTGGTTGCGGGAACCGATGGCCCACAAACTGCTGAGCTTGACCTTGAAATTAATGGTGAAAACAAATGGACCACCCAACGCGGCAACGGCCCGGTTGATGCTGTCTTTAATGCCATTCGTGCATTAATTCCGCATGATGCCGTGCTTGAACTTTATCAGGTTCACGCCGTAACCGAAGGCACAGACGCCCAAGCCGAAGTTTCGGTTAGGCTTTCTGATGGTGAATATGTCACTTCGGCACGGGCTTCCGATGCCGATACGCTTGTGGCATCTGCCAAGGCCTATGTCGGCGCGCTAAACCGCCTGATTGCCAAAAAAGAACGCCATAGTGACAAAAAAGGCGATATGCAAAAAGCGGCGGGCTAAAACTTTCCAAAAGTAACTTTAAAGGAGGCAATCAAATTGCCTCCTTTTTGTTTTATATTCTGAAATTCAATGTAAAAGCCCCATCACACTTGTTGTATCTGGCAGAATCTGCAAATCTTATTCATGACTGAAATTACAATCCGCAACGCCACCTTTGATGATATTGAAACCGTAAAAGACTTAATTGAAAAATCGGTTCATGGCCTTCAGGCAGGTGAATATTCAAAATCCCAACGTGATGCTGCATTGGGAACGGTTTTTGGTATTGATACCAATCTTTTCAAAGATCAAACCTATTTTATAATTGAAGTTGGTGGCAAAACCGCCGGCTGCGGCGGCTGGAGCTATCGCAAGGCAATGTTTGGTGCCGATACACTCACCAATGCCGAACCCGAAAAACTTGACCCCACAATTGATGCCGCGCGCATACGGGCATTTTTCATCCATCCCGATTTTGCACGGCGCGGACTTGGGGCATTAATCCTTGAACATTGCGAGAATGCGGCGCGTAATTCAGGCTTTAAAAAATGCGCGCTTGGGGCAACCCTTACTGGCGTGCCATTTTATGAAAAATATGGCTATAAAGAAATTGAAAAGCTTGAGACCCCGCTCCCAAATGGTGAAACATTGGGGATTGTGATGATGGAAAAGATGATTTAGCTTCCAATCAAGCTCGCGGCGATATTTATCATAAGGGCAAGGATGGTTGCGTTAAATAAATATGCCAAAATGCAATGAATTAAGCCAATACGGCGGGTTTTTGTATTACCAAATGCCACATCGGCGGTTTGTCCCGATGTCCCGATTACAAATGAAAAATAGAGGAAATCAAAATAATTTGGCTCTTTGGTGTCGGGGAAAATAATTGCGGGCTTTTGTTCCCAGTCCGTGTGGGAATAATATTCATGCGCATAATGCAGGGTAAATGCCAAATGGATAAAGGCCCAGGAATTCAAAAGCGTTACCACCGCCATCCCAATATGCACAAATTTCAAAAAGCCAATTGCTTTTGATGCAACCCCAAGCTCACCAATAATTGCCGCCACCGATGAAAATGCCGCCAATGATGAAACCAGCAAGATAACCCATTCATTTTCATCATGTTGCTTGGCGCGGGTTTTGATTTTTGCATTGGGCGAAAAAATCAATTCCATGCACAAAAGCATATAAATAAGCGCGCCAATATTCCATGCCAATACCAAATCAGTAACTTCACGGAAGTTAAAAAAGCTAGAAGTTATTAAATGCGATGCAACGCCAAAACCGGCGGCAATTAACATGCGCGGATGATTTATAAAATTTGAAATATATGGAATTCGTCTTGCCCTGATTGCCATAATTTTTAATAGCCCAGATTTGATAATTAATCCATATCACACATTTGGTTTAGAAGCATATATCAAACCACCCAATGCCAATGATGATGCAATTGTAAAAGTAAATGGCTCTTTATCATTACCGAAATATTCAACCGCATTTGCCACCGCCAAAAGCGCAATGTTTGCACGTTCATTTTGCGGAAAATAATCATCAAAAAACGCGGCATTGATTTCGGGGGCAATTTTTTTGATTAGAATAAGGATTTCTTCGGATGCCTCGGCAGAAAGTGTTTCACCGCCCATAATTACGGGTGAAAATTTCAAAACTTCACCAACCCACATTAAAAATTCAACCAGTTCGGGGACATTATTTTGTTCAGGATTTTTGGCGACTTCTAGCCCAGCAATCAGTCCCAAAAACGCTGCCAAATAGCCTGCATCTTCACCGATTTCGCCTGCTTTGGCATATTTGATGAATAAATTAATCAAATTGCCGGCGGCTTCGTTATGTTTGGGGGTTAGTTGGATTGGCATGGATATAAATAAATAATCTTTGTTTATTAAAGATATGGCAGCACTTTGTGCTGCCACCCCTCCACCGCGTTAAACGCGGTTCCCCTCCCCACTTTCGCAGGGAGGAGTTTATAAATTTTAATTATCCAAGAAAGAACGAAGTCTTCTCGAACGGCTTGGGTGTTTTAGTTTGCGTAGTGCTTTTGCCTCGATTTGGCGAATACGTTCGCGGGTAACGCTGAACTGTTGACCAACTTCTTCGAGAGTATGGTCGGTGTTCATGCCGATACCAAAACGCATCCGAAGCACACGTTCCTCACGCGGGGTAAGGGACGCAAGAACCATTGTAACGTTTTCACGCAAGTTTGACTGAATTGCCGCATCAATTGGAATAACCGCATTCTTATCTTCGATGAAATCACCAAGATGTGAATCCTCCTCATCACCCACAGGGGTTTCAAGTGAGATAGGCTCTTTTGCGATTTTCATAACTTTGCGCACTTTTTCAAGTGGCAATGATAATTTGGTTGCCAATTCTTCTGGTGTTGGTTCACGACCAATTTCATGCAACATTTGGCGCGAAGTACGAACCAATTTATTGATGGTTTCAATCATGTGAACCGGAATACGAATTGTCCGTGCTTGATCAGCGATTGAGCGGGTAATAGCCTGCCTAATCCACCATGTCGCATAGGTCGAGAATTTATAACCACGGCGATATTCAAATTTATCAACCGCCTTCATAAGGCCAATATTGCCTTCTTGAATTAAATCAAGGAATTGCAGACCACGGTTGGTATATTTTTTCGCAATTGAAATAACCAAACGAAGGTTCGCCTCGACCATTTCTTTTTTCGCGATACGTGCCTCACGCTCACCTTTTTGAACAGTCTGAACAATTCGACGGAATTCATCGATTGGCACACCCGATTCAGATGCAAGCGCAAAAATTTCATGGCGAATATCATCGGCTTTTTCACGGAATTCACCCGCAAAACGCGCCCATGATTTTGATTTTGCCGAAATTTTATCAAGCCAGTCAAAATCCATCTCATGGCTTTGGTGTTCCTTGATAAAATCAGGACGCGACACACCACAAGTTTCCGCAAGACGCATAAGGCGCGCTTCGGATTGAATAAGGCGTTTGTTGATGGTGTAAAGCTGTTCAATCAATGCTTCAATACGAGCATTGTTTAATTTCAATGACTTTAGCTCATCAATAATTTTGTTTTGCAATGTTTCCATCGCGCTCGCGTCATCAGAAGAGAATTTTCTGCCACCGATGCGGGCATCAACCGAACGATCCTTAAGATTACGGAATTCGTCAAAGTGGCTTGCGATTTCGTCAAGCACTTTCATAATGCCTTCGCGAAGTTCGGTTTCCATGGCGGACATGGAAATAACCGCGCCTTCATCTTCTTCGGCTTCTTCACGGGCTTTTTGACGGCGACGCTCTAACTCAACTTCGTCAATGTCGTCACCACGAACGATTGGAAGATCTTCTTCCTCATCCTCGTCGTCCTCTTCTTCATCAACTTGACCAGTAGAATTTTCAGCACCATAAGTTGCCTCAAGGTCGATAATTTCGCGCAAAAGCACACGACCAGACTGCAACTCATCACGCCAAACCATAATCGCTTCGAATGTAAGCGGGCTTTCGCAAAGACCACGGATCATTGCATCACGACCAGCCTCTATGCGTTTTGCAATCGCAATCTCACCCTCACGGGAAAGAAGTTCAACCGCACCCATTTCACGCAAATACATACGCACCGGATCATCGGTTCTGTCTTGACCTTCTTTGGTGTTACCAGTTTGGGTGGCAACAACCGAAGTTGAAGATTGCACAGTTACCGCAGTTGATTCGGATTCAGCATCTTCTTCATTTTCGGTGATATTAATTCCCAAATCAGATAATTGCGCCATGATTTCATCCAATTGTTCGGATGAAAAATCATCTTGCGGGAAATATTTATTAATTTCGTCAAGCGTGACGAAGCCGCGTTTTTTCGCGTCTTTAATAAATTTTTTCACAGTGGCGGCATTGGTATCCAATGCAGAATTTTCTGAATTCTCTTTATCTTCGATTTGTTCAACTTCGTTTTTTTCGGTCATAGACCAGATGCCTCCAAAGCCAGCAATTTCATTTAATTATGCTTTATATCGCATAAGTTAATATTATTTTCACAAAAAATCCGACCTAATTTCCGTCTTTTGATAACTTTTGACGTTCGTTAATTAGATTTGAGAATTTGTGATACCCTTCTTCTTCGCCCTCTTCGATAAATCTTTCCAATTCAGAACGTTTTGTTTCGGTAAAAATCGCTTTGAATTCTTCTTCACGAAGCAAGGCATTATGCCAATTTGTTTTAATGGTTTCAAAATCAACACCCTTTTTAACATAAGGGTTGATAGGAATTTTTTTCATGCCCTCCAGTAACAAAATGGCAGGTTTGTTGTTTAAAGACTGCAGATGGTGATGTACCGTCTGAAAATCAAGTGTTTCACCATGATTATTAATGTCTAAAATAGCATTTCTCAATGAGTCAAGTGCAGAATCACCAAAATCCAATTCCGCGAGCGTTTCAATCCCGTATTCAAGCAATTGTGGGCATAAAATTACAGCGACCAAAAGGTCGGTTAAGCTGCGTTTACGCTTTACCATCGCCGTGCGCGAATTAACGTTTTGTGGGTTTTGTTTTACGCTTTGCTTCAGCTCTTGTGACGCTTCATAAGAGGTATTTTTTTTATTACGCGAAAATGATGAATTGCGATTATTGTTAAAATTTGGTTTGCTTGTATTTTCTTGATTACGGCCTAAAGACTTATCTAATAGGCGTTTTAGCTCAAGATTGACTTCATTTTTAAGGTCTTCATCGCTAATTTCATTTGCCCTTAACCGCAATGATTTACGCAAAGATGCGCGTGCCTCGGCGCTATCTGTGCCGATGCTTGCCGCCTCGGAATTGAATAAAAATTGGGTAAGGCTTTGCGCATCCGCCAGAACTTCAAGCAATTTTGTCTTGCCCTCATTCTTAATTATGTCGTCTGGATCCTGACCATTTGGCAAAATTGCAAAGCGGAATGACTTAAAAGAATTTATCAGTGGCAAGGCACGATTTAGGGAACGCACCGCCGCATTCTGCCCCGCAGAATCACCATCAAAGCAAAGTATCGGCATACTGAACATGCGCCAAGCAAGTGTCATTTGCTCTTCGGTTAGCGCGGTTCCAAGTGGGGCAACCGCAGGGATACCCACTTTTTCAAGCGCGATAACATCCATATAGCCTTCGGAAATAACCAATGGATGACTTTTAATTAGGCCACGGGCGTTTTTATAACGATATAAATTATTGCCCTTTGAAAATACCGCGCTTTCGGGGCCATTCAAATATTTGGGCATTCCATCGGGGTCGAGTGTGCGCGCACCAAATGAAATCGCCCGCCCCTTATTATCCTCTATCGCAAACATCACACGATTACGAAAATAATCATAGGTTTGCCCATCGTCACCCTTGCGCACCAATCCGGCATCGATAAGATGCTCAAGAGCGAAGCCAAGACCGGTTAGCTTATCACGCAAAAAGGTGCGATTATTTGGTGAATAACCCAATGAAAACTGTACCCAATCTTTTTGGTTTAGGCCACGCTTTTGCAGATAATCACGCGCAGACTTACCACCTTGGTTTTGTAATTCTTGGGCATAGATTTCGCGCGCTTTATCAAGTGTGGCATAAATTCTTTCAGTTTTATCGATAACTTCTTTGGGAATTACCGCAGATTTTGGAATTTCCATGCCCGCAAGATGCGCCAATTCCTCAACCGCTTCGTAAAATTCCATGTTTTCGGTATTGATAAGAAAATCAAACGCATTGCCGGTCGCACCACAACCAAAACAATGGTAAATACCCCTATCCTCAAGGGCGTGAAATGATGGGGTCTTTTCCCCATGAAACGGGCAGCATGCCCACATATCACCGCGTGCCGGGTTTGACTTTTTCTTATCCCATGTAACTTTGCGCCCTACTACTGAAGTAATAGAGGTTCTGTTCAGCACTTGGTCTAAAAAAGCGCGCTCAAAACGGTTGGCAACATTACGGGACATTTAATACCCATATATTAACTTTTGGAAGAATCCAATTGTTTCTCCCATACGGACTTGATTTGGTTCTCTTGCCCCTCTTTTTCGCCATTTATGCCAAACCAATTAACGATAATTGCAAGTAATGAAACCAAAAGCCCAAACCAGAAATTATACATCGCAACGCCTGCGGCAACCGCCCATAACAACACCAAAAGCATTACGAAAATAATGCTTGTTATTGCCCGATCTGGCTTTTGCATCATTTTAGGTCTGCGGGATGGTTTTATATTGGCAAATTCAATCAAAATCACCGAGAAATTGGCAAATAATGTGAATAACAAAATTATCCCGAATTTTAATATCCCAAGTTTTTGTAACATTACCGAGAGAATTGCAATCTCAAAAAATGCAGGAAGAAATGCAACCAACCCTTTGAATAAATAGATTTTTGCCATGCTGATGGGGGATGATTTTAACAAATCACGCGCCTCTTCAACCGATGCCACCATCCAGGCGAGTGTTGATGTCATAATAGCCGTTGCAAAAACCGTAAGCGGTGCAAAAACATATTGCACCACACCCATATCAATATCATTTTTTCCAGATAATGTCATGAATATCGGCACAAAGGCCGCAAGCGGAATAACCATTTGCACAATGGTTATTGGATCGCGTGTTAGTGATAATAATTCCTTACGCAAGATTATAAAATTTGTATTTCGGGAAAACGAAATTTTGTCGCCTTTGCGTTTTACATCTTGTGATAATTCGGTCTGCCCCGCGATATTTGCGACATCTTTGGCAAAGGCATCGCCCATTGAATTCATAATTATCGCAAAAACCGCAATGCCCACAATCATAATCAAAAGCGCATTAAACCAATTCCCCAATAAAGCATGGCCAAACCAAACCAATATATTATCGGTCGTTGAATAATTGCCATGATAGGCAAATAAATCAGCCAGTTTTCCAGAAGAATGCCCAATGCGGGAAGCTTGCAGGTAAAATACGCCTGCTGCAATCCCGCCAAAGCCAAGGATTTGCGAAATTTTACGACCTTTTAAAAGACCAAATTTTAGCAATAAAACCCGCGCGAACATAAAACCAACCCCACCTTCAAAAACCGCCAAGCCAATGGCAACTGGTATAAAGGTGAATAATTCATGACGCACACTTATCGCCGTATTGCCGATAAACATTGCGCCAAACATCAAAAACATCAGCAAGGTTCGAAATGTGCTTACCAAAATCCGCCCAATGGCAATGTTTTTTGGCTTTAGAGGTGATGATAATAATAAATCCAAATCACCACGATCAGAAAAATACATAAAGGCGGTCATAAGGCTCATGAATAAGAGACCTGAAAACAAGCCCAATAGCTTTTTCCCAGCCGCAAGGTAAAAACCGTAACCAGGCTCAAACCCACTTGTATAAAGCATTTTTACTGATTGACCGGCACCAAAAATGGCAAGCATTATAATGCCAACAAAAAACAATCTGCCAATGACCGCCTTTGCGCCACTGTTGTTTTGGCGCATTCTAAATTCGCGCTTTAATTGGTTTAGCGCAAGCCAAAATGCCGAACCAGTTTTTAATTTAGGAGTTTTAAAAACTACTCCGGTCATGCTTTTTGCCTATCAATAAGCGTAAGAAAAATATCTTCGAGCGATTTGCCAACCATATTATTTTCTTCGCGTAATTCGTCCAATGTGCCTTGTGATAGCAATAATCCATTGTGAATTATGCCAATTTTGCGGGCAAGTTTTTCGGCAACTTCAAGCACGTGTGTGGTTAATATTATGGTTGCGCCCTCTTTGGTTTTTTCATTCAATAATTCTTTTAAATCGCGGGCAATGGCGGCATCAAGCCCTGAGAAAGGTTCATCCATCAAAAGTAATTTTGGTTCATGTAGCAAGGCACCACAAATTGCGGTTTTTTGCTTCATTCCCCGTGAAAAACCTTCACATCTTTTGTCTTTAACATCCCATAATTCAAAACGCTTAAGCAAATCTTCTGCCAAAGATGCCGCACGATTTCCGTCAAGCTTCCAAAGCCCAGCTACAAATTCCAAATATTCAATCGGCGATAATTTGTCATATAAAAGCGGCTCATCAGGAAGCCACGCCATGATTTTTTTAGCTTGGGTCGGGTTTTCAAGAACATTAATCCCAAAAACCTCAATTGCGCCACTATCAGGTGCCAAAAGCCCTGAAATCATGCGCATGGTCGTGGTCTTGCCTGCACCATTTGAACCTAAAAACGCATAAAACTCGCCGGCTTCAAGCGAAAGATTTAGGGAATTAACCGCCTTTTTATCGCCAAAACTTTTGGAAAGACTTTCCACCCTTAATGCGTTTATGCTCATTTTTTGAATGCCCAGAATTTTAATGCCAACATAGACAATATTGATGTTAAACCAATCACCAAAATTGCCCCCAATTTATTATCAATATGAAATATTGGGAAGATAATGGTCGAAATTGTAAAATTAATCCCTAATGCGACCAATTGGGTGGCGAAATATTTGGGAAATGCCTGCACATGGTCTGCATCAGAGCGGAAAGTGAAACTACGTTGTAAAAGATATACTGGTACAATCAATAAGGCGTGGCATGTAACCGTGATTATCGGTTTATAGAGATTGGGAAAAGCATTTAAACCCCATTGCACCATGAAATAATTGACAACAGCACCACCACCGCCAACCACCAAAAATCGGACAATTTCAAATAAATGCGGCAAATGCTTTTTCAAGTCTTTTACCTCAATCATATATTTGCCAGCATATATTCAGCAGCAGAAACTTTATACTCACCTGCTTGCTCGATGAAAATACGGCTTACAACGCCATCTTTTGCCAATAATGCAAAACGCTGGCAGCGCGTGCCCATTCCAAATTTTGTGCCATCAAGTTCAAGGCCCAACGCCTTGGTAAAATCACAATTACCATCAGCAAGCATGATTATATCATCACCCACATCTTGGCTTTTTGCCCACGCCTGCATCACGAACGCATCATTAACCGACATACAGATGATTTTATCGACACCTTTTGCTTTTAATGCAGTGGCATTTTTTTGGTAAGATGGAAGGTGCTTGGCGCTACATGTCGGGGTAAATGCCCCCGGAAGCCCGAATATAACAACCGTCGCCCCCGAAAATAATTCATTAAAATCAACGTGTTTTGGGCCATTATCAGAAGCAATTATAAATGATTGTTGCGGTAATTTATCGCCATTATCAATCGGCATATTATTCTCTCTTTAAATTTGTGATATAGTTATTAGAATTAGTGGCACAATAAATACATTTTACGGACTTGCAAGATTACAAATCTTGTGGATTAATTCCTGAGTGTAAAGATTGGTTTTAATATGGGATATTTAAGCGGCAAAATCATTACTGCTACCCCACAGATGGATGACCCACGTTTCCGTCATGGAATTATCCTTATTTGTGAACATGATGATGAGCATGCTTTTGGCATTGTTTTAAATAAACAGATTAAAAACCTTTCCTTGGGTGAAATTGGCGAACAATTGGGCATTAATGCCACCACAAAAATCAAAAACCCACCAATTTATGACGGCGGCCCATGCCAGCCCGAACGGGGCTTTGTTCTTCATTCAAATGATTGGATTGATGCCTCTAGCTGTGATGTAAATATGAATTTGTCGCTTACGGTTTCAAAAGATATTATTGAGGCCATAATGAATGATATTGGCCCATCAAAAAGCCTAATTGCAATGGGGTATTCTGGTTGGGGTGCCGGGCAATTAGAAGATGAGGTTTCAAATAACATCTGGCTGGTTGGTGATGCCGATGAAGAGCTTATCTTTTCTAAAAGCAGCGCAGAATCAAAGTGGCAGCATTCTATGCTATTGATGAATATTGACCCCAAACGGCTTTCGACAATCTGTGGGAATGCCTAATGTCACATTCATCGTGCATTGTGCTGTTGCGCAATGAATTACGCCTATCTGATCACCCTGCACTGTTGCATGCGGCAAAAAATTCGGCGGTGATACCACTTTTTATTCTTGATGATAAAATTAAATTAGGCGGCGCATCATTATGGTGGCTTCATCATTCTTTAAAGGCGCTTGGCGATGATTTTGCAAAACATGGCATAAAACTAATATTGCGCCGTGGTGATACTGAAAAAATCATTGAAGAAATCCAAAAAGCAACCAATGCCAAGGCAATTTATTGCACTCGAAACTATACAAAACACGATGCAAGACTTGAAAACAAACTACACGCAAAATATCAAAATACGGAAATTGAATTTAGACGATTTGGTGGCAATCTTTTAATCGAGCCAGAAAAAATTTCCAACAAGCAAGGCACACCGTTTCAAGTCTTCACCCCGTTTTTCAAAGCATTGCAACAATCAGATAATATAAGAACACCCATTGTAAAACCAGAGAAAATCATCCCATTTTCCGGTGATATAAAAACAGATAATCTTGAAAATTGGGAATTATTGCCGACCAAACCCAATTGGGCCAAAGGTTTTGCAGAATGGGAAATTGGTGAAGCATCTGCGTTTAAAAAGCTAGAAAAATTTCTTGATAGTAAAATAAATATATATGCCGAAGGGCGGGATTTTCCTTCATTGGCGGCAACCTCCCTCCTCTCGCCGCATTTGCGGTTTGGGGAAATAAGCCCAGCGCAAATATGGGAGATGGTAAAATTAAAATGCCTTGGCCATCCAACCGATAATTGTCAAAAATTCTTGTCCGAACTGGCGTGGCGTGAATTTTGTTATCATTTGCTATTGCATTATCCTGATATGGCGACAAAATCTATCAAACAGCAATTTTCAGCGATTGAATGGGATAATAATCCCAACCAAATATCGTCATGGCAAAAGGGACAAACTGGTTTTCCAATCATTGATGCCGGCATGCGTGAATTATGGCAAACTGGCTATATGCACAACCGCGTGCGAATGATTGTGGCAAGCTTTTTGGTCAAAGATTTATTGATTGATTGGCAATATGGTGAACAATGGTTTTGGGATTGCCTGCTTGATGCCGATTTTGCCAATAATCCAGCATCATGGCAATGGGTTGCAGGTTGTGGAATGGATGCCGCCCCCTATTTCAGGATTTTTAATCCAACAACACAATCACAAAAATTTGACCACGATGGGAAATATATTAGGCATTGGCTTCCAGAATTGGCAAAACTGCCCAATAAATATATTCATGAGCCATCAACTGCGCCCAAAGAAATCTTATCTGATGCGGGAATTATTATGGGGCAAACCTATCCATTTCCAATAATAAACCATAAAGCGGCGCGTGAAAAAACATTATTCGCATATGGCAAAATAAAAGGGGCGGAATAACCGCCCCCAAAGAATTTTATTATGTGCAAATCAGATTAGTCTTTTTTGCCAAAGATGCCGCCGATAACGTTTTTTGCACCATCAACAATATCATTGATAGGGTTGCCATCGCCATCTTTATCAAGTTTGTTCATTGCATCGCCAAGTGGGCTTGCTTTGATTTTTTCAAGAACGCCACCAAATGCACCGCTTGCCGCTTCGCCAAGCTCACCAGCTTTTGCTTGCAATGTGCTACCAAGATTTTGTGCAATTTCTTGCACTTTTTCAACAGGAACACCAAGTTTTGCAGCAACTTCTTCAGCATTATCAACAAGACCGGAGCCAGTTTCTTGTGCCTTTGCCAATAAGTCATGGGCAACATTTTGTGCCTGTTCAGCGCCAACACCAACTTTATCGGAAATGTTTTTAACCAATTCGTTGCCGCCTACTTTATTCAATAATTCTTTTGGATCAAATGACATCTAAAACTCCTTTAATTGCCAGTCTTTATATATAGTTTTTATTGGTTGTATTTGCAATCATTCAAAGCTTTTAGTAACAGAACTTTCACAATCAAATAATCACATTTTTATTTCATTTGGTTTTATTTAAGTTACTTTTTAAAGATGTTGTTTTTTCAGGTGTTTTTGGCGGACCAAACATGCGAATTGGAACCGGATTACCATTGGAATCGGTTGGCAGTGCATCAACAGAATTTTGCGACATATCATCCGGTAATGCATCCGAACTAAACATTCCGGTTGCAACTTTTATACTTTGCAAAGCAATTTGTGACGGATAGCCATCGGCAACCATATTATGTGACTTCTGGAAGTTTTGCAGAGCCAGTCTTGTCTTCGCACCTGGGGCGCCATCAATCACACCGACATCATACCCTAAATTGGTCAGTAATAATTGCAATTCTTTTGCTTGTGTACGGGTTACAAGCGGGTCTGCCTTGGCAAAGCTTGAAGAAAGTTTGGCTTTACCAGAAATCTGATCAGCAAGGAGACCAACCGACAAGGCATACGAATCAGAATTATTATAATGCTTTATTGCTTTATAATTCACGCCGACCAAGAATTTTGGCCCATTCGCACCAGCAGGGACAAGAAGATATGCCTGCCAATTTGCCGGGACTTCGGTGGTTTTCATTACCCCATTACCACAAGCGCTATTGGAATTACCAGTACATTGCCAGCCATCAGCTACCCAAACATCGGTTACGCCATTTTGCCGCCAAAACTCAATTGAATGGAAAGTGCCATCAGCAAGAGAATAATCAAAACCGTCTTTTAAATTGACTTCTTTACCCCACGGCTCACCCGCTTTCCAACCAACCGAAGACAGATAATTTATGGTTGATGCAAGGGCATCATTATCATCGCCCCAAATATTGCGTTTTCCGTCATTATCACCATCAATAGCCCATTTAAGATATGATGATGGCATAAATTGTGTATGCCCCATTGCACCGGCCCAAGAGCCAATCAACATATCGCGGGTTGCATCATTATTTTTTATAATATCTGCGACCGCAAGCAATTCATTCTCACCCAATTCCTTGCGCCGACCATCATAGGCAAGTGTCGCCAAGGCACGTACAACATCGGTTGAGCCTTTATTGGCGCCATAAGATGTCTCCATACCCCAAATGGCAACTACCACCTCTAGCGGGACGCCATATTTCGATGAAAGCTCACTCAAGATTGGGGTTTTAGCGAGATAATTGGCACGTCCATCATTTATGCGTGCCGGTGAAACAGCCGACGCCACATAATCGCCAATGGGTTTTAAAACTTCAGGCTGACTATTGTTTAATTTAGTCACACTAACACTTGGTGTAAGCCCAGTCAGCATAGCCTCGATAATTTTTGGGTCTTTGCGGTCGATATTTACTGCGCGTGACGCGAAGTCAAGACGCCATTTATCAAAAGCATCATCCCCCGAAGTCGCAAAGGCAGGTGGCGCATAAGGTGGTGGCGTATCTTGGGCACAGGCGGCAAACGTAATCCCCGCCGCAATAACCATAGAAGAAACCGCAAACATAAGTTTTTTATTCATCATCTTTTCCATTATGCAATAATCTCTATTTTTTAACAATAATGTGGCAAAATATGAGCAGAGATTATAATGATTTGTAACAATACAAATAGTTTAAATGATTAATTTTCAATCACGACCGACATAAGCTCAATGCCGTGATCTTCACCTTCAAGAGCAGGATTAATAACTATTTGCTTTATAATTTTTCGTTCACCAACGAAGCTAAACCGTGAAATTTTATTGCCTTTTGGATTGGTTACATCAAAACTTTGGGCGTTATTTTTATCATCCACAAAGGTGAATTTAACAAAGCCCGCCGGTGCAGTGCCAATCGGTTGATAATTTAAAATTATGGCATGGGCAGGCTTTTGCGCAAGTTCGGCAACCAATGATGCAGGTAAATTAAATATAACGCCTTCGCTGCCATCGCTTTTTGATTTTGCAATGAACCGTGGCCCAGTTTGTGGCGAAGCCGTCCCTGGGGCTAATGAAATGGCGAATTTTGTTTTGTCGTATTTAATGATGTTATTTAGGTTTTTACCATCAAGATAAAGCCCAATTTTAGAATGCGTATAATTTTGGCCAGAAATAGGCTTTTTTATATAAAGCGGCATCAAGGCATAAGATATTATTGCCAATGCCAATATTAAAACTAATGGAAAAAAGACTCTTGCACGCATAAAATCTAAATGCCCGCCAAATCAAATGAATGCAAGAAAAATTATCTTCTATTTCCGCGATGCGCGCCAATCAAGCCAGATTTTAAATATTGCGGGCCCTTCGACAAGATATCGGCGCCATAGCCTTTTAGGCTCTGAAAGCAATCTAAATAGCCATTCAAGGCGCAATTTTTGAATTAATTCTGGTGCGCGCTTTGCCCGCCCCCCAATAAAGTCAAGTGATGCACCAACACAAAGCGCAACCCCCTTCATACCCTTATATTTTAATGCCGCATTGGCGACCATAATTTGTTGTGGATTACCAACACATAAAAAGTGGAAGCGCGCAGGATGTTCAAACAAGAACTTTGCACATTTTTCAACTTCATTGGGCTTATCTTTTAAACCCATCGGTGGTTCATAGAAATTAACATTTTTGAGGCCGTATTTTTGTTTTACAATCTCAACCAATTCGGCATCGCCACCCACGATATTTACCACCTCGTCAGCTTTTAAAACATTTTCAAAAATATTTTCAACCAAGCTCGAACCCGGGCATGCAGGAAGGGTAATCCCTGAAAATTTTGCCAATAATTCTAAAATACGACTATCAGAAACACATAACCACGCTTCATTAATAAGCTTTTGCCACAAAGGGTTGGAATGTGTTTTAACCACAACATCAACATTGGGGTTTACAAAATACCCAAAATCTTCTTGTTTTTCGGCATGTTCAATTATACGATTAAGCAAAACTTCATCGTCAATCGGGGCAAAATTAATGCCCATAAATTCAACGACACGGTTTTCACCACGACGATCCAACAATAAAGTATCTTCGGGATATTGGTTTTCGATTGTGCTATTATTCATATGCCAATGATAGCGCAAATTGGTTTAAAATGGATTTATACCGCTGAACCTTTTGTATTATTGCGCCTTAAAGCGGTGCGCATCAACCAAGTCTCTTATTTCTTTGAAAAATGGAACAGGCTCACCGACAATTTCACTAACAATTGTTTCGGCAAGAATTGGTGCAGTTGAAAACCCACGTGAACCAAGCGCACCGAGCGCATAGACACCACCATCAATTTGCCCCGCAATTGGTAATTTATCTTTTGATACAACCCGAACCGATGCCCGCCCTTCTAGGTCATTAAAGCCAATTTTATCGGCAAGATCTGGCGCAAATTCACATAAAACGCGGTGATTGCGTTGATGATGTGTATTGGTAATTTCTGGATCATCACCTAATTCAATGGCATCAAAAGTTGCCCCAAAAATTGTGTTCCCCTCATGCTCAAGGCAATAACCTTTTCCGGCTTTTGGAAAAGTAATTTCATAATTATGTGGTGAAATGCTTACGACACCGGCCTTGCCACCAACAGGGAATTTTATAATATCGCAATCATCCCCCCCCGCAAAATCATTGACGCCTGTGCCATTGGCAATAATTACATAATCATAATTCTGATATTCTTCATCATCTGTAATAAGATTATATTTATCGTCATTACAATTGATTGTATTTATTTTTTTATTAATTATAACAAGGTCTTGGAATAGATTTTTAAGGATTTTTTGCGGCATAATTTTACCACCCGCACGGTGAATAAAATAATCTTCACCAAACCCAAGAACATCATCAGGTAAAGGTGGCAGCCCTTTAAACATTTCCAACTTTTGAAAATCACGTTCCGCTTTTGGATATTCATTTATTTCAAGCGGAACAAAGGCCTCTTCGGGCATATTTTTATAAAAGAAATGCGCATAAATAAATGAATTAGTGAAAAAACAAGCCTGTGTCGTAGGCTGCCTATCGATGCGCGGCATAATAAGGCCGGCATAATTACCGCTTGCCTTTGCCATATGCTCAGGGTCATCGTCAAAAACATCCGCTTCTATACCACGTTTTTTAAAGGCGTCATAAAGACAAGCACCCGCAATGCCGCCGCCGATGATGGCAACTTTTTCAATTGGTTTTTGGGGTTCTGGTTTACTTTCTAACCATGCCTCAAGACGTTCACGCTTATTGGCAAAACCTTCACGTTTGGCATGTTTAAAACCTGCGGCATCAAGATTATCACGAATAATTCGGGCCACACTATAAGTGCCGATTTTCACATCAGGCTTTGAAAGGCGCTTAATTTCATTAAACAGCTGCATTGACCACATTTTGGGATTTCTGGCCGGTGCAAAACCATCAAGAAACCAAGCATCCGCCTTGAAATTCATTTCCCCAATTGTTTCAGAAATATCACCAACCACCAATGTAAGCGCAACATTGTATTCATCAAACCAAATACGCTGCACCCCCTTCATTGCTTTTGGGAATTTTGAAATTAATTTTTGCGAAAGCGCGTCAATTTCGGGCCAATTAGAATGCGCAACACGGGCAATTTCCACAGGCATAATATGTTTTTCAAAACTTATAAAATGAAGAACGCCACGCTTGTTCGGGGTTTCAATCCATTTTTTTAATGTAACCAGAAAATTAAGTCCGGTTCCAAAACCAGTTTCAGCAATTACAAACCCGTTTTTGCTTTCAAACGCTTCGGGAATGTTGCACGGCTTTAGGAAAACCGCCTCGGTTTCCAAGAAACCATCAGCTTTTGAATAAAATGGGTCATCATATTCCAAAGACACAGGTATATTATTGTCATCAAAAACAATCTTGGTCTCTTCAGAACGCCGACCATCGCCCATTTAATCCTCCATCACAGCAACATGATGAATGTACTAATAAATGAAAAAGGCCGCCCTGTTAAGGAGCGGCCTTGTAAAAACTAATCTGCTACAGATTATTTTTTTGCAGCAGCGTCAACCGCGTTAGAAGCAGCATCAGTTGCAACGTCAGCAGCGTTAGTAGCAGCAGCAGCAGCAGCGTCAGTTGCGTTAGCAGCAGCATCAGCAGCAACGTCAGTTGCGTTAGCAGCAGCGTCTACAGCAGCGTCAGCAGCGTTAGCAGCTTCAGCAGCAGGTTCAGCAGGTTTGCCACAAGCGGCAACACCAAGAAGTGCTACAACAGCAGTAGCAGCGAAAAGCTTTTTGAGCTCGATCATTGAAAACATCCTCAATTAAGTTTCTCTGCGAGCCCCATAAGAAACGCACGCATTAATGCCGATTTAGCTGAAATTTCATTTCGTGCAAGTCCTATAACCATATTTTTCTGTGTTCGTATTTATGCGTTTTTGCATAGATAAGGCGGAAAATCCATTGTTTTAAGGCATAGCTGACTATATATTGAAGCGAAATAATCACGTCAAAAATGCACATATCGCAATTTTTATATTTATTTTCAATACGTTACAAATTAATATATTAATAACTACATTACCAAAAATTATATTTAAATATTGAAATACGCGAAATATAGGCTTTGCAAAATTGCCACATACTCAATAAAAATTTTACAGTAATTCGCCTAATAATTAAGCGTTATAAGAATTTATATCTAAAAAAGCATCAATATTATAGAATCGACAAATCAAACAAAAAAAGCCGCATCTATAATAAATAGATGCGACCTCATGAATAAGTTTAAAAGTTGACTAATATTAAAACTAAAATCAATCGTTTGGCAAATTACCTATTGCGTCTTCCAGAACAGCAAATGAAGGTTGAATAGATGATGGAACTGAACCCCGACCAATCTCTGCTGAAACCTGCGCGGCATTGCCGTGAAGATGGGCAACCAATACATCCATGATAATGACGTAAAATTGGTGATCCTCATCAACGATTTGCCCAAGCCTTGCCGCCATTGGTGCAATCAAACCATATGCCAAAAACACACCCAAAAACGTACCAACAAGCGCGTGACCAATCATTGTACCAAGGATGGCAGGCGGTTCGGTAATCGCACCCATTGTTTTAACAATACCCAACACCGCCGCAACGATACCAAGCGCCGGAAGACCATCCGCCATATTTTGCAAAGCATGCGATGGAAGATGTGCTTCGTGGTGATGCTTTTCTAATTGTTTTTCCATATTGGCTTCAACCTGATGCGGGTCATCAAGGTTCATGGTCATCATTCTTAGTGTGTCGCAGATAAAATCAACAGAATGGTGATCTTTAAGAATTTTAGGATAACGGGTAAAAATTGCACTTTCATTAGGCTTTTCAATATGCGCCTCTAATGCAACGACCCCTTTTGACTTCATTAATTTTGTAAGCGAAAACAAGAGCAATAATAAATCGGTATAATCTTGCTTTTTCCACTTGGGGCCGGACGCAATTTTACCAAAACCAGCACCCACAGCCTTTAAAGTATCGAGCGAGTTACCAATAACCATCGCCCCAATCGCGCCGCCAAGAATAACGATCAATTCTGTTGGAGCAGCCTCAATAACTGCCTCAAGGTGCCCGCCCCCCAGAAGGTAGCCACCAAAAATCATTACAAAAACTATTACAATACCAATAGCAAGAAACATGAAGTCATCCCTGACGATAATTTTGTACTCTTTTAAAGTATAAGAATTAACGTTAAGTGGATTTTGGGTTTACAAAATGTTGATAAATTGATTTTTGGTGCGATTTTACTGCAAAATATTTATATTTGCGTACGAATTAATTGTTCTAAAAACTGTAAGCATTTTTTGATTTGCACGGTTTCAACATATTCATCTGGCTGATGCGCCTGCAAAATAGAGCCAGGGCCGCAGATGATGGTTGGCATATCTTTTGCCTGAAATAGGCCAGCTTCGGCGGCATAAGAGACCGCAATCACTTCATTATCACCGTTAATCGCGCGGCATAGAGTTTCGGCATTTGAATCAGAAACAATTCTTAAAGCCGGTGTTCTTGAGCGAACTTTCAAAACCGCCCCACCCTCAGGCGCGCGTAATTTTATGCTTTTGTCGACCTGTTCAACCGCATCCTTAATTATATCTATCAATTCATCGAGTTTGAAATCAGGTTCATAACGAATATCAAATGCAAATTTGCAATGACGTGCAAGAATATTGACGGCGGTCCCACCCTCAATAGTGCCAATCGTCATTGTCGTGCCAGATGGCGTAAACAAGCTATCGGGATTGTGATATTTTTCACCCAATTCACGAATAAGAGATAATAATGGTATCGCCTCCATAATCGCGGAGACACCTTTATCGGTGCGGCTTGAGTGCGCCTCTAGCCCAGTTACTTCAACAATAAAGCTTGCGATACCTTTATGCCCCGAAACCACCTTCATATCCGTTGGTTCACCAACAATTACGGCATTTATTTTGGGAAAATTATTGGCGATATATTCCACCATGCGCGGCGCGCCAAGGCAGCCAACCTCTTCATCATATGAAAGCGCATAATAAATTGGGCGCGATAGTTTAAGACTTTGAATGAATGGAACATAGGCAAGGAAGCACGCCGAAAACGCCTTCATATCACACGTGCCACGTCCATATAATTTGCCGTCTTTTTCTGTTAATTCAAATGGGTCGCTATGCCAATCTTGTCCATCTATTGGTACAACATCACTATGGCCAGAAAAGACAACCCCACCTTCGGTTTCAGGCCCAAAGACGGCGATTAAATTGCATTTATTATCAACATCCGAATTAATACGAATGGTCTTTGCGCCATATGTTTTAAGATAGGTATCAACCCAATAAATTAAGTTTAAATTTGAATTACGCGAAACTGTATCAAAACCAATCAGCTTTTTTAAAATGCCTATTGTATCTTGGTACAAATCCACGAAAATCCCCTTTAAACTATGTCATTAATGCTGTTGGCTTTCATCGCTTGCCGCACCCACGGCATTAAAATCATTACCGACATCATTGGCGGAATCATTTGCGCCAATAACTTTTTCAAGCTTCATCTTAAAAATCAAAAGCGAGTTTGCAGGTATTTGACAAGGTAAGTCAACCCCGCAACCAGTTGGAAGGCTTGCCGAACCATAACCAAGGTTTGGTGCAACCCAAAGGACAAACTCATCACCTTCGTGCATTAATAATAATGCCTCAACCCAACCAGGGATTAGGTTTGCCACCGGAAATTCCGCAGCGACACCGCGATTATATGATGAATCAAACACGCTACCATCTAATAATTTGCCTTCATAATTCACACGAACGATTGAATCATATTTTGGCATTGGGGCATTTTTATTGCCACTTGCAAGCACCTGATATTGCAAACCGCTTTTGGTGGTAATGATACCTGGTTTCACCTTGTTTTCAGCAAGAAATTTTTCTGCGGTTGCAAGATTTGCCTGTGCGGTTGCCGCGATTGACCCTTCTGGGGGTTTTGCAGCCTCTTGTGGTTTTGGCGAACACGCACCAACAAAAAGACCAAGCATTAGGACGGGAAGCAGACTTCTTTTAATGGCAATAATGGCAAACATGGGCAATCCTGTATCTTTAAATTATGAATTTGCGCGTGGCGGATAACCCGCTTCGGTCAAAGCCTCAATAATTTCTTGTGTATGTTGGGCATCGCGGCTTTCGACCATAATATCAAATTCCGCACCTTTTGCCGGCACATCAAGTGCCAAGCGATTATGCGCAACCTCGATAATATTACCACCACTAGAGCCGATGATATTTGAAACCACACCTAAAAGCCCAGGGCGGTCATCGCCAATCACCCGCATCCGCACAATGCGTTTTTCACGCACCAAAGAGCGGGTCAAAACCGATGCCAAAAGGCGTGGGTCAATATTGCCACCCGATAAAACTAAACCAACTTTTTTACCTTTAAACTTTTCTGGATATGACAAAAGTGCTGCCAAGCCAGCCGCCCCTGCCCCTTCGGCAATGGTTTTTTCAACATTGCAGAAAAGATTTACCGCTTGTTCAAGTTCGGATTCGCCAACCTGAACCACTTCACGGACAAATTCACGACAAATTTCTTTAGTTATTTCGCCAACTTCTTTAACCGCAATGCCTTCGGCAATGGTTTGACCTTCGCATTTTACGTCTTTTAATTGGCGCAATGCCGCATTCATTGATGGATACATTGCAGGCTCAACACCAATGATTTCAATTTCAGGCTTTAGATGTTTTGCGGCAATCGCAATACCCGAAATTAAGCCGCCACCACCAACAGGGATGACCAATGTCTCAAGCTCTGGTACGGTTTCAAGCATTTCAAAGCCCAATGTGCCTTGGCCAGCGATAATTAATTCATCATCATAAGGATGAACAAAAACAAGACCTTCTTCGTCACAGGTTTTATGGGCAAAATTGGATGCCTCAACCAAATTGCGCCCATGAATAATTACACGTGCGCCATGCCTTCTTGTGTGTTCAATTTTGGTGAATGGTGTGCCTTCTGGCATAACAATTGTGGCAGGAATGCCAAGCAATGCCGCATGATATGCGACCCCTTGGGCATGGTTTCCCGCGCTCATGGCGATAACACCGCGATGCTTTTCATCATCATTAAGCGACAATAATTTATTCAATGCCCCACGCTCTTTAAACGCGGCAGTGAATTGAAAATTTTCAAACTTAATCCAAACCTCGGCCCCCGTAATTTCGGACAAAGTTTTTGAATATTCCATAGGTGAATATTTTACTTTGCCTTGGATGTTTTCGCGGGCTTTTTGAATGTCTTTTACGGTTACTGTCATGATTATATGTTTGGATATGCTTTCGGAAAAACGCTAACTACCGCTTAAACGCCGTTTAGGCAACCTTACAAGTCATAATATTTTACCTATTTAATTCCAAAAATTTCCTTAAAGAACAGGGTTTCCGCCTCTCTTTGGGCATCACGATTATTCTTTTTGGAAAAACCATGCCCCTCATCAAGTGCCAACATATACCAAACTTTGCCACCATTCGCGCGGATTTTCGCTACCATTTGTTCGGCTTCGGTATGTGGAACGCGTGGATCATTCGCGCCTTGAATAATGAACATTGGTTTGGTGATTTTTTGGGCATTATTTAGGGGCGCAATTTTTTCTTGGAACTCACGCATTTTGGGGTCACGCTCATCGCCATATTCAACGCGGCGCAAATCGGCCCGATAGCCTTGGGTGTTTTTTAGAAATGTTACAAAGTTTGAAATCCCAACAATATCAACCCCACCCGCAAGTTTGTCGTTAAAATTGGTCATTGACGCAAGCACCATATAACCACCATATGAGCCGCCATAAACCGCAATCTTGTCCTTATCAACATTGGGCAAAGTTCCGAGATAATCAATCAACGCACCAATGTCTTTCACACTATCTTCACGTTTAAAACCATTATCAAGGCTTACATATTCTTTGCCATAACCATTAGAGCCGCGAACATTTGGCACAACAACAATCGCCCCCAATTCATTGACCCAATATTGATAGGCCGAAGAAAATGACGGTGTTGATTGGCTTTCTGGCCCACCATGAATTGAAATAATAACTGGATGTTTGCCTGCTGTTGTTGGCTCATAGACAAAGGCAGGAATTTGCCGTTGCTTGCCATTCACTTTGTCAAAAGTTGGATAATTTATAAGCTTTGGTTCAATAAAGGTTTTTGGGTTTAAGCCACCAATTTCACTTTCTGTCCAACGCGTGATTTTATTATCCGCCAAAGAATAAACAAACGCGTCAGAAGAAGATGTCGCAGTGCTAAGGGTAAAGCCGATTTTGTCATTACCATCCCATTTAAAATCGCCGGCAACCCCATTTGGAATTGCAAGTTCTTTTGGTGCAGTGCCTTTGGTATCGGTCAAATATGCCTTTGAAAAGCCACCCTCATTCACGACATATAATAATTCATCACCATTTTCAGATAGCGCCATTCCCGCAACATCCCAATTTTGCACTGGCGTTATACGTGTGCGCTTTTCAGTTTTTAAATCAAGCGCAACACCATATGCAAATTGTGAATTTTCATCAGTGGTAAGATAGATTGTATTGCCATCATTACTAAAAGAACCACCGTCATATGAAACCTCAAGCTTTGGGGTGATTGGTGTATAAGTTCCGCTATCAATATCCAAAATTCCGCGTTCAGACTTTTGAATCGAAATATATTTACCCATCAAGAGTTTTTTGCCATCAGGTGAAAAATCATATACACCATAACCACCATCGGCCTTATAAACCATTTTGGCGGATGCAGGGTTATCAATATCCATAACCATTATTTCACGGGTCGGACTGCCGGAGCGCGAAACTGAATACGCAATTTTTTTACCATCTTTTGAAAAAATTAGTCCTTCATTGCGGGTTCCCGCCTCGGTTAATTGCTTGGTTTTTCCAGTTTCAAGATCATAAAGAAAATATTGGAAAAATTCATCGCCGCCCGTATCTTTTGAAAACACGAATTGTTTTGAATGCGGGCGGGTTTCAACCGATAAAACCCGCTCATCATAAAATGTTACCTGATTACGTGCACCAAGCGGCGCTTTTACTAAATGCACTTGATTCGTCTGGGCAAAGCGCGTGGTAATCAAAACCCCGCCATCTGGCGTAAATCCTGCTAACCCTGCACCACGGACATTTTGATATTGAATCAATCTTTCTTTTATATCGGCAGGTGTTTCCGGCACATTTTGGGTTATAAGATTGCCTTTTTTAACCTCTTTAACTGCCTCCTGCGCATATGTAGTGTGGAAAATACAACAATTCAAAGCGATTACTGCACCAGCGCAAAATAATGCAAATTTTTTATTAGACATATCAAACCATCCGTGTTTAAATCTCAATAAGGTAACAATCTGTCACAAATTTATTATTGTCAAATAGACGCTGGGGTTGGAGTTACTTTTTTTAAAAATTGCTTGGTAGAAAATGGAAAATCATAATTACAAACGGTCTAAACGCAAAATGTTTCGCCTCTTGGCAAAGTTTCTTGCCATTGGTGTGGGGACTGGTTGGCTGATTCTTACCACATTTTTCATACTTGATGTTGGTGGATTGCGCACCTTGGCGCATATGAACCATATTGAATATATTGTTTACCCATTACTTTATCTATTTTTTGCCATCACATTTGGTGCGGTTTCAATGGGAATCGGCGTTATGACCATGCACAAGCGTGATGACGATGATGATGATTTTCCTGGTGGTGGTAAAAAAATCCCGGTCATTAATTTTGGCGAACTTGCAAAAGTAAAAGTTAGCGCACAATAGTGTTTTGATTTTTTATTGAATCACCACAAACAAACACCATAAAATCTTTTCTAAATTGGGGGTTTATATGGGTATATTTGGCACTAAAAATAAAAAAGCCTTGATTAGAAAATCTGCAATAAAGGAACAAGATTCTGTAACAAATGCTGAAAGCAAAACTTCGGAAGTTACCGAAGTTGCGGCAACGATTGTAACCAATAAAGCAAGCCCCCAAAAAATTGAAAGCCTTACCAAACCAATGAATATGCCACCCGTAAAGCCATTGATTACCGTTGAAAAATTGCCGCATTTTGGTGATTTGCAAATGCCAAAATACGAAACCGAACAATCAGCCGGCATGGATTTGCGTGCCGCATTGGGCGAAAAAGAGCATATTGATATTCTCCCTGGAAGGCGCGCACTTATACCAACTGGTTTAAAAATTGCATTGCCAGCCGGTTATGAGGCACAAATTCGTCCACGCTCTGGCCTTGCGTTAAAGAATGGCATCACCTGCCTTAACAGCCCAGGGACAATTGATGCCGATTATCGTGGCGAGGTTGGCATTATCCTTGTCAATCATGGTTGGGAAGCATTCCGCATCCAAAGAGGCGATCGAATTGCACAAATGGTAATCGCACCAGTTACCCAAGCGGCATGGCTTGAAGTTGATGCCCTTGATACCACCGAACGTGGCGAAGGTGGCTTTGGCTCAACTGGTGTGTCTGGCTAATTAGCTCTTTACCTTGGTGAAATTGCCAATATTTGCCGCCTCCTCCATCGGGTCGGCGCGGCGATATGCCAATGCCTCGGCAATATGAATTCGTTTAATACCATCAATGCCGTCCAAATCGGCAATTGTACGCGCAACCTTTAAAGTGCGGTGATAAGCCCGCGCCGAAAGCCGCATAGTATCCGCAGCCCTAGCAAGCAATTCACGCCCCGCCGCATCAGGGGCGGCAAATTTATCCAATGTTTCGCCAGAAATAACGGTATTTAAAGCAGGGTTAAGCCCCAAATCCCTATAACGTTCCGCCTGAATATCGCGTGCAGCTTTTACACGTGCGGCAACTTCTTTTGAACCCTCTGGCGGTGGCGGCAAAGATAAATCAGAGACCGTAACCGCCGGCAAATCAATTTGAATATCAATCCTATCAAGCAATGGACCAGAAATTTTAGACTGATATTGCGCCATACATTTTGGCGCCTTGCCACAAGTGCGCCCACCCGCAGCACCACAACGGCAAGGGTTCATAGCCGCCACAAGCTGAAAACGGGCGGGATATGTAATATGGCGGTTGGCACGCGCCACCACAACCTCACCAGTTTCAAGTGGTTGACGCAAGGCATCAAGCGCCTGCACACCAAATTCTGGCAATTCATCAAGGAATAAAACCCCATTATGGGCAAGTGAAATCTCACCGGGTTTCGCACGATTGCCACCACCCGTAAGTGCCGCCATAGATGCCGAATGATGCGGCGCACGAAATGGGCGATGGCGGTTTAATGCCCCCTTTGCCAAAACACCGGCAACCGAATGAATCATCGAAACATCAAGCAATTCGCGGGCATCAAGCGGCGGTAAAATAGATGGCAATCTTTGTGCCAACATTGATTTACCCGCCCCCGGTGGCCCACACATCAAAAGATTATGCCCGCCAGCCGCCGCAACTTCTAACGCGCGCTTTGCTTGTTCTTGCCCGCGAACATCACGCAAATCGGGTAAACCAATATCATCAAGCAATTCACCGGCCTTGGAAGGTGCAATCACCTCTAAACCTCTAATATGGTTTATAAATCCCATAAGGCTTTTGATACCAATTACCTTGCCGCCCGACCATGCAGCCTCAGGCGCGGAATCATGGGGGCAAATAAAGGTGAGTTCTTCTTCCAAAGCCGCAATAGCAGCGGGCAAAGCACCCGCAACCATAAGCCACGAACCATCAAGCCCCAATTCCCCCATACACGAAAGCCCATCAAGGGCATCGGATGGCAAAACCCCCATTTCGGTCAAAATACCAAGGGCAATAGGTGCATCATAATGCGACCCTTCTTTGGGCAAGTCGGCGGGTGATAAATTAACAACCACCCGTTTATTCGGCAGCGCCAAGCCAATTGACGCAAAGGCCGAGCGAACACGTTCACGGCTTTCGCCAACCGCCTTGTCGGCAAGTCCAACAATCGCAAAATATGGGTTTGACCCGCAATCGGTAATCTGAACCTGAACATCAACGCGGCGCGCCTTTGCGCCATCAAATGCATAAGTTACAATTTTTGCAACCATTATCACGCCCCCAAAAGCAAATTACACCCCAATCATTTCGCAGCCGAAACATCCACAACCAAACGATTGCACGGGCCATAAAGAGAACTTTAGCAGAACATTTAAGGAACGCAAGAACTTTTTTGGTTTATTTATTCTCAACCAATTTTTCAATTCGTCTATCAGGAATCACCCACATCAAGGCCACCAAATGATAGATTACCAATGATACCACCGGCATAAAGAATGATAAAACCACCGCCACAAGATAGGATATAGTTGACAGAATTTCTTTATAACCCGCCTTATCATACGCTTTGGCAATGGCACTATCTTTGCCGCTAAGCATAATAAGGATTTTTGCCAAAATACCATATGCTATTGATGCCATTAAAAGCACAAAGCCATAAATCGCGGTTGGCAGCATTTCAAAATGGTTTTCACCCATAAAACCTGCTGAAAACGGTAAAAGTGAAAGCCAAAATAGCAAATGTAAATTCGCCCACATTGCCGCCCCATTGATACGTTTTGCAGCCGCAAGCAAATGATGGTGATTATTCCAATAAATCCCAATATAAATAAAACTTAGGATATAAGTAAAAAACACAGGGGCAAGCGGTTTTAATGCCGCCCAATCATGGCCATGTGGAACTTTAATTTCCAAAACCATAATAGTTATAATGATTGCGATTACGCCGTCTGAAAAAGCCTCAAGGCGCGATTTTGAAATATGGAATTTTTCACTTTCACTCATTTATTATTATACTTTCTTTTCACGGTTAGATTGTCCAAGTCTTTGTCTTGATGTATTGCATGGAACTGCAATATGTGTGCATAAATCAAGAACTTTGCCAATTGCTTTTGATGCTTTTTCGACCCAAACCTCAACATAGGTATGGCTATAGCCACTTGGGGTAAAACGAATATAATATCCGTCAGGGTGAAGCGACCAACGTGTTTGTGGGATTTGAATACTCCCTGCCCCCCACGGTGCATCACCCGTTAAAACTGCAACCCTCTCAATAGAGGCATAAGAACCGCCAGAGCTTAGAAGCGATCTAATCTGCCCCTCGGCACGTAATGCCTGTTGCAATGCTGGCGGTGCCTGAAGAATGGTTTTATTCAAAACTGATGGCGGAATAACATCCAATGCACTGCGGTTAAGCGTTAATAATTGCTGTTTGCCCATTAATCTTACGGCAACCGCTTGTAATTCTGGGCTTAAGGTTTCAAATTTTGCCCGTGATAAAATCGCCCAAATTAGCGATTGAATATCGTGCTGCTCAATATCTGGGTTTAAATAAGAATTTTGACGAATTTGCGTAATAAGCGCTGCCGCAGAACCCAAAGTCGGCGCATAAAGATAGGCATCACCGCCACCTGGGCCGTGCGTACCGGCATGGAAACAATATGATTGGGCATGGAAATCGAAATAACCCGCAGTCAAAACAAACGCGCCAACATTATTTCTTTCAAGAACTTTAAGCGATTTTTTGGGAACTGGCGGCACAAAATCATCCATAGATGGCGCGCCATATTTTGCATCTTTTAAAGAGGTGGTGATAAGGTCACGATTCCCTGCAAGGCTTGTAAGGCTAAGGCCACCCGCAACTTTTGGGAGATTGTCGCCAATAAGCCCGCCCAATCCACCAAAACTAGGAACTTGTGCCAAAGCCGGCGAAGACAACGCCGCCATTCCAGCACCCAAAAGCAAACCACGTCTTGAAATATCCTGTTTCATTTATGTCCCCAATTATTAAATCCTACTCAATAGGACTATTAATATAATTTTATTTGTCAAATATTTTATAACAACCCAATAGAAACGCCCCCAAATATCACTATTTAGGGACGCTAATTATTTCAAGGTTTTAGGTTAGTATGTCCAATATTCGAATTGACGGGTTCCTGGCACTTCGCGCCAATCACCCCAGCCGTTTTCACATACAACATAGCTTACGACCGCACGACCACCGCGATACCAATCACGTGCCTGAACGCGCATGCAATCATCGCCATAACCGCCATAAGGTGAATATCCGTCATTATAGCTGAACGCCCAATTGCCGCCAGAAAGGAAGAAGGAATACCAACCGCCCCAATTGCTCCAGAGTGAAGGATATGCGTACCAAGTGCTTCCACGGCGCCACCCTCTACGGGCGTCATATCCGTCAAAGCCCCAACGGCGGGCATAGGTATTTGGGTCACCCCATGAATAATTCCAACGGGTCCAATTACCATATGGCCCCCAATAGCGGCTTCCGCTACGGTTGGAATATTCAAAATGTCGTCTATCATTATCTCTGCGGTCATTATCGCGGCGATAGTCATTGCCATATTGTGGCGTACGATAGCCGTTATTATTACGGTAATTATTGTTATATTGTGGTTGTGGTGCAGGCTGCGGACGGGGGTTGTTATTATAACCACCGCGATAATTGTTATCACCACGATTATCACGCCAACCATTGCCATCATTATCACCGCGCGGTTGCGGCCTGTTATTCTGGCTAAAACGTTCGTTACGATTCTCTGGTCTTGGCGTATAGCTTTGCTGCGGTTGCGGATTCTCACGTGCAATTGGCGCAGGGGCGGCTTTTGGCGCGTCTTGGCGCTGCTGCGGAACATAATTTGGATTACGTTCTGGCGTGCGGTGAAGCCTTACTTCGCTGCCACGGTTTTCATCACGATCTTTGCGATAATCGCCCGGCGCTGCAAACGCCGAAGTAGCGATTAAAGAACCACCAATCATAAGCGACATAAAGGCAGCATGTGCCATAAAGGTTACATGCGAACCTTTTAAACCCATATTTGATGAAGCATTTTCCATCATATACTCCTTTCAAGAAATGCTTATTCTAAGCATTCCTAACGGTAATAATTGTAAAATAGCTTTCCTGACCACAATATGAACGGATTTTTCATAATTAGAAGATATGTTAACCATAAAAAGGGGCTAAATAGTGTCAGATTTCACAGAAATCCATAAATCAGGACCAGTTATCGATGTCGCGCATTTGCAAAGAATGGCAGGTGATGACAAAAATTTAATGCTAGAAGTGTTGGGAATTTTCCGTCAACAAGCAGAAATGTGGGAAAAGCTTTTATCACCCGATACACCAACCCCTGATTTCATGGTCGCGGCACATACTATTAAAGGCTCTGCCAAATCAATTGGCGCATGGGAATTGGGTGAAATTTGCGCCCGCGCCGAAGAATTAGCACGTTCGCGTCAATTATCGCGTGATGAGAAATTCGTCTGGCGGGAGCAAATCATACAAACGCTTGACGCCGCAATTACCGAAATCGCGAATGTTGAGCATAAATTAAATATGGAACTATTGAAGAAATAGGCTATTCAGCCAATTCTTTATTAAGCTCACTAATCGTGACTTTTTTGCCCTTTATCGCAAGGCCAAAATCACCGTGTTTTAGCTTTAATGCTTTTTCGCCAAAAATCTCACGGCGCCAGCCTTGTAATGCCGGCGTATCGGCATCATCAGAAATTGCGATTGCCTCAAGGTCATTAGAGCTTGCGATTAGGCGCGGTGCAACGCCCAAATCCTCAGAAACGGCACGAAGCAAAACTTTCAACAATTCCGTAATTGCACCAATGCCCGATGGATTTGGTTTGGGGCGCGATGCCTTGGGCGCAAATTCTTCTGGCGCTTCCATTGCTTCGTTCAAGGCTTCCAAAAGCGCCATACCGCCTTTTGACTTGCCAAAGCCTTTTGGAATGGCGCGCATTTTATCCATTGCTTCAGGTGTGCGGGGTTTTTGTTCGGCAATTTCAAAAATTGCATCGTCTTTTAAAGTACGTCCGCGCGGAATATCTTTTTCTTGTGCATACCATTCACGCCATGTCGCCGCCGCAAAAAATGCCGCCATATATTCGGTATTGAATTTTTTAGGCTTTAGGCGCTTCCAAGCATTAGTTGGCGTAGTATCGTATAAATCAGGGTTGGTGAAATGGTGCATTTCCTCAAGAACCCAATTGGTGCGACCCAATTCATTTAGGCGCTCAACAATTATCGGATAAGCATCGCGAAGGTGCGTAACATCGGCAATCGCGTAATTAAGTTGGTTTTGGCTTAAAGGTCGTAATGCCCAATCGGTAAAGCGGTGGGTTTTATCAACATGGATCCCCAAAAGCGCGGAAATTAGGCCATCATACGAAACCTGCTCCCCAAGGCCCAAGGCCATTGCGGCGGTTTGGGTATCAAACACCGGCGTTGGCAGGGTTTTACCCATGATACGATAAAAAATCTCAAGATCCTGACGCGGCGCATGAAACACTTTTAAGATTTTTTCATCCGCAAGGATTGTGATAAGTGGTGAAAGGTCAATATTTTCCGCCAAAGGGTCAATAATAATCTCAATTTCACCGGCAGCAATTTGAATCAAGCATAATTTTGGCCAATACGTCGTCTCGCGCATAAATTCGGTATCAATGGCGATAAATTCCTGTTTGGCCAAATCCCCACATACCGCAGATAATTCTTCGGTTGTTTTAATAAGATTCATTAAGACTGCCTTTTAGTTGCGATTTTTATCTCTCGATTTTTTATCTCTATGACTCATTTGTTGCCAATATGTAAGGTGTTAACCCTAATTTAAGCAAGCCAAAAGCAGTTAATTCCCGTGAATACTGAAATTGTTTTTGATACAAAAGCAAAATCTGCTAATAAAGCGGCAAATTTCAAAAGGTTTATCATGACATATCGCACACACACTTGTGGTCAGTTACGCGAAACTGACGTTGGTAAAAAAGTTAAAATAGCAGGTTGGATTCACCGTCGCCGTGATCATGGCGGGGTTGCCTTCATCGATTTGCGCGACCATTACGGTATCACACAGGTGGTTTGCGGCCCAACCAATCCAAATTTCGATAAATTAACCCACCTTCGCGCCGAATCTGTGGTCGCGATTGATGGCAATGTTATAAAACGTGAAGACGGCACGGAAAACACCGATTTGGCAACTGGCGCGATTGAATTAAGCGTTGAAGGCATCGAGGTGCTTTCAGAAGTTACCCAAGATCTTCCGGTTCCAGTTTTTGGTGAGTTGGATTATCCAGAAGATGTTCGTCTTCGTTACCGTTTCCTTGATTTGCGCCGTGAAACTTTGCACAAAAACATTATGTTGCGTTCAAATGTGATTTCATCACTACGCCGCCGAATGAATGAGGCGAATTTCTTTGAATTCCAAACTCCGATTTTGACCGCATCTTCACCAGAAGGCGCGCGCGATTTCCTTGTGCCATCACGCTTACATCCGGGTAAATTCTACGCACTTCCACAAGCGCCGCAGCAGTTTAAGCAATTAATCATGGTTGCGGGTTTTGACCGCTATTTCCAAATCGCGCCGTGTTTCCGCGATGAAGATGCCCGCGCCGACCGTTCACCTGGTGAGTTCTATCAGCTCGATATCGAAATGAGCTTTGTGACCCAAGATGACGTTTTCGCGGCAATTGAACCGGTGCTTTCTGGCGTATTTAGCGAGTTTTCAACATGGGAAGCGGATTCCGCACCATTCACCCGCATTAAATATCGTGATGCAATGTTGAAATATGGCTCTGATAAGCCTGACCTTCGTAACCCATTGATTATTTCCGATGTTACCGAAGTATTCACCCGTGAAGATGTTACATTTGGTGCATTTAAAGGCGTTATCGACAAGGGCGGCGTGGTTCGCGCCATCCCTGCCCCAAAAGCTGCCGATAAACCACGTTCATTCTTTGATAAATTGAATGAATGGGCGCGTAAAGATATGCAGGCGGCAGGTCTTGGCTATATCACCTTTAAAGATGGTGAAGCCAAAGGGCCAATCGCAAAATTCTTTGCCCCCGAAGCCATTGCACGCCTTAAAGAAATTGCGGGTGTTGACGAAGGTGATGCGGTATTCTTTGCCGCAGACACAGAAGACAAGGCAGCCAAACTTGCGGGTCAAGCACGTAATAGAATTGGTGAAGAACTCGAAATCTGTGAGAAGAATGTTTACCGCTTCTGCTGGATTGTTGATTTCCCAATGTTTGAATATAATGAAGACGAAAAGAAAATCGACTTCTCACACAACCCATTCTCTATGCCACAAGGCGGCATGGAGGCATTATTGACCAAAGACCCACTTACCATTGATGCATATCAATATGACATCGTTTGTAATGGTGTGGAACTTTCTTCTGGTGCAATTCGTAACCACCGCCCTGAAATCATGCTTAAGGCGTTTGAAATCGCGGGCTATGACGCAAGCGTGGTTGAAGATAAATTCGGCGGCATGTTAAACGCATTCCGTTACGGCGCACCACCACACGGCGGTCTTGCACCGGGCGTTGATCGTATGGTTATGCTTTTGGCAGATACACCAAACATCCGCGAAGTTACCATGTTCCCAATGAACCAAAACGCCCAAGATTTGATGATGCAAGCACCAAACGAAGCCACCAACAAACAATTGCGTGAGTTATCTTTGCGGGTCGTATTGCCGGAATAATTTCTATTGCAACCAAGCAACAACAATCATACAAAAGCCACTCATAATTGAGTGGCTTTTTTGTTGGGAGTTGAATATCTATGAAATAATTTCAACCAAACCACAGTCTAATAAATACTGAAAAGTTTCATCGTAAAACTCAGGAATTCTGGTTCCATCTAACGTATCACCTTTAGGTATATATATTATCTGCCCTTGACGCGCACGTGTCAATAAAACCCTATATGAATTCTTCAAGTAGATTTGCCTAAATCGATCATTAACTGACTGCCACTTTGTACCCTTAAAGTCATAATAATTCCACTGATTATTATTCCGTCTCAGATTCGCATCCCAGCATACAATTGCCCAATCCAACTCTAACCCCTGAACATGGAATTCAGTTGCAGCATCTTCCAAATAATAAGAAGATCTAACGTCAAATTTATCATTCAAAAACCAATTAACTGGGTCAATTTCAACTTTTACATTTATCCCTTCTGGCTTTAAACGATTGGCACCAGAAGATGCTAATATCCCATATCTTTCGCTGCCACGGGCTTTTTCTCTTATCCATTTTTTTGCTATTCCCAATTCACGCGTTATATAGATTGGGTAATTTCCAATAAATTTTCCAAGCTCTTGGTTTGCTCTATTTCTTTCGCCATCTAATACTTGAGAAACATATCTTGAAACTGTTTCAGCCCTGAATGAGCGCAATGAAACATTTAAGTGTAAGTTATCTAATGTTTTCACTCTTCCTGATGCGATAGCCGCTTTCGAATTATTGTTTAGATCATATTCCTGTTGAACAATATTTTTAGACGCAAATACGTGCCAATCTTTAAAATGATTATTTAAGGCATCAATCCATTCGGAAAGCCCCGCTTCACCTGTATTAATTTCTTGTCCGCCACCAATTAAACAAATTATGGTACACCAATCTTCACGTCTATCCATTACACTTATCAAAAACTCAGGCTCAGACATTTCAAAGTTTAAAATACCGCGTTTTCTTTGCATGAAATTCGATGTTTGTGACTTATTCCATGCACGCTGCGCTTCATCAAAAATAACTATATGATCTGAAGGAATATTAAAGTTTGAAGCATATTCATCCCTGAATTTATGAATATTTTGTATGAACCCTCTAACTTTGTTTTGGGCCATAGATTTAGTCACACCTTTCCTAGAATGCTCATCTCTGATTAATGCCTCCTTTAACACCTCAACAAGCGGCCCATTCCCAGACAAAAATGTTGCATGATTTGACTTTTCCAGATCAAATCTTGACGTTGCGATATTTAAACCTGCCAAAGTTTTTCCCGCACCTGGAACACCTGTTATAAAAACAATGGATTTTTGTAAATTAACTCTCGAAAACTCTATAATGCTTTCAACCTCCTTTTGAGTTGAGGTTAGATTTGCAGCACCAGAATCCGATCGGGTGATATCAGCTACATTGTGTTTTGCATAAAGACTTCTGGCAGCTTCAATAATAGTTGGTGTGGGGCGATATCCACGTTTTGACCATTGTATTGCATCAAATTTCTGCTGGTCTACGTTACTACATATAAGCTTTAACACTGTACTTAAATCTTCTTTGCAAATAAGTAGCGGTTTAAATACTTGCCCAATTGGCATTTCCAATTGAATAAACTTAGATTTCTTAGATTTAGTAGCAATTAAAATTGGAATTATTGTTAAGTTATGGCTTCCTTCGTGGAAGTTTTTTAAATCAAGAGCATAATCTTCAACTTGTTCTATTGCATAATTATCAAACGAATTACTACCTACTTTAAATTCAATTACGAATATTAAGTTTGAAATTACAATTATTGCATCCGCCCTTTTACCCATCCGCGGGATTGTAAATTCAATAAATATTGTAAAATCTTCAATATCTTTCATCTCATCTTTTAATATATCTATCTCTTCAATCCAGGCATTTTTTTGATTGATATCAAGTGAAAAATGGTTTGCCTGTGCTAATTCGCCAAGGATTTGCTCATTTGTATCTGAAATAAATTTTGATTTATGAGCAGAATAAAAAGCTCTCATTTTTAATATGGCCTCAATTTAATTTTTATGAGCAATCGTTGGAAACAACTTAAACAAGTATAAACTCAATAGACTAATTTGGTTTTCAGTCCTAGCCTTTAGTATGATTAGACTTATTGCCATGATGCTTTGTTATGCGTTTTTGCTAATCTGTTGCCCTCAAAAACAATAATCACCAAAAATCTACCTAAACAACTGCAACTGGGGAATAATGTGACAGACCTATACACAGAAGCCTATCGTCAATCTATTGAAGACCGTGATACTTTTTGGCTAAACGCCGCCGAGCAAATCACGTGGTATAAAAAGCCAACCACCGGATATACAGAGGGTGAAGGTTGGTTTGCGGATGGCGAATTAAACGTATGCTATAACGCGGTTGACCGCCATGTTGAAAATGGTCGTGGTGATCAGCTTGCGGTTATTTATGATAGCCCGGTTACCAACACCGTAAAAAAATATACTTATAAAGACGTGCAAGAGCAGGTTTCCCGTGTTGCCGGTATGATTGCCGATTTGGGCGTTACCAAGGGCGACCGCGTTATTATTTATATGCCAATGATTCCAGAGACATTGTTTGCAATGCTTGCATGCGCACGTCTTGGTGCAATTCACTCAATGGTTTTCGGTGGCTTTGCCGCACCCGAGCTTGCGAAACGTATTGACGACGCAACACCAAAACTTATCATGTCGGCATCGGTTGGCATCGAACCCGGTCGTTTGGTTGAATATAAGCCACTTTTGGACGCGGCACGCGAAATTGCCACGCATAAGGTTGAAAAAGCCGTTATTTTCCAACGTGAAATTCATTCTAATTTGCTTGACCCTGATGCCGATGTAAACTGGGCGCGGGCTTATCAAAAATCTGCGCCGCACCCATGCGTTTCGGTTAAATCGACCGACCCGCTTTATATCCTTTATACTTCTGGCACTACGGGTGTCCCTAAAGGTGTGGTTCGTGACAGTGGTGGTTATGCAACCGCGCTTAAGTGGTCTATGCCTGCGATTTATGACCTTGCGCCGGGTGAAGTGTTCTGGTCGGCATCTGATTTTGGTTGGGTTGTTGGTCACTCTTATATCGCCTATGCGCCGCTTTTAAACGGTTCAACTACGGTAATTTTTGAAGGCAAGCCAGTTGGCACACCAAATGCCGGAACGTTCTGGCGTGTTATTCGCGATTATGACGTAAAAATATTCTTTACCGCGCCAACCGCAATTCGCGCCGTGCGCCGTGACGACCCCGATGCACTTTTCATCAAAAGTGAAGGCACACGCAATTTACGCGCACTTTACCTTGCTGGTGAACGCGCCGATCCAGACACAGTGAAATGGGCCGAAGATAACCTTAAAATGCCGGTTATTGACCATTGGTGGCAAACCGAAACTGGCTGGCCTGCTATGGCGACCTGTGTTGGCTTGGGGCGTACCGAAACCTTGGCTGGCTCTGCGGGGCATCCGGTTCCGGGCTTTGATATTCACGTTATTGCCGAAGACCAAACCCACCTTGGCCCCGAAGAAATTGGCGAGATTGCGATTAAACTTCCGCTTCCTCCGGGTTGTTTGCCAACGCTTTGGCAAAAGCACGACCATTTTGTTAAATCATATCTTGAACGCCACCCTGGTTATTACACCGCAGGTGACGCCGGTATGATTGATAAAGACGGTCGCGTCCATGTTATGAGCCGCATTGACGACATCATCAATGTTGCCGGTCACCGCCTATCAACTGGTCAAATGGAACAAGTGGTTGCGACCCACCCTGCGGTTGCCGAAAGCGCGGTTATTGGTGTTCCTGACGTGCTTAAAGGTGAACACCCGCTTGCATTTGTTGTGCTTAAATCTGGTCAATATATCGAGCATGGGGTGTTGGTTTACGAACTAATCGCACTTGTCCGTAAAGAGATTGGTCCGGTGGCGGCGTTCAAGGATGTTCACATTGTTGAAAAGCTTCCAAAGACCCGTTCTGGTAAAATTCTACGTGCGACAATTCGTAAGATTGCATCTGGCGAGAATGTTGATACTCCGGCAACCATCGAAGATCCAGAAGCACTAAAATTCATAAAAGAAGCTATGGGTCACGAATATTAATCAGTTTCACGTTTTCAAGGGATGGAAACAAAAACAATGCCCCTGTCGCAAGACGGGGGCAAACTATTTGTGGTAAATTTTTTTGATTAAAGCTGCTTCAAAATCCCCTGCCCCACTTGCCATTCCCCAAGATTACTATCGGCATTAATATGCCCAAGTTTGCCGACATTCACAATTTCCGAACCCCAAAGTTCGGCATATTCATTGGCGCGTTTTAATGAAATCCAAACGTCATTCTCGCTGGCAATAATTATCGATGGGAATGGCAATTTTTCGAGCGGCATGGGATTAAAGCCATAGGCTTCGATTGGTTCGGCTAAATCATCAATATCGGTTGGCGCAACCAAAAGCACACCACGAACCTTATGCCCATATTGCTTCACCCAGTGTAAAATGGTGGCAACGCCCAATGAATGCCCGATTAGGATGATTTGGGATAAATCTTCATTCGCAAGGGTTTCTTCGATGCGGTTAATCCAATCATCCTTGTGAACACCTTCCCATTTGTCTTGTTCAATGACTTGGGCATTGGGCAGGACATTGGCCCACACACTTTGCCAGTGTGCATCCGTATTCTTGCTATAACCAGGGATAATAAAATATTTTGCCATACGCTATCTAAACACCACAAACGGGATATTAAATAGCTTTATACAGAAAGGTTTTCTATAAGTTTGCGGGCAAATAGAAAATTAAAAATCCCCCTTACAAATTTTATGAAAGGGGGATTTTTATTTAAATCTCATCCAATTTTGCTAGTGCATTGGAATATTTGTCTTTTTCGTTTTGATAGCCAGCAAGGCGTTCTTTTTGTTCATCAACAACTTCTTGCGGGGCGCGGGCAACAAAGTTTTCATTGCCCAATTTGCCTTCAATCTTCTTGATTTCAGTAATACAACGCGCCACCTCTTTGGCAAGGCGAACTTTTTCTGCCTCAACATCCAAAACGCCCGCAAGCGGCAATGCCACCACGGCCTCATTATGGACGAATGTCACAGAACCTTTTGGGGTTTCATTTGCCGAAGTTGAATATTCAAGGCGTGCCAAACGGTCGATAACGTCTTGATATTTTTCAAGCAAATTGGTGCTTTCTTGAGTTCCACCAACCAAAATCGCGGTGATTTTTGTGCCGGCATTGATATTGGTTTCGGCACGCAATGAACGAATGCCTGAAATCAAATCAATCACCCATGCAATTTCTTTTTCAACACCATCATCAATAAGTGCTAGTGGGTATTTTGGCCATGACTGATTAATAAGCATGTCTTCACGACCATGCCCAAATTCCGCAACCTTGCCCCATAATTCTTCGGTTATGAATGGCATGAATGGGTGAAGAAGTTTCAAGATTTCATCAATTACCCATGCGGCGGTTTTGCGGGTTTCGGTTTTTAATTCCTCATCCTCACCGTTTAATAATGGCTTGATAAGTTCCAAATACCAATCACAGAAAATATTCCAAATGAAGGAATATAAAGTTCCCGCAGCCTCATCAAACCTAAAGCTTTCGAGATTGCGTTCAATATCTTTTGCGGTGCGGGCAACTTGGGACACAATCCATTTGTTCAATGTATGTGTTACTTTTGATGGGTCAAAAGCTGCATCGCTTACGCATTCATTCATTTGGCAGAAACGCGCCGCATTCCATAATTTTGTACCAAAATTACGATAACCTTCAACCCGTTTCGCGCTCATTCTAATGTCACGCCCAGGGCCCGCAGCAATCGCAAGACAGAAGCGCAACGCATCGGCACCATATTCATCAATCAAAGGCACAGGGTCAATAATATTGCCCTTGGACTTTGACATTTTCTTTCCTTTTTCGTCGACAACGCGCGAATGGATAATTATGTTTTTAAATGGTGCTTTACCGGTAAAATGGATGCCCATCATCATCATTCTGGCAACCCAGAAGAAGATGATGTCAAACATGGTTACAAGTGTTGTGGTTGGATAGAATTTATCCAAATATTCGGTTTTTTCAGGCCATCCCAATGTTGAAAACGGCCAAAGACCAGATGAGAACCATGTATCAAGCACGTCTTCATCACGTTTTAATTTGGTTGGCACGCCATTTTTTGCATCCGCCGCTTTTTGTGCTTCTTCTTCAGTCAATTCAACGAAAATATTGCCATTTTCATCATACCATGCAGGAATACGATGCCCCCACCATAATTGGCGGGAAATGCACCATGGCTCAATATTCTCTAGCCATTGGAAATAAGTTTCTTTCCAATTATCTGGCGTAAAGGTTACGTTTCCGCTTTTTACTGCCTCAAGCGCAGGAACAGAAAGGGTTTTGGCGTCAACATACCATTGGTCGGTCAACATTGGTTCAATAACCACGCCAGAGCGATCGCCAATTGGTTGCGAAATGGCTTTATCCTCAACCTCTAACAAAAGACCAAGTGCATCAATATCGGCAACAATTTGTTTGCGCGCTTCAAACCTATCAAGGCCACGATATTTCGCAGGGATAAAATCAGCATCCGCCATGCGTGCCTTGGTATCCATCAATTCATACATCGGCAGATTGTGACGCTGCGCAACCTTATAGTCGTTGAAATCATGCGCGCCGGTAATTTTTACCGCACCCGAACCAAAATCAGGATCAGGATATTCATCGGCAATGATTGGAATGTAACGATCCGCAAGTGGCAAAAGAACCTTTTTACCAACAATCGGCGCATAGCGTTTATCAGCTGGATGCACCGCAACCGCACCGTCACCCAGCATGGTTTCAGGGCGTGTAGTCGCGATTGAAATATAATTGCGGGTTTCATATTCGGTTGGATTGCCTTCTTCATCAAAAGCAATTGGAAATTCATAGGTTTCGCCATTTTCAAGCGGGTATTTAAAATGCCAGAAATGCCCCGCCTTTTCTTCATTGATAACTTCAAGATCAGAAATTGCGGTTTCAAAATGCGGATCCCAATTCACCAAACGCTTTGCGCGGTAAATCAAACCTTCTTTATGAAGCTGTACGAATACTTTTAGAACGGCATCACTAAGCCCTTCATCCATTGTAAAACGTTCACGTGACCAGTCGCATGATGCACCAAGGCGTTTAAGCTGCGAAACAATTGTGCCGCCTGATTCCGCTTTCCATTGCCAAACGCGTTCGATAAATTTTTCACGCCCCAAAGAAGCACGACTTTCATTGCCACCCGCTTGGGCAAGTTGGCGTTCAACCACCATTTGGGTTGCAATACCGGCATGGTCGAGACCCGGTTGCCACAAAACAGACTTTCCGCGCATACGCTCAAAACGTGCAAGAATATCTTGCAGAGTATTATTTAGCGCATGCCCAAGGTGCAAAGATCCAGTGACGTTTGGCGGCGGAATAACCATTGAATATGGTGCTTTATTGCCTTCCATATCTGGTTTAAACGCGCCCGCGTCTTCCCATTTTTTATAAATTTCAGCTTCTTGTGACTTTGACGAAAAATTCGGTTCTAACATGTTTACCCTGCGACAATCCGCAAATATTAAAAATAAAGCCCGTATTATACGCACGGGCTTTATTTTTGAAGATATAAATTGTGTAAAATCAGCGTTTTTTTATGATTTTACCAGTAGTTTGGAGCATTTCTGGGATAGACCAAATATCAATCTACCCTATCCCCGCCTAAAAACCACGGCGTGCAATCCTTGCAAGCTCGGCCTCGACGCGTTCTTCAACAATGCGTGGAAGGTTTTTATCAAGCCAATCTTTAAGCATTGGTTTAAGCAAATAGGCAACCAATTCTTCAACAGATGGACCAGATGCAAAGTGACCAGGCATCGCAGGACCCAATTTAGCAAAGGCATCAGACGCCGCATTTGCCGCATCGGCGCCAATCAAGCCAATTGTTTCCTCAAGATGTGGTGGGATAACTTTTGGCTGATAGGTTGTTTGCGGTTGTGGTTGCGGTGCAGGTTGTTGTACTGGCTCTGCCATAAAAATTGGTGGCGGCGCGCTGTCTTCCATAATCGGTTGTGGTGCAGGCTCTGGCTCAGGTTCTGAGAAAGCGTCAAAATCCGCCATAGGTTCAGGCTCAAACTCTGGCTCACGATCAACCGCAATGATTTCATCAGGCTCATCAAAAGCAACCACAGGCTCTTCTTCTGCGACCTGCGCAAAATCGTCATCCATTGGCAATGCGTCAAAGTCAAAGTCGGGTGAAACAGTTTCAGCAACTGGTTCAGGCATCGGCTCTGGTTCTGGTTCAAAAACTGGTTCAGCAGCCTGCTGCAAATCCAGAACCTCATCAGGAGATTCTTCTGCCGCAGCCTTTGGGGCATCATCTTCAGAGATAATTCGACGAATAGATGCCAAAATCTCTTCCATGGTTGGTTCTGATTGTGCTTCTGCCGCGCTCATGTCGCCCCCTTGAAAAATTTAAGCCCCGAATCAATAAAATGGCTTACAGAATAAACTGATTTCACTAATAACGTCCAGAAACTTATCATTTGGTAAATATAGATAAGTATTTATTAAAATTAGACAATATTACTAATCAGATTAAAATACAAATTCTCTTTTCGCATTAAGCTCAGGAAGTTTTGAAACATTTGCCTCGAATAAAGAGCGATAAGAATGTGTATTTCCTGAAATCACATATAAATGACCAGAAGAGCGACCGTTTTCATATTTGAACAAAGCAAGGTTTCCGCCATCTTTCACAGCAGCAAACCATTCAACCGGGATGGTTTCAACCGCACCATCAACAAAAACCACATCGAATTTTTTGCCAGAAACTTCTTTTAATGTGGCGATATCACCTTTTACGACAGTAACACCATCATATGCACAATCAATTGTATCAATAACCGTAACTTTTGCCCCAACTTCCGCAAAGATTGCAGCAGAATATAAAGACGCACCACCAATAACCAAAACCTCGTCATTTGCGGTAACACCTGCGGCCTGTGCAAGTTTAGAAAAATCACGCGCCTTCATAATATTGCGACCTGATGCAGTTGGAAGCTCTATTTCAGCATAGGCAAAGTTTTTATCGCCATTGGTAAACTCTTCACGCGGGGTTTTCAAAATAGCTTCAATCAGTTTTTTGTCGCTTACATCATTAGTACGAACCTGGCTTTCAAGCATATTCTTACGGGCAATTTTAAAATCAACGCTCACGATGCATTATCCCTTAGTATTTTGATTACAATTGGTAATCGCATATCTCACTTTGTAAAAAAACTTGCAACGTGTAAATGCTTTAAATATTGCATGTGCTGCATAAATTTTATTTTTTTACGCTTTTTTTAATTGTTTAAGTCTATTTCTGCTGATAGATAGCGCGAACTCAAAAGCGGCTTTGTTCAAACGCCGTTATTTATCTTATGGCCTCGTGGCGGAGTGGTTACGCAGCGGATTGCAAATCCGTGAACCCCAGTTCGATTCTGGGCGAGGCCTCCAAAAAATTCAATCAAGCCACAATAAATATCACCGCATTGCAAAATGCATATGCATTAATTTGTATGTTTGTTTCTATTTTCCCGCCAAATTTTTCCAATAAAACCTTATTGAACAAGCCTAAATTGCCTACCTCAATGAGGTTGCGATAAAAAACCTTATTAATTCAATTTATTACAAAATTATAAATTTTAATAATCTCGTTAACTCGTTATTAACCATGAATCGCTAAAAAGACTTAGTGTCTTCTCTTTAGACACCCCACCATACCCAACACTTTCAGGCGAGGAATTTTATTCCTCGCTTTTCTTTTTGTGATTTTGGCAATTATTTTTTAATCCTCTCACTCATATGACACGATATTGAACTTAAAATCAGTCGTAACCAACGGTGTTTATTGCTTTTTTGTCGGTTTAGTGTAATTTGTCTGCAATTGGGTCTTGCTAAGTTTTTATAACTTGCTTAAACACCCGCCCACAGTGTTCCTCGATAGCTCAGTCGGTAGAGCAAGCGACTGTTAATCGCTGGGTCGCAGGTTCGAGCCCTGCTCGGGGAGCCATTTTTCCTTACCGAAGGATTTAATCAACGCAGGTCTCGCACCTGCGTTTTTTATTTTGGCCTGCGTTTTTTATTGCCCGCAATTGCAAGCAATTGCTTATCACTTCTTTTTTATAATCGTAACGTGAATATCGCTTCGGAATTTGAAGCCAAGTTTTTCATATAATTTTATACCATTTTCATTTTCTGCATAAACATGAAGAAATGGAGTATCGCCGCGATTTAAAATGCGTCTTGCGGTAATAGTAAATAATTTTGCCCCAATTCCTTTACCGCGATAATCAGGATGGGTTGAAAGTGCGGTCATTTCTGTAAATTCAGGCATTCTAAACCGCTCCCCCATCATGGCAATTAGGCGCTCATTATCAAACATCCCGATAAATTCACCAATTTCGCCAGTGTTCGTGGCAAATGGCCCCGGGTTGCATAGCTTTGCCAATTCATACATTTGCCCAAGGTCAGCGTTACCAAGCGTAACAACTTCAGCCACATCAACTTCAGGCGGAAGTTTATCAAGAATCATCTGGTGGCAATGGGCACGCGCCACAACTTCAAAATCACCCAAAGGCTCGATTGGAAAAGTATCCAAAAGCCAAAAGCCATCTTCGCCAATATTAAGGCTATAAAGCGCATCAAATGCCGATTTTGAATATTCACCAACACCGGCAAATGGCCCAAATTCAGGCTGCATAGCAATGGCAAATTCATTGCCCTGCGCCCTGATTTTGTGATGAGTAATTAGTGAATTATACGCTGGCGTATCAAGAATATGTTTGGTCAAAATTGTCCCCGTCGCCCACTTATTAACAACAGATGATTCGCAGAACAAGTAAAATTTTGATGGAATTCTGTTTGCCAATGGTCGGAGTAGCGGGATTCGAACCCACGACCCCTTGTCCCCCAGACAAGTGCGCTACCAGGCTGCGCTATACTCCGATTGAATCGTGAATTAATAAAAAGCGCCTATGTAAGCAAGCATGATTGGCACAAGAAACACCGCCTGGTTGGTTTGTTTTAAACATTCTTTATGCGAAAAACCGCATAACACTTTTTCGCAGAATGTTTCTGCTGCGCTATACTCCGATTGAATCGTGAATTAATAAAAAGCGCCAGCGTAAGCAAGCGTGATTGGCACAAGGAACACCGCCTTAGTTGGTTTGTTTTAAACATTCTTTATGCAAAAAACCGCATAACACTTTTTCGCAGAATGTTTCTGCTGCGTTATACTCCGATTGAAACGAGAATTAATAAAAAGCGCCAGCGTAAGCAAGCATGATTGGCACACATTTCCAACTATGAAATTATACAGGTTTTTCCATTATGATAACTTCAAGATCGGAAACCCCGTCTTTTAATTCAACATAGGGGTGGATTTCCATGAAATCTATTCTTTGATCGGTATCTTTAAAGCCATAACGTGCGTAAAAATCGACCAACTCTTTGCGGATTGAAATCACGCTTAGCTTTAATTTATCCGCACCCCAAACATTTTTTACAAAATCTTCGACCTTGGAAATAAGCATTTTACCGATTCCCCGCCCCTGCATTTCAGGGTCAACAGAGAATTTTCCGAACTCAATCCAATCGCCATTTTTATTAACACAAATAACCCCAACAACTAAATCGCCAATTTCGGCAACAAAAAATTGGTTCGACTTATCGGCAAGTGCTGCCGCAATTTCACCCTTTTGCAAACGTGTCCCTGCAAGCAGTGCGAATTCAGTGGTCCACCCTTTTTTAGAGTCCTCACCACGATAAGTGGTCTCAACCAAATGTTCAATGCGCGCAACATCGTCCGTATGCGCTTCACGGATAGTAATAATATCGGTCATTGTTGTGGCAGTACCTTGTCCAAATGTCTTCTTGCCGCCTCTAATTTTATTAGAGTTTGACGCAGCCTTAACCCCATTGCTTTGTTGCTATTACTAAAGCTTGGTGGGGGGGATTTTTTGGTTTCAGAAGTTGAAGGGGAACCACTTGTTTCACTTATATCGGAAACGTCATGGCTCTCTGGAATACTTATACCGATGCCACGTTCGCGAATAAATTGGATACCATTATCACGAATCAATTTTTGAACACCTTTTATGGTGTAACCTTCATCTTGTAGAAGAATTTTAAGACCCCGCAAAAGCGCCATATCCTGAACCCGATAAAAACGCCGACCACCGCCACGTTTTAATGGCTTAAGAAGTGGGAACTTGCCTTCCCAAAATCGCAGAACATGCGGCGCCACACCGATTTCATCGCTCGCTTCTGAAATCGTACGAAAAGCCTCTGGGGCTTTAAGGTTCGCACCGCCATAATCTGACAATTTATCCTCTTTCTACGCGCGCCCTAAGCATTTGCGAAGGTTTAAAAGTAACAACGCGACGTGCGCTAATATTAGCTTCTACGCCCGTTTTAGGATTACGGCCAACACGTGGCGCCTTGTCGCGAATCGCAAAATTTCCAAAACGTGCCAGCTTAACAATCTTGCCGTTTTCAAGTGTAAGAACGATATGTTCTAGCATTGATTCCAACAATTGCGCACCATCAGTCCGGGAAAGTCCCAATTCACGCCCAATAACATCAATTAAATGTGCTCTAGTTAGTGTCTCAGCCATAATTCCCCCTATTTCATACATACAATAATAATCGAGGGTATATTAATCCAACAAATTCAGTATCGTAAAGAGAAAATTTTACATTATATGTTAAAAAGTGTAAAATATTGCAGATAAGGCGAACCTAATCTCTGGTTTTACTATATTTCCACTTATAACTGCACCAAAGACGCACCCCAGGTAAGACCACCACCCATTGCCTCAAACAAAACCAAATCGCCTTTTTTAATGCGACCGTCTTTTTTGGCAAAATCATAGGCCAAAGGAACCGATGCCGCAGAAGTGTTGCCATGAACATCAACGGTTACCACGACTTTTTCTTCTGGGATGTTAAGGCGTTTTGCAACGCCATCAAGGATACGTTTATTTGCCTGATGCGGAACAAACCAATCAATTTCAGAAACTGAACGCCCTGCTTTTTCGCAACATTCTTCAATTGCGCTGGCAATATTAGTAACGGCATGTTTGAATACCGCCTGCCCTTCCATACGCAATTTACCAACGCGGGCATTAGAAGATGCACCACCATCAACATTCAAAATATCGGCATATTTTCCATCAGCATTAAGAACGCTGGCAAGAATGCCCCTACCTTCTGCTTTATCGGAATCAACGCCCTGAATAACGGCTGCACCAGCACCATCGCCAAAAAGAACACAAGTTGTTCTATCTGACCAATCCATAATGCGTGAGAAAGTATCAGCACCAATTAGAACCGCATTTTTTGCCTGCCCTGCTTTTACCAAGGCATCAACAATACCAACACCATAAACGAAGCCAGAGCAAACGGCCTGAACATCGAAAGCGGTTGCAACTTTGCAGCCTAATTTCGCCTGAATCAATGTTGCGGTTGACGGGAATGTTTTATCGGGGGTTGAGGTGGCACAAACAATAAGATCAATATCTTCTGGTTTGAGGCCGGCTTCTTCAATTGCTAATTTTGCCGCCTGCGCCCCTAGAACCGATGTTGTTTCAAGTGGCGATGCAACATAACGGGATTTTATACCAGTACGCGCAGAAATCCATTCATCAGAAGTATCAACCATACGCGCAAGTTCATCGTTGTTTACTGCCCGCTCTGGCGTAACCGCACATAATGATGAAACTACTGAAACTATTGGCATATTAAACCCCGTATCGTGCACCCGTATTATTCACATGAGTAAATTAATAGGTCATTGCTTTAAACATATATATTGCAAATGCAAAATTATTTATCAGCCATCTCAGGCTCTTTGACCTTGGCACGAACTTGTTCAAGACGCTCAAGATTATTGGCAATAAATTTATTATAATCTGATTTTGCAAGCTTTAATGCAACTTCAAGCGCATTGGCAAAGCCTTTTGCATTGGTTCCGCCATGTGATTTTACAACCAAGCCATTAAGGCCAAGGAACACCCCGCCATTGAAATTTGCCGGATCCATAATTTTCTTTAATCTATTGAAACCATTGCTGGCGATAACCGCACCCAACATAGATAATGGGTCTGCCTTTAATGAATCTTTCAATAGTTTTGCGATGAATTTCGCCGCACCTTCTGCCGATTTAAGCGCGATATTTCCGGTAAAGCCATCGGTTACAACAACATCAGTTGTCCCCATTGAAATGTCATTACCTTCAACAAAGCCATAAACATTAAGCCCAAGGGTTTCGCCATGTTCACGCAAAAGGCGCATTGCCTCGCGCACTTCTTCATGGCCTTTTTGGTCTTCGGTTCCAACATTTAAAAGGCCGATTGATGGTTCTTTAATATCATAAATTGCTTTTGCAAACGCCTCACCCATGATGGCAAATTCAACCAATTGATCAGGGTCACTGTCAACATTGGCACCAACATCAAGAACAACAGAACGCCCACCATTTGGATTGGGCCAAGATGCAGTAATCGCGGGGCGATGAACCCCTTTTAAGGTTCTTAATTGTAAATTTGATATTGCCATTAATGCACCTGTATTGCCCGCCGAAACCGCTGCTTGTGCCACATTTTTTTTGACGCTTTCAATCGCGCCCCACATAGAGGTATTTTTGCGGCGCATTGCCTGTGATGGCTTGGCATCCATGCCAACAACTTCGTCAGAATGTATTATTGTGTAGTTTTTTATATTTGGTGTATCGACAAGACGTTCTTTTATATCTTTTTCGATGCCGTGGAGCAAAAAATGCACATCACTATTTACCTTTGCAAATAGATTTATGCCTTTCATAATCTCATCTGGGGCATAATCACCCCCCATAACATCAACAGATAATGTAACGATATTCTGTGAGATTTTTGCATTCTCACCGGAATTGGATATTTCCATTAAAATCTAAAATCCTCAAAATATAGCCCTGCCCCCAAAGCAGAAACTTCAGATTATTTTCTTGCGATATATATTATTTTTTACAATTTGCCAAAATTTCCGCAGTTGGCAGTTGTTT
>APMI01000937.1_pt1 | contig 177294 bp, 120 predicted proteins | sample 667938 | NCBI WGS metagenome assembly APMI01 (sample SAMN01084076, study PRJNA167559) | wastewater metagenome | biome: Wastewater | place: Denmark: Ejby Moelle, Odense | collected 2011-11-28
CGTCCGGCGACTATGTGCGTGCCCGCCGGCCCCATCCCCACCGACTCCCCGCCTGCCTTCTTCCTCGTGGCCAATGACGACACCAGCCACGTCAAACCCATTCTCGACCAGCTCGCCCAGTATGAAGCCGCCAAGCTCCCCGTCGAAGTCCACCTCTACGCCAAAGGCGGCCACGGCTTCGGCATGGGCACCCGCTCCAAGCTCGCCTCCATCCAAACCTGGACCACCCGCATGACCGACTGGCTGGCAGACAGCGGGTTTCTCATGACCGCGGAAGAGAAGGCCAAGGCGCAGGCCGAGGAAAAAGCGAAGGCGAAGAAGTAACATCCATCCGAGGAGCCACCTGTGAAACTCATCGCCCTGCTGCTCCTGCCACTCTTCACCCTGCATGCCGGCGATGATTTGGTGGTCTATCCACCAGTGCCGGGTCTGGCAGCCTCGGACCATTATCAGGTGCGAGTCCGGGCGGTGGGCGGTGAATGGAAAAGCGCCTTTGTGTGGCAGACGGCCTGCAAGACGGAGGAGGCTTACTTTGACACGCTCGCGGGCTGGACACACAGCTATGTGAACTTTGAGACCTCCGCCGCCGTGAAGGTGGAGATCAGCCGCGCCAATGGCCAGCCGATCCGCAGCGCGGCCGTGCATCCGCACCGCAGCTCGTCATGCGTGGTGAAGGACGGCAAGGCTCTCGTCAAGCTCGACAGGCCCTGCCTCGTCGCGGTGGACATCGACGGCCAGATGGACGGGCAGGACACCGGCAAAGGCTACCAAGGCCCGCCGCTCCACACCGTCTCGCTCTTTGCCAACCCACCGCTTGCGGACAAGCCGCGCCCTGACGGCCCCGGTGTGCGCACCGTGAAGCCCGGCGAAAATCCACCGGCGGACGGAGAGTGGAGCACGCTGTATTTTTTGCCCGGCGTACATGACATCGGCGCGGGATTTCCCGTACATGCCAGCCGCCGGTATTACATACCTGGAGATGCCATTATCTATGGTTCGTTCTGGAATCCGGAATGGAGCAACGGTAAAAACATCCGCCTCTTTGGCCACGGCACCCTCTCTGGTGCGCGACTGGAGCATGCGAATGCCCTGAAAAGGCTCGTTTTTGGAGTCAGAAAGGTCAGCCGCAAGCCCATCGAGATCTTCGGAGCCGAGGACACCCGCGTGGAGGGGCTCACCATCGCCGACTCGGCCTCGCATTCCGTCATGCTCATCAACCGCTACACTGAGGGGCATCCAAACCAGGTGCAGTGGACCAAGATTTTCACCTGGCGGGCCAACGGCGACGGCATCAACCCCTTTGGCAACACGCTCATTGAAGACTGCTTCATCCGCACCCAGGACGACTCGCTCTATGTCAACGGTCTCGGCATCCGCCGTGTGGTGCTGTGGAATGATGCAAACGGCTCCTCCTTTGTGCTCAGCAGCATCCCGGAGCGCAGACTCATCGTGGAGGACTGCGATGTGATCTACTCCCGCGCCAAATGGCACCACTGGAGCGGCGGGCGTGTCTTCAACGCGCGTGGAGAGAATGATCAAGCCGGAGGGCCGGGCGTGATCTTTCGCAACATCCGCATCTCAGACCCGCGCCCCACGCTGCAGCAGTTTTTCATCTGCATGACCGTGCCCAAGCCCTACGGCGACGACCAGCACGGAAAGGGAGACCTCTCGGGCGTTCTTTTCCAAAACATCTCCATCGCCGCCCCCAGCGTGCTCGGCGAGCCCCAGCTCCTCTGGGGGCACAAGGAGGCGCGCATACGAAACCTGACCTTTGAGAACCTGACCGTGGCAGGCAAGCCGGTGACTGGCTCGGATTTCTTCAAGACGAACGAGTTTGTCGAAGGCCTCAAGTTTGCGCCGTCCTCTTCAAGCAAATGACCCGGCAGCCGGGAGCCACTACGGACTGCTGCATTGTGCGGCATCGAGCCAATAGCAGTCGAGGCCCGAGTCGGAAGGTCTCCAGCCTTGGCGGAGTGCTGCGTCGATGGCTTGGGAGACAAAGCTCTCATTGAGCTGATCGGGGTTTAAAGTAGCAAAGGTAGCCAGAAGCTGCCCCTTCGGAGAATCGCTGCGACGCACTTTGATGTGAAGCCCGCCACGCGACTCGGGAGTCCATGTGTATTCGACGCCGTTGTGCAGAATGACGCGCGGGTAGTCGTGTAGAATCTCTGAGACATGCTCCGCCGCTTGGATGAGGAGAGACTTTGCCCGATCATGCGGCACATAGCCCAGACGCAATCCCACCAGAATAAGCCTGCGCACGAGGCTGGGAGGAATCGTGTTGTTATGTAGAGTCATGGCAAGACGCGCCCCATTGGGGTCTTCGTCTGGATAGACGCTCAGCATTTTCTCATCGGCTGAGTCGTCATTGAGGTCCACATGCCAGCGAAGCACCTGACCACCGACGGTGATCAGTCTGGAGTGTTTTCGGGGATGTGCCATGCTATTGTAGAGAGAGCCTGGCGCGAGCTGGGACAGCCAGTCCTCAAACCAGCGCTTTATCGGTGCGGGTGATTGGTAACAGGATATGAAGCTCGTGTGCTGGGACTATTTGAAGGTGGTCGGGGTGCCCACGAGTCAAGCTGCTGTTGACTGGCGGCGGCGAGGAAACTGTGGCTCCCTTCTTGGAATTGTCCGCAGACCAGACTGGGCGAAGATTCTGGTAGTTGAATGCACCGAGTATCGAACCGACGTCCGATGGATCAACTGCGGCAAGAGGAAAGACGTGATCAATCTGCCACTCACCGTAGTTCAGCCAGGTCATGCCTTCCTCAAAGAGAGCATTGAAGTGGTGATAAAAGGTGTCGGACGTGCATCCAGTCATCTCCCAGACGGTGCAGTCCAGTGTTATTCGAAAGCGCTTAAGCCACTTACGATGTCGGAAGATCAGACGATCCTGAACTCGCCCCAAGGCTGTCAGCAACTCAGGAGCAATCTTCGGCCATTGGTTATAGACCCCGGTTCTTCCGTTCATGACGAGTAGCGGATAAGTAATAACAAGAAATTGACAATATAATACTCGTTTATTGCCATTTTCCCACAACCGAAAAGCATGCTTTATTAAAAACAAAGCCATACTCACCACGAACAGGAGAGTCGGCAGCAGAGCGGTCAAAGTTGACCTTCGCCGCCGCATGGCCTCTCGGCGGCATCTGGGCGCTTCACCAGTGGCTGTGGCAGGTGTGCAGAGAGTGAGTGCACCCATTCAACGCCTCCCCACGCCGCGCGGATTCTCATTTCACGCAGCAGCCCGCACTTTGCCACGCCAGCTGCCGTCCAGCTACTATTTACTGCGAGCGCCGGTGTCCACCGGCTCTGGCAAACTCTCCGCAGCATCAGAGATCGCGAGTGATCCAAACTGACCTCAACCTTGTGTGCCTAAAACTAAAATGCTTCTGGCAAAGTCATCCAGGCTTTTGGCCAGAAGGATGTCTTTTTGATCTCCATGCTTCCAGAGTCGAACGGAACCGTCGCAGTGTTGCAGGAAGAAATTTCCTTCAATATCAGCGCCAATGACTCAGACCTCCTTGCCGGTCCACCAGTCAGCAGACAGGGGCCTCCAGTCTTCTGGACGCGCGAGACAAGCGATCCTGATCTGCTCATGCTCATGCTGAAAAGAGGCATACGATGTCAGGCGGTTGAGACGGCTCAAATAGAGTTGATGACGCTTCAAAGTCATATCTTGTTTTTAACATGAATCACTTCAGGCCAAAATGAAAAAAGCCCCCTCCATGAGTCCCATCATTCAAGGCATGCAACTTCTGTTTCCCCCAAGCCTCTCTGCCGCCCAACGCCTCTTTACTGGCAGCGCCGGTGTCCCACCCGCTCTGACAAACGCTCCGCAGCACCGGCGCCGCCCCGCATCAGCGCACACGCTCCCTCACCACCCCCACGAAAGACCCCGCCCCCGCAACCCGTATGCTGCGGGTGATCCGCCTCCCCCTGCTCTCTCTGCCTCTGCTCCTGCCCGCGCTGCTGTGCGGACCTGCAGGCGTTGTGCGCGGAGCGGAGGCCGCAGCGGCACCAGCACCAGCCTCAGGCATCGACTGGGCCAAAGCGCGTCAGCACTGGTCCTTTATCCCGCCCAAGGCGCAGGCTCTGCCAGCCGTGCTGGACACCGCGTGGCCGCGCGGTCGGGTGGACAGGTTCATCCTCGCGCAGATGGAGCAGCACGATCTCACGCCCTCGCGCGAGGCCGAGCCGCGCACACTGCTGCGGCGGCTGTACTTTGACCTCACCGGCCTGCCGCCCACGCCGGAGGAGGCGCAGGCCTTTCTCTCTGACACACGCCCGGGCGCCTACCAGCGTCTGGTAGACGATCTCCTGGGCCGCCGCGCCTTTGGCGAGCGCATGGCCTCGCTGTGGCTCAATCTCGCCCGCTATGCCGAGGACCAGGCGCATCAGGTGGGAAACAACACCACGCTCAATCTGCCCAATGCCTGGCGCTATCGCGACTGGGTGGTGGCCGCCTTCAATGCGGACCTGGGCTACGACCAGTTCATCCAGCGGCAGCTCGCTGTGGATCTGCTGGAGCCGCAAAACAAGGCCGACCTGCCCGCGCTGGGCTTTCTCGGCCTTGGGCACAAGCTCTACGCCCGCGGCCGCCTGGATGTGCAGGCCGAGGAATGGGCCGAGCAGGTGGACACCGTGTCGCAGACCTTCCTGGGCCTCACCGTGGCCTGCGCGCGCTGCCACGATCACAAATTTGACCCCGTCTCCACGCGCGACTACTACGCCATGGCGGGCGTGTTTGCCTCCGTGAAAAAGGTGAGCCTCCGCCCCGATGGCAAGGACGAGGAAGACAAGACCAACGCCGAAAAAATGGACCCCGGCACGCTGCACATCGTGCGCGATGATGCCAAGCCGCACGACCTGCCCATCTACCAGCGCGGCAATGTGGACACGCCCGGAGACGTGGCCCCGCGCGCCTGGCTGCAGGTGCTGAGCAAAGGCGAGCCCGTGAAGTTTCAGCAGGGCAGCGGCCGCGCCGAGCTGGCGCGCCACATCGCCGCTGCGGACAATCCACTCACCGCACGCGTGATGGTGAATCGCGTGTGGGACATGCTCTTTGGCCGCCCGCTCGCACGCACCACCAGCAACTTTGGCGCGATGGGAGACAAGCCCACGCACCCCGCGCTGCTGGATGATCTCTCCCTGCGCTTCATGCAGCAGGGCTGGTCCATCAAACGCCTCGTGCGCGAGCTCGTGCTCTCCGCCACCTACCGCCAGAGCAGCCTCGGCAGCGCGGCGAATGCACAGCTCGATGAGGCCAATGAAAATCTCTGGCGCATGAACCGCAAGCGCCTCGGCATCGAGCCGCAGCGCGATGCCGTGCTGGCCGTGGCGGGCACGCTCAGCCCCGAAGGCGGCCGCTCCATGGACCTCGCCGCGGCAGATCATCACAAACGCACGCTCTACAGCCAGATCAGCCGCAAGGAGCTGAACAAGACGCTCATGCTCTTTGACTACCCCGATGCCAATGTGCACGCCGCGCGCCGCTCGGAGAGCACCACGCCCACGCAAAAGCTCTACGTGATGAACAGCCCCTTCATGCAGGCGCAGGCGCGCGCCCTGGCCCAGCGCCTGCAGCAGCATGGGCCCGATGACGCCACACGCATCCGCCACGCCTACGCGCTGCTCTTTGCCCGCGAGCCCCTGCCGCAGGAGGCGGAGCTGGCCCTGCACTTTCTCCAGCAGCCCGCCGATCCCGCCGCAGGCATGAGCCCCTGGGAGCAGCTCGCCCAGGCCCTGCTGGCCACCAATGAGATGACCTATGTGGACTGACCCCGCACTCACCACTGCCGCACTGCCCATGACACGCCGCTCCGCACTGCAGCGCCTGTCCGCAGGCTTTGGTGCCATCGGCCTCGCAGGCATGATGGGCGGCCAGGCTAGCGCAGCGGTGCGTCAGCAGATCACACCGAAAGCGAAGCGCGTCATCTTCCTCTTCATGAACGGCGGGCCGTCGCACATCGACACCTTTGACCCCAAGCCCGCGCTCAAAAAATACGAGGGCCAGCAGCCCTCAGGCAAGCTCTACAAAGCGCCCAAGACCAGCGGCTTCATGTCCTCTCCGTTGGGCTTTCAGCGCTGCGGCCAGAGCGGCATCGAGGTCAGCGAGAGCCTGCCGCATCTCGGCAGCATCATCGATGACTGCTGCGTCATCCGCTCCATGCACACCAATGTGCCCAATCATGAGCCCGCGCTGCTCATGATGAACACAGGAAACATCCAGCCCATCCGCCCATCGCTCGGCTCCTGGGTGCTCTACGGCCTGGGCAGCGAGAATGAAAACCTGCCCGGCTTTGTCGTCCTGCGCCCCACGCCGAACATCGTCGTGGGCCCCGCCTTGTGGAGCAATTCCTTCCTGCCCGCCGAGTACCAGGCCACCGGCGTCATCACCTCTGACATGGCCGTGGACAAGCTGGTGGCCAATGTGCGCAATTCGCAGCTCCCTGCCAGGGCGCAGCGCCGCCAGCTCGACCTCATCCAGAGCCTCAATCAGCTCCACGCCGCGCAGCGCGAGCACGACTCCGCGCTGGAGTCGCAGATCAAGGCCATGGAAACCGCCTACCGCATGCAGAGCGCCGCCAGCGATGCCTTCGACATCAGCCGCGAGCCCGAGAAAATGCGCGAGCTGTATGGCGACACCCCCTTTGGCCGCTCCTGCCTCCTCGCGCGTCGTCTGGCCGAGTCCGGCGTGCGCTTCATCAGCGTGTACTACACCAGCACCAGCAACCAGCCCTGGGACACTCATAGCAACCACTACCAGAGCCACCCCAAGCTCTGCGCCGACAGCGACCGCGCCTCCGCCGCACTCATCAGCGATCTCAAGCAGCGCGGCATGCTCGATGACACCCTCGTCGTGTGGACCGGCGAGTTTGGCCGCACGCCCTACTCGCAGGAAGCTCCGGACAAGAACAAGCAGACCGACCCCATGAAGCGCGGCCGCGACCACCACCACACCGCCTTCAGCACCCTGCTCGCCGGCGGCGGCATCCGCGGCGGCCTGGCCTACGGCACCTCCGACGAGCTCGGCATGAATGCCGAGCAAAACCCCGTCCACGTGCACGACCTCCACGCCACCATCCTCCACCAGCTAGGCCTCGACCACGAAAAGCTCACCTATCGCTACGCCGGCCGCGACTTCCGCCTCACCGATGTGTTTGGCAATGTGGTGACGGATGTGCTGGCGTGAGTGGGTAAAGCCGAATAGCACTCAGTAAACGCGACTCAGTGGCCTCGGCATGACTGAGTGCAGGCCCGCTGGGAGCGCCAATATTTTATCGGCCCCGTGCAAACATCCCTGCCGCCTCGACTCGGAATTGACCGACGTATGGGACCCGAAATCTTGGTCTTCAATCCCCGTTCACAGTCTTACCTCGTTCCCGATTCATTTCGTCCACCGAAGCCTCATAGTTCTTCAAGACTTCCACATACGACTGATACACCTCTTTTTCATGCTGTCCGCCAAGCATTGCCGCCTTGCGGTACCAATGCTTGGCCAATTCCTCGTTGTGCTCTACCAGGTCATAGTGAATGCCCAGCTTGCTGGCAGCATCCGCACTGCCCCCCTCTGCTAGCAATGACAGATGTTGTATTTCCAAGTCCGACTTCGCAATTCCATCAATCAGCGCCACAGGCGGCGCCGCTTTGGGTTTGTTTTGATCGGCATTGCTGCAAGCGGCCATATAAAAGCAAAGTCCTGCAGCAAGCAGCATCAATGCACTTCGGCTTTCATTGCAGCCGGTCTCGTAAAAACCATTCATGAGTGGGTGCAGGGATAGTCCGTCAGGACCTGCTTGTTCAAGAGTTATTTCAGCCCCCCTCACTCCACCCACACCCACAGGTGTCCCGGCGCTCTCTCCCCGCGTGCATTCACATGCTACACGCAAAAAAAAACATCCCCGCCGGGGTAAGGATTTGCAGCCACGCCGCCACCAATGACTGAGCCGGGCAGCCTGTCCGGCCATTACCCCTCAGCCTCATCCTCCACCTCCATGCCTCTCACCCTCACCCTTTCCGAAGGCGTCCTGCCCTCGGGTTCCGAAGCCCTCGCCGTCAGCCGCATCTGTGACTCCTTTTTGAAGTGGCACGGCCTGTCCGGCAACAAGGCGCTCACCCCGAATGTGCTTGCCTCGGTTCACGTCATCCCCGCGGCGCTGACCTTCTCCGGCTCCACGCCGGGCCCCATCGCGGTGATCGAATGGCGCACGCCGTCCTTCGCCTTTGCCTCCCGCGAGATTCAGCAGGGGCACCTCGCGGAGGCGGTGGACATCCTCCATGAAGCTTCAGGCGGCAGGCACCCGAAAGACCGCATCTGGGGCAGCGTGGTGCATGCGCTGGATGGCACCTGGATCGTCGGCGGCAGTGCCCTCACCAATGCCGAACTCGGCCAGGCCATCGCCCAGGGCTGAAAACGCAGCACCGCCCCACGGCGGTATGCTACCCTCGCTCGTGCAAGACGACCTCCCATGGCTGCAATCACTCCGTGCCACAGGGGACGCCCAGGCGTCCGCTGTGCGCACGCTGCGTGCCCTGCTGGTGCGGGCGCTGGCATCCGCGCTGCGGCATCGGGCTGAGGTGGACGCCAGCCAGGTGGAGGACTTTGCACAGGATGCCCTGCTCCACATCCTGCGCCGCCTGGACGACTTTGAGGGCCGCAGCAAATTCACCACCTGGGCCATCGCGATCGCCATAGACACCGCCATGTCCCAGCTCCGGCGCAGGCACTGGCAAAACATCTCCCTGGACGCACTGATGGCACAGGGCGCGGAGCTGGCCCCTCTGCTGCACAGCACGGCCGAGCCACCCGACACCGAAGACCAGCGGCGGCTCCTCTCGCTGCTCCGGGACAGCATCTCCCGCCATCTGACAGACAGGCAGCGCGCCGCCATCGCCGGGCAGTTGCAGGGCCTCTCCGTGGAGGAGCTCGCCTCCGCGCTCCGCACCACCCCCGGCGGCCTCTACAAGCTGATCCACGACGCGCGCCGCGCTCTGAAAAAGCACCTTCTCGCCTCCGGCATCACCGCCTCGCAAATCCGCACCGCCTTTGCCCCATGAAGCTCCACCGCCATCTCCACCTGCGCCCCCTGCTGGAAGCCGTCGCCCTCACCCGCGACTCGGAGTTTGACTGCGCGGCATGCTCCCGGCACGTAGCCGAGCTTGCGGATTCTCTCAAGAGTCCCAGCACTCCGCTGAGCCGGGAGCTTGATCTCACCCGGCATCATCTGGCGATCTGCCAGCAGTGCCATGACGACTTTCAGATGCTGCAGCGGGCCGTGGCAGGCATCCGGGAGTGACCTTCGCATCCCCCCTCACTCCCCCACCCGCACCCACAGGTGCCCCAGCGCGCGCTCACCGCGTGCGTTCACATGCTGCACGTTCACGATGTAGTCGCCGGGCTTGGCAAAGGCGTGGGTGGTGACCGCGTAGCCGTCTGGGGCCAGCGCCTTGGCATTGCCATCCGACTTCACCGCCACGAGCGGCGTGCCGTCGCCAAAGTCCCAGGTCTCGCCGCCGGCATCGCGATAGGTGCGCACCTTGAAGGTGATCTCCTGCCCGGGCTTGAGATTCATCGTGGGCGAAAAGCTCGGATGAATCGCAGGCGGGATGTTGACCAGGTCGTCTCCGATCACTTGCACGATGGCAAAGTCATAGCTCGTATTCCCCGCCTCGTCGGTCACCTTCACGATCTCGCTGGTGCTGCCCGGCTTCGTGTACGTGCGCTCAAAGCTCGCACCATTCTTCTTCGTGCCATCCGCCAGCGTCCACTCATAGCGGGAGATCTTGCCAGACGCAGCCCACGACTTCGACGCATCCAGCGTGATCGTCTCGCCCACACGGATGAGGTGATGCGGACGCGCCACAGCGATCACCGCTGGCTTGTGCTCGCGCACATAGCTCTGCCACGCAAAGGCGTAGGCCTCCTGCGTGCCCCACCTGCCGGAGGGCTGGCGGCTCTTGATGCCAAAGTGCAGGTGCGACCACCCGCCGCTCGCGCCCTCCTTTCCCAGCAGCCCCATGCGCTGCCCCATCTGCACCCGCGTGCCCGGCTGGATGGCGTCATCGATGCTGTGGAAATGGCTGTAGCGGTAATACCAGCCTCTGGCATCGAGCACATACACCACATCGTAGCGTGGACGTACCGGCGTGAGCGAGTAGCCGTCCAGCGTCTGGTCCCGCGCGCTCACCACCAGCCCGTCCGTGGCCGCCACCACCTCCGCCAGCCCCTCACACCCGCCAAAGTCGAGATCATTGTGGTAATAAATCTTCTTCCGGTCCGGCTTGTCACCGCCATCCACATAGGTGGGCTCGTTGGAAAACTGCGTGCTCGTGGCAAACCAGCGCTGCCGCAGCGGATACTGAAACGTGCCCGGCTCGATCCACGGCGCACCCGCAGGCCACAGCCGCAGCCGTGCATCTTTCACCAGCCCCCAGGAATCCTCCCCGCTCTTCGCATTATAGCCGCGTGTGATCGGGCAGTCGATCTGCACGCCGCCCACGCTTTGCGGCAGGTGATAGTTCGCGCTCGTCAGCCACACCTCCGCGCCATTCACCGCCACCTTCACCCGGGCCTCGCGCACCGCATGCGCCATCGTGTCAGTCTTCTCCTGCAGGTCCAGCAGCTTCACCTGGGCCACGCTGCCATCCGCCAGCTTCACCTCAGCGGCTTCGCCAATCTGCAGATCCACCGCACGCAATGTCGGCTCCTGCGTAGGCTCAGGTGGTGCGGCGTGCAGGTGGCAGATCGCGACCCAAATGAGCGCGAGGATTTGGAAGGATGTTTTCATGACAGGACGGCCTCCACAAAACGCGCCTCACCCCACCACCCTTTTCCCACCGTGTGCCTTCCATCCGTATTTTTGTCACCACACTTTTCAGGGACCTTCGTCTGAAAGGCAAACCCTGCGCGATCCCCCACCACGCGCACGTACTCTCTCACTCACCCCGCCGCCGCTCATGCACCTCCGCGCACTCACCGCCCTCCTGCTCATCGCCCTCAGCCACGTCATGTCGGCAGATGCCCCCAAGCCCGCAGCACCCGCGCCAGCAGCCACCGACGTCGCTCCCCCGCCCGCCCCCACCGAGCGCCTCCCCCTCTGGCCAGGCAATGCCCCCAATGGCGACGGCACCTTTGAAGACAGCCCCCTGCAGCTCCAGGTCTTCCTGCCGCCTGCAGGAAAAGGAAACGGCTCCGCCATCGTGCTCTGCCCAGGCGGCGGCTACATCCGCCATGTGACATCGCGGGAGGGCTACCCCATTGCCGAATGGCTCAATAAAAACGGCATCGCCTGCATCATCCTCGAGTACCGCCTGCCACGCCTGCGCCACGCCGTACCGCTGCTGGATGCCCAGCGCGCCATGCGCCTGACACGTGCGAATGCCACACGCTGGTATCTTGACCCGCAGCGCATCGGCATCCTCGGCTTTTCCGCAGGCGGGCACGTGGCCTCCACCGCCACCACGCATTTTGACGCAGGCCACGCCGATGCCGCCGACCCCGTGGAGCGCCAGAGCTGCCGCCCCAGCTTTGCGTGGCTTGTCTATCCCGTCGTCACCATGGGCCCGTACACGCACACGGGCTCGCGCAAAGAGCTGCTGGGGGATGCCCCGCCCGCAGACCTCGTCAGCCTTTACTCCAATGAGCAGCGCGTCACCGCAGAGACACCGCCCGTCTTCCTCGCGCACGCTGTGGACGACAAACCCGTGCCCATCGAAAACAGCCGCCAGTTTGTGCAGGCCATGAAGATGCATCAGCGCCCTGTGGAGCTGCTGGAGCTGCCCGGCGGCGGCCACGGGCTCAATGGCTGCAAAGGCCCGCTCTGGGAGCAGTGGAAAGCCGCCGCCCTCCGGTGGTCCGCGCAGCAGGGCATCATCCCCGCTGCAAAGCCGCAGTAGCGGCAGCCCCGGGAAAATAGCGGCCGGATGCAAACGGCCCGGCAGCGCAAGACGCGAGAATGCCCTGGCCCCGGCCTCTCGCACGGTCTTCGAAAAAAACGCAACCTTTCCCCTGCAAAACGTCATCCATCTGTGGCAGCATGACTGCCTGCGCATGTCCATGAAGGCCACTCAGCATCTGCACGCCGCGCCGTTTCACACGACGCAGTGGACGCGTGTGTGCCTGGCAAAGGCGGACTCCGAAGACGGCCGCCGGGCGCTCGCAGATCTTTGCGATGCCTATTATGAGCCCGTGGTCGCCTATCTGCGCAGTGTGCTGCGGGATGCCGATGCAGCGCGGGAGATGAGTCATGCCTTCTTTGCGGAAGTGCTCGCCGGTGGAAAAATCACCGGCGCGGAGCCGGAGCGCGGGCGCTTTCGCTTTTACCTGCTCGGGGCGGTGAGGCATTTCGCCGCCCACCAGCACGAGGCGGGCACGCGGCAGAAGCGCGGCGGCGGCGTGCACGCCTTGTCGCTGGACACCGAGTCGCTGCAGGTGGCAGACCCCAAAGGTGCCACACCCGAGGCTGTCTTTGACCGCCAGTGGGCCATCACGGTGCTGGCGCGTGCGATGTCGGCTCTGGAGGCGGAAAGCAGGATGCAGGGCAGGCCGGATCTCGTGGAGCACCTCCGCCCGTGGCTCATGGGCGAGTCAGGCTATGGCGACCAGGCCGCCACCGCTGCAAAGCTGGGCCTGAGCGCGCAGGCAATGAAGTCGCTGGTGCATCGGCTGCGCTCACGCTTCCGCCAGTGCGTAAAGGCGGAGGTCGCCAGCACTTTGAAAGACACCGCCACCGTGGAGGACGAGATGCACGCCCTCTTTGTCGCGCTGGGAACCTGAACTTTTTTCACAACCTTTTTCGCGCCGCACGGCATGGATGGCATGGCTCCTCATTCTTCACCTGCATCAAAGTGCCCGCTCTGTGGGGAAGTGCTGCCTGCAGACGCCGTGAGCGGCTGCTGCCCCGCATGCCTCATGGCCGCCGCCATGCAGCCCACCCAGCCGGCCGATGCCGCAGATGCAGCCCCTACGCCCGCGCCTGCGGAGCTTGCACGGCATTTTCCACAGCTCGAAATCCTCGAATGCCTCGGCCGCGGCGGCATGGGCGTCGTGTACAAGGCACGGCAAAAATCGCTGAACCGGCTCGTCGCCCTGAAGCTGCTCGCCCCCGAGCGCAAGGACGACCCGCTCTTTGCCGCACGCTTTGAAAAAGAGGCGCAGGCTCTCGCCGCGCTGAGCCATCCCCACATCGTCTCGGTGCATGACTTCGGCCAGGCGGGCGGATTTTACTACCTGCTCATGGAGTTCGTGGACGGTGTAAACCTCCGCCAGCTCCTGCAGACAAAGCGCCTCACACCACAGGAGGCCCTCAGCATCGTCCCGCCCGTGTGCGATGCGCTGCAGTGCGCGCACGACCACGGCATCGTGCACCGCGACATCAAGCCCGAGAACCTGCTCATCGACAAAAGCGGTGTCATAAAGATCGCGGACTTCGGCATCGCCAGGATCATCCATCATGACTCAGACCCCCATGCCTGTGCCGGCGATGCTCAGCCAGGTGTGTCCGCCTCACTTCCGCTCGGCACCCCCGGCTACGCCGCACCAGAGCAGGCGGGCGGCGCCGCCGACCACCGCGCAGACATCTACAGCCTCGGCGTCGTGCTCTACGAGATGCTCACCGGAGAGCGCCCAAAGGAAAACATCACCCCGCCCTCAAAGCGTATGCAGGTGGACATCCGCATCGACGAGATCGTGCTCCGTGCCCTGGAGAGGACCCCCGAGCTGCGCTTTGCCACAGCCGCGGAGTTTCGCACCCAGGTGGAGCACTTGAGACAAGACTCGTCCAAGCCTCCGCCTTCACGCATCGGCCGGCGGTGGCTGGCAGCAGGCAGTTTTGCAGTCTTGGTGCTTGGGCTGTGGAGCACGCAGACTCTGCATCACCCCTGGGCCGCCCTCGGCAGGATCGAGCGGCTGATCCTCGCGGTGGTTCTGGCCCTCGCTGCGGCTGGCTGGATGATTCTGTGGCGACAAAGGCGCGAACAAGACGCAGAGGCGACCCGTGACATGTCTGCAGTCAGCGCCATGGGTCTCCGCGCACCTCATCGGGCTGGAAAGACCGCATCACGCATTGGCATCATTCTTTTATCCGCCCTGCTCATCATCGGCGCTCTACTCGTTCTGACACCCACGGTGGTCTTCTTCGCCTCACGCGCTCAGCAGAGTGGGCGGCACTCCACGGAGGCGGAAAAAAAAGCCGTGTCCTTCAGCCCGGTCGTTGAGCGGGACATCAGCCTCCCGGACGACCATGCGGAGACCTGCGCCCTGAACCTTGCTTCGGGATATTTTGTGGCCGTGCCTGAAAAGGTTCGCTCAGCGGTCAAAGACTACTTTATCGCAGGCGTGAACATCCCGGAGTCGGAGAGCAGGCTTCGCCGCTGGGCCGCAGACACAAAAGCCGACTTGCTGCTCATCAACACCGATCCTCGGATCACCCTCGCACTTTTCAATGGCGGCATCGCCGTCACCGGCTTTCCCTTCTTCAAAACAAGCAGCCAGGAGGTCGCGCGCATCGCCGCCGAAACGGATCTGCGTCGTCATGCCTCCGCGCATGCCTCGCCGCCCTGTGTGGTCTTCGTGCAGCAGGAGCTGGATCAGGATGGCAGCCCGAAAGCCGTGCTCTTCCAGACTCGGGATGACAGGATCGGCCTGCTGCAGATCATCGGCTTCACGGACGACTCTCATCGCATCAGGCTTCGCTACAAGATGCTTGTGCCTCCTGAAAAAGCGGGGGCACCGGGCGCTGCGGATGCCGCCACCACCGCACAGCCAAAGGCCGCTCTCGACTTCAGCGATGACGAACTGAGCTCCCTCGCCTGGTGGCAGTTTGACCAGACAAAGGGCCGGTACTGGCGCGCTCTGGCGGATGCAGGACGCATCACGGAAGCAGCGCATCTGATCGAGCGCTACCTCGCCTTGCATCCTGAACTGAGCCTCGGTGCGGAAGCCATCAACGGCGCCGCTCTCCGCTTCCACGCCGCGCAATGCCACGCCCTGGCCGGCGACAGCGCTGCCGCCTTGAAAGCCATCGCCGCCGCCCGTCATCCGCAGCCCGCAACGGGCGGCCTGCTCTGGAACGAATACCTCGAAGGCACCTCCGCCTTCCTCCGCCAGGACAAGGACGCACTGCAAACCGCGCGCGACAAGCTCGCCGCAGGCCCTGAAATCAACCGCGCCAACACCGCCGTGCTCGACCGGCTGCTCGCCATCTTCGGCAGGCCGTATCGCGAGGCCTATGACGACAGCGCCTCCACCATTGAAAACGAGGCCACCCGCCTGGCGCGGGAAAAGCTGGATCGGGCCCAGCATCTCTGGCGCAGCGCCCTCGCGCCAAAGACCGTTGTCGTCGAGGCCGAGGGAGACCTTGCCCTGGCACAAGCAGGTGACGACCCGCTGAAGCGGGCCCAAGTGAACGCCGAGACGGCAGGCAGGCTTCTGGAGATGACCGAGGCTCTCTTCCGCCATGCCAGAGTGAGCGCCATGGAGCATGAACGCGCCATTCAGCACAAAACGAAAGCCGATCTCGAGCTCAGCCGCCTCCTGGATGCACGTGCCCAGAGCTCCGCGCAGTCCATCATTCCCCCGGCAGCCACCTCCAGCGGCACAGCACCCAGGAGCCCCGATCCCGCCGCATCGCCGCTCACCACCTCCATCAGCAGCACAGACAACAGCCCCGCCGCCATCGCCACGGCTCAGCAGCTCGGCATTGCCGAGGCCGCCCGCGACATCCAGGCGGGCATCCGGCGCATCCTCGTCTATGGCCTTCTCATCCCGGAGACGGGCACGGAGCGCGATGAGCAGACCGGCTACCGCCTCCAGCGCGTGGCAGGCTCCATCCTCAGCTCAGTCTTTCAGGCCGAGGCCGCCGCCTACAACCACGCCATGCGCGAGCACTGGCAGGGCCACGACCAGTGGCAGCCTCCGGGAAAAAACGGCGGCGTCACTGCGCATGCCCCTGCCCGATGACAGCGCGAAGCCCCCCCGTCACACCCACCCGCAGCTCATGGAAGCGATGAACCAAAAACCATGTCAATGGCTCACGGCAACCAGAGCACGCACCAGTCACCTTTCCCCGCAACCAACCACCTGGCCCACAACCCCAAACCCAAAAGCAAACATCATGAAACATCGCATACAGACCACCCTCGCCTCCCTCGCCCTCATCTTCACCGCCGCAGCCTCACCGAGGCTGTGCGCCCAGACCTCTGCCACCCCGCCCCTCGAGGCGCAGGAAGCAAACACACATGCCCTCCCAAAGATCACGGTGGAAAGCGGCAGACAAGCCATCCTCCACATCAATGGAAACCAATACACCGTCACCCCCACGATTCTCAAAGATGGCCGCGTCGAACTGCAAACCTCGATGACCGGACTCCCCGCCGACACGGGCCTCGTCAGCCTCGAAGCAGTGTCCACCACGGACATCAAGGTGCTGATGACACGGATCGAGCGCACCATCATTCTGCGGGCCTTTGAAAAAGTCTCGGGTGAGATCTGCCAGGCGCAGCTTGAGTTCAACGACCAGCTGCTTCCCGATGAAGAAGCCACCAGTCATTTGAAGCGCGTCGAACAGCAAAACTCAAGACTCCTCCACCTCAACGACCTCCGCGAGCGTCTGCGTCGTCAAATACTCGACGAGGCCCGCGAGACAGCCGGTGCCAAGTAACGCGCACCGCCATCCCCCCTCCCTGCCGCGCAGCCCCGCCATCATAAACATCAATTGATGTAATGCGGCCTCGAGTCACCTCCCGGCGGCTCACGCTCCGGATCCCATTTCACAGATCCTCCGGGATGCCACCCCGGAAAGAAGCCCGGTCTGTGGTCAGGGCTGGGGTTGCGGTCAGGGCGAAACAGATTCGGAAAATTGGGGTTCGGCACATGCTTCGGCGGCCATTCCAGCCCGGGTGCTTGAGAGGGAATTCTTGGCCTCCCCCCAGGGTGGCCATTGCCCGGCGTCGCATCAGGCCCATATGGAGACACAGGGCTCATCGGATGTTCTTCATCCTCATGGCCTCCCCCTTCCTGGCCGGGCAGCTTCGGCTTCCAGTGTGGGTACAACAGCTCGCGCCAGTTTTCCGGGAGGTCGGGATGCGGCTTCGGGCGCAAAACATTTTCCCAGTTCAGTTTCCCCCCCTCCTGCATCCTCCGGCCCTGCTCGCCGAGACCATCGCCCGGCTTGTCCTCTGGGACATACCTCGACCCCGGCCCAAAGGGCTCCGGCCTCACATGATCAGTCCATCTGGGCACAGCTCCTGGAGCATTCCACGGATGCTGCGCAGGCGGTGGCAGATGGCTGCTCGCCCGCACCCCGCCGCTGCGTGGCATCGCCTCCATGCTCTGCCCCTCCTCCTCATCAGTCTCAGGGCGTTGGGTTCGGACGGCGGGAAGATGGGATGTGGCAAATAGAAAGGACATGTACAATCTCTTGGGCCCAGCCCGCCATGCGCAAGCATTATTAATGCTCTCCTCTGGTTTTTTCTGGTAGTCGCAGGCGGCTTGCCTGCACCGCCCTGCTGACCACCCGTGCGCTGATCCCCCGCAGCCTGCACTCCCCCGCCCAGCAGCGCCGCCGTCAGCGCGCTCTGCGGAAACTGCTCCGCGTAGCTCGTCGCTGCCTCGTTGAAGCTCTTCCCCTTGCTCATCTCCGTGGCGATGTGGTTGAACCCGCCGTCGATCACCTCCTGCGGGATCTCCTCCGCCGCGCCCTTGAGCGCGGATTTGAGCACCGTGCCAAAGCTCCTCTTCGCCGCCTCCCGCGTCGCCGGATTGTTCAGCGCCTGCGCCCCGCCGGGCATGATCTTGCCCAGCGCCGCGCTCACCGCCCCCGAGGCGATGGCCGTGCCCGCAGCCGCACGGTGCGCCTCCTCAGGCTTCAGGCCCTGGTCGATGCCATGCTGGTAAAGGTCCGTATATGTGCTGCCCGCGCCCTGCACAAAGGCCACAGCGCCACCTCCTACCGTGCCGCCTGTGGCTCCTGCGGCGGCCAGTCCCGGTGCCGCTCGCGCCAGGCCGCCCACGATGTTGTGCAGCAGCCCGTCGCTGCCCGTGTACTGCAGCGCTGCGGTGCTGCGGTTTGCCTCTCCGGCTTTCTCCGCCGCATAGTCTGAGAGCGTCTGGCTGCCGGTGAGCAGCCCCGCCGTGCCTGCGATGCCCGCCACAAGATCGTGCGAGCCCGCAATCAGATTGCTGCCCACGGTGTCCAGCAGCTTCACAAAGCCGCTGCGCCCCTTCTGCTCCTCCATGTACCTTTCCGCCTTCTCATTTTCGGAGAGGTGGTTGAAGCTGCTGTTCTTCTGCATGCGCTCGCGCCAGCCCATGTAGTTTTCCACACCCGGCAGGGTCTCCATGGTCTCCAGCGTGGAGCGCACGCCCGTGAGGTAGTTGTCATGGTACTGGCCCCAGAGCTCCTTGGCTTTGGCCTTCGCCTCGGGACTGGCCTGCGCGGCATCGATCGCCGCATCAAACTTGGCGCGGTCCTCGCCGAGCTGTGGATTGGGCATGAGGGTGCCATCCGGCAGAGTGCGCGTGGGCTCGGCCAGCCCGCTGAGACCAAGACCGCGCTTGAACCCATTGATGATGCCGCTCTGCGCCTGGCCACGTTTGCCTCACCTGGGCTTTCTCAATGCCCGATCGTTGTAGAGTTTTTTCGTGAAAAGTCTGCTGCCTGACGGCCTCTCACGTCATTTCCTGCTCCAGCTTCCACGTGTTCTGTCTCGGTGCACTCAGGCCCCTCTTCAGGGCTTATCTGTTAAAGATGATCATTTTCATTCCACCCAAGTTCGATGTTGTTGATCATATGATGGTAATCTCCATCTAGTTTTAAACCATTTTCACGAGCAATTCTGCTTAACACGCCTTCCAATAAGTCCACAGAGCCTTCATCCCATGCGTCTGGGAACAAAGACAAATCCCCTTCATAAGCAATAGGGAAAAAATGTCCTGCATCGTTTATTGTGTGTTTACTTGTGACGGTTAGGACGGGAATCTCACCTCTGAGCAATTGCATGATCATAAATCAACGTTTTGGATTTTTATTAAAGATAGGAATGGGGTCAGGGTGCAAATACTTGACAAATAATCACACTCCTTTGCCTGAATCAGTTTGTCGCATCAATGAGGAACCGCTACTACGTGACACACTCTGCATCCGTCTTTGATCACCCCGTTTTTTCCATTTGGAATGATTCATCAAAAAGGATTGCTGTTTCAATCTGTCAATTTTTTGCACCCTTCCCCCGGTTTCCCCGTGACCACTTTAGAGCCGCCGCTTAACCGAGTTCAATTCATGCAGATCATCTTATTTAATTTTTTATATCCCGACTGAGCATGTATTATTGTGAATCGACGTAGTCTCTCGGAGTTAGAACAACCTCGTCGTAAAAAAGCATTTCTTTATAATCCCCCGCCATTTGTAAGCCATGTTTGCGAGCAATTTGGGAAAGCACTCCCTGCAATACATCCACAGAATCTTCCTCGGAGCGATCAGGATACAAGGAAAGGTCTCCATCATATGTAACGGGAAGGTCGTGTCCCGAGTTGTTTTTGGTATGCGCGCTGCGAGCAGTAAAAACTGGAGAGCCATCTTTGAGTAATTGCATGATCATAAAAATCAAAATTATTTTTTAGTATTGAAAGAATTATCTCAAAAGTTTCTTGAGCGCGACTGAATTTATTGACCAACTTCGCCAACCTGCCCGCTCCCCAGGAAGCCGCTTCTATATAGACTGAAGGAAGCTCCAAGCCACCAACATGACCATAAAAACGTCCAGCATAATCCGATATCCAGTCACTGTTGATATATTGCCATGTTTTTTCTTCATTCCATTCTCTGGATTTACCTTTAGTGCGTCTGCTCCAATGTTCTTCGATGGCTGAACGCCATCTTTTTAAGTTTTCGTTCGCACTCGCGTCTCCTGCTTTATGATAAAGCCAATGCCCCATTTCATGCCACATGATCTTTCGCATTTGCTCTGGAGAGAAGTTATGAATTTGAGCGTAGGATAAAATTAGCGTGTTGTTGTTTGGATCATACTTTCCAATGACATTTCCGCCAATTGATTTCACAACGTTGAGGCGTACAGCGCCAAGAGTTTCTGCAATGTGACGTGGAAGAAGGTCGAACAAACCTTGGGCACCGGTCATGATGGCTGACTTTATTTCTGGAGATACAGGGTGTTCGGAACTCCAAGCTATTATATCCTTGGCTTGCACGGGATTGGGATCAGGCCTGAATTCAGAACGGGCTGCCCATTGCTCCTTGGTGAGGGGCCCAGCGGTTGTGTCGGCCGTGCCGTTTCCTTTTTGCCACGAGCCTGCATTTTGCTGCGGAGATCCATGGAAGCTATCCTGCCTCTGCTCTGAGTGGAGGGTATGCTCAGGTGCGCTTAAGCCTGGTGTGTTTTGTGAGATTGCGCTTTGTCTTTCCACCACCCTCCGCGCCTGCGCCACATCCGCCTGCACCTGCGGATGCTGCCGGGCCTCGGGGGGCATTTTTGAAACGTTGTCGATAAGCCGCTGTGACTGCTCCACGCTCAGCGGCGGGGTTCTTGGCGGAGGGAGAGAGGTTGGGGATGGAGACGAGGGCTGGCCGGGGCTGGCTCCATCGCCTGCACCGCGAGGAGCCGTGGGCGTTTTTTGCGCGGGCTGATCGGAGCTGGCTGTCCTCGGCGATGAGCCGACGTTGGTGCCGCTGTCTGTTGACGTGGGTGTTCGTCCTTCATTGCCACCGTCAGCTTTGGGCTGTGCCAGGTCAGATTCAGAACGAATGGTATCATATGGTATTGCACTCCGCGAGGCATCGGCTGCGGAGCCGTCTCTGCTGTACTCTGCGCCAGAGGGCTGGTCCTGCGGAGCAGCGTCTGGGGAAATGGGCGCACGGGCGTCGGTTGATGCTCGCTTGCCTGTGCTGGCGTCCGCAGGTTCTGCGGTGCTGCGTGCAGGGTCTGATGGCTGACGGGAGATGGGGTCAGGGTGCAAATACTTGACAATTATTCACAATCCTTTGCCAGAATGAGTTTGTCGCATCAATGAGGAACCGCTACCACGTGACACACATCACATCCGTCTTTGATCAGCCTGTTTTTCCATTTGGAATAATTCATCAAAAAGGATTGCTGTTTCAATTTGTCAATTTTTTGCACCCTGACCCCGGTTCCGCGACGGCAAACTGGTCCTCATACGCATATTCATCTAGGCGGTAATCTTCTCGCCCTGTGAGGTCTCTCAGGCGCTGTGGCCGCTCAGTTCCGGCACGGTGCCGCAGGAAGGCCACCGCTGCGGCCAAGACGGCAGGGTTCTGCACCTCCGTGCCATGAGTGACCTCATGCATGATTTCAGACTCACTGGCAGACTCGTCCATGCGAATGACGCCGTCTCCGTAGGCGGGCCTTTCGGAGGGGCGATAGACCGCATCCACTTTGGGAAGCAAGGCAGCGTGAGTGTAGCGGCTGGCTAGGCGTGCCCCGGCCTCCACCGCTGGCCGTAGCCTGCTGTCCACAGAGCCAAAAGTGACCCGTCCCCGCTCATGCTGGGGAATCTCGACGTGCCGGCGGGCGTTCTCAATCATTTGATTGAGGGCGTTCTCCGCCTTGACCAAGGATTTACGGGCATTCAAAAAAGCGCTGTTGCGCGATGCTGCTTTGGTGATTTGACTGTGCAGTCCAGGCTTTTGCGGCGACTGGGTGCCCGGGGCAGCAGTTGGGGTTTCTGCGCCGCAGGTGGCGACGCTCTTGGTGGTAGATGGTGGTATGGACGGGCCTGAAGATGGCTATGCTGAAAGACAGCTTAAATATTTCAAATATTTGCCTCCCCCAGCCCCCTAACGCCTCCACCACGGATGCCCAGGTGGCGGCAGAACAATCTCACCTTTGCGGATCATTGGGTGATAGTCTCCTACAAGCTCGAATCCTTTTTCATCGGCCACACGTGACAAATATCCTTCCAGCATGTCCACGGACGCTTCTTCCCAAAGATTTGGGTACAATGAAAGATCGCCTTCATAAGCGATTGGGAGATCGCTGCCAGCATTATCTTTTGTATGTTCGCTGCGTGCCGTGAACACAGGGACGCCATCTTTGAGCAGTTGAATGATCATGTTCTTATTTTGTGAATAGTGACAAAACAATGTCAAAAGTTTCTTGAGCCTTGAAAGGCATGTCGCGGCAAAGCTTTGCCAATCGCAGGGGACCACAAGCGGCTTCTTCCAGATATACAGAAGGGAGCTCGAGGCCTGTGGCGGAATTAGGATAAAGTCGTCCGACGTATTTATTAAGCCAGTTGTCGAGAATATACTGCCACTTTTCAACGGGGTCTGTTTTTGGTTTCTCACCCTTCGTCCTGTCACGCCAGTGCTGTTCGACTTTAGCTCGCCATGCTTTGAGATGAGGATGGGCGTTGGCGTCCCCGGCTTTATCAAACAGCCAGTGCGCCATTTCGTGCCACATGAGCTTCCGCACCTGGAGTTCATTGTGGCCGCCCATTTGTGCATGTGAGAAGATAACAGTACTCCTCTCAGGAAAATATTGCGCGGGCACCCCTTTGCGCAACGAGTCGGCCACTTCCACGTTTACTTTGCCTAAAGATTTTACCACATCAGGAGGAAGCAGGTCGAGAAAACCTTGCGCTCCTGTGATCATTTTTTGCTTCAACTCAGGTGCAGAGAAATAAGAGGGTTTCCATGCTATCACATCCGAGGCCTTCACCGGGCTGGACTTTTGCCATGACTGGAATCGTTGGTCCCATTCCGCCTTACTGTGGGCACCAGGAGTTTCTGGAATGCTTGCAAAGCTAGGTTGATCGATGTTCTTCGGCAGGTCTGCAGAGTGTTTGGATGCTTCAGGAGCTGGTAGTGCGTTTCTTGCTTGCGCTTCCGCCACCACCCTCCGCGCCTGAGCCACATCCGCCTGCACCTGCGGATGCTGCCGGGCCTCGGAGGGCATTTTTGAAACGTTGTCGATAAGCCGCTGCGACTGCTCCACGCTCAGCGGTGGAGTTCTGGGCGGGGGGAGAGATGTGGGGGATAGGGGCGAGGGCTGGCCAGGGCTGACTCCTTCGCCTGGGCCGCGAGGAGCCGTGGGCGTTGTTTGCGCGGGCTGATCCGGGCTGGCTGTCCTGGGCGATGAGCCGACGTTGGTGCCGCTGTCTGTTGGCGTGGGGGATCTTGCTTCATCGCCAGCGACGGTCTTCGGTTGTGCCGGGTCAGAGTCGGAACGAGTGGTATCATCTGGTATTGTACTCCGCGAGGAATCGGCCGCGGAGCCGTCTCTGCTGCGTTCTGCGCCGAAGGGCTGGTCCTGCGGAGCAACGTCAGGGGAAATGCGCGCACGGGCGTCGGTTGATGCTCGCTTGCCTGTGCTGGCGTCCGCAGGTTCTGCGGTGCTGCGTGCAGGGTCTGATGGCTGACGGTCTCTTACCTCACTCCCTGCCTCAGCATCCGCATGTCCTGTCTCAGTGTTAGTGCGTTGTGCATCAGCGTCTGCTTTCCCGGCTTCCCCCTGCGGGCGCTTCTTACCCTCAGGCGCATCCGTTTGCGGTGCCTCTGCAGGCTGCGGCTTTTGAGTGCTCTCAGGAGTAGCCTCTGCGGGACGTGCAGCGTCTTCGGGCCTCACTGCGGGCTCTGGCTGCTGCGTTCGGGCGGCAGGCGAGGCGTCTGCAGTTGGCGTTTCCTTGCCAGAGTCAGTGGCGTTTGCCGGTTTCTCTGGCCCCTGCTGCGCCAGCGCAGCCTTCGCATCCGCCAACTCCTTCTTCTGCGCCTCGCTCAGCGGCTCTTTTTGAGTCTCCAGCTTTTGCACGTGGTCCTGCAGCACCTTTCTCGCCTGCTCCAGATCCGCCTGCACCTGTGCGTGCCGCTGCGCCTCCGGCGGCATCTTTGACACGTTCTCCATCAGCTTCCGCGAGTCCTCCACACTCTTCGGCGGCGTGCTCGGTTGCACGGGCGGCGTCGCCTGTGCCTCACCGTTTTTGCCAGCCGCTGACGGCGGTTGTTCAGAGCTTGGAACCGGCGGCGTTTGCGCTGATTTGCCGTCGCTGGTCGTGGTTTGCTGTGTTGGACCGGAATCCGTGGCAGCAGCAACCGGCGGCGCATCCTTCGCCTCGCTGCCCGGCGGTCTGGGCGGCTGGCTGGCATCCACCGCAGTCTGGCCCTCGGCGGTTTTCGTGGTAGTTTCTGGTATTTGTGGTTTTGACTCAGATGCCGGCGGCGTCTTTTCACCATCCTTGACCTCAGGCTGCGCCTGCTTTCCACCTTGGGCGGCATCCTCCGCCACCACCTTCTTCGCCTGCTCCAGATCCGCCTGCACCTGCGGATGCCGCTGCGCCTCGGGCGGCATCTTTGCCACATTGTCGATGATCTTCTGCGAATCCTCGGGGCTTTTGGGGGCTGTAGTGGGCGGAGGAAGGGAAGAGGTTTGCTGAGTTGTTGCAGGTGGTTGTGGCGGGGTGGATTGCGGTGCTGTGGCCGGCTGCTGCTGCGCGTTGCTGCTGCTTTTTGTGTCTGCCATGGCCTGCACGCCGCCGCCGAGCAGCGCGGAGGTGAGCGCGCTCTGGGGGTACTGCTCCGCGTAGCTGGTGGCTGCCTCATGGAAGGTTTTGCCTTTGTTCATCTCCGCGGCGATGTGGCTGAACCCGCCGTCGATGGCCTCCTGGACGGCTTCTTCCGACGCGCCTTTGAGGGCGCCTTTGACGGTGGCGGCAAAGCTTTTCTTTGCCAGCTCACGTGTGGCGGGGTTGTTCAGCGCCTGCGCTCCGCCGGGCATGATCTTGCTCAGGGCGAGGCTGACGGCTCCGCTGGCGATGGCCGTGCCTGCGGCTTTTCTATGCGCTTCCTCAATGGTGTCTCCTGCCATGATGTGGTGCTGCAGCAGATCTGTATAGGCGCTTCCCGCGCTCTGCGCTGCGCTGAGTATCAGGCCTGCCGTGCCGCCGCTGGCGATGGCGATGCCGACGCTGGGGACGGCCTGGATCAAGTTGCTCAGAAAGCGGCTGCCGGTGCCGCCAGTGGTCCCAGTGAGGTCGTGGGACTGGGTGAGTGCCTGATTTTGCCGGGCCATGGCTGCTGCAGCCTCGCTCACCTGCTTTCCTCCAATATCCAACCCCGTGATGTCCTGGAAGGTATTTCGGGCCAGGGCCTCCGCCCCCAGCACTCCCGCCACCACCTGGCCGCCGCCAGCCACCAGAGAGGTGCTCACATTGTCCATGAACTTCCGCAGCCCGCTGCGTCCCTTCATCGCATCCAGATAGAGCTGTGTCTTCTCATTGTCCGTGTACTGGCGCACGCTGCCATCCGGGAGTTTTGCTGGTTCTCCACGGTCTGGCAGGAATGTATAACGATACGCGGCTAAGTTGACTTTTGCCTTGTTTGGACTTATCCATAAGTGCGCTCCCGGGAGAGGCGTCTGTGCCGTTTGATCCTGGGGCTGCTTCGGAAGGCTGGCAGACCAGCCCCCCTTTAAGGGGCTTGTGGCCGGCAAACCATCGAATCTGTTCGGTGCACACGCCCTCGAAGTTTCTGGCTTCGAGGGCGCGCTGTTTTCTGGCGGACTTGTTCTCAGACATCAGCGTGGCGGATGGGGGCCGGTGGCATCCCGGGTAAACTCAATGCGAGTGTCCTGATAGCGTTTGTTCTTGTTGTCGAAGGTTTGGGGGGCGTACTGTGTGATGATATTGGCTTGGTCCTTCACCTCGCCGTCATCCACTACCACCATGTGGATGCCATCGACATAGTTACGGAAGTAATAAACCTCCCCGCTTTTGGCGACGGCCCTAACCTGTGCGTCCTGGATCGTTTTTCTTACCGCGCCGAACCAGGCAATTTTGTCAGGACGTTCTGTCCGGTCCTCGACATCTTTGTTGAGATTTTCACCCAGCAGGTGAGCGGCCCGGTTCTTGATGTCAGTAGGTTGCGTTCCCTGCTTTTGCGGATGGTCAAAGTTGACTTTCATGCCCCAGGGATCGGTCACGGGTCCTGCTGTCTTCAGCCAGTCAGCCACGGCATTGACCTTTTCCTGGAAACTGCCGCGTTTGAGAATGGGGAACACCGGCACCTTGTCTCCTGTTCGAGGCAGGAACTGCTTTGCTGACATCCAGCGGTGGCCGGGTTTGACTTCCTGCCATGAGGCGGGCTTGTCCTCGCGCTGGCGCAGCGCAGCAAAGGAGGCCAGGCTAAACTGACGTGTGTGCAACCGGCCCTCTGGATAGGGCTGTGGTGAGGCTGCATTTGATCCCATGATTCCATGCCCGCCAGTGGCCGTAGGTCGCCGTAACGCAGCCTTGCGGGAGAGGCGCAGCAGTTCCTGCAGGTGCGTGTCCAGATGGCTTTCGTCCGTATCTTTCCACTTGTTACTCAGTTTCCGGAGCTGCCCTTTGAAGGCCTCCCACATGTCCCGCAGCAGACCGGGCTTCTTGAGCAGTTGCGGGGACTTCTCCGCCTGCCGGGCAAACCATTCATGGGCCAGTGCATTGCGGTCTCCTGCCAGGTGCTGGTAGCCATCCTGTTTGGCGATGGCGTCCAGTTCCTCCGGTTTGATGCGCTGTGTCAGCCCCTCCCAATGCTTATGCGCCTTGCTGTCCTTCGAACCCAGCAGGGCCTGCAAACCATCGTGCCCCACGCGCTCGTGGAGGACGACGCGGGTGAGAGCATCATGCGGCGTTTCTCCAGCGCGCAGCCCCACATTGCCCGCGATGACGACGCTGTGGCCGGTCTTCGGATCATGGAAGCCTTCGGCGGTATGGAGTTTGTCGAGGTCCGCTTTGGAGAGCGGATGCCCCTTCGCGTAATCAGAGTTTAAGAACTCTTCGGTGCTGTGGAAGACGTGGGTTCTGTCGTTGAGAAGTCCCGGGACCTGGGTTTTAAGGTGGTCGGATACGTCGGCAACGGCGGTGGCGATCCCACCGGGCCGTTTGGATACGGCGTCACCCACTCGCCGCGTCGAAACGCCTCCAGCGCCGCCCGATGGTCGGCTATAGTAAAGATGGCGTGCCAGTCGCACCACCCGCTTATCAGATTCCCCAGTGTCCAGCCCTCCGGAGTTTCCTCCCGCATTCTCACGTAGAGGCTGAACGCGTCCCCCGGAGCTGTGTCCCTGTAGCGCGGATCCGGTGACAAGGGCCCTAAGAAGTGTTGTCGCGCCGACTCCACTATCTCCGGGTTCAAATCGGTCCACGAGAGATTTAAGAGCTCCTTCTGTAAGGGGGGTCCCGGTATGGCCATTGATGATGGTGTGTGTGTTGGAATCGTATGTCAAATGACTGAGATCGATGCCTTTTGCCTTGGCCGCAGCCATGACATCGGCATGCTCGCGGCGAAGCATGAGGGCGAGGTTGTGTTCATCGTCGCCAGGCTTCCAGCCGGGCAGCTCGATTTTGGTGACGGGCGTCTCGTTCGCAATGATCTGATCGCCGGTTTGGGCCCCCTTAAAGGTGGCATCTCCATCAAAGTGCTTTGTGCTGCCTCCATGCCGCAGCACGGAGGAGATCATCTGGCTGATACGGCGGTTTTGCGCGACGGGCTGGACGGTCTTGTCCGGCAGGAAAGTGTAGCCATGCTGCTGCGCGAAAGTGGAGGCCATCTGATAGACGTTGGTTCCGCCGCCACGCTTGGTGGTGTTGCTTTCGAGATTGGCGCTGTTGATGCGCATCGTTTTATTCTCATGGTCCAATGTGACCACCGCCTCCCCGTTGGGCGTCTCGATGCGGAAGGAACGGTCGGTGGGGCCTTCCCTGCGGACTTTGAGTTCCAGCCCGTCTTGCGAGTAGCTCTTGGCCAGAGTGTTGAGAGCATCATCGGTGCTCATCTGGGAAGTATCCGGCTTGCTCTTGCCGAGTTGGAAAGCGTCTTCCTCCTGCGCGAGAATGCGGTGGGCGTCCACGATGTCGCTGTCTGCGGTGGGTTTGGGATTTGCACCACCCTGGCTGAACTGCAGGCGGGGGCCATCGGCGCTGTTTTGTGCCTGGGGCGCGGTCGCTGTCCCCCCATCCTTCCCTGGCGGACCATTTGCCTCTCCCGGCACCGGGCGTGCCAGTATGGCCTGTGCATCAGCCAGTGCCTTCGCTGCCGTGGGATGCAGGCTTTTACCGGCCTTTTCCACAGCAGCCTTCTGCGCCAGAAGGTTCGCTTCCGTTTTCCGGGCCACTGTTTTCTCGGCGGCATCCAGCTGCCGCTGCTCCTCCTGGCTGAGCGGCCTGTCTTGTGCCTTGAGCTTGTCGATGGCCTTTTGAGCACCTCCGACTTCTTCAGGCGTAGGCACGCGGGATGTCGGCTGGCCGGTGGTAGAAACAGGCAATGGCTGTCCACTGCTGTCATTGGCTGGCGGCAGGCCACCTGGGCTGCTTGTTTGTGAGGAAGCCCCCGCCCCAAATGCATCCGCAGGCGTGTCTTCCCCGCCCGGCCACGGCCTCTTCAGCACTTCCCGCGCCTTCTCCAGCGCCTCCGCTTTCGCCGGGTCCAGCTTGCGCGGCTGCGGCAGCTTGCGCAGCGCCTGCTGCTCCGCCTCCAGATTCGCCACCTGCGTCAGCGCCACAACGTTTTCAGACTGCGCCAGCTCACGCTGCTCCTGCAGACTCAGCTTCCCTGCCTTCTGCTTCGCCTTCAGCCGCTCGATGTTCCCCAGCACCTTCTCCGCATCCTTCAGCGTCGCCGCTGGCGCTGCGGGTGGCGCACCTGCCGCAGGCTGGCCGCTGCCGCCCGTCGCCGGTGCTTGCCGATCGCTCTTCGTGGTATCTTGTGGTATTTGTTGCCCTGATGAAGAAGCCGCTTCCGGCCCCGGAGCCTCGCCACCCTCCGTCCCCGTGGGCGTGATCAGCGCACCCGCTCCCGGCTTCTGCGGCGGAGCACCCGGCTTCGGTGCCGGCACATCCGGGCCATCCACCCCGGCCACGGTAAAGGTCTGCTCCCCAGGACGCGGCGGCGGTGCCGATGCGCCCACCCGGTCTGGGCCGGATGCAGGCGCAGGCGGCTTGCCTGCACCGCCCTGTTGCCCACCCGTGCGATGATCCCCCGCAGCCTGCACTCCTCCGCCCAGCAGCGCCGCCGTCAGCGCGCTCTGCGGAAACTGCTCCGCGTAGCTCGTCGCTGCCTCGTTGAAGCTCTTCCCCTTGCTCATCTCCGTGGCGATGTGGTTGAACCCGCCGTCGATCACCTCCTGCGGGATCTCCTCCGCCGCGCCCTTGAGCGCGGATTTGAGCACCGTGCCAAAGCTCCTCTTCGCCGCCTCCCGCGTCGCCGGATTGTTCAGCGCCTGCGCCCCGCCGGGCATGATCTTGCCCAGCGCCGCGCTCACCGCCCCCGAGGCGATGGCCGTGCCCGCAGCCGCACGGTGCGCCTCCTGCGGGCTCATCCCCTTGTCGAGGTGATGCTGCAGGAGCTCATTGTAGGTGCTGCCAGCGCCCTGCACAAAAGCCAGCGCAGCTCCGCCAGCGCCGCCGGTGCCCACCGTAAACCCTACGCTGGGCACCGCCTGCGCCACCCCGCTGACAATGCGGCCTCCCGCCCCTTCAATGGTGCCGGTGAGTTCATGCGCCTGCGTCAGCGCCTGATTTTGCCGGGCCATGGCTGCTGCAGCCTCGCTCACCTGATTTCCTCCAATATCCAACCCCGTGATGTCCTGGAAAGTGTTTCGGGCCAGGGCCTCCGCCCCCAGCACTCCCGCCACCACCTGGCCGCCGCCAGCCACCAGAGAGGTGCTCACATTGTCCATGAACTTCCGCAGCCCGCTGCGTCCCTTCATCGCATCCAGATAGAGCTGTGTCTTCTCATTGTCCGTGTACTGGCGCACGCTGCCATCCGGGCGCTTTTCAGAAAAATGCCCCGCCGCCGTGTTGCTGGTCAGCCACTCGTTGTAATCCTGAATGCCCGGCAGGGTCTTGCTCGCCTTCAGGGTGTCGGTGGCCTTCGTCAGCCACGCATCATGGTAGGCGGTCCACTGCTTCAGCGCCGCCTCCTTCGCCTCTTTGCTCGCAGACGAGTTGTTGACCGCCTGCTCAAACTTCGACTGGTCCTCTCCCAGAGACGGGTTCACGGCCAGGCCGCCATTGGGCAGCAGGCGTGTGGAATCCTCAAACCCACCGATGCCAAGACCGCGCCTCAGGCCATTGATCACACCGCTTTGCTCGTCGTGCCCCTTCTGCGTGAGCGGCGTGGAAAAGTCCATCACCCGGCGCGTTTCCAGATCTCGCCGCACCTCGTCCTCGCTCACGCCCAGCTCCTTCGCCCGGGCCTGCACCTGCGCATCGCGCTGCGGGTCCCCCTTCTCCAGCCAGCTCTTGAAGTTGGGCTTGTCCTCCGCGCCTTTGCCCTGCTCATACATCTGCTGCAGGCCGGCATCCTGCCTCTGCGCGGCCTCCGCTTTCTCGCGGTCCGCATAGGAGGACACACCGCCATTAAACTTGTTGTTTAAAAGCTGCCCGTCCTGCACGGAGAGGCGGCCCTGCTGCACCATCTGGCTGAAGAGCTCGTGCGGCAGCTCCTTGGGGATTTCCGCCAGCGCGTGCTGGGGCACGTTGCGCAAAAGATTTTTCCAATATCCCTGCGCAGCCTCCTTCACAGCGCTCAGCGTGCCGGCCTTGGCCCCCAGCGCAGCCTCAAAGCCCGTGCGCCCACCTGCCGCCTTCAGCAGTGCCGTGGCAAGACCGGAGGCCAGAGCAAAGGGGAACTCTAATCCTTCACCAGTTCTGCACGCTCAATCTACAGAGGGCGAACTTGTGCGCGTTCTGCGCTGAGCTTCTGCCCTTGGCCGCAACCAGTTCAACCTAGGGATAACGAGTTTCTTGACGAAGGGATCATCCTCCCCCTTGAGCCTGTAAATCGCAGCCGACTCTTCCAGCCAAGGCAGTGCTTCTTCATAGCGCTGCTGGTCCACGAGGCAGCGCGACAAGGTCATGGTGTACTTCGCAATGGTGCCATCACGATCTCGATGCCAGTCTCCATCAAAAAGTGCTCGATTGCGCAGGTAGGTGTCTAGAGCGTTTCTGGCTGCCAATTCCGCTTCTTTTGGCTTTCCCATACGGATGTACATGCCCGCCATGCGGTGCCATTCCAGAGCAGCAATTCTCAATGATACCTTATCTTCCTTCAGGAGATCTAGAAGTTTCTGAATACACTCAATGCTGCGTTCAAAGTTGCCTTTAGCCTTTTCCGCACGGCTTTCATTTTGAAGATGGTAAACTTTCTGTCCATTAGTCATAACCTTCGAGATTAGTATAGGGGTTGTCTGAATCAAACTTAAATGGTTTTTGATCGCTGTAGTCGGGCGGATGCCCTACAGCTTCCGTATCCCCGTGAAATTCATACTCCAGCCACTGGGGATGTACTGGCACCGTGTTTTGATTTGTAGTTCCGTCTTTGACTACTCCAGTCAGACGATGTTGTCCTTCTTCCACATATATCCTCCCTTCAGGATTGAGCAGAGCAGACGTTTTATCAGTCTGCGACCCCGTCCCACCTTTGACAACATTGTTAGGACTACGAGCCTCAGGCGCATAAAAGCGCACCCATTTCTTGCCTCCTTGCTCATAGATGAACCAATGCTCTGAGGATTGCAGCAGTTTGGCACCCTCCGGCAGCTCTGGCCTGCCGCCACTGATATGTTGCTGACCCGGAAGAGGTGTCCTCAGCCATCCGAGCGCAGCCTTCGCATCCGCCAGCTCCTTCTTCTGCGCCTCACTCAGCGGCTCCTTCTGGCTTTCCAACTGCTGCACATGCTCCTGCAGCACCTGCTCCGCCTGCTTGCGATCCGCCTGCATCTGCGGATGCCGCTGCGCCTCCGGCGGCATCTTTGACACGTTTTCGATCAGCTTCCGCGAATCCTTTACGCTCAGCGGCGGCGTCCAAGCGCAGCGCGCGCCAGCCCGGCTGATCTCCTGCTACGGGGTTCACCGGGGCTTGCTCTGCTCAAGCATTTGCTGCAGCGCCCTGTCATGCTCCGAGCCCAGGGGGTCCCAATGCGGGCCGAAAATTGACACTCGGGTGTCTGGGGCGAACTGGGAATGCGGGTGCTCCGCCAGCCACTGCTTCATCTGCTGCGCCTCGCGCAGTCTCATGTGGACGGCGGTATCCCCGATCCTGACCAAGTCTCCCTCACCCCCTTTGTCCGCCACCCACTCGATGTGATGGACAAAGTCGTCCAGCACGTTTTCCGGCAGCCAGCGCAGGACGCCCGGGATGTCCTGGGTGCGAGCCACATAATCCAGCATCTTGGCATAAAAAACCCTGCGCCGCTCAACCAATCGGCTGAACTCCAGGTCGTACTCCGTTTCCGGCGGCTCCCAGTTGGGATCAGGCTCCGGCTTGCCGTCGGGCGGGGCCAGTTCGGGATGAGGATGCTCCGCCAGCCACTGCATCACCTGCCGCGCCTCCTTGACACCCCAGCGCCACTGGTACCCGATCTTGATAAAATCCTCCTCCTTTTCAAATGCCGCTACATGCGAAATAGTTTGCACAAAATCGCTCAGCAGGTTTTCTGGCAGGCAACGCAGAACGCGAGGAATGTCTCCAGTGAAGACTACGCATTCCATGAGCTCTGAATATAATGAATTTCTTCCACCGTCCTCCATGTAGACACCCAGCCAGTACTCAGGGGTTCTTTGAATGGCAGCAAGATCGGCGTATCGTGGAGGTGTTGGTTTGGAGTCCATGGAGTCGGGCGTTTATTGTTTCCTGGCCTTGTCTTTCATAAATTTAACAAAGTGGTTTTGCAGGTTGATTGCCTGCTCGTGCAAATCGTTGATGAGCTGCTGAAGCTTTTCTTTGGGCAGAGAGCGATTGGCGTTCAATTTCATTATGTCCTTGATCCCGTGAAGCTCCAGAAGTTCATGAGCAAAGATGCCGACAATCGCCTGATCACTTTTCAGAACCTCGGGATCTACTTCAACCTTGATTTTGCCGCCATTCAAAAAGTCTTTCCAGGTGTGTTCACCTTTGATGCCAGTTCCCACGGCATTCGGTTTATAAGCAGCCCATTTTCTTTGGCCATTTTCCGCAGGGATATCTGCTTTCGGTTCAAAATTGATTTGATCGATCAGCTCCGGGCTAATATTCACACCAAGTTTTTTGCCGTAGAGCTGCATGAACTCTTTGAAGTTATTGCGGAAAATATCCACCGCTTCCGGCATGGTGCGCTCTTTGTTGTTGGGATTGTTTTCCCACGGGTCCATGGTTTTGCCATGAACTGCGGCACCGCCCACGTCCGAGCTTGGCTTCTGGGTTGGCAAGTTTGTGCCCTGTGCCTGTGAAGTGGTCTGGGTCTTGGCACCCTGCTTTCCAGCATTACGTGCGGTATCTTCCGCCACCACCTTCCTCGCCTGCTCCAGGTCCGCCTGCACCTGCGGGTGCTGCTGCGCCTCAGGCGGCATCTTCGACACATTGTCGATCAGCTTCTGCGAATCCTCCACGCTCAGTGGCGGCGTTCTGGGCTGAGCCTTGCTGGCGGCATCCTCCGCCACCACCTTCCTCGCCTGCTCCAGATCCGCCTGCACCTGCGGATGCTGCTGCGCCTCCGGCGGCATCTTTGACACGTTCTCGATTAGCTTCCGCGAATCCTCCACGCTCAGCGGCGGCGTGGATGGCCGCATGGGAGGTTTCTCGTCGCCTCTTGTGGTATTTGGTGGTATTTTGTCACCCGACGAATTCTGCCGGCTCCCTGCATCATCCCCGCCTTGCTTCACCCCGGCTGAGTCCGCCTCCGTATGCCCGGGGCTGCTTCTGGCATCCTGCTGCGCCTTGATGGCACCACCAGCACCGCCCATGAGCGCCACCGCCCCCATGAGCTCGGGGGATCGGTTGATGAAGTCGCCCACCACCTGACCGATGTCAGCTTTGGGGTTGGTGGCCAGCGCTGAGCTGATCTGACTGAAGAGCTCGTCCGGCAGTTCCTGGGGAAGGTCTGCTATCACGTTCTTCGGCACATGGCGCAGGAGGTTCTTCCAATACCCCTGCGCAGCCTCCTTCACTGCGCTCTGCGTGCCGGCCTTGGCCCCCAGCGCGGCCTCAAAGCCCGTGCGCCCCCCCGCAGCCGTCAGTGCCGCCGTGACGAGACCGGAGGCCAGCGCATAGGGGGCTGTGGCCTTCCATGCCTCGGCATGCGTCTTGCCCTCCTCGCGCAGTTTCCCGTAAGTCTCCGCATACTGGCTGCCTGCCGTCTGCGCTCCGGAGAGTGCAGACGCCGTCCCCATCCCTCCTCCGAGTCCGCGTGTCAGCAGCAGGGTGGCGGCCATGGGGCCGGCCATGCGCGCCACCTGTCCAAAAATGGAGGAGGCCGCGCCTGAATTCCCCCCCTCCACAGAGATAGGCGCTAGAAAGTCGCTGCCGCTTTTTGACCACTCCGCCGCTTTTTCAGAAGCCCCCTTGAAGCCAGCCATCCCAGCCACACCTGCTGCCATGGTGCCCATGTCTCCAAAGCCCACGAGCAGATTGCGCAATACATTGTCCGTGGCCTTGCTCCAGCCCCCGCGCTGGTTCATCTCCTTGAGGTACTCGTTGGCCTGCTCCGCCTCGGTGCCTTGGCGGGGTTTTTCCGCCTGCCATTTCTGAAAGGAGGCTATGCCGGGTATCCACTGAGCGGCACGCGTGCTTCCGGCCTGCTTGAGCATGGGCAGCATGGCCTGTGCGTAGGCCAGCTGCATGTGCGGCAGCTCCGCCATGGCCCGCGCCTTCTCCTCATCACTCGCATTGCTGGCCGCCACCACAGCGGCATATTTTTTGTCATTGTGGATGAATTCCGGGGCCACATGCAGCCTGCCATCAGACAGCACGGCAGAGCCAAAGCCTTTTCTGACAGGCGTGCTTCCATCCCAGTTGGATTTTGCAAAGCTGCCGTCGTTCAGGTAGTGTAGCACCTTCGCATCCCAGTAGGCGCTCACATGCTCGTGGTTGTCCGGATCCAGCCCCGCCCGCTGCATCTGGGCCTTCCAGGCCGCCTTTTTCTGCTCCTCCGTCTGGCTGCGGTCTTCCGGCAGCTCGCTTTCACGGCTGACCACGATTTTTGCTGCACGCAGGTTATCCACCTTGTCCCTCGCTTTCAGCGCACGGACATTGTCCATCACCAGCCCCTCCCTCACGCTTCTTTCCTTTTCCAGCTCCCGCATTCCAGCCTCGTACTGCGGGCCGTGGTCAGGGTGCCTCTGCTCCATGTCGGCACGGCGTGTGGCCATCTCGGCATCCAGCGCACGCAGAGTCTTCGCGTGCTCCGCCATGCCATTCCTTTCCAGGTCAGCCAGCTCATCCGCCCGCCGCTGACGGGCGGCCTCCGCCTTCACCTGCTCCTCCGCCAGCTTCAGCGCCGCCTCCACCTTGGGGTCATGCTCTGTGCTATCCGGTGCTGCACTGGCGGCAGAGGCCGACTGTGGCTGCGCAGTATCAGCCCCCATCTTGCCATTCGACGCGCCCTGTGGCTGTGGCTGTGGCTGTGGCTGTGGCTGTGGCTGTGGCTGCGGCGTGGCAGTAGCCGCCTTCGCAGCCTCCTGCCCCTGCTCCCCTGTGCTCGCCGTCGCATTCACCTCAGTCTGCGCATTCGCAGGCCCCTGACCACTCACCGCAGGCGCCTTCACCTGTGCCTGCCCATTCGCGCCATTCTGAGACAAAAGCTGCACCGGCGCACCAGCATGCTTCCGCTCAGAGAGCATCGCCTGTTTCACCAGCTCACTCAGCCTCGCCGCATCCTCTGGCGACTGCGGTGCCTGCTGGCTCTGTCCGCCGGTCAACCGGCCCAGACCGTCCTGCATGCGCCTCTCCTCCGGGCTCAGATCTCCCGGCCTCATCACCGCCTCCGCATCATGCTGGTTCAGCTCCGTGGTATTTTGTGGCACATCATAGCCCCCGGCCGCACCAGGCGCACCACCCTTCCCGGTCTGTGGGTGCTTCATCACCAGCAGCTCCGGGGGCAGCCCCTGCGGCGCACCATCATCATGCCGCTTCTCCATCGTCATCGTCTGCGGCCTCACCAGTCCGCGCTGCACCATGTCATGCACCGCAGGCTCAGGCGGTCGATACGGCGCAGCACCCGGCCGAGTCACGCTGTCCAGCCACCGTTGCGCGCCCTGCTGCTCCTTGGGGTCCGTGTACCACTTCATCATCGGGGTCGCGTTTACGCCTGGTTGCTGCGCCACACTGCCGCCCTGAGGCTTCACCATCGGCCCCACCACCTTTTGCGGCTCCTGCACAAAGGGCATCCCCACCGGCTTCCCCGTGCCTTGAGCAGTCAGCGGCGCACGCTGCTGCTGCTGCGGCGGCGGCATCGCCATCGCAGGCGGTGCCGCAGTCTGCATCCCCGGCGGCATCGGCCCCGCCACCGCATTCTTTTTCTTCTGCAAAATCAGATCCGCCGCATCCCGCGTCAGAGATCGAAACTGAGTGTACCTGTTCATCATGCCATTGCCTCCATCGTCCTCCCGTTTCCTTATGCCCCTCATCCATCCTCCATCGCCACAGCACATCACCGCAGCCCGGAGCCCGTCATCACCTCTCCCTCATCCCGCAAGCCTCACGGCCGCCCATTCCATTTCGCATACTTGTTGTCCATCTTCTGCCGCTGAGCCGCAGCACCAAAAAACGCCTCACGGCTCTGCCCTTCAAAGGTCGCCTTGCTTGCAGACGGCGGTGTTGCAGGCGCTGGCGCTGGATTGCCCGCAGCGGCCAGCGGAGGCTTCGGCGTCACATTCGCAGCACCCGCCAGCGGCGGCTTCGGCGTCGGCGTGCCCATCACCCCCTTCAGCAGATTCCCCGTCAGCGGCGACATTGGCGCACTCACAGCAGGCGCAGGCGGCTTCGGAGTCACACTCCCCGCCGCAGTCAGCAGCTGCTTTGGTGGGCCAGGCATGGCCGCAGCAGGCTTCGCCGCCCCTGGCATCACTCCATTCACCAGCCCGTCTGCAAACGAAGTCTTCGGTGCATTCCCCGCAGCCGCCAGCGGCGGTCTCGGTGCCGTCGTGGCAGGCGCTGGAGTCATCGCACCCGCAGGCGCAGGATTAGGAGCAGGCGCCGCAGCCGCAGGCTTGTCCGGCAGCCTCACCATCTTGTTCCCGCCCATGCCATCAGGCGCGCTCACAAACTGCCCGCCCGTACCACGCTGGCTGATCGCCCCGCTCTCATCCATGTAGTGCCCCGAATTGCTCGAGTTAAACTTGTTCCGGATCGCATCAAAGCTCCCGTTCGCCATCGCATTCGCCACATTCGTCTGCCGCTGCTGCTGCGCAAACTCGCTCGTCGGCTGCCGCTGCTCAAACAGCCTCGACGTCGGCTGCGTCAGCGACCCCGTCGCCGCACCCAGTGCAGAAACCGGCGATGCACTCCCATCTCGGTTCATCGTCCCCACACGGATCGCCGTTCGCCCAGTGCCCGGGCCCGTCCCCGGCATGTAAATGTTGTTCTTTGGCCGCCCGTCGATCCGCCCCGCCCTCGCACCACCGCCTGCATCACTCCCATCTCCACCGCCAGCACCTCCGCCGCCCTGCCCCTGCTCATAGATCTGCTTCAGCTGATCTGGGCTGAACTTCGCGATCGGCTGGCTCAGCGGCCCCGTCGCCGCGCCCAGCGCAGAAACCGGCGACGCACTCCCATCACGATTCAGCGTCCCCACTCGGATCGCCGTACGTCCCGTGCCCGGCCCAGTGCCCGGCATGTAAATGTTGTTCCGCGGCCTGCCGTCGATGCGTCCCGGCCTCGCCCCGGATCCACCCGCCCCGCCACCTCCACCGCCTTGATTCTGCCCCGCCATCTGCTGCAGCTCCTCCGGGCTGAACTTCGCGATCGGCTGGCTCAGCGGCCCCGTCGCCGCCCCCATCGCAGAAACTGGCGATGCGCTCCCGTCGCGATTGATCGTCCCCACTCGGATCGCCGTACGTCCCGTCCCCTTCCCCGTGCCCGGCATGTAGATGTTGTTCTTTGGCCGCCCGTCGATCCTGCTCTGCGCAGGCTGCTGCATCCCCTGCTCCGCCTGTGATTGCCCTGCACCCTGCTGATCCTCTTCCTCCTGAGGCAGCCCCTCCTCGTTCATGTCTTCGTAGTCCATGCCATACCCCTTGGGACACATTTGCAATGCGCAAGTCGCTTCGATGTTTTTTTGCACCACATCATGGTATCCGCTCATCCGCCAGCATGCTCACATGCCCGCTCTCCAGGCACGCACCACCTTGTGTTCCGGCTCAGTCAGGCGCCTGATCGGCGGAGACTTTCCTTTGCACGACCCGCCGCCCCTTACTCCTCCCGGCAGAAGTCCCCGTTGCTAAACACCACCGCGCGTCCCTCTTTCCCGTAAAAAAGCACGGCATGCTCAGAGCCCAGCGCCTCGCATGCCGCCAGCACCGCGCTCGCGATCTCCCTCGTCAGCGGCACGCGCGTCAGCACACGCATCACACGTGCAGCGTCCGCCTGGCTCTTTGAGATGAAGTCCGCATCATCATCCATCATGTCCTCGCTGAAGCGCCCCACCTCGCCCAGCGCATCGCGCATCGTGCCAAAGAAGACCCGGAAATTCCTCACCTCCTCATCCTCCGTCAGCTTGCGGTCCAGCTTCTCCGCATGCGCCTCAAACTCCTTGATCAGCGCCTTCAGCTCCTCCTCGCTCATCCAGTGCTCCGTCACCACGCCGTTTGCGCCCTCCACATCTTCACGGGCGTCAGCAGCAGCACTCATCATCGCAGCACCTGCCGCCACCATCGGCATCCACGCAGCAGAAATCACAGCATCAGCATTCATAGCAAAAAAATCATCGGTTGGCGGTTTCGCGTATCCTTGCGCCATTTTTGAGAGACAAACATTCGACGTCCCTCGTCGTGAAAATAATCACACATTTCTCCCGCCCACCGCCACCAGACACTCAATAGGCCCCCACCCTACACTTCCACCATCCAGACATTCCACTCGCTCCATTCACCCCGCCATCAGCCCCTTCGTCCTCGTCCTCCTACTCGTCCTCGACCCATCCGCACCTCAACTCCCAACACCTCCGCGCACCCCACAGCATCCAGACCTCTTCCTCTTCCTCTTCCTCTTCCTCTTCCTCTTCCCCTTCCTCTTCCTCTTCCTCTTCCTCGCACTGAGCACTGAGCACTGAGCACTGAGCACTGAGCACTGAGCACTGAGCACTGAGCACTGAGCACTGAGCACTGAACACTGAACACTGAACACTGAACACTGAACACTGCGCCTCCAGCCCCTACCTCTCCACCCTCTTATAATCCCCCGGCCTCCGCCTCCGTCTCACCGCCTGCTTGTACAGCGTCGCCCCGCCCTTGCAGCGCAGAGCCATCGCCAGTCCCAGCACATCATCATCGTGGCAGCCGGGCCTTGCCTGCTCGCGTCCGTTCTTGCTCCACATGAAGTTCCGGCACTCCGCCAGCAGGTGCGGGCACCACACATCCAGCGTCTCGTTGAGAAACGCCAGCGCCAGACCGTCGATCACCTCCCTCCGCTGATCTCTGTCCTTCAGCTTCCAGCCCAGCATGTAGCTCTGCTTCTCACGGTCATACGGGTCCACCACCTGGCGCTTGTACAGCGGTACCCCCGCGTCCTTCAGCCGCTCCAGCACATGCAGCCCCATGTTCACCTCCAGCACCACCAGCGCCCCGCCGTAGTACTCAGACAGCAGAGTAATGCACTCCGCCGTCAGCTGCGTCGTCCCTGTAAAAGGCGGCCGCACACGCGCCACCACCGCATCCTTGTAGCATGCACCACCCGCCTCCGAGTAAGCCGTGCGCAGCACCCCGATCGAGTGCCGGTCCGGATCCCCGCTGCACGTCTGGTCCTCCCCCGTCATCGGGTCACACCACACCAGGTAGCTGCATCCCGGCCGTGGCGGCTCCCACACCTGAAAGCACCCAAAGCCCGACGCATCTCCCTGAAACACCACCGTCTCATTCTCCATCTCCACCAGCGCCCCCGTCAGCGGTTCCTGCAGCCGCGCCCCCAGCTCCAGCCGCCGCAGCGCCGCCACATTAAAGCGCGGCCTGCCAGAGGAAAGAAAGCAGCTCACCTCATCCTCCGGATAGTACTCATCAAACGTCTCCTCCGAGCCCGAGCACTCCGCCTCCATGATCGCCCGCCGCCACGCCATCTGCTCATGCGTCCATCCATAGCGCGCACGCCCGTTCGCCTCGCGCGCCGTCAGCGTCGCATCAATGCGCTCCCGCATCGCCTCCGTCACCTCCTTCACATTCTCCGGAAACTCATACCACGCCGCAAAGACCTTCACCCACCCGTTCCCCGGCGCACGATCCCCCGCCTGCCACGCCTTTAGAAAATCCTCCAGCCGCAGCGCCCCCTGCCACGTCTCATAGTGCCACCCGCTCGCACCGTCCGGCGTGCTCTCCGCGATCGCCACCCCCGCATCATTCAGAGACGGCAGGATCGATGCCATGATCTTCTTGTCATCCTTCACCCCGCCTCGCGGATACTTCGCGCTCTCGCTGAAAAGCACCGCCTGCCTCGGCCTTGAGATCCCCGGGTTCATCGACTCCGCACTCGTGATCGTCGCCGTGCTTCCGTTCGCCCACTTCATCCGCGTCTCCCTCGGCGCCAGCGGGTTCTTCCATGGAAACCGGTCATTCTCGCTGAAGGTCCGCATCCTCTCCAAAATGCCCTGGCTGTTCGCGCTGATGTTCGCCAGGATCAGCGCATCCGTGTTCCGCTGCTGGCACAGGTGGTAGATCACCTCCACGCTGAAAGTCGTGCCCCCGCACTGCCGCGTCTTCGTCACGATGATCCGTATCGCCGGCACACCCAGTGCCGTCAGCACCTCCACCGCCTCCCCCATCCGCTGCTGCAGCACATTCGCCTTCGGCGTCTCCAGCCTCTTCGTTGTCGCATTCTGCACCTTCGTGCACGTTTCGAAATGGACCAGCGGCGAACGCGCTGCCAGGTGATAATCAGACTCCTTCATAATCGTGGTTTTTCAAAACCCCTTGGGACCGTTTTCAAAACCTCAAGCAATTTCTTCCCCTGTTTCCGTCCAGCCCTCACATCCCCATCCATCTCCCTCCCTTTCCGCTTTTCACCCCAGCCATCCTCCTCCACCCTCCGCAGGAGAAAAGAACGCCCCCTCCGTCACGTTAAGCTCCCCTCCCCCACTGCATGAATCTCGCCCTCCGTCCTGCCACGCACGAAGCCCTGGAGCGCTTTCGCCTGCGTCGTCAAAAGCTGCTGCAGTATCGCGCCCTGCTCTGCGCCGCCGCGATCTCGCTTGCCGCCTTCACCCTCATCGCCCTGCTGGACCGCGCGTGGTTCATGCCGGATGTACTGCGGCCATGGGTCACACTCATCACCTACGGCGGTGCTGCTTATGCTGCCTGGCGCGTGGCGTGGCGCTTCATCGCCCAGGGTCGTGGCAAAGAGGGTGCCGCACGCCTGATCGAGGCCGCCGAGCCCTCCCTGCGCGAGCGCCTACTCTCAGCCGTGGAACTGGCCACACCGAATGGCGCTGCAGGAGTGCAGGACTCCACCGAGTTCCGCGAAAAACTTCAAACCGACGTAGCCGCAGCTCTGGAGGGCATCGACTGGGAGGCGCGCCTGCCCACCAACACGCTGCGCCCGTGGTTCCTCGCCATCGGCGGTGTGGCCGCAGCCGTTCTGCTTCTGTGTCTCATCCCCGGCCTGCATCTCGGGGGCTTCATGGCACGCGCGGCCCTGCCCTTTGCCAATCTCGAGCGCCCCGCCTCTGTGCAGATCCGCATCCTCGAGCCCCTGAAGGCCGCAGCGCTGGCACCCATCGGTTCCGAAGTGCCTCTCGTCATCGAAACGGAAGGCCCGCAGCCACCCCAGGCCACGCTGGAGTTTCAGGTGGAGGGCTCCAAGGCCCGCCGCACCGAGCTCTCCGCCGTGGGCACCGCACGCTTTGAGGGCGTCATTCCCGTGGGCCAGACCGACGTGCGCTACCGCGTGCATGTGGCAGATGCCATCACGCCCTGGCGCAGCCTCAGCGCACGTGCGCGGCCACGCATCACCGCTTTCACCAAGACCATCATCCCGCCCGCCTACTCCGGCTGGAAGGAGACCACGAGCACCAATGACCAGGGCGACCTGGAGGCACTCGACGGCTCCACCATCAAGCTGACGCTCAAGACAAACCAGCCCGTGACTCGGAGCGACTTCATCCTCAATCCCGATCTGCCAGAGAAAAAGACCCTGCCCGCCACCACCACGCCGGATGGCCAGCTCTCCACGGAGATCACCATCCAGCCCACGCACAGCTCCTGGCGCATCGCTCTCAAGTCTGAAGAAACCGGCTTCACCAATGAAGAGAGCACGCCCTGGCGCATCTCCACCATCCCGGACCTGCCACCCACCGCGCAGATCAATGATCCGATGGAGCAGATCGAGCTGCTGCCTGATGAAGCCGTGCGCCTCTCCGGCCTCGTCACCGACGACGTGGGCCTCGCCACGCTGAAACTCTCCCACGCCGTCAATGGCGCCGACTGGACTGCACGCGATCTGCCGGTGGAAAAAGCCACCAAGGAATCCCCGGTGCAGGCCCTGCTGCCCCTGGCTCCGCTGGGTGTGAAACCCGGAGACGCCCTGCTGATCAAGCTCGTCGTCACCGATCTCAAAGGGCAGAAAGCAGAGTCTGTCCCCGTGCGTGTCCTCATCCTGGAGCAGACCGTGGATCCCCGCCTGCGAGCCTGGGCGGAGAGCCAGCGCCGCCTCGCCTTGAAGGCAGACCGGCTCGAAGAGCAAGCCCGCGATCTGCGGCAGGCACTGGACAAGGTGCGCAAGTCTGAACGCAACTCCCGCAAAAATCCCGACAAGGCCCAGGACGAAGCCGCCAACGCACTGGCCAGCGCCCAGGAAAAATTCGACCAGGTCAAAACCCAGGCCGACGAACTCTGGAACGCCCTCAAAGACGCCGCACGAGACGCGCCCAATCAGCTCGACACCTCCGAGGCTCAGCTCATCGGCCAAAAGCTCTCCCAGCTCCGCCGCGAAAACGTGGCTGATCTTGAAAAGCTGACCTCCGACGAGATCGAAAACACCGACCAGCTCAAGCGCGCCGCCAGCGAAGCCTCCGGTGCCGCAGCCACCATCGCCGATGCCCTGCGCGCCTTTGCCGCAGAGGACAGCGCACGGATCGCCGCGCAGGAGTCCCAGCAGCTCCAGCGCCAGTCCCGCATGCTCACAGAGACCTCCCTGCAGGCCAATCGCGATGCCGAGCAGCGTCCGAAGTGGCAGGAGCAGCAGCGCGCGCTCATGGCTCAGTCCAAGGCGTTGCAAAAGGATCTGGAAAAGCTCGGCGAGACGCAGAAAGGCCGCTACCGCAATCAATTCCAGGACCTGGATAAAAAGGTCACGGAATCCGCCGCCGATCTGGCCTCCAGCCTGGACAAACCGGAGCAGACCAAAAGCCCCGAGCATCTCTACGGTGCCTCTGACAATCTGCGCAACCGCCTTCAGCAGGCCGCGGATACCACGCGCAACATCGCCGAGCAGACCGCCAATGAAGCTCAGCAGAAACGTGAAAACCTCCTGCGTCAGGAAAACCCCGCCCTGGCCAAGGTCGTCAAAGCCCGCTACTACCTCGCCGAAGCCGAGAGCGCCACGCGCGACCCCAGGCGTCAGAAGAAAAACGACAACGACGGCCTCACCCCTCTCAAGAGCGCGGAACAGCAGCTCACCGAGGCCTCCCGCCAGCTGCAGGATCAGGCCGAGCTGCGTGAGCAAAACCAGGCATCCAACACCCAGGCCGCGCTGGACATGAACCGCGCCAGCCGCGCCGTGGGAGAGCTGGCACGCCAGGCCGGAGCCGCAGACGGCATCCCGCTTCCCACAAAGGAAGAGGCGGACAAAACACGCCGCAGCAATGGCCCGCCCTCCCCCGCCACCAAGGCCGTCGCCGCCCTCAAAGATCAGGCCGCAGAGCTGGAGCAGGCTGCACGCGTGCTCGATGCCGATGCCGCCGTGCAGGACGCCGCCCAGGCGCTGGAGTCCGCTCAGGCTGGCAACAACCGCCCGCAGAACCAGCAGGACTTTGCAGAGACAGCCGCGCAGTCCCGCGCCGCAGCGCAGGCTCTGCAGCAGGTGCCGGAGAAGATCAACCGCGCCCGCCTCGCGGAGGCCCTCCAGCAGAAAGATCCCCAGGCCGCCAATCTCCTGCGCCAGACCGCACAGCAGGCCAGTGACTCCTCACGCAACGCCGCCGAGCAGAGCAAGAACCTCGCACGAGAGGCCTCCCAGATGCAGCCCGGCCAGCAGCTCAATACCCAGCCCTCCCAGCAGGCCACCGCAGACGCCGGGCAGAAGGCCAACCAGCTCACCGCACAGCTTCAGCCGCAGATCGATGCCGCACGCGCGCAGCTCGCCGCACTCACCCCCGGTGTCAGCGACATGATGAAACGTGTGGCCGAGGATCTCAAAAAGACCCAGCAGAGCACCCAGACCGCTGCAGACGATGCCAAGGCCGAGAAGCCCGTGGCAGAGGTCGCCGCCCAGGCTCAGGATCTCCGCCCAGAAGCCGCCGAAAACGCCGAAAAGATGGCCTCCCTGCAGGCTGCCCTGCGCCAGGAGGCCAATGCCGCCAACCTCACCAAGCAGAACGAAGCTCAGATGTCCCGCACCGCAGACGTGGCCCTGGCGCAGATGCAGCAGAAGACCCCGCAGATCTCCCAAAACCTCAAGCAGGCCGCGCAGGCCTCCCAGAGCAAGCCGCAGCAGCAGGCACTCCAGGCCGCCGCCACCGCCCAGCAGCAGACCGCCCAGGCTCTGGAGCAGCTGGCGCAAAACATGAAGAAGATCGAAGACGGACAGCAGCTCACCGATGCCGAGCAGGCCGCCATGCAAAAGATGGAGCAGGAGCTGGGCGTGCAGGAGCCGCTGGACGAGGCCTACCAGCGCGCCCAGGAGCTGGCGGAGATGGCCCAGGACGCCACGCAAAACCCGCAGGCCGTGCTGGAGGCTCTGGAAAAAGAACTGCCGAAAAATCAGGCCATGCAGAAAGCCCTGGCAGAGACCGCCAAGACCACCGCCCAGATGGCCGAGCAGGCCGTGGCCAAAGAAACCCAGCAGGCCGTGCAAAACGGCATGGCGCAGAAGCAGGCCGCCAGCGATCTCGCCCGCGTCTCCCGGCACCAGGAGCGTCTGGGAGACAAGGCCGCTGCGCAAAAGGTCGCCCAGGCCAGCGCCCAGCTCCAGGAGGCCGGACAAAAGGCGGAGGCCACGCAGGCCAATCCTGTGCCCAATCCCCAGGCCGCACAGCAGAGCCAGGCACAGGCAGCTCAGGCCGCCAAAGCCGCCGAGGCCACAGCCAGCCAGACATCTCCCCCCATCCTTGCTTCCCCGCTGGAGCAGCTGCAGGGCCAGATGCTTGCCCAGGCGCTCGATCAGCTCGACGCCCAGCTCCACCCCATGCAGGGCGGTCAGCAGCAGCAGTCTCAAAACGGCCAGCCTCAGCAGCAGCAGCAACAGCAGGGCGGCCAGCAGAATGCCCAGCAGAGCCTGAACAACGCCCAGCAGGCCCAGCAGCAGAGCATGGCAGACTCACGCAATCAGGGCCAGGCCCCCGGCCAGAAGCCCTCCCAGCAGCAGGCGCAGAATCAGAAGCAGCAGGGCCAGAACAGCCAGGCCCAGTCGGCTGAAGGCGGCAATCAGGCCACCCAGCTCCAGGACGGCACCCTCGGCCAGATCATGGTCCTGACCAAAGGAGACTGGGGCCACCTGCCGCAAAAGATGGCCGAAGACCTCACCGAGGCCACCCGCTCCGAAGCCGCGCCGGAATACCGCGCCGCCATCGAAAACTACTACAAGGCCATCGCTGCCAAGGCGAAGAAGTAGCTGCGCCGACTCTCAGCGGCAGCCATTTAATAAAATCCGTGGCCATGCCGTCATGGAGGCTCAGCTTCTGCCCGCGTCTGGCCAGGACCTCTCCGGCGCTGCGTCAAACCGGCATCACTGTCACGACACTCAATCGGGGGCATTGCCTTTTAATTCACTCAAAATGAGAATCAGACGCGAGAACCTTCGTCCAACATCCTAATTGAAAGATCAGAAAAATTCACAACGATTCAGGTCGTGCTGATTCAACCCAAAATCCGGGCGGGCTTTGCCCTGGCCTTGTTCTTTCTGCTCCTCACCGGACTCGGAGCATGGTGGTGCCAGCAGCAGGATGCCGCCGCGTTTGACTCCTTTGACCACACCCACCGCGTCAATGACAAGCTCGATGAAATCCTGCTGAATCTCATCACGGTGGAAACCTGCGCACGCGACTTTGCCATCTCCGGTGACGAGTCCTCCCTGGCCGCCTATCATGATGCCACAGCCTCTTTGCCAAAGGCTGTGGCCGCCGCCACGCAGCTCATGCAGGAAAATCCCCGGCAGCAGCAGCGCTTGCAGTCGCTCATGCCACTGCTGAAAGGCAGCCAGGACCTCGCCGCTGAAATCATCCAGCTGCGCCGGAGCGGAGATTCCGCCGGAGCGCTCCAGCACATCACCCAGGGGCAGGGCATAAAAAACAGGGAGGCCGCCCGCACCGTGATCCTGGCCATGAAGGCCGAGGAAAATGACCTCCTTCCTGAGATCAAATCACGCACCGCACGCCTCCATTTCCAGACCAGGGCCATCATGACCTTTGGCGTCCTGCTTTCCCTCGGAGTGCTCTTCCTCGCACGCACCATCATGCGGCGCGACTCCGAAAAAAGGCTGCTGGCGGAAACCGAGCGCGACCTCTTCTTCACCGTGCCGCTGGACATGCTCTGCATCATCTCCGCAGACGGCTACCTCAAGCGCACCAACCCCGCCCTCTCCAGCACTCTGGGCTGGAGCGAGGAGGAGCTCATGACCCGCCCCTACATGGAGCTGCTGCACCCGGATGACCGCGCCCCCACGGCGGCGGAGATCCGGCGCCAGCTTCAGATGGGCGAGGGCGTGCAGCAGTTTGAAACCCGCTGCCTCCACAAAGACGGCAGCTACCGCGTCTTCTGGTGGAAGTCCGTTCCCCAGCCCGGCGGCCTCATCTACGCCAGCGGTCGCGACGTCACCGAGCAGAAAGCCGCCGATGAGATGCTCCGCTCCAGTCAGGAAAAGCTCTCCGTCACTCTCAACTCCATCGGCGACGCCGTGCTGGCCACCGATGCCAGGCGCCGCATCACCCGGCTCAATCCCGTGGCGGAAAAGCTCACCGGCTGGACGCTCGAAGAAGCGCTGGGACGCCCGGTGGATGAAGTGCTCCGCATCATCCATGAGGAGACACGCCAGCCCGCCGTCATCCCGGTCGATGAAGTACTCTCCACCGGCGAGATCCGCTGCCTCTCCAGCCACACCATCATCATCTCGCGGCAGGGTGTCGAATGCCCCATCAGGGACAGCGCCGCCCCCATCCGAGACTCCGCAGGCCGCATCTTCGGCGTCGTGCTTGTCTTCCGGGATGCCAGCAAGGAAAACAAACTGGAGCACATCCTTCGCGACAGCGAAGCGCTCAACCGCGCTGTCATCGACTCCATGCCCGCCAACGTCGCCGTCGTGGACCGTCAGGGCACCATCATCGCCGTCAATAATGGCTGGGAACGCTTTGCCCGGGAAAATGGCGCGGAGTCCCTGGCCTCCGTGGGGCTTGGGGTCAACTACCTGGGGGTCTGTGAGCGCGCGGTGCCGCAGCTTGGGGAGGAGGCGCACCTGATCATGAAAGGCCTTCGCGGCGTGCTGGATCTTTCCCTGCCTTTTTTCACCCGTGAATACCCCTGCCACTCCCCCACGGAGCAGCGCTGGTTTTCCATGCATGTCACCCCCCTGTCACGTGCTGAAGGCGGGGCCGTCATCTCCCACATCAACATCACCGTCAGCAAGACGGCCGAAGCCGAGGTGCGCCGCCTGAATGAAAATCTGGAGCAGCTCGTGGCCGAACGCACCTGCGCCCTGCAGGAGAGCGAGGAGCGCACCCGCAAGATCATCGAGACAGCTCTCGATGCCATCATCACCGTCGATTCTGACGGCCTCATCAGCGGCTGGACCCCTCAGGCCTGCGCCATCTTTGGCTGGGATGCCTCAGAGGCGGTGGGTCGCAGCTTCGCAGAGACCATCGCCTCTCCTCAGCAGCGCTCGGACCAGGCCGGTCTCTGGCTTCACCTTTTTGACTCCGGAGAAAAGCGCATGGAGCTCGGCTGCACCCGCAGGGATGGCACCTCCATCCTCGTCGAGCTGACCACCACCACCTTCGCCCACGGCGGCACCGTGCAGCACAGCGCCTTCGTGCGCGACGTGACAGAGCAGCGCAAGGCCGAGGCCGAGATGAACGCCAGCAGGCGCCGCATGAGCGACATCCTCAACAGCATGTTCACCTTTGTGGGCCTCTTCACCCCTGAGGGCCGCATGCTGGAGGTGAACCACGCTCCTCTCGAGCTCACAGGCATGCAGCGGGAGCAGGTCATCGGCCAGCTGCTCTGGGAAGCAGCCTGGTGGAGCCACTCCTCAGAAGCCCGGGAAAAAATACGCTCCGCCCTCGAACGCGCGGCCGCCGGCGAGATCGTGCGCGACGACTTTGAGGCGCGCAGCCAGGACGGCAGTATCCTCGTGGTGGATGCCGTCTTCAATCCCCTGCGGGATGAATCCGGCCGCATCATCCAGGTCGTCGCCTCCGGTGTGGATGTCACCGTGCGCAAGAATGCCGAAAAATCCCTCCGGGAAAGCGAGCAGCTCTACCGTTCCCTCATTGAGACCAGTGGAGACGCCGTCTTTCTGCTTCACGGAGACGGCCGCATTCTTTCCGCCAACGAGGCTGCCGTCAAAATGCACGGCTATACTGAAGCCGAGATCACCAGCATGAACATCCGTGACCTCGACGACCCCGAGGCCGCCAAGAACGCCCCCGCCCGTCTGCACCGCATCCAGCAGGGCGAGACTCTGCGCTTTGAGATCAATCACCGCCACAAAGACGGCACCGTCTTCCCTCTCGAAGTCGTCGCCACTCCCGTCCAGATCGCGGGAGAGTGGTGCATCCTCGCCAATGAGCGCGACATCACCGAGCGCCGCCGCACCACCGAGCGAAACGCCGCCTACCTTCGCAAGCTGCGGCGCCTCTCCGAGCAGAGCATGCGCCTTTCCGGAGACCCCGCCGCCGTGTTTGAAGACGTCGTCGGCATGATCGCCGAGCTCTTTGACGCACCTGTTGTCTGCCTCTCCGAGGTCATGGGGCCGGATCTGCACTTCAGGGCTGTCCGCCTCAATGACCGCACCCTGCGGGATGCTGGAAGCTGCCCCCTCGCCGACACCCCCTGCGCCATCGTGGAGGCCACCAAAGAGCTGCGCCTCTACGAGCACGCGCAGGAGCTCTTCCCCAAGGCCTCCCTTCTTCGCGACTACCAGGCTCACACCTACTTCGGCGTTCCCTCGCTGGACGCACAGGGAAAGGTCGTCGCCATCACCTGCCTGCTGGACACCCGGCCGCGGGAGTTCACCGAGGAGGACCACGAGATCCTGCGCATCATCGCCCAGCGGGTGGCCATGGAGCTGGAGCGCAACCACAGCCTGACCGAGCGCCGGGACATGGAGCGCCTGGCCCTGCGCTCCCAGCGCATGGAGGCTCTCGGCACGCTCTCCGGCGGTGTGGCCCATGATTTGAACAATGCCCTCGCCCCCATCCTCATGGGCGTGGACCTGCTGCGCATGCGCTGCCCCCAGGAGGCCAAGATCCTCGACCTCTTCGAATCCAGCGCCCGGCGCGGCGCGGAGATGGTCCGCCAGCTCCTCACCTTTGCCAAAGGCGCCGAGGGCGATCTCGTCCCGCTGCAGGTGGAGTACATCGTCAGGGAAATGGAGAAGCTGATGAACAGCAGCTTCCCCAAGAACATCCAGCTCATCACCACCTGTGCACCCGACCTGCCCGCCGTGAAGGGAGACGCCACCCAGCTCCACCAGGTGCTGCTCAATCTCTGCGTCAATGCCCGCGATGCCATGCCCACCGGCGGCTCCATCACCCTGGAGGCCCTTCCCATGCAGGTGGACGAGGCCTTCGCCAGCATGATCCCCGAAGCACGCCCTGGCAGCTACGTGATCCTGCGCGTGCAGGATACCGGCACCGGCATTCCGCAAGACATCATCGACCGCATCTTTGACCCCTTCTTCACCACCAAGAGCCCGGACAAAGGCACCGGCCTGGGGCTCTCCACCGTCATGGGCATTGTCAGGAGTCATGGCGGCTTCCTGCAGGTCCAGTCCCAGGACGGCCAGGGCTCCACCTTCACCGTCTTTCTCCCTGCTCTCGCTGGCACCCTGCCCGCCATGGAGCCAGCCAGCACCGCCTCCCCGCCTGCCACCGCCTTCCAGGGCCAGGGGCGGACCATCCTCCTCGTGGACGACGAGGAAGCCGTGCGCGCGATGACCGGCGCCGTGCTGGAGCGCATGAACTTCAAAGTCCTCACCTCCACCAACGGCGCCGACGCCCTCCTCCTGGCCATGCAGCACCAGAAGGAGCTCAGCGCCATCATCACAGACCTGCACATGCCCCACATGGACGGCCTCTCCTTTGTGCGTGTGCTGCGCCGCCTGCAGCCGGACATCCCTGTCGCCGTGGCCAGCGGCCGCCTGGAAGCCGCGCAGGCGGAGGAAATGCAGGAGCTGGGCGTACCCCACCGCCTGGACAAGCCCTACACCGAAAGCCAGCTCTCCGAGGTGCTCCACGCCATGCTCACCGCCCCCTCCAGCCCACCCGTTTCCCAGGAGGAATCCCCGCCCGCTCCCGCTCCACCGGCGGCCTCCTGATCCTTCACGGCTTCACCACCAGCTGCACCAGACACGGGTCCTCAGTTGGATCCAGCCAGGCGAGCACCTTGCTCAAATTCATTTCAGACATGGCCGTGCATCCTGCCGTGGGCACACTGTCACCCAGCCAGAGATGCATGAAGATGCACGAGCCCTGCCCTGGTACATTGCGTGGATTGTGCGCAATGACTGCACCCAGCCGGTAGCAGCCGCTGCCGGGCACCATCGTCTCCGGCCCGGTCCAGTCACAGGCCACCGTGCGGTCATCCACGATCTGGTTGTAGTGCCTGCTCTTCACATCGTCGATGCCCCAGTGATGTGCGCTGCATCGCAGGTAGGGCAGTTTCATCCAGCCAGGTTTGGGCCCCTCTCCAAACGCCTGTGTGATGCGGAAGATGCCCGCCGGTGCGCAGCCATCTCCTTCCTTTTTGATGCGCCAGCCCTCCGGCGCTTTGAGCCCAAACTCACCATGCCCCCACGCCATGCCATTGCGGCCGATGCGCACCGGAATGGCTGTGCTGAAGCACCGGCAAACATCCGCCCTGGTGCGCCTGACCATTCTCAGCTCCGCCTCTGTGGCCTGCTGATCCGCCGCCGTGACGTATAGCACCTGACGACAACCGGGCGGCAGCGCAGCGATGATCTCAGGCGGCAGCGTCACGGGTGCACTCATGCGCGCACAGGAGGCCAGCATGAGGAGCATGACAAGGACACGATGCATGTGGTGGCGGTGAAAATGAGAACGCCGCAGAGCGGTGAAACTCTGCGGCGTTGTCTTGAGCAGTTCTGCCTGCGGGCGCTGTCTTTTACCAGCCGTGGGCGTCGCGCACCTTGATCATCGCGTCCAGGATCTTGTTCCACGTGTCCGGCGTTTCCAGCACGGCGTTCGGGAACATGCAGCCATCCCAGCAGATGTGCTGGATGCCACGGGCGGCGGCGTCCTTGAGCCAGTACCCGGAGGCCTTGGTGATGTCCAGCTTGCCGTTCGGATCGTCAGCACGGCAGTGCTTGCCGGTCTTGTCGTGGGAGCCTGCGCCGTGCACGGTGCCGTCGTTCTGCGCCACGTGGAAGTCGATGGTCCAGGGGCGGAGCGCGTCGGTCATCTTCTCGTAGGCGGCCCAGAACTCGGCGTCGCTGTAGCCTTCCTTGAGCAGGGCATGCTCGGGGGCGTTGTAGCCCAGGGTGTAGAGGTAGGTGTGGGCCAGGTCGGCCTGGAAGCCCAGGGCGTTTGGCATGCCCACGCCTTCCAGCACGTCCAGCATGTCCTTCCAGGAGTGCATGCCAGCCCAGCAGATTTCGCCTTCGGCGGCCAGGCGCTCGCCATTGTCGGCGGCGATCTGCGCGGCCTTCTTGAAGGTGTCCACGATGCGGGCCGTGTTGGCCTTCGGATTTTCGCGCCACTTGCCCACGCCGAACTCAGCGGAGTCGATGCGGATCACGCCATACTTGCGCACGCCGTGGTTGTTGAAGATCTTGGCGATACGGCAGGCCATCTTCACCGCGCTGAGGAATTTCTCCTGCTGGGCGTCGTCGCCCATGGCGGAATCACCCACCGTGCCCGGCCACACCGGAGCCACCAGGGAGCCCACGCTGAAGCCCTTGCCTGCGATCAGGTCGGCGATCTTCTTGATCTCGTCGTCGCTGGCTTCCGGATTGGTGTGCGGCAGGAAGAGGAAGTAGTCGATGCCCTCAAACTTCTGGCCGTTCACATTCGCGGCAGCCGTGAGGTCCAGCATCTTTTCCAGGCTGATCGGTGGTTCCTGGCCTTCGCCATCGCCTTTGCCGACGAGTCCGGGCCACATTGCATTGTGAAGTTTGGGTGAGGAGTAGCTCATGGTGAGTGCTTGGTTAGGGGAAACGAGGCCGCGAGGTTAGCGGGTCGGTTTGGGAAAGCACGAAAAAAAGTGACGCGATTTCAGCATTATTCCCTCCATTGCTGCGGAGCACACCTGCCCTGGGAGCGCGCCTGGGCAGCATTCCACAGAAGAGGTTCCCCTCATGCCCGCTGCCTGGGCACAAAAACCTTGCCTCATATTCCCGTATTGAAATATACAACCCTTACACGCGTTTCCGCCCCTCTTCACCCACGCCAGCCATGAGCACTCCCACGCGCCGCTCCTTCCTCACCACCACCACCGCAGCGGCCATGTCCGCCGCCACGCATGCTTTTGCCTCAGGCGGTAGCAGCGACATCAAAATAGCCCTCATCGGCTGCGGCGGGCGCGGCACCGGCGCGTGCAATCAGGCGCTCACCGCAGGCTCCACCATCAAGCTCGTGGCCGTGCTGGACCCGCTCGAAGGCAAGGCGCAGGCCGCTCTCGACATCCTCAAGCAAAAGCACGAGGGCCAGGTGGATGTGCCGCCGGACCAGATCTTCACGCAGTTTGAAGACTGGAGCAAGGTCATGCAGATCGCCGATGTGGTGCTCATCGGCACACCGCCGGGGCCGAGGCCGTTCCTGTTTGAGCAGGCGGTGAAGGCCGGAAAACATGTCTTCATGGAAAAGCCCGTGGCGGTGGATGCCGCAGGCGTGCGCCGTGTGCTGGCCGCAGCCGAGGAGGCCAAAAAGAAGAATCTCAATGTCTGCGTGGGCTTTCAGCGCCGCTACGATCCCGCCTACATCGACATGATGCAGCGCCTCCACGGCGGCGAGATCGGCGACCTGCTCTTTGGCCGCGTGTACTGGAACGGCACCTCCCGCCCCGGCTTTCCCCGCCTGCCCGGAGAAAGCGAAATGCACTACCAGATTAGGAACTGGTATTTCTTCACATGGATGAGCGGAGACCACATCCTGGAGCAGCACTGCCACAACCTCGACGTGGCCAACTGGGCAGTGCAGGGCAAAATGCCGCTGCGCGCCGTGGGCCAGGGCGGACGCGCCGTGCGCAACAAGCGCGAAAATGGCACCATCTTTGACCACCACACCGTGGAGTTTGAATACGAGGGCGGCTACCGCCTGCTCAGCCAGTGCTGCCAGATCGGCGGCAAATGCGCCCGCAGTGTCAGCGAGCACTTCCACGGCACCAAAGGCGTGGCCGATCTCGGCGATGGCGGCCGCTTCCTCATCAACGGCCAGCCCCCCGGAGGCAAACGCACGCGCAACAAGAACGACGCCTACCAGCTGGAGCACGACACCTTCTTTGAAAACATCCGCACCGGCAAGGTGCGCATCGACGCCGAATACGCCGCCTACAGCTCCCTTATGGGTGTGATGGGCCGCATGGCCACCTACACCGGCCAGGTCATCACCTGGGAGCAGGCGCTGAATTCCCAGGAAAAGCTGGTGCCGGACAACATCACCTGGCAGACCGAGCCACCGGTCAAGCCAGACGCAGACGGCTGGTATCCTGTGGCCATTCCTGGCACCACCCTGCCGGTGTGATTCGGACACGGGCACCTTGCGCGCCCCGTCACGGCGCCCACTTTTCCATGGCCAGGCTCGCAGCGCCGAGCGCGCCGGCATTATCTCCCAGTTGTGACCGCAGCAGACGGATGCTCTTGCCCCGCAGTGCCGGCGCCATGCGCGAGGCCGCTGCCACGATGTCTGCGCAAAACTCATCTCCCAGCGCCGTCAGCGGCCCGTGGAGAAACCACGTGTGGCTGTCCAGCAGCAGATGCATGCTGGAGAGCACGCGCGCATAGTCCTGCACGATGGCGTCCCGCTCTTCACCACGCAGCCCCGCCAGCGCTGCGAGGGCGGTGTGCAGGTCTGGCGGCAGGCTGGCTCGTCTGCCTTTGCCGGCCAGGCGTCTCCACACGGCCGGAGACGAGAGCGCATCATGCACTTCGCCGCCGTCCCCCCAGGGCCAGCGGCCCACCTCTCCCGCAGCATGCTCGGAGCCGGTGACCACCCGCCCCCCGATCACGATGGCACAGCCAAACCCGCTGCGCGGCCCCAGGATGACATAGTCTGCCAGCTCTCCCGCGCCGCCAAACCAGCGCTCCGCCAGCGCGATGGCGCGCAGGTTGTTGTCCAGCGTCACGGTGATCTCCTGCCTTTCACGCAGCAGCAGCGCCAGCGGCACGTCCTTCCAGCCTTCGATGAATGCGTACTCATGCGCGATGCCCGCGTGCGGATCCACCACACCCGGCACCCCCACGCCGATGCCCAGCAGCGGCCCCGCAGCCCCTTTGGCCAGCACACTGATCGTCTTCTTGATCTCGGCGACGACTCCGGCCGGTGTGACAGACTCCGGCAGGCTGATGATGCGCCCGCCGGATTTGCTTCCGGAAAAATCCACGCTCACCGCCTGGATGCGCTCCGCATTGAATTCGATCCCGGCAAACCACCCGGCCTGCGCATTCGTGGTCAGCAGGCGCTTCGGCCGGCCCATCGGCGCTTTTTCCAGCCCGTTTTCATGCAGGTATCCCTTCGCTATCAGATGATCCACATACTGCCCGGCCGTCGTCGGCGAGAGACGCATCAGATCCGCCAGCGTGCGGCGGGAGGTGGCGCGCTGGCTGCGCACGTGCAGCACCGCCTGGGCGATGAGATTGCGTTGGTCCTCGGGATTGCGCATGGGAGGTTAAATACAGGCCTGACATGGCACGGTGGCAACCTCGCGTCTATATTTCCTTCTTCAGATCATGAACTCCATCATCGTCTGCGGCTGTTGATCACTTCACCGCAGCCTTGCCTTTGCCCTTCCCTTTCCCCTTGGCAGGCGCGGCGGGCGTGGGCTTGCGGATGATGACCGGCACCGCGTTCTGCTGCGGCGCTCCGGGTGTGCTGCGCCCGCTGGTCACGATCTGCTCCAGCTCCGCCGTCATCTTCCTCACCACCTCGGGCTCGCTGCTCTGCAGATTGTCCTTCTCGCCGATGTCCGCCTTCAGATTGTAGAGCTGCGTGTCTGGCAGCCCCTTCTCTCCCGGGCTGCCGGGCCGTGGATCGCTCCAGCCGCCTGAGCCTGCGCACAGCTCCAGCTTCCAGTCTCCCTCACGCAGCGCAAAGGAGCCGTTGATGGAATGATGGATCACGCTCTGGCGCACCGGCTTGCCGGATTCTCCCAGCAGCGCGGGCATGATGCTGAAGCTGTCCTCCGCCGCAGTCTCCGGCAGCTTCACGCCCGCCACCTCGGCGGCGGTGGCCATGAAGTCGGTCAGGCACACGATCTGTGCTGAGGTCTGCCCGCCTTTCACCTTCGCTGGCCAGCGCACGATGAAGGGCACGCGGTGGCCGCCGTCAAAGATGTCCGCCTTGTGCCCGCGCATGTTGTAGCTGGGGTTGTGCCCTGCGGCCAGCAGCTTCGGGTAGTCCGCGCTCGGAGAGCAGCCGTTGTCGCTCGTCACGATGATGAGCGTGTCCTTGGCCACGCCCGCCTCCTCCGTCGCGCGCATGATCTGGCCGATGGCGTCGTCCGTCTCCATCACAAAGTCCGCATACAGGCTGATCCCGCTCTTCCCCTGCCACTTCTCGCTCGGCAGGATGGGCGTGTGCGGGGAGTTCAGCGGCAGGTAGAGGAAAAATGGCGCTTTCTCCTTCGCCTTGGATTCGATGACCTTCTTCGCCTCGCGGGTGAAGGTGGGCAGCACGTCCTCGCCGCGGAAGCCCGGCGCACCCGGTCCTTCGCGTGTGTAGCTCGCTGGCCCGCCTTTGTTCATGGCCAGCTTCATCATCTCCGTGGGGTTCACCGTCACGTGATCGTTTTCGATGAAGCAGTACGGCACCATGTCCAGCGAGGCGCTGATGCCAAAGTAGGTGTCAAAGCCCACGCTCGTCGGCCCGTTGGTGATCGGCTTGGTGTAGTCCACATTCTTCACGTGCTCGGGCTTCTCGATGTTCAGCTCCTCCACCTCTCCGGTGCGCACCCAGTCCATGCCCAGGTGCCACTTGCCCACGCAGTGCGTCGAGTAGCCCTGCTGCTTCAGCATCGCGGGTGTCGTCAGTCTTCCCTGCTCGATCAGGCGCGGGCTCAGGCCGCCTAGCACGCCGCTCTGCAGCTTGGAGCGCCAGGCGTAGCGCCCGGTCATCACGCCGTAGCGCGTGGGTGTGCACACGCTGGAGCCCGAGTGCGCATCTGTGAAGATCATGCCCTCCCTGGCCAGCCGGTCAAAGTTCGGTGTGGCGATCTTGCCTTCGGCATTGAGGCACTTCACATCGCCATAGCCCAGGTCGTCGCAGAGAATGAAAATGATGTTCGGCTTGTCGCCTGCCAGCGCAGTGGCGGCCAGTGCGAGGCACAGCAGTGTGGTGAGAGTGCGGAGTCGGTTCATGGTTGAACCGCTTTCAACGCTCTCAGTCCTCCGAGCTATCCAGATATTCCAGCGCCTTGGAAAAACTCGCCTGCGTCAGGAAGTGGTTCAGCCTCGGCGGCAGCTGCGCGCGCAGCCGCTGGTGCTCCGCCGTGATCCCTTCGGACACCTGCTTCAGCGCCTCCAGGTGCGCCGCCGCATCGCGGTCACGAAACGCGTGATCCGCGATGATCTCCATCCTTCGGCGCAGCAGGCTGCGCAGTGCTTCATAGTCTGCCATGCGGCTACAGATTCTTGCTGCGGAAGTAGCTCACAACCAGTTTTTCTCCCGGCTCCACCTGAAACGAGTACTGCTTCATCAGGTCCGGCAGCGTCTCCAGCATCCACGGGTAGGTGAAGGTGGCGCCGTTCTTGGTGTAAAAGACATCATCCGCGATGTACACCGCCGAGTGCACCACGGTGCCGGACGGCTTGGAGAAGAGCGCGATGTCTCCATAGCGCGGATCTCCTGCCGCCGGGATGTACTCATCCTTCAGCTTCTGCATGAAGTATTCCGGCCGGCTCAGCTGCTGGTCCGCCACATCGCTGAAAAAATTAAACGACGTCCAGTGGCAGTCCCTCACCGGTGCAGGGCCGTTCAGCGGATTGTCCGGCATCGGATACAGAAACATCTGCGAGGAAGGCAGCGGCGGCAGCATGTTGATGATGCCCAGCATGCCCCCGGTCGGCGTGGCGGCGATGGATTCAAAGATCGTCCTCAAATCGGTGCCCTTCATCCCCTTTCCCCAGTAGTTCGCCAGGTCGGAGGTGTCCTCTCCGGGTTTGATGTTCACCCTCAGCGTCAGCGTGCGCTGGCTGGTCAGCCCGCGCATGAAGTCACGCTTCTCCTCGTACGTGGGCAGCTGCCCCAGGATGGTGGAGAGGCCGCTGAAGACCAGGTAGTCACCATGCTCGCAGCACAGCTGCTTGAAGAGCATCAGCGTGTGCTCGCCATTGTGGCTGCGGCCAAAGCGGTCCCCCAGCGTGTCCTTGTGGATGAAGATGATCTGCCCCCGGTTCTGCGGATGCTCCAGCACCGCCTGGTAGAGCTTTTTGCGCGGCCCGGCGGGCAGCGCCAGCAGCGTCTTGGCCGCAGGCTGCATCTCCAGCCCTTCGGGGGTTTGATTCAGCACACCCGGCTCCGTCAGCTCCGCCACCAGACTGGCGGGCAGGCCTGTGTTTTCCAGCACGCGCTCCACCTCGCTGTGCTGCATGTTGGGGAATAGCCAGCGCGTACCGCCCTCCTCCAGCCTGCGCAGCGGCAGCAGCTCCTCAGGCGCGGAAATGGTGAAGGGTGTGGCATACAGCTCGCCCCAGGGGCCCGGGTGCTGCTTCTGGCCATACGCGGCCAGGACGCTTGGCTCCTTCGTTTCCGTGGCGTCATGCCACCTCATCATTCCGGCCCCCAGGCAGATGCCAGAGGCCAGGAAAACGATTCGGGAGAGGATTTTGGAGCGGGATTTGGCGGGGCGGAGGGGCTTTTCTACCGTTGTCTGCATCAAAAAGTTCAATTTGGGGGTCGTCGCAGATGACACAAAACCTACGGGCTTCAATGCTGAATCCTCCCCTTTTTCAGCCTCCGAATACAAATTATCCCATCCGAGGGATCACTTAATCCCCTGTGGAGGGGGGATTGACAAACACGCAGCGCGGCACACCACACCCACCTCCCCCCCTCCGGCTGCACCGCGCACAGCCGCCAGCATGCCTTTCCAGCACGCCCCCGCTGCCGGAAAACCCACCTCCCTCCTTCGCTCAAGCCTTCTGAGTTCGGGCTTGTTTCACCGTGCTCTTTGGTTAGCATGCGGCGTTTCTTTCACCATCTGCTTTCGCCCATTTGAAATCCGGTTTCGTTCTCGCATTCACACTCGTTGGCGCGGGGCTTGCCCTGTCAGCCCTGGCTGCGGAAAAGCGCACCGACGACCCGGGGGCGAGCGCTGAGATCGCACTCATGCGGCTGGGCTATGAGCGCAGCCTCATCGAGGCCAGCCTCGCTCCCGTCAAAGAGCAGATCACCACCCTCGGCACCCTGGAAAAGCAGTTCGCCTCAGAGCGCGACTACGATGCCGCCATCACCGCGCGCGATGAGCGCAAGCGCCTGCAAAACGAGCTCGCCCGCCTGGACAAGGAGCTCCTCCTGCTCCAGACCCGCGAGCAGGCGCTCAAGACATCCCTCCTGCCAGACCGCATCAAGTTTCCTCTGGATGCAGCCACCCTCAGCGGCCTGCGGCACGAGGGTGGCGCCATCACCGGCTGGTCCCAGGTGGGCGCCTCCGCCACCTGGAAGCTGCCCGCCCTGCCGCCCGGCGGCTATGAGGTGCTCCTGCGCTACCGCTGCGGCGCGGCTGAGGGCGGCAGGCTCCTCATCAAGGAGGCGCGCTACACCCTCTCCGCAAACATCGAGACCACCCTGCGAGGCCCCGAGGAGCGCAGCGCCGGCACGCTCAAAATCAGCGACGGCTCCGGCACCCTCACCCTCTCCGCCGAGGCGCTCGTCTCCAGCAATCTCATGCAGCTGCTGGCCGTGGAACTCGTGCCTGCCTCCCGATGAAACGCCGCCTCCCACTCCTCCTCCTGCTGCTGCAGCCCTCTGCGGCCCTGCTGGCGCAGGCTCCTGTGGCGGAGCCTCCGGCCCTCACCTCCTCCCGCACGGCCTTCCTGCGGCAGATCATGGCCGACTCCCAGCTGCTCACCCAGCAGTACGAGCGCGCCCTCGCCAAGGTCGAGACCGAAGTGGCCGCCGCTGGCGACTACGAGGAGGCCCGCGCCATCCGCCAGCGCCGCGAGCAGCTCCAGGCACTCTACTCCGGCACGGCCTCCAGCCTCGCCACCACCCTGCCCCTCACTCAGGCGCGCATGATGGGCTCCGCCCAGGCCTCCGGGGAAATCCTCAGCGGCTGGCGCTCCAACGGCAGCGGCGCCGAGTGGCAGAATTTCCGCCTCATGCCCGGCAGCTACCATCTCGAATTTGACGCCAACATGAGCGATGCACCCGTCGCGGGCAGCATCTACGCCTCGTCCAAGTTTCAGCCGCAGCAGAGCGCCATGTTTGCCTTTGATGAGCTCACCCTCCTGGGAGCCACGCAGGAAAACCACCGCACCTTTGAGATCAAGCGCAGCACCGACGAAACCACCTTCACCACCGTGCGTGTCGGCCCCATGAATTTCACCCGGAATCCCGTCACCCTCCGCTTCACCGCCAAAGACGGCTATCCCGCCAACATCATCCGCATTCGCAATCTCCGCCTCGTCCCCGTCACCGAGGCCACCACCACGGCCGCCGCCGCCGCGCCGGAGCCCACCAGCTCCACCACCGCCATGCAGCAGGCCACCGCCACGCTCAAGAGCGCCATCGAAACCGCTCGCAAGGCCGCCTCCACCAGCTACCTCGACGACCTGCGCGACCTCGCCGTCACCCGCCCCGCCCTCAAAGACCAGATCGATGCCGAGATACGCCGCCTCCAGCGCCTGGACGATCCCAAGAAAGGCAAAACCGGCATGAACGCCCTCACCATCACCGGCGGCGGTCTCAGCGGCTTTGAGGACATCACCGACGCGCACCTCGCCGACGAGGATCCCCTCACCGGCGCACGCTTCAAAATCACCCACGAAGGGCGCACCCTCCTCGTCCGCCTTCTGTGGATCGACTGCCCTCCGCCGGAGGACGGTGACCCCGATGTGAAGCGCTTTGCGAAATACTTCCACATCGAGGATGAAGACGTCGTGGCCGTGGGCCGCACCGCGCGTGAGTTCACCGCCAGCTATCTCCGCGACAAACCGCTCCGCCTTCTCATCCGCCCGGACCGCGACAAAGACGGCACCCTCGCCGCGCTGCTCTTCCTGCCCAATGTGGGACTCTACCAGAATGTGCTGGTCAATCACGGCCTCGCCACCGTGGTGCCGCCGCCGCGTGAAAAGCAGCACAATGCCATGGAGCGCGCCTTCCTCTCCACCCTCGGCACCCTGGAAGCCGCCGCCAGGCAGCGCCGCCCCGCCCCCGGAGCCTGGGCCCTCTCGGAGGAGTCCGCAGAAAGGAGGCAGCCATGATGCGGCGCTCTCTTTGCACCCTCCTCTGCACTGCCGGCCTCGCCGCAGCCCAGCAGCCTGCGCCCCCATCTTCCACCGCTCCCGCCACCACGGCGGCAGCACCACAGTCCGGCTCCCGCCTCCAGCAGATGGAGAGCATCTACCAGAAGGAGCTGAGCACCCGCCACATCCCGCTGCTGGGGAAGTATCTCATCGAGCTTCAGCGCCAGGCGGCCACCGCCACGGACAAGACCGCCTACACGGCCGAGATCGCCCGCGTGCAGCAGATCATCAATGCCGGCGGCGTGCTCGACCTCATCGCCACCCAGCAGGCCCAGGCTGGCACCATGCCCATGCCTGCACCCATGCCCACCCCCGTGCCGCCGGAGCAGAAGCAGGCGCTCATCACCCTCGCCCCGGCGCTGGCTCAGGAGATCACCCCGCAGCCCCCGGCAGATGCCCAGACCGCCACCGTGGGCGAGATCGCCTGGCGCATCGAATACATCACCGCAGGCAGCTACGACATCCTGCTGCACTACTCCTGCCCGGACCTCAAGGAGCCGCTGAAGCTCCGTGTGGAGTTCAACGGCCAGACTTTGGAAAAGGAGCTGGACGTGGAGCGCGGCACCTCCAGCCCCCAGACCTTCCGCATCCTGCGCCTGGGCAGCCTCACCTTGACCGGAGACGCACGCGGCGAGACACTGCGCCTCAGCGCTGGAGACAAAGCCAGCCCGCAGCTCATCCTCAAAAGCCTGCTCATCACCCGGCCGCGCCCCGCAGCCCCCACTCCCTGACGCCATGCGTTTTGCCTTCACGTTTCTCCTAGCACTCCTCGCCCTCGGCACGCTGCCCTCCTGCAAGCGCATCGAGGCCAAGCTGCGCCGCCTCGCCGAGCAGAGCGGCGTCACCCCCAAGCCCCCTCCTCCGCCGCCACCCAAGCCCGAGGAGCCCGTGCTCACCCCCGAGGAGCAGGCCATCGAAAAGAAGCTGCAGGAGACCGCCATGCAGGACGCCGCCGCACCGCCTCCCGAGGCCCCGGCCGCCCCGCCCTTTGAGCTCAACAAATCCTCCGTCGTCGCCGTGCTCGGCTACCACGACTTCCGCGACCGCGGCGGCAGCCCCATGCTCATCGCCGCGCCCAAGTTCCGCGATCAGATGCAGGCCATCAAAGACTCCAAGATCCCCGTCATCTCCTTCAGCGACATGATGGCCTGGAAGCGCGGGGAGAAAAACATCCCCGAAGAGGCCATCGTCATCACCATGGATGACGGCTGGGAGGGCGTGTACACCTACGCCTACCCGATCCTCAAGGAGTTCGGCTTCCCCTTCACCATCTACCTTTACAAAAAATACGTCGGCGGCGCAGGCCGCTCCATGAGCTGGGAGCAGATCAAGGAGATGATGCAGCACGGCTGCGAAGTCGGCAGCCACAGCGTCTCCCACGAAAGCCTCAAAAAACGCCCCAAAGGCGCCAAATCAGAAGCCGACTACCAGCAGTGGCTCGTGAGCGAGCTCAAGGACTCGCGTGAGTTTCTGGAAGAGAATCTCAAAGTGAAGTGCCCCTCCTTTGCCTACCCCTATGGCAACTTTGACGACTCCATCATGGAGACCGCGCTGCAGCTCGGCTACGAGTCCCTCGTCACCGTCAATGGCCAGAAAGTCACCTGGGACACTCCGAACGGCAAGCTGGGCCGCTACATCGTCCATGGAGACAACGACATCAATTTCAAGCTCGCCACCAGCTTCCGCGGCCGTGGCGACGTGGGCTCCAACAAATTCCTCGTGGCCGATGCCAAAAACGACAAGGGAGAGCAGCTCATCCAGCTCAAGCCCAAGCCCGACAGCGTCATCACCGAGCGCCGTCCCCTCGTCGAGGCCGACCTGAAAAAGCTCGGCACCATCGTTCCCGAAAGCATCAAGCTCCGCATCGCCGGACTCGGCACCGTCCCGGTGGACTACGACCCCGCCGCCATGGTCGTGCGCTTCCAGTTTCCCTACAAGCTGCGCCGCGAGGACTGCGCGCTCAGCCTCAGCTTTCAGCGTGCTGCCGCCCAGCCTGCCGAGGTGGTCAGCTGGCGCTTCAAGATCGACCTCGAAGCCGCCTACCAGCCCATCGAGTAGCCCTCCTGCCCACCGCCTGATTCGTCCCGCCTTCGCAGTTGCCAGGCGTGCCCTGCTGCCGACTATCCCAAGCCCCTTTTCTCCCTCTCCCGATGTTCTCCGCCCTCTCTGAAAAACTCGAAAGCGCCTTCAAAAAGCTGCGCGGCCAGGCCCGCATCAGCGAATCCAATGTCAGCGATGCCATGCAGGACATCCGCATGGCCCTGCTGGAGGCGGACGTGGACTTCAAGGTGACCAAGGATCTGGTGGAGACGGTGACCAAGCAGTCCGTGGGCTCTGAGGTGCTGCTGAAGGTCTCCCCCGGGCAGCAGATCGTCAAAATCTTCCACGATGAGCTCGTCAAGCTGCTGGGCAGTGAGGCCACTGCGCTGAATGTGGACCCGCCGCAGCGCATCCTCATGACCGGCCTCAACGGCGCCGGCAAGACCACCACCTCCGCCAAACTGGCCAGCTGGCTCAAGAAACAGGGCCGCCGCCCGCTCCTCCTCGCGCTGGACCTCTACCGCCCCGCCGCTGTGAAGCAGCTGCAGGTGCTGGGTCAGCAGCTCAATGTGCCCGTCTTCGCCCCCGCTGAAGGCGAGAAAGATCCCGTCAAAGCCGCCAAGGCCGCGCTCGTCTGGCTCAAGGAGCAGGGCAACGGCATCGCCATCTTTGACACCGCCGGTCGTCAGGATCTCGATGAGGAACTGCTCGACGAACTCAAGCGCGTGCGCGCCGTGGTGGAGCCCAATGAAGTTCTCCTCGTGGCAGACGCAGCCACCGGCCAGCAGGCCGTCAGCGTGGCGCAAAAGTTCAATGCCGCTGTCGGCATCACCGGCCTCATCATGACCAAGCTGGACGGCGACGCCCGTGGCGGCGCGCTGCTCTCCATGCGCCAGGTCACCGGCTGCCCCGTCAAATTCCTCGGCGTCGGGGAAAAGGTGGACCAGCTCGAAATCTTCCACCCTGACCGCATGGCTCAGCGCATCCTCGGCATGGGAGATGTCGTGGGCCTCGTGGAAAAAGCCGCCGAAGAGATCGACGAAAAGGAGGCCATGAAACTGGCCGCCCGCATGCAGTCGAACAAATTCGACTTCAACGACATGCTGGCCCAGCTACGCATGATGAAGAAGCTCGGGCCCATCGGCGGCATCCTCGGCATGCTCCCCGGCATGGGCAAGATGAAGGACATGATCGGCGAAGACGGCGACAAGCGCATGAAGCACGTCGAAGCACTCATCCTTTCCATGACCCCCAAGGAGCGCCAGCGCCCCGAGATCATCAACGGCCAGCGCCGCAAGCGCATCTGCAACGGAGCCGGACGCCCCGTGATGGAGATGAACCAGCTCCTCAAGCAGTTTGAGATGATGAAAAAGCTCATGAGCAACAAGGGCATGATGACCCAGCTCATGGGCAGCATGATGGGTGGCGGCGGCATGGGCGGCCCTGGAGGAATGATGGGTGGCCTCGGAGGTCTGGGCGGCATGTTCGGCGGCGGCGCCCCCGGCGGCAAAATGCCCAAGCTCCCCCCAGGCATGAAGTTCCCCGGCAAGTTTTGAGACCGGCATTTCTTATGATGAAATCGCTCCTCCCGCTGATGTCCCTTTTGCTGTTAGTGACCTTGTCAAAGGCCGAGGACGTGAAGTGGACTCATCGTGCGGAGGAAGGAGAGGACGCCACCAGCACCCATTACTATTTCTTTCTCACCGAAGGAGACGAAGTGACTCGAGTACGCTGGGTTTGGAATGGCGGTGCACAGAACAAGCCTGAGGTCACTGAGTTTCTTCTGAACGAAGGTGGCAAGATCACCATTCGCACATCTGTGGCAGACCGCACTCATGTGGAGGCACTCGTTGCGGGGAAAGAAGCCCCCCTCACCAAAAAGAGAGACTATTCCATTATCACGGCAGACACTTCCAGAATGCTGATTCCGCCGCCACCTGACAAAACACTCACCGACGAGCAGCGCATTGACATTTACAATTTGATTTCTCTTCTGGCCAAGGCGCGCAAGCCCATCAACGGCAAACCATAACCCTGTCCTCCCGCTATTATTTAAACAAGACATGAGCACCCCCTTCCGCATCGGAGTCGCCGGAGTCGGCGCCATTGGCAAAAACCACGCACGCATCATGGCGGAGATCGCCGCCAAGAGTGAAGGCGCAGTCGCCTTCACCGCCGTGTATGATGCCGATCCCGCACGCGCCGCCGAATTCGCCGCGCAGTATGGCACGCACGCCGCCAGCGATCTCTCCGACTTTGCCTCCCGTGTGGATGCCGCCACCGTGGCCGTTCCTACCATTTTCCACCGCAAGGTGGCAGAACCCCTCATGCAGGCCGGCATTCACGTCATGGTGGAAAAGCCCATCAGCGAATCCTACGCCGAGGCCCAGGCCCTCATCGAGCTGGCCAAATCCAAGAGCGTCATTCTTCAGGTGGGACACATCGAGCGCTTCAATCCCGTGCTCCTCCAACTGGAGCAGCGCATGGACAACCCGCGCTTCATCGAAGCCCACCGCCTCTCCCCCTTCCCCAATCGCAGCATCGACATCGGTGTCGTGCTCGACCTCATGATCCACGACATCGAGATCGTCCTCCATCTCGTGAAGTCCGAGCTCATCCAGGTGGACGCTGTGGGCATTCCCGTTCTCACCAAGCGCGAGGACATCGCCAACGCCCGCCTCAAGTTCGCCAACGGCTGCATTGCCAACATCACCGCCAGCCGCATCAGCCCCGAGAAGATGCGCAAGATCCGCGTCTTCCAGAGCTCCAGCTACCTCAGCCTCGACTACCAGGAGCAGAGCGGCTGGATCTACCGCAAGGATGGCATGCAGATCGTCCGCGAAGCCGTGGAGGTGGAGAAGGATGAGCCGCTCAAGCTCGAAATCGCCGCCTTCGTCGAATGCGCCCGCCATGGCCGCCGCCCTGTCGTCACCGGACAGGAAGGTGCCGAGGCCGTGCGCATCGCCCTGGAGATCACCGATCAAATCGAAAAGAACGCCGCTCTCAGCGCCTCATGAACCGCATCTTCATCATCGCAGGCGAGCTCAGCGGAGACACCCATGCCGCAGGGCTTCTGCGTGAGCTGAAGACACTGGAGCCGGACATGCAGGTCATCGGCCTCGGCGGCCCCAAGATGCGCGAGGTCGTGGGAGATGGCGTGGAGGACTGGGTGGAAACCGCAGGCGTGGTCGGACTCTGGGAGGTGCTGAAAATGTACCGCTACTTCAAGGAGAAGATGGACGCCGTGCTCGACTCCATCCTTGGCCAAAAGCCCGAGGCCGTCATCCTCGTGGACTATCCCGGCTTCAATCTCCGACTGGCCAGCAGCCTGCGCACCGCTGGCTACAAAGGGCGCATCCTCTACTACATCAGCCCGCAGGTTTGGGCCTGGAAAAAAGGCCGTGTCAAGACCATGGCCAAGGTGCTCGATCTCATGATCTGCATCTTCCCGTTTGAGAAGGAGTTCTACGAGAAGAGCGGCCTGCGCACCGAATTCAGCGGCCACCCCATGGTGGACCGCGTCGTCACCCTGAAGCGCGACTGGAAGCGCGAGCCCGGCCTCGTGGGCTGGTTTCCCGGCAGCCGCCTCAATGAGGTGCGCCGCCTCTTCCCCATCATGATGGACGCCGCCAAGGCCATCCGCCTGGCTGTGCCCGCCGCCCGCTTTGCCGTCTCCGCCGCCAATGAAACCCTGGCCAGCTACATGCGCCAGATGGCCGACGACCACGGCATGCCCGAGGCCAAGCGCTGGATCGAAACCGGCACCGTCTATGACCTCATGCAGCGCGCCGAGGCCGGAGCCGTGGCCTCCGGTACAGCCACGCTGGAAGCCGCCTGCTTTGGCCTGCCCTACACACTGGTGTACAATGTCAGCTGGCCCACCTACATCATCGGCAAGCTCGTCGTCCGCATCAAGCACCTCGGCATCGTCAACATCCTCGCCAAGCGCGAGGTCGTCCAAGAGCTCGTGCAGGGCCAGCTCAACTCCGACACCCTCGCCCAGGCCACCACCGCCCTGCTGACCGACACCGCCAAACGCGAACACCTCCAGCAGGACCTCGCCGCTGTCGTCGCCACCCTCGGCTCCGGCGGTGCCTACACCCGCGCTGCCAAAGCCGTGCACGAGTTCCTGCCTGCGGCGTGACATCCTTCGGAGCACAGGCCTCCGAACCCGCAGCAGGTCGCAAACACGAGAATCTCGGAACGCGAAAGAAACGTCAGCAAAAATGAAGAGTGGCAGATGCTGGCGGAGTGCTGCGGGCTCGGAGTCCCGCGCTCCCTGCGCCCTCACTCCGGCTTCGACTTCTGAAACCAGCCTTTCATTTTGTTGAGCAGGCCTTTTTTCGCCTCTGGCTTGGGTTCCGGCTGGCCCGGAGGCGGCAGGATGGCGTTGGGCTTGCCTTCATTCGCCGGAGTGGCCTTGGGCACCGGCATCTCCGGCATGTTGCCAAAACCGGAGGTCAAGTCGTAGTTCTGGCTGGCGTCACCCACCCGCTCCTGCTCCAGCATGAGCGCGGCATTGTCAGGAAGGATGCGCGGCTGCACAAAGATCATCATCTCGTTGCGCTGCTTGATCTTGTTCGTGCTGCCCACCAGGTGCTTGATCAGCGGGATGCGCACCAGGAAGGGCAGGCCGCTCTTGTTGTCCGTGTCGCGCTCGGTGATCAGGCCGCCCAGCATCGCCGTGGCCTGGTCCGCCACGATGAGGTTGTTGTTCAGCCCCTGCTCGGAGATGTTGGGCACCTGGTTGCCGCTGATGGTGGTGTAGCCGGAGATGTCATTGTTCTGCTGCTTGAACTCCAGCATCACCTCGTTGTCGTTGTAGATGTGCGGGATGATGATGAGCTGCAGGCGCACCGGAATGTACTGCGTGGTGGAGGTGAAGCCCCCGCCCACCACACCGCTGGTGTAGCTTTGCCCCGCGATGGCCACCTGCTGGCCGATGTAGATCTGCGCGGGCTGGTGGTTCAGCGTCGTCAGCGTGGGCTTCTGCATCACATGAAAGCGCTTTGTACTTTCCAGCGTCTGCAGGAAGACGTTCAGGTTCTTGTTGATCTGCCCGTAGGCCGTCAGGCCGCTCAGCGCCGCAGGACCGCCCGTGGCCAGGAATCCGGAGATGTCCTTCAGATTGGCGGGATTGGCAAAAGCCGTCCCCTGGGTGTTGAGCACACCGCCCACCAGCCCGTCATTGCCCACCTGCTTCAGCGTCTGGATCCAGTCGAGGCCAAAGTTGAAGTTATCCCCCAGCGTGAAGGAACCGATGATCGTCGAGAGCAGGATCTGCCGCGGGCGCACGTCCAGCTCATTCGCCAGCTCCTCCAGCGCCTTCACCTGATCAGGCGGGCCGCTGGCAAAGAATTTCGACGTGGCAGGGTCTGCAATCACCAGCGTGTTGGCGATCAGGATGCTGATCGGCTTCTTGGTGATCGCCAGATCGGCGCTCACATTGCTGGAGCCCATCCCCATGCCGCCGCTCAGTCCGCCGGACCCCAGACCGCCCGTGCCGGAGTTCAGACCTCCGAGCCCGCTGGAGCCCAGGCCCGAGCCCATGCTGGAGCCCGTGCCAAATCCGGTGTTGTTGTTGGTGGCCTGCGAGGTGTTCTGCTGGGACTTCTGCAGTGCATCGATGCCGCCTCCCTGCACCTTGGAATCATTCCGCATCAGCGCCTTTTCCGCGATGCCCAGGAAGGTCGTCAGGTCCAGGTAGTTGAGCTTGCGGGAAAAGTAGCGGCTGGCCGAGGCCTCCGCATCCAGCTCCTGGATCATGGCCTCGATCTTCTTCATGTCGAGCGGACGCGCGACCACGATGATGCTGTTCGTGCGGTTCACGGCCTGCATGATCGGCTTGCCGCTGCCAGCAGCACCGCTGATGGATGCCGAGGAAGGCGCGGAGTCCGCAGCCCCGGGCACGCCGCCCGGTGCTCCGCCAGGCGCGGGCGCACGTGCACCGCCGCCACCACTGCCGCCGGACGTGCCCTTGGCATCCAGTCCCAGCAGCACGCCCAGCTGCTCGATCACCTCCTCCGCCTCGGCACGCTCGATGCGGAAAGTCTTCTGCACCGTCTCCACCGGCGGCTGGTCCACCTGCTTGGCCAGCTCCACAAAGGCGCGGATCGTCTGCGAGGCCTCGGTGATCACCAGAGACTGCGCGTTCGGCACCGCCAGGATTTTGCCATACGGATGCAGCGGGATGATCGTCTGAAAGGCGCTGCTGGCATCCTCGGCGCTGATGAAATTGAGCTGCAGCACATGCGTCACCACCTGGTCCGTTTCCGGCAGGTCTTCGCTGCGCATGATGATGGGCACATTCTGCGCGGAGGGCATGCTGCCCATCTCCGCCGCCACCAGCTTGAAGAGATCCGGCCCGCTGGGCACCAGCACAAAGCCGTGCATCACCAGCCCCTTTTCAATGATGGAGCGGTACTCCTCATTGGTGAATTTTCCCGGCACCTCGATCGTCACCACCGCATTCTCCAGCCCGCGGTCGCGCAGCACCTTGCGGCCGGTCACGCGGAAGTACTCCGCCAGCACTTCGGACACGGGCGTGGCGGTGAAGCTGATCACATTGCCATCCGTGCCGTCATCAGCCGCAGGTGCGGAGGCAGGTGCTCCGGCTGGGATGACCGACGGGCCGGCGGCGGGCGGCAGCACCGGAGGAGCACCGGCAGGCGGTCCCATCGGACGGCCTGCGGGTGGTGTGGCCGGACGGCCGATCGGCTGAATGCCGGGCGGGCGGCCCGGTGCCTGGGCCCATGCTGCCGGCATGGACAGCAGGAGGAGGAGAACTGTCAGAAAAAGATGTTTCATGAACAATGGCGGCTTGCGAATGAGGAGGCGGAGAAAAAGCTGGATCACTTGGCGGGCGGCTCCGCTTCTGCCATCTCTGGCAGATACAGGCGGCTGAAACGTACGGTGGCGATCACATTGGAGGTGTCTTCATTGTCAGGCACCACCTTCAGCCCCGTCACAGTGCAGAAGGCTTCCGGAGACAGCGCCTGGTGCATCCAGCGAAAGATGGCGGGCAGCGTGCCTTTGAGCGTCAGCGTCACGCCCACCTCGCGGTAGTAGGGCTGCGCCAAAGGCTCGTGCAGCTGCTTCTTCTGCACCGTCAGCCCCAGCGTGGAGGCGGAGGCCAGCAGGCTTTCCAGCAGTTCTTTGCTCGCCTCGTTTTCACTGGTCATCTGCGGCTGCGTGCCCTCCAGCCAGCCCAGACGTTCCTTCCACAGCTCCGCCTCCGCCAGGATGGCGCCGGACTCCATCTGCCGGAGTTCGAGCGCCTGCTCTCGCCGCTCGATGCCGCGCTGCCGCTTCAGCAGGCGCTGGGAGATGATGGCCCCGCCGCAGATCACGGCCAGCACCAGCAGGATGGCGATCAGGCGTTTCTCACTGGCCTTCATTCACATCTCCTCCTGTGCTGAGGGTTCCTTCGGCGCGGAAGTCCGCACGGTTGTCTTCACGGATGGTCGGCACTGGCAGGTTCCAGGTATGATGCTGCAGCGCCGTGCTGGCCAGCAGCCTGTCCCTGAACCCGAGCGCGTGGTTCACCGTCGCGGCCTCGCCGCTCACGATGATCCTGCCCTTGTCGATTTGAAATTCCTTCAGGCGGATGCCCTCGTCCGGCAGCAGCGAGACGATCTGGTGAAAGATCTCCATCGGGTAGAGATCGGGGTTGATCGCACCCTCCATCGCCTCCCAGCGCGCCTGCGCCTGGCTCACCTGCTCCATCTCCGGCTGCAGCGTGGCCAGCTCCGCCTCCGCACGGCTCAGGCGCGAGTCACGCCACTGCAGCCGCAGCCACCATGCGCCAAAGAAGCACACATACATCATCGCGCCCACGGCCAGCATCATCAGCTTCTGCTGCCGCTGCTGACTTTGCTGCCGCTGCTGCGCCACATGCGCGGGCAGGAGTTTCCCCGCCTCCTGCGGCGGGCGCGGGTCAGGGCGCGGCTCCTTGATCACCCCCGCCTCCACAAACAGGCAGGCCAGCTGCGGCACAAACTCCGACTCGCACGCCGTCCAGATGTGGATGCCCACGGGCTCCTCCATGAAATCATGCGCCTGCAGCGCTGCGCACAGGTCATGCAGCTCATACGCGGCGTCCGCATCCAGCACACGGGAGGCCAGCGCAGCGGCGTGCAGCAGCCTGCCATCTCGGGTGAAGGCCGCCACGCACCGCCCCAGCTCACGCCACACCGCGATGCCATTGGCCGGCAGCGGCAGCAGGCGCACGCTGGGCTCAAAGGTCTCCGGATTGCCATGCCACCCTTCGCTGTTCAGCGCATCCTCGGCCAGCGCCATGGTGCCCGCCAGCGCGCGGTTCTTCTGCCGCGTCACCGTCCAGTACACCCACTGCGGGGCCTCGCTGGTGCTGGAGATGCCCAGCGTCTCCCAGCGCAGCGCCACGGCATCTTCAGTGACATTCTCCTGGCTCAGGCTCCAGAAGGGAGCGCTGTCAAACGCCAGCACCTCCAGCCCCATCAGTCCGCCGGGCACGGGCTCGGCGCGCTTCCACACGCCCGCCTCGCACACCCACGTCTCGCGTCCTTCCTCTCCAGGAAAGCACAGCGACTGCTTGGTCTGGCTGCCGAAGGTCATTCGTTTCATGGTTTCTCAGGTGCCTTCACGGCAAATTCACTCCATTCCGCGATGCGCGGCGCACCGCCGTTCATCGTCAGCACCACGCCGATGCCGCAGCGTATGTCCCCCGCCTGGCCGATGCTCTCGATGTGGCGCGTGGAGCCCTGCACCGTCAGCATCTGCAAAAGCCCCGGATTGGCAGTCACCGCAGCGGCGATGCCCAGCATCGATGTGGCCGCCTCGATCGTCTGGTAGGGCATGTCATCCTGCGTCTGCGGCAGGCCGTCGAGGCCGTTGCGCGTGCTCACCATCATCATGGCGTTTTGCAGAGAGGCCCCCGTAACCGCGGAGATGATCTCCGCCGGCGCGGTGTTGATGTCCAGCTGGCCGCTGCCACGCAGCGTGAACCACGTGCGCCAGTCCGGCTTGACCGCGCGTACTTCATCCATCCGCGCCACCAGCTCCACTTCATCCAGGCTGGTAAAGGGGCGGTTCAGCGGCAGCCCGCTGCGTCCTGCAAACTCATAGTCCAGCCGTTCAGCGCTGCCGGGCCGGCGCTTCAGGTCATCCGGGTCCTTCCAGTCCATCAAGGAGGCTGCGATGTCCTGCGCATCCGTGATCGGAAATCCCCATGACATGAAGATGCGCTCCAGGATCGGCAGCTTGTCATCCGTCAGCAGCGCATTCAGGTTCAGCCTGCGCTCCTCTGTCGTCAGCTGCGTCTCAAAGGCCTCCACCTCGGACACCTTTCTCCGCAGCAGCGGATCCCCCGCCTTGATCATCGGATGCACCGCCACGGCGATCCCCGCCTCCGCCAGCTGCCGCGCACGTACCACGCCCATGCGCGCCATCTGCATTTCAGCATGCTGCCTGGAGATTCCCGCTGTCATGATGATGAGGAATGACAGCACCACCATCAGGCATAGCACTGCCAGCAACACCGAGCCTGAAGCCGATGCCCGCCTGACAGTTGGTAGGTCGCATTTCACCAGCATGCATGGTCCTTCATAGGCCGTGATCCTCAAGTCGAATCTTTACATTCAAAGCACTGCCTCTGACTGATTACCCCCGCCAGTTTTTCTCTAACTGCACTCGGTCATTCGCGACATTCTCGTCACTTAATCCCGCGCCTTCAGCACACCCACCATGTCCAGCTGACGCAGCATGCGCCCCACCACGATGAACGACGCGCACGAGGCCGCCAGCACCACGAGCACCGCCAGCGTGTAGGTGTGCAGGCTGATTACCAGCGGCAGCCTCACCGTCTCCGTCCTCACCTTTTCAATGATCAGCGTGGCCAGCCCGCGGCCAAACAGCAGCCCCAGCGGCAGCGCACTCGCGATCAGCAGCATCAGCTCTCCCAGCAGCACGCCCGCCACCTCCCGCTGCGTGAAACCGATGACGCGCAGCGTGGCCAGGTCCCGGCTGCGCTCGGAGAGCGCGATGCGTGCGCTGTTGTACACCACCCCGAAGGCCACGATGATGGCCAGCACGAGGTACAGCTTTCTCAGGATGCCGATGCTCTGCCCCGTCGTGCTGCGAAAGGACTCCAGCTGGTCCTGCTTCACCATCGTGGTGGCCACACGCGGTGTGTCCTTCACCTCGCGCATAAACTCCTCCCAGCGCGACTGGTCCACCGTCAGGTACGCCCCGCTCACCGTCTCCCCCTCATGCATCAGGCGGTGCAGCGCCTCGATGTCCATGAAGGCTGACACGCCCGCAAAGTCCTCCAGAAATCCACGGATGGGCACCTGCATCGTGTCGCGCCTGCCCTCCAGCGCCTCCACCTGCACCACATCGCCAATGTGTGCGCCCAGGCTGTGGCCCAGCTGCGCGGACATCACGATCCCCTCCTCCGGCAGCACGATCAGCCGCCGCTCCGCATCCATCAGGCGGTTGAGCTCGGCGTTTCGCGGCAGCCCCGTCACCGCCAGCTTGCGGTAGTGGTGGCCAAAGCGGATGCGCGCCTGCACCGCGCGCACCGGCTCGGCACGTTGCACCCCGGGCAGCTGCTCCACATTATGCAGCGCATCTCCGGAGCCGGGCTCTGAGAAAAACACCACCACATCCTGCCGCTGCACATCATTCCACTGGTAGGTCAGCAGATAGTCGATGCTGTCCGCCATCGAGCCCGGCAGCACCATCAGCCCCGTGGCCAGCGACAGGCCAAACACCGTGAACAGAGCCTGCACCGGCCTGCGCTCGATGTTTCGCAGAGCCATGCGGAATGCCGGACCGCTGCCTCGCGTGAGCCCCATGCGCTCCAGCATGGAGGGCTTGAAATCCGCCGGCGGCTCAGGCCTCATCGCCTCCGCAGGCGGCAGCTTCACCGCCATCCACACCACGCTCACCACACCGAGAAAGGAGGCCGCCGCGCTGATCACCAGCGCGATGCCCAGCGCCCCGTAGTCCATGCGGAAGTTCAGCGCCGGAAAGCGGAAAAACAGATCGTAGATGCGCACCAGCCCGCCGCCCGCCCAGCGGCCGATGAAGCCGCCCGCCAGCGTGCCCAGCACCACGATCACCAGCGCGTAGTTCAGGTAGTGCCAGCCCACCTGCCACGAGGAGTAGCCCAGCGCCTTGAGCTGCGCGATCTGCTCCCGCTGCAGCCGCACCAGACGCGCCAGCACCGCATTCACCATGAAGGCCGCCACGCTCAGAAACACCACCGGATACGCCACCGACAGCGCACGCACCACGCGCAGCTCGTCATCCAGCCGCTTGGCGCTGTTGTGGTCCTGCCGCGTGTACGCGCCCTGCGCGCCGTAGTCCTTCATCAGCCGGTCCATCTCCGCCAGCACCGGCCCCGGCTGCGCGCCTGGAGAAAGATCCACGCAGAGATCATTGAACGCACCATCGAGATTGTACGGCACGGCTATGGCCTGGTAGTTCATCCAAAAGACGCCATAGCGCTTGTTATCCGGCAGCGTCTGGCCGGGCCGCGCCTCAAACACAAACTCCGGCGAAAGTCCGATGCCGCAGATGATGATCCGGTCACGGTGCCCGTTGATGATGGCCGCCAGGCTGTCTCCGATCTGCAGCTTGTTCGCCAGCGCAAACGACTCGCTCACCACCGCATGGCGGCGCTCGTCCGGCTGCGGCAGCCGTCCCTGGCGGATGAAGATCTTGTTCAGCGTCTGTGCCCGCCCCTCCGGCAGAGACACCAGATGCCCGGAGGCAGGCTCCGTCATGCCCACGATGTCCAGCGTGGCATCCACCACCACCCGCGCCTCCACCGCCGCCACGCCCGGTATCTCCGCCACACGATCCGCCAGCGCCAGCGGCGCACGCTTCAGCGAGGCGAACACATCCGCCAGCCGGTAGCGCTGGTAGTACGCATCCCGCGTGCTCTCCAGCGTCAGCACGATGCTGCGCGTCATGATCATCATCGCCAGCCCGCAGGCCATCACCAGGCTCACCGCCACGATCTGCCCCTTCATGCGACCCAGGTCGCGGAAGAGCTTCAGATCAAGGGGGGTAAGCATAAGCCGGGAATGGATACGATCAGTCGCGCGCCTTCAGCACGCTCACCAGATCCAGCTTGTTGAGCATGAAGCCGACCAGCGTGAATGAAGCCCCCGCCGCCGCCAGGATCACCAGCGCGGAGCTCGCATACGTGCTGGGCAGGATCAGGTGCGGCAGGCGCACCGTTTCATTGCTCACCGCACCGATCACATAAAAGGCCAGCACGCTGCCAAACATCAGCCCCAGCGGCAGCGCCACCAGCACCAGCACGGAGAGCTCTCCCAGCAGCACGCCCGCGATTTCGCGCTTGGTCAGCCCCACCACACGCAGCGTGGCCAGGTCCCGCCCGCGTTCGGAGAGCGCGATGCGTGCGCTGTTGTACACCACCCCAAAGGCCACGATCACCGCCAGCCATAGAAAGAGCTTTCTCAGCATGCCGATGCTCGCGCCCGTGGATGCGCGGAATGCCGTCAGCTGATCCTTCTTGGCGCTGGCAAACTCCACCTTCGGCTGCTTCTTCACCTCGCTCATGAAGCTGTCCCACTGGTTCGGGTCCACCCGCAGAAAGGCGCTCGTCATCGTCTCCCCTTCCCGCAGGTGCAGTCTGGCGGCGTTGATGTTCATGTAGGCGGCCATGCCGTAAAAGTCCGCCATGAATCCGCTCACGGTCACCTCCCGGGTCTCGCAGCGCCCTTCCATCGTCTGCAGCTGCACGCGGTCGCCTATCTTCACCTCCAGCACCTCGCCGAGTTTTTGGGAAACCACCACGCCCTCCGTCGGCAGCACGATGGGCCTGCCCTGCACGTCCCGCGGGTAGATCAGCTTGCTGCCTTGATCCAGCCCCAGGATGTACAACCGCCGCGAGTGGTGCCCGTGGCTCATCCGCGCCAGAAAGCCGCGCACCGGCTCCGCCAGGCTGACTCCCGGCAGGTGCTCGATGTCATGCGTGGTGCTGCGGGATGCAGGCTCCCGCATGTTGATCATCACATTCTGCCGGAAGTGGTCGTTCCACTGGTAGGTCAGCAGGTGGTCCACGCTGTCTGCCAGCGCGCCGGGCAGCACCAGCAGCCCCGTGGCCAGCGCCAGTCCGCAGATCGTGAAAGCCGCCTGCACCGGGCGCCGCTCGATGTTTCTCAGCGCCATGCGCAGCACCAGCCCCATGCCTTTTGTCACGCCCAGGCGCTCCAGCAGCGAGGGCTTGAAGTCCGTCGGCGGCTCCGGCCGCATGGCCTCCGCCGGGGAGAGCTTCACCGCCATCCACACCGCTGCAGTCACTCCCAGCAGCGCGGCAGCCACGCTCACCACCAGCGCCATCACCATCGCACCGCGATCCATCTGAAAGCTCAGCTCCGGAAAGTGAAACAGCAGCGTGTACACCCCCAGCATCACATCTCCCAGCCACCAGCCTGCCACCACCCCCACCACGCTGCCCAGCACCACCACCACCAGCGCGTAGTTCACATAGTGCCGCCCCACCTGCCACGAGGTGTAGCCCAGCGCCTTCAGCTGCGCGATCTGCTCCCGCTGCAGCCGCACCAGACGCGAGGTCACGGAATTGACCATGAAGGCCGCCACGCACAGAAACACGATGGGGTAGGCCACCGCCAGCGCATGCACGATGCGCAGCTCATCCTCCAGCCGCTTGGAGCTGGGATGATCCCGCCGCGCATACGCTCCCGGCGCACCGTAGTTGGACAGCATCTGGTCCACCTCCTCCACCACACCCTGCGGGTCCACTCCGGGGGCCAGGTCCAGGCACAGGTCATTGAAGGCGCCATCCAGATCATACGCCACCGCCAGCGGCTCATAGCGCAGCCAGAAGACCCCGTAGTGGCGGTTGTCCGGCAGCGTCTGCCCGGGCGCGGCTTCAAACACAAACTCCGGCGAGAGCCCCACGCCGCAGATTTCCAGGTAGTCCCGGTGCCCCTTCATGATGGCGGTGACCCGGTCCCCGATCTGCAGACCGTGCGCCTGGGCAAAGGCCTCGCTCACCACCGCCTCCCGCTGCGCCCCGGCCAGCGGCAGCCTGCCCCGCCGCAGAAAGATCTGGTTCAGGCTGTTTTCCCCGCCCTGCGGCAGGGAGACGAGCCGTGCCTTCACCGGCTCCTTCACGCTCTCCATGTCCAGCAGCGCCTCCTCCGCCACGCGCAGCTCCACCGCTGCCACGCCCGGGATGCTGCCCAGCCGGTGCCGCAGGGAGAGCGGCGCGCTCTTCACTGAGCCAAACACATCCGGCATCCGGTAGCGGTGGTAGTACTCGTCACGCGTGCTCTCCAGGCTCAGGATCGTGCTCTGGGACACGGTCATCATCGCCACGCCACAGGCCATGACCAGGCTCACCATCAGGATCTGGCCCTTCATTCCGCCGATGTCGCGCAGCAGCTTGCGGTCGAGTGTGGCGATCATTGCGGGGTGGTTGGCGGCGGCACAGGCATGTCAGAAAAAAAAAGCTCCTTTGCACGTGGGACCTGTCCACAAAAATGCAACACTTCTGCTGAAGCTATTTCCAACCCGCTTTCTTGACAAGCAGCACCGTACAAAGGTAAGCACCTCTTCTACCAACCATCCATGCCAGAGCCTACCGCCCTCGAACCCATCGCCATCACAGGAATCGGCTGCCGCCTCCCCGGAGGTGCCACCAACGCCGAAACTTTCTGGCAGATGCTTCTTGATGGTGTGGATGCCATCCGCGAGGTGCCCCAGGAGCGCTGGGACTCCCGCTACTACTACGATCCCGAGCCCGGAAAGCCGGGCCGCACCTACTCCAAGTGGGCGGGCTTGATCGATGAGGTGGACACCTTTGACCCCGGCTTCTTCGCCATCTCCCAGCGCGAGGCCCAGTACATCGACCCCCAGCAGCGCCTCCTGCTCCAGGTCGCCTGGGAGTCCCTCGTGGACGCCGGGCAGCAGGTGGACATCGTCAAAGGAGAGGACACCGGCGTCTTTGTGGGCATCTCCACGCACGACTACAACGATCTCCAGCACAACAACATGGGCCGTGGCTCGGCCTCGCCCTACTCCGCCACTGGAAACGCCGGCAGCATCGCCGCCAACCGCATCTCCTACGCGCTGAACTTCCAGGGCCCCAGCGTGGCCGTGGACACCGCCTGCTCCTCCTCCATGGTGGCTGTGCACATGGCCTGCCGCGCCATCTGGAACAAGGAATGCCACAGCGCCATCGCCGCCGGGGTGAACTGCATCCTCAGCGCCTACCCCTTCATCGCCTTTTCCAGCATGAACATGCTGTCTCCGGACGGCCGCTGCAAAGCCTTTGACGCCAGCGCAGACGGCTTTGTGCGTGGAGAAGGCGTCGGCGCGGTGTACCTCAAGCCGCTCTCCGCAGCACTCGCCAATGGCGACTCCATCTACGCGGTGATCCGCAGCACCGCCGTCAATCAGGATGGCCGCACCTCCGGCATGACTGTGCCCAGCCGCGGCTCCCAGCAGGCGCTGGTGGAGGAGGCCTGCCGCCTCGCCGGCGTGTCGCCTCATGAAATCCAGTACGCCGAAGCTCACGGCACCGGCACAGCGGTGGGAGACCTCATCGAAGGCAGCGCCCTCGGCACCATCCTCGGTGTGGGCCGCAAAGCCGGAGACGACTGCCTCGTCGGCTCCGTGAAAACCAACATCGGCCACCTTGAGGCCGGTTCCGGCATCGCGGGTCTCATCAAGGTGGCCCTCTGCCTCAAGCACGGCATCATCCCGCCCAACCTCCATTTCAAAAATCCCAATCCCTCGCTCAATTTCGAGCGCCTGCGGATCAAGGTGCCCACCGAGGCCACGCCGCTGAAAAAAGACGCCGCCCACCGCCAGCTGGCATGCATCAACTCCTTCGGCTTTGGCGGCACCAATGCCCACGCCGTGCTGGAGGCCGCACCGCAGGAGGCAGAGCTGCCTCCTCCCGCTGCAGAGGCAGACGCAGGCCAGCCTGAGCTGCTGCTCCCGCTCTCCGCGCGTGGCACGGAGACCGCGCTGCAGTCCGTTGTCATCGCTTTCCAAAACTTCCTCTTCACGGCAGACGACTCCCTTTCCCTTCAGTCCATCTGCGCCGCCGCAGCCCGCAGGCGCACGCACCATGAGTTCCGCCTGACCGCCGTGGGTCGCACGCGCGAGGAGATGAGCGCCTCCCTCACCGCCTATCTCGGCGGCGAATCCGCACCAGGGCTCCATGTGGGGCAGCCGGTGAAAAACGCCCGCCTCGTCTTTGTCTTCAGCGGCCAGGGCCCGCAGTGGTGGGCCATGGGCCGCGAGCTGATGGCTCAGGAGCCCGTCTTCCGCCAGACCATCCAGACCATCCACGATGAACTCCTCAGGCTCGGCGGCTGCTCGCTCATCGACGAGCTCAACCGCGACGAAAAAGAAACGCGCCTGAACGAAACCCACATCGCGCAGACCGGCCTCTTTGCCCTGCAGGTGGGTCTGGCCGAGCTGTGGAAATCCTGGGGCCTGCGCCCGCATGCCGTCGTGGGTCACAGCATGGGGGAAGTGGCCGCCGCCTACGCCTGCGGCGCGCTGGATTTGCTCCAAGCCGTGCGCGTCATCCACCACCGTGGACGCTGCATGGAGAAGACGCCGCTGCGTGGCAAGATGATCGCCGCCGCGCTCACTCAGGCGGAGGCCGAGGCCAAGATCGCCCCCTATGGCAGCAGAGCCGCGCTCGCTGCTGTGAACGGCCCCAACATGGTCTCCATCTCCGGAGATGCCGATGCCGTGGATGAAATCTTCCGCGATCTGGAGCAGCGCGCCCTCTTTGTGCGCTACGTGCCGGTAAACTACGCCTTCCACAGCGCCCACATGGACCCCGTGCGCGAAGAGCTGGCCGAGTCTCTCTCCGGCCTGAGCCCGCAGGCTGGCAGCATCCGCATCTTTTCCACCGTCACCGGCCAGCAGGCTGAGGGCGGCGACTACGACGCCTCTTACTGGTGGCGCAATGTGCGCCAGAGCGTGCTCTTTGCACCCGCCATCGACTCCGCCATCGCCGCAGGCTACACCCACTTTCTGGAGATCAGCCCGCACCCGGTGCTCTCAAACTCCATGACGGAGTGCCTCGCCGGAGCCGGACTCAGCGGCATGGTGCTGCCATCCCTGCGCCGTCAGAAGCCCGAGCGCGCCACCATGCTGGACACGCTGGGCTCTCTGCATGTCAACGGCCACGCCGTGGACTGGTCCGCGCTCTGCCCGGAAGGCAGAAACCTCGTGCGCCTGCCCGAGTATCCCTGGCAGAACGACCACTACTGGAACGAGCCCGCCTACTCCACGAAGCTGCGCGTGAATCCGCAGCTCAATCCGCTCATCCAGCTGCCCCTGCCCACCGTCAACCCCACCTGGGAGGTGGCGCTGAACAAGAGCATCCTCACCTGGCTCAAGGACCACCGCGTGGGCCAGCACCTCATCTTCCCCGGCGCCGGCTATGTGGAGATGGCCCTGGCCGCTGGCCGCGAGCTGCACCCGGAGCAGCCCGTCCTCATCGAAGAGCTGGAGATCCATCGCGGCTGCATTTTGCCGAATGGTGATGATCACCCGATGATGCAGATCGCCTGCATCCCTTCGGAAAACACCTTCGTCATCCAGAGCACGCCCACCGAGAATCCGCAGAGCTGGACGCAGCACGTCACCGGCCGCATGCGTGCCGAGCCCGAGCGCCAGCGCCCTGCCGCCTTTGACATCCCGGCCATCCGGCAGCGCTGTCTGAAGGAATGGACAGGCGAGAAACTGTATCAATCCGCCGCCGCTGCTGATCTCCGCTACGGCCCGCAGTTCCAGGGGCTCACCCACGTCTGGGGCGGTGAGACTGAGGCTCTGGGCCGCATCGAAATGCCCGCCGCCGTGGCCTCCACACTGGACCGCTACGTGGTGCATCCTGCGCTGCTGGACGCCTGCCTGCATCCCTCCATCGCCATTCCTGCGGATGATGACGGGCTCTACCTGCCTTCACGCATGGAACGCATCCGCTGCCACGCCAAGCCCGGTGACAAGGTCTGGGCCTACGTGCGCAGGACGCAGATGATCGCGCGCAAGATCATCCTCATCGACGTCTTCATCCTCAATGACGACGGAGAGGTGCTGCTGGAGATCACCGACTTCCTCTGCAAATACACGCCGCTGAGCACCTCGCCGGGCTCCGGTGCGCAGGCAGACTGGCTCTACCAGCCCGAGTGGCAGCTCAAGCCGCTCGCGCTTTCCACCAGCCACAGCCCCGCCGACTACCTGCCGGAAAATGCCGCGCTCGCCACCAGCCTGCGCCAGAGCATCTCCGACCTCGGCTCCGCGCTGGGAATGAATGCGCGCTACCAGGAGTGGGAGCCACGCTTCCTCCAGCTCTGCCGCAGCTCCATCCTCGCCGCGCTCAAGCAGCTCGGCTGGCGCCCGAAGGTGGATGAAACCTTCACGCTCGAAGCCCTCGTCAAGCGCCTCAAAGTGCAGCCCGCCCAGGCAAAGCGCCTGCACCGCCTGCTGACTCTGCTGGAGCCCGAAGGCTGGCTGCAGCCGGACGCCGCAGCATCCGCCCCTGCATGGAAGGTCACGGCCAAACCCGCCACGGTGAACCCCACCAAGATCTGGCAGGAACTGGTATTCCACTTCCCGGGCTTCCACCCCGAGCTCATCCTGCTGGACCGCTGCACCTCCGGCCTGCCAGACCTGCTGCGTGGCAAATGCGACTCCGCCGCCCTCATCTCCGCCAACATGCTGGAGCACCATCAGGCGGGCTCCGTTTTCACACGCGCCTACAATCACACCATCGGCGATGCCGTGGCCGCCGCGCTGGCGCAGCTTCCGGAAGGCAGGCGCGTGCGCATTCTGGAAATCGGCGCTGGCACTGGTGGCGTGACCGCCAGCGTGCTGCCACGCCTCCCGCACACCGGGGCCGACTACTTCTACACCGATGTCTCCGACCGCAGCTTTGATCAGGCGGCGAAAAAATTCAGCGACTATCCCTCCGTCCAGTACCGCGTGCTGGATCTCGGCCTCCCGCCTGCGGATCAGGGTTTCGGCGAAGAGCGCTTCGACCTCATCATCGCCACCAATGCACTGTCTCTCACCAGGGATGTGCAGCAGTCCCTCCAGCACGCCCGTCAGCTTCTCGCCTCCGGCGGTCTGCTGATCGCGCTGGAGATCGAGCGTGCGACTCCCTGGCATGATCTCGTGCTCGGCACCGATGAGCGCTGGTGGCAGTTTGAAGACAGCGCGCTGCGTGCTTCCCATCCCCTGCTCCCATCGGCAGACTGGCAGAAGCTGCTGCAAACCGCAGGCTTCACCGCCGTCGAGTCCGTCATCGACTTCAGCAATCAAAGCCAAAGCAGCCAGGCCATCCTGCTGGCACGCGGCCCCGCGCTGCCTCAGCCCGCCGCCACCGCAGAAGCCCCGGCCGAATCCGGCCACTGGCTGCTCTTTGCAGACGCGCAGGGCCTTGCCCAGTCTCTCGCCTCGGCACTCCGTGCACGCGGAGACACCTGCTGCATCGTCACTCCTGCCGATGAATACAGCGCCATCTCCGCCGACGAAGTGCAGCTTCGTGCAGCATCTCCGGAAGACTACACCAACCTGATTTCCACAGCTGGCGCTCTGCGCGGCATCATCCATCTCTGGAGCCTCGATGCCCCGGCGGATGCCGAGCCTTCCACAGAGGCTCTCTCCTCCGCGCAGACGCTCGTCTGCCACAGCCCGCTCTATCTCGTGCAGGCACTCAATGCGGCTGGCATCTCCTCCCTGCCCGGCCTGTGGTTTGTCACCCGTGGCGCCCAGCCTGCCGGTGAAAAGTCTGCCGCTCTTTCCCTCACGCAGTCGCCGCTGCACGGCATGGCCCGCGTCATCATGAGCGAGCAGCCAGACCTGCACTGCCGCAGCATCGATCTCGATGCCGCCGCCACGTCTCACGACGCAGACATCCTGCTCAAGGAGCTGCTGCAGGCCGATGACGAATCCGAGATCGCCTGGCGTGGCGAGGCCCGCTATGCGCAGCGCCTTGTCCACGGCTCGCTCGACAAGCTGGTGCAGAGTCCGCTTTCCTCTCTCGCAGAAGATCAGTGCTTCCGCCTGGAATCCGCCAAGCCCGGCTCCCTCGACAAGCTCGTCTTCCGCGCCAAGCCGCGCCGTGCCCCCGGCCCTGCCGAGGTGGAGATCGAGATCCACGCCGCCGCTCTCAATTTCCGCGATGTGATGAAGGCCCTCGGCATCTATCCCGCCGAGGCCGCCGATGCCATGCTCCTTGGCGATGAGTGCGCAGGCCGCATCGTCCGCGTGGGTGCTGGCGTGACGCAGTTCAAGCCGGGAGATGAGGTCATGGCGCTCGCCGCCGGATGCTTCGGCAGCCACGTCACCACCGTGGAGCACGCCGTGCTCCTGAAGCCCGCCCACCTCACCATGGAGGAGGCCGCCACCATGATGGTCACCTACCTCACCGCCTCCTACGCGCTCTCCCATCAGGGCCGCATGAGCAAAGGCGAGCGCGTGCTCATCCACGCCGGCACCGGCGGTGTGGGTCAGGCCGCAGTGCGCATTTCCCAGGCCGTCGGCGCGGAGATCTTTGCCACCGCAGGCAGTGTGGAAAAGCGCTCCTTCTTGAAGAAGATCGGCGTGCCACATGTGCTGGACTCACGCACGCTGGCCTTTGCCGAGGACATCCGCCGCATCACGCAGAATGAGGGCATCGACCTCGTGCTGAACTCCCTCGCCGGCGAGGCCATCCACCAGAGCCTCTCCCTGCTCCGCCAGTACGGCCGCTTCCTCGAAATCGGCAAACGCGACATCTATGGCAACACCAAGGTGGGCCTCTTCCCCTTCCGCAAAAACCTCTCCTACCACGCCATCGACCTCGGTCATGCGCTCGATCCGCGCAATGCCCGGCCGCTGATGAGCAGCCTCAAAAAGCTGTTCGCCTCGCGCAAGCTCCCCGCCCTGCCCTACCGCACCTTTGCGCTCGCAGATGCGGTCACCGCCTTCCGCTACATCACTCAGGCGCGCCAGATCGGCAAAGTGGTGCTGAAGGTGCACGGCGCACGCGTGGCTCTCAGCTCAGACACGCCGGACTCCTCGCTCCAGCTCAGCCCGGACGCCACCTACCTCGTGGTGGGCGGCATGGGCGGCTTTGGCCTGGCCATGTCCGAGTGGCTGGTCAAGCAGGGCGCACGCCACCTCGTGCTCTCCAGCCGCAGCGGTGCCTCCACCGATGAGGCACGCGCTGGCATCGCCGCCATGCAGGCCGCAGGCGCGGAGGTCACCGTCATTCAGTCAGACGCCAGCGATCCCGCCAGCGTCACCTCCCTGCTGAGCCAGATCGCCGCCTCCCATCCGCCGCTGCGTGGTGTCTTCCACGTGGCCATGGTGCTGGATGACGGGCTGCTCTCCCAGCTCAATGCCGAGCGCTTCCGCAAGGTCACCGCGCCCAAGATCAATGGCGCGTGGAACCTGCATGTGCAGACCAAACACCTCGCGCTGGATCACTTCGTCATGTTCTCCTCCGTGGCCTCCATCATCGGCAGCCCGGGTCAGGCCAACTACGCCGCCGCCAATGCCTTCCTCGATGCCCTGGCCTCCCACCGCCGCAGCCTGGGTCTCCCGGCTCTCACGATCAACTGGGGCGTCATGGCCGGCGTGGGCTACGTGGCACGTCACAAGAAGCTGGAGGAGCACTTTGCCCGCATCGGCTGGTCCGGCATCACGCCTGCCGAGAGCCTGCCCATCATGGGCCGCCTCATGCAGCAGCCCGCCATCGGCCAGATGATGATCTCCCGCATCGACTGGGCCAAGTGGGCCGCCCTCACCCCGGCCATCGCCACCACACCGCGCTATGCCCACCTGACCACCGAAGACGCGCTCAAGCAGCAGCAGTCCGAGGACTCCAACTGGCTGCGCGATGCCGTGCTCAATGCCCAGCCCGCAGAGCAGATCACCCTGCTGGACACCTTCCTGCGCGAGCAGGTGGCCAAGATCCTCCGCACCTCCCCCGCCAAGATCGACTCCAAGCTGCCGCTCAATGAGATCGGCATCGACTCCCTCATGGCCGTGGAGCTCATCCACCAGATCGAGAGCCAGACCGGCATCGCCATCCCCACCGGTCAGCTCATGGGTGGCACGCCCACCGTGCAAAAGCTCACCGAGATCCTGCTCGGCCACCTCACGGGTGGCAAGACCGCAGCCACCTCTGCGCAGGAAGCCCCCGCCGCAGAAGTCGGCGAAGACTTCGCCGTGGATGCCGATCTTTCCCGCTGGGACATCCCCTTCGCCTCGGACCGTGTGGACGCCGCGCTCATCCGGCAGCCGCGCAGCATCTTCCTCACCGGAGTGCTGGAGCATATCGGGGCCTACCTGCTGCGCGATCTCCTGCAGCAGACGCAGGCGGACGTGCACTGCCTCATCAGCGCCGCAGATGCGGCCTCCGCCATGCAGCAGATCGAGTCCCACCTGGCGCTCTACCGCTGCTGGGACGAGTCCTTCCGCACCCGCATCATCCCCGTGCTGGGAGACCTCTCGCTGCCGCTGCTGGGGCTGGAGCCCGCCGCCTTTGCGCAGCTCGCCTCCACCGTGGATGTGATCCACCACGCTGCGGCCCACATCAATCACGTCGCGCCCTACTCCCTGCTCCGGCAGGTCAATGTGCAGGGCTCCGCCGAAATCATCCGCCTGGCTGCGCAGACCCGGCTCAAGCCCGTGCACTGCCTCTCCAGCGCCAGCGTGCTGACCGCCAGCAGCGCCATGGACGACCGCCCGCTCCGCGAGGACGATCCGCTGCCCGTGCATGCCAAGCTCAAGGTCGGCTACAGCCAGAGCCGCTGGGTCTCCGAGCAGCTCTTCCTCCAGGCCCGCGCACGCGGCCTCCCGGTCAATGTTTACCGCCCCGGACTCCTCGTGGGCGACGACCAGACCGGCATCTGCCCCACGGACAACATCATCTGGCTTTTCCTCAAGACCTGCATCGAGGCCGGCACCGGTCCGGACTCAGGCTACAACAGCCTGCTGACCCCGGTGGACTACGCCACCTCCGCCCTGGTCCGCCTCTCGCAGGGACTGACCGGCGAAGGCCGCAACTACCACCTCATCAATCCCGCCGCACCCAGCTTTGCCAGCTTGCTGGATCTCGCCAAAGCCGAAGGCTACCGCATCCATGTGCTGCCGGAGGATCAGTGGGAAAACGCCATCTCCGGCGGCAAAGGCGGCATCCAGCAAAACCCCATCGCAGCCTATCAGCTCTTCATCCCGCGTCAGGTTCTCACCATGCTGGTGCAGGAGCAGTCGGCGGAGTTCTGCCACAATACCTTCCAGGACCTGCAGGGCACCGGCATCACCTGCCCGCCCATCGATCAGGCCCGCATGCACCGCTACCTCCAGCACTTCACCAGCACCGGCTTCCTGCCATCTCCTGCCACCTGATGCCAGCGGTCACGCGCTGCCGGACAGCGCTGAGCCGCGCACCAGGAGGTCGAGGAAGCGATCTTCAAACGGTTCGTCGCTGCCCACCTGCATGAAGTCCACGCGGTGGCTTGAGCACTCTCGTGCGAGGTTTTCCACAAAGGCGTCAAAGGTTTCCACGTAGCGCTGCACATCGCGGCGCGTGAGCCAGAAGCGGCGGCGCTCGCCGGTCTCCACCTCGGTCAGCTCCAGCTCGCCCTCGATCTGCGGCTGGCGCTCCTCGGGGTGCACGATCTGCAGGAAGTGATTTTCCCCCGGCCACGCGGACACACGGGCCACGGCTTCGGTGGCACTGCCGATCTCGCGGCCAAAGAAGTCGCTGATGATGAAGATGATGCCATAGCGCTGGCGGCTGGGGCGGAACTCCTCAAAGCAGCGCTTCATGTCGGTGAGGCCTTCAAACTTCAGCTTCAGCACGGCCTGGATCACCTTCTCGATGTTTCCCTGCCCGCGCAGCGGTGGCAGCTCCACATGCACGCCGCCGCTCATGGAATAGAGGCTCACACGCTGCTGCGCGCTCAGCGCCAGATAGGCCAGCGCCACCGCAAAGCGCAGCGCCTGCCGCCGCTTCTCCGTGAAGGGCTGCGCCATCGAGGTGCTGGTATCCAGCAGGATGTGCACATTCAGCTCCTGCGTCTCCTCATAGAGACGCACAAAGAGCTTGTCCAAACGAGCGTAGAGACGCCAGTCGATCGCGCGGTAGTCCTCCCTCGGCGTGTAGTGGCGGTAGTCCTTGAACTCGCGCGTGAAGCCCGTGGCCGGTGTGGACTGCGATCCCCGGCGCATGAGCTGCCGCCTCTTCCGCAGCCGCAGGGCCAGCACCCGCAACCGGTCCAGAAAGGTGGCATCAAAGAGGTCTTCGCGTTCGAGGGTGTCGGGCATCGTGCGGCTTCAGTTCAGCGCATCATAACGAGATGTGCGCTCAGCGCCTGCAATTTGCTGCAAAGATGCTCAATCGAATCAACCGCCGTATGTGCAGTCACAATCCTCGGCTCAAGGGCTAAAACACCTTGATTCATTTAGGATTTGTTTGTAAATCAGAGAACAGCATGACAACTCGCCCGGCAAAACGCTCTTCTGGATTCGGCACCTTTGGCTGTCTGGGGCACCTTGTGGCCATCGGCCTGTTCCTCCTCGGCTGTCACGGCGTCTATGTAGCGCTGAAGAACCATGAACCGCTGGAAGTCACCGTGGAGAGATACATCTCCAAGAAACCAGATGGCGAATGGGTGACGCTGACAGAGGCCCATCTGAGCCTTTCAGAAGCCGCAGCCTACAAGCTGAAGATGGGAGACATCTCCGAAATCTACATCCCGGTGCGCCCTGTCGGGCAGTCCACGAGCGAACCCATCCACATCCTGCTTTCCACACAGGACCCGGCCGCCTTGGCAGACATGCAGCGGCTGAGCCAGGCACATGGCTCGATCCAAGACAAGATCACCGCCGTCTCACAGCAGGAGCACAGTCTTTTTGCACAGCGTCAGGTCACCGGCCTGATCCGCAACGGCCTTTTCTTTGATCGTTGGATGATGACCCGGCTGGCCAACCTGAAAATGAATCTGGCGGCAGACTTTGTGATCTTCCGTGAGGGAGCAGTGCCAGACCTCGGCATGAGTCTCGGCATGCTGGGGGCAGCACTGCTGATCTGGTTTGTCATGTTCTGCCTTTCGGTGAGCAACGCCATCGGGCGCTGGCGCAGAAGGAGAGCCTTCTACCGTCGATGAGCAGAAGTGTAAGAAAGCACATCACGCATCACGCCGCCTGCTGCGCAGGGGTCTTCACCTGATCGAGAAGCTTGGTGATGATGTCGTCAACCTTCACCTGACCGGCTTCGCCTTCAAAGTTGAGGATGATGCGGTGGCGCAGGGCCACGTGGGCGATGGCGCGGATGTCATCGGTGGAGACCGCCGTGGCTCCCTGGATGGCAGCCCACACGCGGGCACCGCGAATGAGCGACTGCAGGCCGCGCGGACTGGCACCGTAGGAGACGTAACGCTTCACCTCCGGCAGCGCATCTGGCTGCTCGGGATGGCTGCCCAGCACAAGGCGGGAGGCGTAGTGTGCCACCGGGTCGGCCACGGGGATTTTGGAAAGCTGCTGCTGCAGTGCGATGAGCTTTGGCCCGTCGGTCATCGTAGCCAGCTTGGGCTCGGTAAAGCCGGTGGTGCGGCGGGAGATTTCCACGAGTGCGTCGAGGTCCGGGAACGGCACCTTGATCTTGAACATGAAGCGGTCCAGCTGCGCCTCGGGCAGCGGGTAGGTGCCTTCCATCTCCATGGGGTTCTGCGTGGCCAGCACGAGGAAGGGCTCGGGCACCGTGTGGCGCTCGCCACCGGTCGTCACGCAGCGCTCCTGCATCACCTCCAGCAGCGCGGCCTGGGTCTTGGGCGTGGCGCGGTTGATCTCATCCACCAGCAGCAGGTTTTTAAACACCGGCCCCTTTTCGTAGCGCAGGGTGCGGCGGCCTTTCTCATCCTCGCCCACGATGTGAGTTCCCAGAATGTCTGCAGGCATGAGGTCCGGCGTGCACTGCACACGGCCGGGCTCCAGGCCGACCACCTGCGAGAGCGTGCGCACGAGGTAGGTCTTTCCCAGGCCGGGCACGCCTTCCAGCAGCACATGCCCGCCGGAGAAGATGGCCACCAGCACATCCGTGAGCAGTTCGTCATACCCGACGATGGCTTTCTGCATCTCGGTCTTGAGCTGGTTGAAGAGGGCGCGGAAGTCGGCAGGGGCGTCTGACATGCCGCCGACTCTCGCCAGCGGCCCCGTTTGCGCAAGAGGGGTTCGTGTGGTGGGTGAAAAGATTGGCGCTCTTTGAAAGCCTCGTCCCCAGCGGCGCTATGCGTCCTGGAGTGCGCCGGTCCTCCGGCGCTTTCGAACGTCCAATGGCCTGCGCAAAGCTCCAGAGGACTGGAGCATTGACTCGCTTTGCTCGCCCTTCGGGCAGCCTGCGGCTGTCTATTTGACTTCGTCTATCTCCACTTCGTTCCGGTTCCGCTTCGCTCCGGTTCCAGAACGCAAAGCGCTCTCCACGCTTCAATGGCTTGACCTGCTCCGGGCTATTCAAATCACACCTGCCACAGGGGCGGATCAGTAAATCCCTGTCGTAACCACACCGTTTTCATCCGGCACGACGGCCGAAATCACATCATCCGTGTCTTCAATCCAGGGTGGATAAAGGCCTGCGGCGACGGTACGCCCTCTCAAATCCTCCAGCTCTGCCCGCAACTCTTCGTGCCTTTCCCCCTCAGTGTGGTGATACCAGGAAGCCCGCCCATAGACACTCAGATTCAGATCGACCACCAGAAACTCTGAACCGTCTGGAATGCTGCTCAGGCAGCGAGCGATGAAATCCTCGTCCACGAAACCACGGATGGGCAGCTGCGGCTGCCTGAAAGCAATGACACTCGTGCGCGGTGGCAAACGAAGCAGCCTCTCCCTCAACGTCTCGAACGAGGAAAATAACTCGAAACTTTTCGAACCGGCGGAGTGGGAATAACGGATGAGCAGCAGAAGCTCGCGCTGGCTCTGAAACCACCCGGTCAGTGTCGCAAGAAATTTCTCGCTGGTTGATGAAGGGTAGCTCATGCACAAGTGCGATTGCCGGTTGATCCAATGGCAAAATCTTGCTGCAGGAACGAACGCGCCGCAAGCCGGGGGCTTGCGCTGCGGGGTCAATCCATCTGCACCAGAATCTCGCGCGGCTTGGCTCCTTCTCCAGGTCCAATGATGCCGCGGTCTTCGAGGATGTCGATCATGCGGGCGGCTTTGCCGTAGCCGAGGCGGAGGCGGCGCTGCAGCAGGCTGGTGCTGGCTTTCTTCTCCTGGCGGATGACTTCGAGGCACTTCTCCAGGCACTCCTGCTCCTCGGAGCTCACGCCATCTTCACCCATGTCATCGTCATCGCCAAACTCGCCGTTTTCGTCATCGACTTTGACATCGAAGACCGGCTTCCCCTGCGCGACGCAGTGCTCCACCAGCGCGTGGATTTCGTCATCGGTGACGAGCGCGCCCTGGCTGCGAACAGGCTGGGCACCACCGGGCGGCACGTAGAGCATGTCCCCCTTGCCCACGAGGTTCTCGGCCCCTTTGCGGTCCAAGATCACGCGGCTGTCGAGTGCTGAGGACACCTGGAAGGCGATGCGCGTGGGGATGTTGGCCTTGATCACGCCGGTGATCACGTCCGCACGCGGTGTCTGCGTGGCCACGATGAGGTGAATGCCGGCCGCACGCGCCATCTGGGTGATGCGGGCGATGGCCACTTCGATGTCAGCCGGAGCGGTCTGCATCAGGTCGGCCAGCTCGTCCACGATCACCACGATGTAGGGCATCGTATCGGGGATCACGATCTCCTGCTTGCGCGGAGCGGGGGCCTGGGAGTCTCCCAGCCAGGTGCCGCTGGCATCCCGCAGATCGGTGTCTCCGTCCACGGTGCCCACCTCGGCGGTCTTGGGTGCAGCGGCTTCCTCGGCGGCCTCCTTGGCAAAGGCGGCGGACACACTCGCATCGTCCACACCGGCCTTGGTGGCGGCGGGTGCGGCGGCATTGCGTGCAGCACGGGCGGCGTCCGCCTCAGCCTTGCGCTTGCGGTTGCGGTTGTTGAAGGTCTCGAAATTGCGGCAGCCCTCCTGCGCAAAGATCTGGTAGCGGTTTTCCATCTCCTTCACCACCCAGCGCAGGGCCAGCAGTGCTTTCTTGGGGTCGGTGACCACCGGCAGCGCCAGGTGCGGCAGCTCCTCGTAGCTCTGCATTTCCACGACCTTGGGGTCGATCATGATGAAGCGCAGCTCATCCGGCGCAAAGCGGCAGATCAGGCTGGTGACGATGCTGTTGATGCACACGCTCTTTCCGCTGCCTGTGGCACCCGCCACCAGCAGGTGCGGCATCACGGCCAGGTCGCCGATGATCGTCTTGCCATACACATCCTTGCCCAGCGCCACCGGCAGCTTGGCCTTGCCATTGACGAAGACATCGTCCTCCAGCAGCTCGCGCAGCGGCACGATGGTCTTCTCCGAGTTGGCCAGCTCGATGCCCACGGTGTCCTTTCCTGGAATCGGGGCCAGAATGTTGATGCGCTCCGCACGGGTGGCGCGGGCGATGTCGGCGTCCAGATTGGCGATGCGGCTGACGCGCAGACCATCCACAGGACGCACCTCGTAGCGCGTGATGGCAGGGCCGCGCGTGATGTCCCCCGGCTCCACCGTGATGCCGAAACTGGCCAGTGCTTTGACGATGGTGGCCTGGATGCCCAGCAGCTCGCTCGTGTTGGTGGGGGCACGGCCTGTGTCCTCAGGCCATTTCAGCAGCTCCATGGAGGGCAGCTTGTAGTCCTTGAAAAGCTTGGTGAGATTTCCCAGCGATCCGTGCGGTGCCTGCTCGATCTTCTGCGCGCGCTTCTTTTCCCACACCTCGGCCAGCTTGGGCTTGTCGCTGCGGTCATCGTGCGCGCGGGACACGGAGGAGTCGATGATCTTGGGCGGCGGCGGCTCAAACTGCAGCGGCAGCTCCATGTTTGTCGCAGGGCCGGTGGCGACTGGTGTGTCGCCACGGATCTCGCCGCTCTTGTCCTTCTTCTTCTTTCGCAATCCTTCCGGCACTGGCGTCAGCGTGCCGGGCACGGTGCTGGCCGCTTCTTCCGCCAGCTTTTCGGCGATCAGGCGCTGCGCCTCGCGCTCGGTCTTCCAGCGGGTGATCTCCGCACGGATGTTTTGAATGACCGATAGCGGATGCTGACCCGTAACGAGAAAGAGCCCGCCCATGTAGGCCGTGCCGAGGAGCAGCGTAGCGCCAGCCTTTCCCAGCAGGTGCTTCAGCAGCGTGCCGCCGATGACAAAGCCCAGCCCGCCGGAACCGCCCAGCGGTGTGAAGTGATCCCGCTCCGTGAGCAGGTTCTGCACCTCCAGCAGCGCCGCGCCGCTGATGATCATGATGGCCACGCCCAGCCAGGCCGCACGCGTCACCCTGATCTTGGAGTGCAGCTTGCACACGCCAAACCACGTCATGCTGAAAGGCAGCAGGTAGGCCGCGTAGCCCATGAGCCACAGCATATGGCCCGCCATCAAAGCGCCCACACGGCCCACAAAATTATGCGTCACCTCCCCGGAGGACTCAGAGAGCGCCAGAAAGGACCACGAGGGCATGTCCCGGGGATCATACGAGATCAGCGCCAGCAGCAGCAGGCAGGCCACCATGAGAAAGCCGATCCCGAAGAGATCATTCCATGGGCTCTCTTTCTCGTCCGTGGATCGGGCGCGAGGGGGGCGGGCTGCAGCGGCGCGGCTCATGACAGTAATTATGGGAATCTGCCAGACGAAATAATTTAAGGCTACCAAAATATTTACCTTGCCCCACTTTTATGAATCGGCTTCGATCCCCGCCGGGAAGCGGCTTGACCGCCAAAATTCCCGCGAACATCTTTGCGGGTCTCCTCGTCTTATCTCAACCCTCCAATGAAACCTACACTCGCCCTCACCCTCGCTGCCGTGCTCGCCCTCGGCGTTTCCACCACCTCCACCACCCGTGCGCAGGACGCAGGCAAGGTGGACTTTGAAAAGCAGGTGCTTCCCGTCCTGAAAGAAAGCTGCTTCAAGTGCCACGAGAAGGAGCATGAAGACGGCGGCAAGATCAAGAAGCCCAAAGGCGGCCTGCGTCTGGACGGCGCTGCGGTCATCATGAAGGGCGGCAAGGAATACCCGAATGAAAACGTCGTGGCTGGCAAGCCCGAAGCCAGCTGGCTGGTGAAGACCATGGCCCTCCCGGACAGCGACGATCTCGCCATGCCCCCGGAAGGCAAGGGCGACCGCGTCTCCCCCGCCAACATCGACCTCATCAAGAAGTGGATCTCCGAAGGCGCGAACTTCGGTGCCTGGAAGGGTGTGGAATAAGTTTTCAGCCTGACAACATCTCACCACGAAGGGCGGAGCCTAGGCTCCGCCTTTCTTTTTTGCTGAAAACAAGACTGCATTGCCTGCGGAACACATTTGAGATTTTAAACGCGAATGGCCACGAATGACCGCGAATTCAGAGGAATTCCGGACTCTGAAATTCGTGAAAAATTCGCGGTTGTTCGCGCTCATTCGCGTTGTGAAAAACACACCTTCGCAATCGACTCTGCCTAGCTTTACGCCATTGAGCCGACATACCCGTTTCTGAAATTTCCCCTTTCTCCCTCATGAACGCCCCCTTCCGCTTCACCACCTGCCGCGCAGGCTCCGAGCCCGCGCTCAAGCGCGACATCGCCGCCCACTTCTCCGGCGAGCTCACGCCCGCCTTCATGAAGCCGCAGTTCATCACCTGGAAGCTGCGCCACCCGGACTTTGTCCCACCCGGCAGCCTGAGCCACTTTGCACGCGTCAGCGGCATCTCCATCGGCCTGTGCAAATCGGTGCCCGAGCTCGTGGAGCAGGCCCGCCAGTACGCAGGCCGCCGCACCGTGCGCCTGCATGTCTTTCCCCGTGTGACGGATGAGGATGGCGTGCCCGCCGCCGACTGGCAGCGCATGGACGAGCTGACCGCAGACATCTCCCGCGCACTGCAGCAAGCAGGCGTGCTGCTGGAGACACGACTTCCCTTTGCCACGGGCGATCTGGTCCTGGACGTCATCGTGGGAGAAACCGCTGACGAGCCTCTCTTTCTCGGCTGCCATCAGCACCAGCCCGGCATGCACACCCAGCCGGGCGGCCTGCCGCGCATCACCCTGCCGGAGGACGTGCCCTCGCGCGCCTGGCTCAAGCTGGAGCAGGCCCTCGCCTGGCGCGGCTGGGACAAGATGGACGCACGCGGCCACACCACCGTGGATCTCGGCTGCGCCCCCGGCGGAGCCACCTACGCCATGCTGCAGCGCGGCATGAACGTCCTCGGCATCGATACCGGAGAGATGGACCCGCGTGTCGATAAACTGGCGCAGGAAAAGCGCGCCCGCTTTGAGCACTGGCGCGCCCCCGTGGGCCGCGTGCATCTGGACGACCTGCCGCAAGACATCGCCCTGCTGCTCTGCGACATCAATCTCTCCCCGCCCCAGGTCATCCCCGAGATCCGCCGCATCCAGTCCGCCGTGCAGGCACGCCGCATGATCCTCACCCTGAAGCTCAACTCCCCTGCCCTGGAAGACCGCGCCCACGAGTTCATCGAGGCCATCCGCTCCTTTGCCCCGCAGCCCGTCTTCGCCACCCAGCTCGCGGGGAATCGGCGGGAGATCTGCGTCACCGCAGGGTGAAGTAGCGCGCTCAAACGCGGCAGGATTGCCCGCACTACTTCTGGCACTTCGGGCAGAAATACGTCGCCCTTTGCCCCTGCACGATGCGCTTCACTGGTGTCTCGCACACGCGGCAGGGCTCGCCCTCGCGGTCATACACGCGCAGCGTCTGCTTGAAGTAACCCGGCTCACCGCTCTCGTTCACAAAATCGCGCAGCGTCGTGCCACCCATCTTGATCGAAGCCGCCAGCACCTTGCGGATGGCCTGCACCAGCTTGACCAGCTTCGGCTTCGTCACCTTCCCCGCCGCCTGACGCGGATCAATGCCCGCCATGAAGAGCGCCTCGCTCGCGTAGATGTTTCCCACGCCCACCACCACATGCGCGTCCATGATCACCTGCTTGATCGCCGCCGTCTTTCCGGCGCACGCCGCGTGCAAAGTCTCCACCGTAAACTCATCTCCCAGCGGCTCCGGCCCCAGATCCTTCAGCAGCGCATGCTCCGCCGGATCTCCCTCGATCCACAGCGCCGCCCCAAACCGGCGCGGATCATGCAGCCGTAGCTGCCTGCCATCCTCCATCGTGATCGCCAGATGATCATGCTTCTTGAACGGCGTGTCCGCCGGCAGCACCCGCAGATTTCCCGACATGCCCAGATGCAGCAGCAGAGTTCCCTTGGCCGTGCCAAACAGCATGTACTTCGCCCGCCGCTCCCCCGACTCAATGCGGCAGCCCTCCATCTCATGAATCTCATCCGGCACCGGCCACCGCATCCGTTTATCCCTCACCATCACCTCCCGCACCTTCTTCCCAATCACATGCGGCAGCACACCGCGCAGCGTGGTTTCGACTTCAGGGAGTTCAGGCATGGGTATGGCTACAGTTGTGAACGAACGGCTTCGATCACTGTTGGAGATACGCGGAAGTTGGTATCCTGGGTCAGCTTAGATATGGCCTGGTCAAAATCGAGCAGCTTGAGTCGCGCCGCATCTGCGATGACGGCTAGAACACCAGAGACACGGAACCCAAGACGTTGCGCAATCTGACGGCCTTTGCGCTCATCCATAAGCAGCAGATCAGCGGCTTGATCATGAGCCAGGCGAATGGCGGCGACTTCCCCCTCATCCAAGCTGTCCAGTTCGCTGTGAGTCCATGAAGAAGCACATGAAACCACAACCAGCCAGTCTGGCGGCGCGGCGATCCACTCTCTCAGTGCGGCAGGTGATTGCGGATGCTTGCATTCTGCGACCACCTCTGGCGGGCATAAAATGCGGCCATAAAGCACAGGCAGCACCTCAACATGGCCGATGACAACGAGATAGCACAGCGGAGAAGTATCGCTGATGACAATCACTTGGCACGAAGATCGCGAAGGTTGCTCAGATCATCCAGCACTTCACTGGCAGTCGGATCAGGCCAGGCACCTTGAGCGGCAAGAAAATCTTCCGTCTCCCAGCGCGAAGCGTGGCCGAGCAGTTCACGCACCTGAGCCGTCGAAAACGTGCCGGAACGATAGGCCTGCACCGCGTAGCCCTCGATGAACCGACGGCGCACCTCATCGACCGCACTGCCGATGGAGGCAGCGAGTCTGTCCGGAATGGTCATGGTCAGTGTCATGATTCAAAATACGCCTCGAACCAAACCTGACAACCCTTTGTCTTCCACCACTGATGTGGTTGGCCGAAAAAGGTCAAAAAAGAAGCCCCCTCTGATTTTTTCCCTTCTTTCCCCTTTTTCGGCTCAGCCCTCAGGTACAACCTCTTGCCATCCCACCTGTTTCCGCTTTGATGGCGCAACCCTGATCGGACAATCACCTAACAGCGCCACCCAATGCCCGACGATTTCCAATACGACGTCTTCCTCAGCCACAGCAGCAAGGACAAGAAAGTCGTCCGCGACATCGCCGAGCGATTGAAGAAGGACGGAGTGAGGGTGTGGTTCGATGAATGGATCCTTAAACCCGGCGACAGCATCCCGGCCAAGATCGAAGAAGGTCTGGAGCACTCCCGCGTGCTGGTGCTCTGCATGTCCGCGAATGCCTTCGGCTCAGACTGGGCAAAGTTGGAGTCCGGCACGTTCCGTTTTCGCGACCCGCTGAACAAGGAACGCCGCTTCCTTCCCGTGCGCCTCGACGACGCCCCCATCAAAGGCTCCTTGGCGCAATTCCTTTACGTCAACTGGCAGACAGAGGAACGGGAGCAGGAGTACAGAAAGCTGCTCTCAGCCTGTCAAGTATCTAGCCACCAAGTGGATGTATCCTGTTTGTTAACGACTCCAAAAGAAGCTAATGCTTTCCTAGAACAGCTAGCGCAAATTATGCGCCCCAATACCGGACTGTTGACTCCAGGAACAAAGCCGACGCCGAGCGAACTTTCACAAGCGTCCTCTATTGCAGATTTCATCATTCTAATGGGAGCTGACTGCACATGCATCGCGAAGAAGTTTCCACATGTCGTAATCAATCAAAATGGTGAGGACATGATGGTTGTTGGAAAAGAGGGGGATGAGTTCTGGTTGAATGCAAAAATGTTCAGTGCAGATGGCCGCATCATTGCAGAAGTGGTACGAAATACGTTCACGATCAATGAGAAGAATTGCTTCCGCATCGAAAGAAGCCCGCACAGGCTTCTTATCTTCAACGAGGAAGCACGCCCAGTCATAGACCTAGAGCTACTAAACAAGACTTGCGCCAGTCTCCGTGGCCACTTCTATCTGCGTCACGGAGCATCGGTAAAGGTTGGTGACGGGTTCGAGTTTGATAGAGGTCGAACGAAATCTGGAAATATCACTATGAAGCATTCGGCTTTCGGCGGCCTTTACGTATAGATATTAGAAATTTAACTGGAAACAAAACTAACCCCGGACTTCTAAAAACTCTTCCCCTCCAGCGCCTGCTCCAGCGCACGCCACGCCAGCATGGAGCAATTCACGCGCTGGGGGAATTTCGTCATGCATCAGCAGCCGCAGGCGCAGCGTGCTCAGCATCTTCCCATCCGCCCGAGATGCACAAACGGCCGGGGCGGCGACGCCCCGGCCGGAAATCTTTGTTCTTTGGCTCAGTCCGTTACTTCTTCGCGCCGGAGGCTTCCATGCGGAGCTGCTCCAGGCGGGAGAGGACTTTGGGTGCAGGGGCGGCGGCGGGCTTGGCCTCTTCCTTGGGCTTGGCAGCGGCCACCACGGGGGCGGCGGGCGGCGGGGTCACCACCTTGCGCGGGGCGTCGATGCGCAGGATGGAACCCAGCGCGATGCGGTGGATCGTCGTGGTGTTGGTGCCCTTCACAGGGATGTCCACACGCACAAAGAGATTGCCCTGCTTGCCGATGGGAGACTTGGCATCCGTCTTCACCTTGAAGGCCACTTCCTTCGTGTCCTTGGTGATCTTGGCGGGCTCGATCGGGATGGTGTCCGGCACGCCGAGCACCTGGGCATTGGCTTCGCCCTCAAAGGGCTGCAGGTGCTCCAGCTTGGCCACCATCACGGCCTCCTTGCCCTGCTCCACGGCGACGAGCGGGATGGCAGGTGCCGTCAGGTAGGCGGGCGCGGTTTCCACTTGGGTGAAGGGAGATGCATTGTAGATGCGGCCGCTGCCACCATCGGCCTCGCCCATCACGGTAAAGTTCCATTTGCCCGCAGGTGCGGCGGAGTTTGCGTCCAGCTGGAAGGTGCACTCATTCTGGCCTTCGGGGATGGTCTGCTCGCCGAGGGCGCTGACGCCGTTGGGCTTCCAGATCATGAACACGCGGATCGGGGCCTTGAAGCCCTCCTTGCGCTTGGCGGCCACCTTCAGCTCCAGGATGCCGTTGTTCACCAGCGGCACGGCGGGCTTGACGATTTCGAGGGAATAGGGAGCCTCCTCCACCACAGCCACCGGCAGGCGGTCTTCGATCTGGGTGTAATAGACCACGTTGCCATTGCGCACGACGTCAAACTCCTGGCGCAGCTTGCCGCGGGTCTTCACGTTTGGGTCCACGGCGCTGAGGGTGATCGGCACCACCTGATGGCCCAGCGGGGCCTCGGGGGCGGCCTCAAAGAGCAGCGGTGCGCTGCCGATGTCCTTGGGCACCACGTCCGTCAGCAGCTTCACGCCCTGCGGCATGTTCTGCACGTCAAACTTGAAGTCGCCGGAGACGTTGTTGCGCGTCACGTTCACCAGCGTGGCATAGCGGCCGCCTTTCGGCACCGGGATGAACTGGCGGTAGTTGTTGTCATTCACCGTGTACTGCGGGGAGGCAAAGAAGACCTCCGGCTCAGCGGTGATGAGCTCGATTCGATAGACAAAATTCGGACCACCGCGCTCCAGATGGTCCGTCACGCGCACGTAGTAGTCGCCATCGGCAGGGATGTTCACCTTGAACTTGCTGTCCAGGCGGCGGCGGCCACCGCCGTCGTCATTGCCGCTCAGGGAGCCGCCCTTGGCATTGTACACATTCACCACGCTGTCCAGCGGGGAGCCGATGCTCTGGGCAAAGGCCTGAAGCTCCACCGTCATGCCCTTCTTGAGCGGCAGCTTGAAGTAGTCCACGTCGCCGGGCTTTTCGATGATGCCGTTCAGCGCGATGGGAGAGGCCGGAGCCGCCGTGGCCTTGGCCTGGTCTTCATTGGGCTCCGCTTCAAAGGCGTTGTCAAACGTCACCAGACGGAAGGGATTGCCGGAAGGCGCAGGCTCCTGCGTCTTGGAGAACATCATGTAATCCGGATCAATTTCCGCCGGGAGCTGCGCCTCTTCTTCAAAGGAGCCGTCCTTCTCGATGAAGCGCACCTTGGTCTTGGTGGCGATCTTTCCACCGGCTGGGAAGACCACGTCCGGGCGGCGGTAGCTGCCGATGTGCAGGCGGTAGTAGGAGTTGCCGCCGCCGCGGTAGGAGGACTCGCGGATCATCACCGTGTAGTCTCCATCTTCCTCGGCCACGTAGGAGCAGTAGCCGTCCTGGCGGTGCAGGATGGTGTCGTCAGACGAGGCTTTTTCAAAGCGGTCCTTGTCGATGATGGCCACATAGGGGTCAAAGACGGTGTAGCCGAGGCGCAGGCCGTCCACTTCCACGGAGAGGCGCTGGCCTTTCTTGAGGCTCACGCGGTAGTAGTCCACGTCCTCGTTCTGCACCACGCCTTCGATGGTGGAGTTCATCGACACCACCTGCGGGGTGTCAAAGTCGCTGTTCGGCTCCTTTTCGTCCACGTTCGGGAAGATGCCCACAAAGAACTGGCGTGCGTGGGAGATGCCGGTGCGGGTGCGGATGCGCATCAGGTGATTTCCCGGCGGCACCTCCGGCGCGATGGCGATGGTCAGCTCCACCTTGTTTTTCTCCACCTTTTCCACGCTCTTCTGCGTGAAGCCCGGGGAGAAGAACATCAGGGCTTCAAAGTCATCCAGCTGCGTGCCGGTGAGCGTCAGCTTCACCTCCGTGCCACGCTGCGCGCCGTTCGGCTTCGTGACGGTAAAGGTGGGATACGCAGCAAAGGCGGAAGTGGCGCAGGCTGCGGCAATGAGGAGCAAATGACGGATGGAGGGCATGACGATGGTTAGGGGTCGCCTAACCATACGCAGCAGAAAAGCAGGAAATTACGAAATGGCTGAAGTTCCCTGGCGCATCTGCCGCACCAGCCGGAGGCAGTAAAACAACGGCAGGGAGCCAAACAGGCCGAAGGAGCAGTCGATCAGCCGCCACTCCAGCGGGATGCCCCGCACCTCACCGCAGATCAGCGCCAGCGGAAAAATGGCCGCGCAGGCCAGCAGCCCCACCTTCAGCACCCAGGCATTGGCCACCGGCTCCCGACTGCCACACTCCCAGGACGGCGCACCTTTTTAAGCGCCTGCGACGCAACAGACCCGAGGCTTCGGACCCGCGCAGCGCGTCCCTACCAGCCCTGCGGCGTGCGCTGCTTTGGAGGGTGGGGATGCACCCAGAGGCGGGCAGGAGTCCGCGCTCCCATAAGATTAAGCGCATTGCACTCGATGCACCAAATTCTCTATATTCGAATTTCATGGCTCTAATGTCGGCGACAAACGTGTAGCCCTCGCCTGCCTTCACCATGCCCAGTTCATATCAAAACCATGAAAAGAATCTCCGGCACAATAATGGTCGTTATCAGCACCTTGCAGCTTGCTGGCGTTGGCAGCGCTCAGGTGCAAACTGTGAAAGCCGGCATTGATCCGGCAAGATTGGCCTATGTTGAAAGGCTGGTTATGAAGCCATCAGACATTGTCCCCTGGGGCGAGAATATGAGCAACGAAGAAGTCGCACGGGAAAAAAAGAGACTCATGGCAATGGAAGCAAAAAGGGAAATGGAGATACAATCATCCCCGGATCTTAAGCCCTATCTATTTCATTTGTTGGATCGCTATTACATCCAGTCCAAATCACCGGATGTCGTGCAAGTGCTTTCAGCAATTGGCCTGCGGAACGATCTCTCTGAAGAGGAAGTCGCTCCTATTAAGAATGAAATCCGATCGATCACCAAGATCCCATACGACAAAAGCGGAAATAATTATTTAGATAATTTTTATTTAATGGGGGCATCCAAGGTGTTGGGAACGAAGAAATCCCAGGAAAACGAAGAATTGGCCCTGGCAATTCTAGACAGAGCGCGTGACCCTGCTCTCGCAGCCATGGCGATTGCGCCAGCAGAGGCCTTGTCCCGTATAGGGACCTCTCGTTCTATTCCGTCATTGGCGTCAGCTTTGAGGTGGTTGCAGCTAGTGGCAAAAGCTAACAATGACGAAACTGCGCGTCAGGCTGCCTTCCGTGTGAGCCGTTCATTGGACACATTAAAAGAAAGGGTCGGAGTTGCACAGTAATAGCCGTGTGAACCGGGCATATCGGCAAACATTTGACCGACACACAGATGACAGCTGGCAGCGGGGGGCGATACCCTGAAACACTGTCCCCACACCAAAAAAGAGAGAAGTTTGTCACCCTCCCCCAAAGGCAGGTTCGCGATTTGCAACACACTTTAGCGTGAAGCCCTTCATCTGCCCCAGCGTTCACGAGCTATCCGCACCAAATAACACGCGGCTCTTTCATCATGATTTTCGCAATGAGCTCCGACCGCAGGGGCAGGATGCATCACTTCGAAGTATTCTCACAAACGTCGAGCACCGTCACCTGCATTTAGCTTGAAACCCAACTTAACGCTTGGGAGAACCCTCCAGTCAGGCCGAAAGGAGGGCGCTGGCTGTAACAAGGATCCACCTTCAGCACCCAGGCATCACGACCCGCGCAGCGCGTCCCTACCAGCCCTGCGGCGTGCGCTGCTTTGGAGGGTGGGGATGCACCCAGAGGCGGGCAGGAGTGTCCGCGCTCCCCTGTGGCACGCGCTGCGCCATTCGGGAGGGTAGGGATGCGCTGTGCGCGTCCCTGGAATCCTTCGTCCCGGCGTGAACTGCCACCGCATCGCACTCCCCCATTCCCAAAGCCCCCGCCTCCCGCAGTCTCAAACGTACAGCGGCTTTACCAGCCCAGATACAGGCCTGTTTTCAATAGATCGTGGTATAAGACAGCCGCAGAGCAGCCCGCCCCATCACTCCTCCGGCACCCACCTCACGCCGTCCACCACCACATAGCCGTCGGTGCCTTCGTTGGAGATGGTGATGGCGGTGTCGTTGCCGCATTCGTATTCGCCGAGATCGATCCAGTAGAGGCCTTCGCCGGGCTTGGGGGAGCGGAGGTCCACTTTGAGCTTCTTCACGCCGCCTGCGTACTGCACCTCCACGGGGGCGTTGGTGGCGCGGTTGCTGTTCGGCGGGGAGGCCAGCATGAGGCGGTATTTGCCGGGCTTGGTCAGCTTGGGCTCAAAGCGCAGGCTGCTCTTGCCGTCCTTGGCGTTGCTGTCGTGGCTGTAGCCGTCGCCGATGAAGGTCTTGGCCGCGCCGCTTTCATGCCATGAGCCGGTCACCTTGGCGTCCGTGTCATCCATGACGATGCCCTTGAGCGTTTTCGGGTCCACGCCGCGGGTGGTCTTGGGTCCGTCATAGTGCAGGATCTGGCCGTCTTTGAGGATCTGCGCCTTCAGCTTCTCATACGGCACGCTCTGCACCGGGATGCCGTCTTCGATGGCCAGCACCGCAGCCGTGGCGGCGCTCTGGCCGAGGATCATGAACACGGGCTCCATGCGGATGCTGCCGTAGGCGATGTGGCTGGCGGACATGGCGACGGGGACGAGGAGGTTGCTCCCCTGCCCTTTCTTGGGGACCAGGGAGCCGTAGGCGATCTCATAAGGGCCTTTGGTGCTGACGCCGATGTCGCCCTCGTTCTGCACATTGCCTTCCGGCGTGATGTAGCGCTGGATGTTGTGGGAGTCGATGCCGTAGCTGCCCATGCCCACGCTGTCCGGAGTGGGGCGCTTTTTCAGCAGCTCGTTCTCCGTCATCACATACGCGCCGATCATGCGGCGTGCTTCGCGGATGTAGAGCTGGTGGCTCCAGTTTCCATTGTCGGTGAACTCATCTTTCGGCAGGCCCCAGGTCTGCAGCTCTTCCTGCACCTTCTTGGGCACGCGCGGGTCATTGGCCACGAACCACATCAGCCCCTGCTGGTACTGCCGGTGCTCGGCGATGATCTCGCGGCGCTTCTCATAGCTGGCTTCCGGGTAGTCGTGATTGTAGCCGATGTTGTCAAAGCTGAACGGCCCGTGGTTGTTGGTGTCCGTCTTGTGGTTCGGGATGGGGTCAAACTTCTCAAAGAACTCGCCCCAGCCGGTGTTCAGCACGCGCAGCAGGATTTCGTACTGATTGGCATCATAGCCCTCCGGCTTGGGAAACGGCACGCGGTTGCTCGGATCGTTCGTGTAGCAGGAGCGGAAGCAGTAGGCCTGCACGCCTTTGTCGCCAGCGCCATACTCTCCCGGAGGTGCGGTGCTCACGCGGGGCAGCACGCCGCTCTTGGGATCTCCGGGGATCTTGTAGGCGCTGATGGGCTCCTTTACCGCGCCAAAATGGTGGCGGTGATGCAGCACACCCACCTGGATGCCGTTCCACTTTTCATCATACACGCTCTGCGCCTCGCGGCCCACATGGTAGTCCACACCCGCCGCTGCCATCAGGTCGCCCTCATAGGTGGCGTCGATGAACATCTTCCCTTCATACGTTTTGCCGCTCAGCGTGGTGATGGCGGTGATCTTCTCGCCGTCTTTCTTCACGCCCTTGGCGCGGTCCAGCCACTCGTCGCGCACGACTTCGAGGCCGAATTCCTTCACATAGTCCTCAAAGATCTGCTCGGCCACATGCGGCTCAAAGATCCACATCGTGCGGTTTTCGCCGTCCACGGCAGGCGTGCCCTGGCCCTTGCCGCCGTATTCGGATTTCTTCTGCTGCACCCAGGCGGAGTCCTTGTCGTAGTGCTGCCAGACACGATGGTAAAAGTCACGCGAGAGACCGCCGATCACCGCCTTGTTGCCGGTGTCGGTAAAGCCGAGGCCACCGCTGCTCAGGCCGCCGAGATGCTTGTCCGGAGACACAACGATCACGCTCTTGCCCATCTTCTTGGCCTGCACGGCGGCGATGACGGCGGAGCAGGTGCCACCGTAGATGACGATGTCGTGCTCGGCGGCGGCGAGAGATGAAAACGCAGTGAGGAATATGGCGGCCAGGTTGGTGGGCTTCATCCCACGAATAGGCACCTGACGTGGAACTTTTCCAAGCACCACATTCGAAAAAAGTCCGTCTCTCTAGAAGCGGTAAATCGCGCTGAGAGAAAGCACCAGCGCCGAGTCAAAGCTGAGGCTGGCGTTGGAGCCGTTGGCGATCAGGTTGAACTGCTTCATGAACTGATACCTCACCGCTCCCTGCACGCTGAACTGGTCTGTCACATGCCACGCCAGACCCACGCTGGAGTACACCCCCGGAAGCAGCTTGGTGGTGTACTTCCCTCCGCTCGTCACCTGCGTGCCCACTCCCGGCACCGTCACACTGCTCTCGTACTTGTAGCTCCCATTGGCCAGCGCCAGCACCGCTCCGCCTTCCAGCATCACGTCCAGATTTTTGGCCACCGGCAGCGCCACGTAGCTGCCAAAGGTGCTCACAAACAACTGCACATCCAGCTGGCGATAGCCGCTGATGGCCGCGACTGCCGTGCCCGTGGTGCGCGTGGGTGTGTCTCCCAGCAGCGGTCCTGGGCCCAGAAAGGTGCCCACATAGGGTGCCGCTGGCGGGATCACCCCATTGAGATTGAAGGAGTCCGTGATGGTGCCCACTGCGCCCACCTGCCCTGCGTTGTTGCTGTTGTTCACCCGCGCATACTGCAGCCCGGTGCGCATGCCCCAGGTGGCGCTGCGCCCGGCGGCCATCGTTGGCAGAAAGGTGACGCTGCCCAGATCCAGATAGGCGTGCATTTCAAAGCCCGCTGCGGCCGCCACGCTGCTGTCCACCACCGAGCCTGCACCACTCACGCTGCCGCCCAGCGTGCTGTAGTTGATGGCCCCCTGCCCGCCAAAGGCCGCAGGATCATACTGCGAGGCGTTGTTGTACGACCAGTAGTTGGTCAGGCCGCCTGCGTTGCCGGAGATGTCCACCTGCACCGAGCCATCCGTGTAAAAGTAGTTGGTGCCACCAGCAGGAGCGGGCACTGGAAAGGGATTCTGGAAGTTGCCAAAACCGCTGAACTCCGTGCGCAGCCCCACGATGGGGGCGTAGCCTGCGCCAAAGCTCCACTGCCCGGGCTCGGCCTGGGAGGTGAGGGCCAGCGGGCCCAGCAGCAGGGCGGCAAACGTGGTGCGAACAGCAGCGGCTTTCATTGAGAGTGATAAAGGCGGCATTGAAGGTGAGTCTTGAAATGAGAGAAGCGGGAGGCGCAGGGGCTTACGGCGTCGGCGCGGAGATTTCATTGACGCGGTAGTAGCGGGACGGCACCGAGGACGGCGGCACATCGGTAAACGGCGCGCCATCATCGACCCACTGCGTGCGGTTGGCCGGAGCCTGCACCGGCACCGGGCTGTCATACCAGTTCACCAGATCGGAGCTGTACTTCACGCGGTACCAGTGGCCGGGTGTGGAGTCCCACTCCAGCAGGATCCGGCCGTTGGACAGGGAGTAGATGCGCGGCTGCACGCCGCTGCCGTCGGTGCTGGACACCTCCGAGGCCGAGAGCTTCGTCACCGACAGCGGCGGGCTGAAGGGATCTGGCAGCTTGCGCGTGCTGGTGTAGAACTGCAGCTTCAGGCTCACCGTGTCTCCCACCGCCACCGGGAACGGATAGTCGATGTAGGCAGGCACCACGCCAGGAGCGCTGGTGCTGTTATACAGACGCAGGCTGGGCAGCGTGGCCAGGTAGGCACTGTAGTCCACGCTGAGGCGGAACCCGTTGATCGGGAAGGCGGTGGTGTTCTTGATGCTGACCCGCACTTCCAGCGTGCCGGTCTGGCTGATGACGGGATACGAGGAGCCAGGAGGCAGTGGATTGCCCGTCACCGGATCTGTCGGCACGAGCTGCGTCGGCGTCGGATTCACCGTGCCCACGGCGATGCTGGCGGTGGCGGTGCCGCTCAGGCCAGTGCCTGCATTGTCGATGGAGCCCTGCACTTCAAAGCTGGCCACGCCGGTGAAGTCCAGCGCAGGTGTAAACTTCAGCCCGGCGCTGCCCTGCGCGTAGGTGATGAAGTCTCCCGCACTGACGGCCGTGGTGCCATCATTCAGATACAGTGTGCCGTTCACGATGTTGCTGATCTTGAAGTAAGCCACTTCAGAGCCGTCCACGTCATTGCGCGAGATCACCAGCCCGCTCACGCTTTGGATGTTCTGCGTGGTGGCAGAGCCGGTGACGGAGGGCGTGTCGGCCACCGGATTGACCGTGATGCTGGCAGCCACCACGCTGCCGCGCAGATCCGAGTCCGTGGCGCTGAGCGCAGCCTGCACATTGAAGCCAAAAGTGGTCGAAGGACTGAAGGCATCCGCCGAAGGAGAGAACTTCAGACCTGCCGCGCCTTCCGCCTTGGTGATGTAGTCGCCCGAGCTGATGGAGCTGGTGCCGTCGTTCTTGTAAAGCGTGCCGCCGGTGATGCCGGTGATCTTGTAATTGGCGGTGCCGCCGGCATCAGCCGTGTTGGCGGTGATGACCAGCCCGCTGCTGCTCTGCGTGTCCTCATTGGTGGTGGTGGCGCTGAGCGTCGGTGTGTAAAGCAGCGCCTCAAAGGCACCAATGTCCACCGTCGTGCCCTGCACACGTGGGAAGCCCGTGCCGCGCTGATCAAAGGGGATGGCCTCTGCGGTGTTGCTGTTGGCATTGAGGTCATACGTATCTGCAGGCAGCAGCGCATTGCTGCCTGCATTGATGGCCGGGCTGCCATTGCTCAGCGCCATCGTCAGCGTGGTGCCGCCGTTGTTCGCCAGCGTGCTGATCTGCGGATCGGTGCTGAGGAGGTCGGTGGAGTGATCATCCGGCCCGGTTGCACCAGCGGTGATGTTGTGCCCGAGGGAGACTAGGGAGCCGCCGTTGATGGCGGCAACAGCCGCACCAGTCGAGTCCAGGATGGAGTTGCCCACCTGGATCGTGCCATTTTGATCCGCCAGCAAGTCGGCGCCGTCATTCGTCGAACTCCCGCCTGCAAAGGTGCTGTTGATGATCGTTGCAGTGCTGGTGCCGCTCTGACCCCAGCTGTAAATCGAACCACCGTAAGTGGCGCTGTTCTGCGAGAAGGTGCAGTTCGTCACGCGTAGAACGGCGCTGCCTCCTCCTGCTCCACCGCCACCCTGAACACCAATGGCGCCTCCGCCAGCAGATGAGTTTTGGGCAAAGGAGCATCCGATGACGTCCATCGTGGAAGTCACCCCAGACAAAGCATGATGGAAGATGGCGCCCCCAAATGAATTCGTCGTGTGCTGGCTGAAGGAGCAGCCGACCACACTCCCTGCGCAGGGGACTCCGAATGTCTGGCTCAGGATGGCAGATCCGCCGTTACCGCTGCCGTTCACAAAGTTGATGCCCGAAATCGCATAGCTGGAAATGCTGGCGAGGTTGAGAATGCGTGCGCCATTGCCATCGATCGTCAGCTTGTTCGCTCCCGGTCCTGCGATCACCAGGGATGAAGTGACCTGCATCTCCCCGCTGGTCAGCGTGATGGTGTCCGGCGTGGCATCGGTGAAGTTCACCGTGCCTCCGGTGCCATCGGAGAAGGTGACCGTGGGCGTGCCGCCCAGCGTGTTCACATTCAGCAGCGCCTGACGCAGAGAGCCCGTGCCGCTGTCGCTTGTGGTGGTGACGTAGAAGCTGTTCGTGGCGATCGTCACGGTAGCGTTGTCCGCCGGGGAGGCGTTGACGGCATAGCCCGTGCCCGCAGAGAGATTAAGGCGCACCGTTTCAGCCGCCTCGGCCGGATTCGGAGATTCCACCAACGCGGTGAGGGTGATGGTGGCGGTGGAGGAGCCATTCGGGATCACCAGGGTGCCGGCTCCGCTGGAGGTGCTGAAGGTAAGCGTCTGCGTGGAGGACAGCGTGAAGTCCGTTCCCGCCGTGGCGGTGCTGGAGGCATCGAGCTGGAAGTTCACCGTCAGATCGCCGCTGCTGTTGCCACGAGTGAAGGTATAGACACCGGTGGTGCCGCCCTCCACCGCCGTGGCCGTCGTGGCGGCGATGCTCACGCCCGGATTCACCGTGAGGCTGAAGGTGTTGCTGGCCGTCGCGCCGTTGCTGTCTGTCACCGTCACCGTGTAGGTGGTGGTGGAAGATGCCACGGTTGGAGTGCCGGTGATGGCGCCCGTGCTGGTGTTCAGTGTCAGCCCTGTGGGCAGCGCCGGGGAGATGCCGTAGCTCAGCGCGGGCGTGCCGCTGCCACCCGTGACGGGTGTGAATGAGGTGGCGACCTGGTTTTGCGCCAGGGTCGTGGAGGCCACCGACTGCGTGGCGGTCACCGCACTGTTGATCGTGAGGCTGAAGGTGTTGCTGGCCGTCGCACTGTTGGCGTCCGTCACCGTCACCGTGTACGTCGTGGCCGAGGACGTGACCGTCGGGCTGCCCGTGATGGCCCCAGTGCTCGTGCTAAAGCTCAGCCCCGTGGGCAGCGCCGGAGAGACGCCATAGCTCAGCGGCGTGGTGCCGCTGCCACCGGTCACGGGGGTGAAATTCGCCGAGGGTTGGTTCTGCGTCAGCGTCTTGGAGGCGATGGCCTGCGTGGCCGTCACCGCGCTGTTGATCGTGAGACTGAAGGTGTTGCTGGCCGAGGCGCTGTTGCTGTCTGTCACGGTGACTGTGTACGTCGTGGCCGAGGACGTAACGGTAGGCACACCCGTGATGGCTCCGGTGCTGGTGCTCAGCGTCAGTCCCGCAGGCAGCGCTGGAGAGACGCCGTAGCTCAGCGTGCCCGTACCGCCGCCACCGGTGACGGGGGTAAAATTCGCCGAGGGCTGGTTCTGCGTCAGCGTCTTGGAGGGGATGGCCTGCGTGGCGGTCACCGCGCTGTTCACCGTCAGGCTGAAGGTCTGGCTGGCGGTGACACTGTTGCCGTCCGTCACTGTCACTGTGTACGTGCTGGCGGCGGATGTGACCGTCGGCGTGCCGGTGATGGCTCCCGTGCTGGTGCTGAAGCTCAGCCCGCTGGGCAGCGCGGGGCTGACCCCGTAGCTGATGGTGGCCACGCCGCCGCTGCTGGTGACGGGGGTGAAGGCTGTGACCGCCTTGTTTTGCGTGAGAGCCACCGACGCGATGGCCTGCGTGGCGGAGAGATAGCTGAACCGGTCCGCCGCCGAGGTGGCGCTGGTGCCGCTGGGAGCGGTGACGGTGACATCCACCGTGCCCGTGCCCGCAGGGGAGGTGGCAGTGATCTGAGTGTTGCTGTTGACGGTGTAGCTGGTGGCATTCGTGCTGCCAAATTTCACCCCCGCAGCCCCGGTGGTTCCCGTGAAGTTCGTGCCGGTGATCGTCACACTCGTGCCGCCCGCCGCAGGCCCAGACGTGGGCGAAATGCTGGTGATGGTGGGAGCTTGGATCACCGTGATGGTGTCGGAGCCGGAGTCGTTCGAGGTGTTGGATTGACCGCCTCCACCCACCGTGGCGGTAGGCGTCACCGAAGCGGGGGCGTTGCCGGCCACACTGACACTCACGGTGATGTTTGCAGCCGTGACCCCTGCGCCCAGCGCCGTGGTCCGGGAACCCGTCAGCTGTGTTGACGTGGTGGCGGTAAAATCCCATGTAACATCTGTGGCCACCGATGTGATCGTAAGACCCGTCGGCATGGGGCAGCTGAAGGTAATGGTGCCCGTAGTCGCCGCAGTACCCGTGTTGCTCACGGCAAAGGTCAGCGTACCTGTCTGCCCGGCAAGGAATGTCGTGGGCGAGTGTCCCTCACTCACTGTCAGATCAGGTGAGGCATAGCTAAACTGATCCGCCGCCGAGGTGGCGCTGGTGCCGCCGTAGGTGCTGACGGTGACATCCACCGTGCCTGTGCCTGCAGGCGAGGTAGCAGTGACCGACTTGCCATCGCCGCTAGGCAGGATATTGGTGGCGCTGGCAGAGCCAAACTTCACCGAGGTGTTTCCCAACAGATTTGTTCCTGTGATGGTCACAACCGTCCCGCCAGCCACGGGACCAGTGGACGGTGAGATGCCGGTGACTGTGGGCAGAGGATAGTAAATGAACTGGTCATTCGCATTAATGGCGCTGGTGCCGCCGGAGTTGGTCACAGTGACATCCACCGTGCCCGCACTGGCAGACGCAGGCGTAGTGGCGGTGATCTGGGTGGCGCTGTCCACCGTGTAGCTCGTGGCATTGGTGGCGCCAAATTTTACCCCCGCCGCTCCGGTCGTTCCTGTGAAGTTGGTTCCGGTGATAACCACCGATGTACCGCCCGCCAGCGGCCCCAGGCTGGGCGAGATGCTGGTGACGGTGGGCACCGCGTTGACTTTGAACAAAACCTGCGCGCGTGAGGACCCGACGGCGTTGGTCAGATTGTAGAAGAAGTTGTCATTCCCCGCATACCCCCCGGCAGATGTGTAGGTGAAGGTGCCATTGGCCCGCAGCAGCACCGTCCCTCCATTGGACGTGGTGATCGTCGTGGTCCCGTCCACCGCTGTGTTGGAGCTCGGTCCCGTCGCGCCGTAAGTCAGGCTGCCGCTGTTGACAGTGTCGTTGGCGAGAATGGAGGACGGCGAGCCTGACAGCGCGCTGTCAAACAGCACGCCGGAGACCACCTGGTAGCGGGTGCCCTGCGTATCAGGGTCATTCACGGCGACTGGCGGTGGCGATGTGGCAAAGGAGAAGACGTAGTCAGACTGCATCGAGAGGCCGGCGTCTGAATCCGCTGTCTGGTAGTGCAGCACCGTCACCGTGATCACGTGGCCGGCGGCCAGCGCGCTCGTCGGCGTCAGGGTAAAGGCGGTGGTGGTGTTGCCATCCGTCGGCGACTGGGTGAAGGCCACGCTGGAAGACGCCGTCGTGTCCGTCACCGTAAACGCGGCGGTCGTCGAAATCGCCTCGCTGAAGTTGATTGTGATGGTGCTGTTGAGGGCCACGCCCGTCGCGTTGTTTGCCGGCACGGTGCTGCTCACCGTGGGCAGCACATCCACGTAGATCGTCACCGTCGCGGTGGAAGACCCGCCGCCATTGGTCAGCTTGTATTTGAAAGTGTCATTGCCCGAATAGCTGGCGGGGGGCGTGTAGGTGAAGCTGCCATTGGCATTCAGCACAATGGTGCCGCCCTGTGCGGTGGACGCCGCGCTGCCGATGGTCGTCTGCTCGGCGCCCGTGCTGGCGCCGTAGCTGGAGATGCTGCCGCCATTGAGCGTGTCGTTGCCCAGCACTCCAGGTGCCGTGCGCCCAAACTGCTGATTCACCGGAGTCGAGTAAAGAGGAGATACGCCGTCTGCCACCGCCACCGGAGGCGCCAGATAGGTGTAGAGCGTGTTCGCGGTATTGGTGCCACTGGGGTTGGTGACCAGCACGCTGGCTGTGCCAGCCGTTCCTGCCGGCGTGGTGCAGGTGATGCTGGTGTCGCTGACCAGGCTGACGCCCGTGGCGGCGGTGCCGCCGATCGTCACGCCCGTGACTCCGGTGAAGCCCGTGCCGGTGATCGTGACCGCCGTTCCGCCTGCTGTGGAGCCTGAGGCAGGCGAGATGCCCGTGACGGTGGGCGCCCCCGGGGCAGCCGCCGTCTGGCGAAGCTGGAAGGCGTTTGTGAAACGGCCTAAGGCGGCACTACTCACACTCAGAGTCTGGCTGGTGCCGCTTGCCACAAAAGTTCCGATGGCGTACTGCCCCAAATCACCAACCGTATTCGTCTTGTTAGAAGACATGGAAACACTGCTGCCTGCCCCGTCATCGTAAACAATCGGGTTGTTCCTGGGAACAAGGGATGCACTGCTTCCATTTGTCCAAAACTGAACGGCATACGTCGCACCAGGGGTCAGTCCTGCCATGGTTATTGTGATATTGCCTCCGCTAGAGAGGGGCTTACCTCCTACCAGTGCCTGATAACCTGATGAGAGTCCCGTAAACGGAGCACTGGTTGACCCTGCACCAGCATTCGTGTACCCTGTGGCTCCCGAGGTCCCCACCGTGAAGTTGCCCGAGGTAACAGGAGATGATGAACCGTTTGGAAAAGCAAACCCCTGGAAGGTCACGCCATTGACCGTGGTGGAGCCCACGCCGGTGTCTCCAAACACAAAGGCTCCGACGAGGCTGCCGGTGGTGCTCACATCGGTGTCGCCGGAGATATTGGTGGCCGTGCCCCAGGAGATTTGCGCGGGGTGGATGTTCATCGTGAGATGAAGAATGGCCTGGGCATTACCAGTCCAGCTCATCGTCACCGATGAGGCCCCCGGCTGCGTGCTGGTCTGGTACCGTCCATAACCGCCGCCTCCGGTGATGACGCCCCCGGCATCGCTGATCAGCGTCTGGCTGGCGCTGGGGCTCTCGGTCGCCTGGGCATCGCTGCGCCAGGTGTCGCAGTGGTCAAAGACCAGAGAGCCTGTCTGGCTGCTGACCACCAGGGAGTCGCCTGTGGTGGTGACACTGCCGGAGATCTTGGGCCCGTTGGTGTCCACCGGATTGGTCTGGTCCACCCCGGAAAAGGCCACGGCGCTGATGTAGTGGTTGTTGCCGGTGTCTGCGAAAGTGACCACGATGTCTCCGGTGGCGGCGGCGGTGCCAGGCACCTTGTAGTAGAAAATGGCGTCGCAGGCGACGCTGTTGTCGCTGGTGGAATTGGCCAGGGACATGGCCGAGCCATTGAAGGTGACCGTCGAGGGGGGCGTCTTGTTGCTCGGGTCCCCCGCCGTGACCACCAGGAGGCGGTTGCCACCGGCCTGCACGGTGAAGTTTGCGAGGGTGTTGCTGGTGCTGTACTGGCTGCTCTGGCTGCCGAGCTGCGTGATGCCCGCCTGCGCTGCCGTGGTGAGCGCGGCCAGGAGAGCCATACCGGCAAAACAAGCCCTGGCTCTGCGGGTCAGACGATGAAAGGAACGGCGGAGATCGGAGGAAAAAATGTGCTGCATTTGCCTGAAATCTTAAAAATTAAATAAGAGTAGCGGATCGATCTATTTGGGTGATTAGCAGATGCCTTTGTAAGCCAGATCTTGAAATAGACCACCACATGCCAAGGGTGCTTGTTTGTCACTCATCATGCTTATCAACTGTGTGGTTCAGGCGGAGCAAGTCACTCACTCGCTGCTTACACCCCGCTGCAATCGCAAAGCCCCCTTAGCCGCATTGAATCCCGTCTCAAATAAAATCGTACCGCGATACAGCAGAATCATCAATTTGAGCGCCTATATCATCGGCTCAATGTCCCATCGAGATTAATCCAATTGCTTATCACAGGCTTCATGATGTGGCTTTGGTCATCTGACTTCAGGTGGCCCGCTCCTCCATGGCTGCCTGAAAGGATTCAGCAACCGGCCTGTTTACACGGCATGCTCCGCCCTGCCTGCCTCTTCCTGCTTTGCGCCTCCGCGCTTTCCGCCCAGAACCTGCTGACGCAGACCCACGCGCTGCGGCATGAGGGCCGCCAGTCCGACTTCCCCTCCCTGTGTGTGGATGCAGGCGGCACGCCGCAGGTGGCCTTCATCCAGTGGGATGGCAGGCAGGACACGCTGCATCTGGCGCAGCTCAAAGACGGCGCGCTCAGCGATGTGCTCACCCTCGGCCAGCCCGGCATCATCCACCAGCCTGCGCTGGCGGCAGATGGCAGCGGCACCCTGCATGCCGTGTGGTCCCAGGTGAATGACAAGGATGTGATGGAGCTGCGCACGGCGCGCATCCGCGAAGGCAAGGTGCAGGGGGACATCACCATCCTGGCCAGCTCCCCGAATGGCGGCAACGCCTTTGCCAAGGCCGCCACCGACTCCGCCGGCCATGTCTGGGTGGTGTGGCAGAGCATGCGCGGCACGCTGGGAGACATCTTCTGCCGCGTCTATGATGTGAAGAAAAGCGTGTGGTCCGAGGAGATCCAGGTGACGAAGGAACCCAGCGGCGAATGGGAACCTTGTGTGGCCTTTGATCCCAAAGGCGGCGCGTGGATCTGCCACGACTCCTCTCGTGGGAATGAGTTCAACATCTACGCCACGCATCTGGGTGCAGACCTCAAGGTGGGAGAAACGAAGCAGCTCATCGCCACCAGTCGCTACGAGGGCCGCGTGAACGCCATCACCGCCCAGGATGGCAAGGGCGTCTGGCTGGCCTGCGAGCGCGGCAACGAGCAGTGGGGCCTGGACATGCGCGCCCACGGCGGGCAGGTGGGGCTGAATGGTCGGCGCGATCTCGTCATCGCCTACTGGGATCTCGCCTCAGGCAAGGTGGAGGAGCTGCCCGGCCCGGATGAACTCCTGAAAGCCCTGCCCGTGCCCAAAGGCCCCGCAGGCGCCAATGCCAACGCTCCCCGCGCCAACAACCCGAAAGCGAAAGCCAAGGCGGAAGAACGCGCCAAGGCCCAGGCCGCACAGGCCAAGGCTAAAGGCAAGCCCGCCCCCAATGAGATCGGCGCGGTGAATCTGCCCCACCTCATGCTGGATGCCGCAGGCCGTCCGTGGCTGACCGTGCGCTACTTCAAAAACTTCTGCTGGCAGATCGCTCTCACGCGCTACGACGCCGCCACCAGGCAGTGGACGCAGCCGCATGTGATCCCCGACAGCGTCTATACGCAGGACCGCCAGACCACGCATGCTCTCGGAAAAGACGGCAGCCTGTGGATGGCGTGGAGCACCGATCTGCGCACCTCCAAGCTGCAACTGACCACCGGTGTGCATCTTGCCAAAATCGACACCACCGCCGAGCTGCCTCTGGTGACCGCTCCCGTGGTGAAAGCGCGCGAGCCCTTTGCCGCCTACATCAATGCCACCACGCCTGAGCGCGACCGCGCCGAGCGCCACACCTGGACTCACAACGGCGTGAGCTACAAGCTCTACTGGGGCGACTACCATCGCCACACCGACATCTCCAACTGCGTGACCGCCAATGACGGCTGCGTGCTGGAGCAGTACCGCTACGCCTGGGACATGGGCAAGCTGGACTCCCTGGGCCTCAGCGACCACACGGACATCGCCAAGATCTACCACCCCTACGAGTGGTGGCTGAACCAGAAGATGACCGAGATCTTCTACGCGCCCGGCTTCTTCATGAGCATGTACGCCTACGAGCGCGAGCAGAAATGGCCGCTCGGCCACCGCAATGTCATCTTTGCCCAGCGCGGCGGGCCCATCGTGTACATCCAGCGCAAGAACTACCTGGAGTCTCCCTGGCAGGCGCTCTATCCCGTCAAGACAGACGGCCCCGCCGAGCTGCACCCCACCGAGCTGTGGGACGTGCTCGTGCGCTATGGCAGGCCCGTCACCGCCATCAGCCACACCGGCGCCACCAGCATGGGCACCGACTGGGACCAGATGCCGCCCGTGGATCACCGCATCGAAAACGTGATCGAGATTTACCAGGGCGCACGCGTCAGCTACGAGGGGCTCAATGTCCCCCAGCCAACCGTGGGCATGCGTGCCGGCCAGCCGTACAATCATTCCTCAGACGTCATCGGCACCCCGGTGGTGGGAGAGCCCATCCGCAGCTTCACGGTGAAAAACAACGGCGTCTATCAGCACGCGCTGGAGCTGGGGCACAAGCTCGGCGTCTGGGCGGACAGCGACCACATCTCCACCCACACCAGCTATGGCGGCGTGTATGTGAAGGACTTCACTCGTGAGGGCATCATCGAGGGCATCCAGGCCCGCCGCACCATCGCCGCCACGGACAAAATCTTCGTCGAGTTCTCCTGCAACGACCACCTCCTCGGCACCGAGATCGCCCTCAGCGGCAAGCCGGTGCTGAAATTCAGCATCGACGGCACCGCCGAGATCAAGCGCGTCACCCTCGTGCGCAATGAGCAGAACCACCAGCAGTGGGAGCCCAAGGCGAAGACCTTTGCCCAGACCTTCACCGATGAAACCCCGCTCCCCGGAGAAAACCGCTACTACCTCCGCGTGGAGCAAGCCGACGGCAACATGGCCTGGTCGTCACCAGTTTGGGTGCAGGTGAAGTAGGCCACCTCACACCTCACGCTTCCGCCACACATTCCAGGGCAGCAGCCTGCCTGACTGCTGCATGTAGCGGCGGTAGAAGTCGGAATGCGCAGAGCCAGCCAGCAGTTCATCCTCCTGCCGCGCGGCATGGCGGTATGTCGCGGCCAGCAGCAGCCACATCAGCGCGGCCACGGTGCTCTGCGTGCCCACCACCAGCCCCAGCATGAAGAGCAGGTACGCTGCATAGATGGGGTGCCGCACCCGCGCATAAGGCCCGCTGGTGACGATGGCCGCAGGCACGTCCGGGCTGAAGACACGCCCAGGCATCTGCGTGCCGTGCTGCCTGTATGACCAGAAAAACAAAGCCATGCTGCCGCAGCCCAGCGCCACTGCAGCGATCTGGCACCACGCCTCTGCGCGATAAAACATCGCATGCGCCATCCCCCAAACCGGCAGTCCCATGAAGAGCAGCGTGATGGTCAGCTTGAGCCGCGTGAAGAGCCCCCTCCCGCTGCCCGATGGCCTGAAGAGCCTGGGCACGGCAAAACCGTAAACCACCAGGCACACCAGACTGAGGAAGAAGACGGGAAGATTAAGCACGCAGCGGGATCTGAATGAAGCACCATCCCTGCCACATCACTTCCAGCCGCCGCCCAGCGCCTTGAGCATGGCCACGCTGGCCATCAGGCGCTGACCCTGCACCTGGGCGGCCAGCAGCTTGGCATTGAGCACAGTGCGGTTGGCGTCCACCACTTCAAAGTAGCTGGCCAGACCTTTCTGGTAGCGCAGCTCCGCCAGGCGCTGCGTCTCCTGCGCTGCGGCGATGGCTGCGTCCAGTGCCTTGGCCTGCTTGTCGTAGGCGCTGGCGTCCAGCATGCTGTCCTCCACCTCCTGCAGCGCCACCAGGATGGTCTGCTTGTAGTTGTTCAGCGTCTCCTCATAGCCCGCCTTGGCAGATGCCAGGTTGGCCTTCAGCTTGCCGCCCTGAAAGATGGGCAGCGTCATGCTGGGCCCGATCGTCATGATGCGGCTGCGCTGGTCGAAGAAGGCAAAGGTGCCGATGCTCTCCAGACCGCCGGAGCCGTTCACGCTGAAGGCGGGGTAGAAGGACGCTTTGGCCACGCCGATCTTCGCATTCGCCTCGCGCATCTTCTGCTCCGCCGCACGGATGTCAGGACGGCGCTGCAGCAGCGTGCCGGGCATGCCGCCGGGCACACGCGGCGGCTGCGGCATGGCGGAGTGCTTGGCCAGCTTGAAATTCGAGGGGATCTCGCCGCAGATCACCGCCAGGGCGTTCTCTGCATTGCCACGCTGGCGCTCCAGCGCCGCCAGGTCATTGCGCGCCAGCTCCAGCTCCGTCTTGGCACGGGCCACGTCCATTTCATTGGCCAGACCGCCTTTGAAGCGGGACTCCTGCAGCTTCAGCGCTTCTTCACGCCAGTTCTGCGTGCTGATCACCACATCGATCTGCCGGTCCAGCGAGTGCGCCAGGAAGTACAGACGCGCCACTTCGGCGGCGATGGTCAGACGCTGCGCGGAGACCGTCTCCAGCGCGCCAAACTGGGCCGCCTTGGATCCCTCCACCGCACGGCGCACACGGCCCCAGATGTCCACCTCCCAGCTTTCTTCCAGCAGGCTCTGGTAGCGGCGGCGCTGCAGCTTGGGCAGCGTCACGCCCGGCGGCAGGTTGGCGCCAAAGGAGCTCTGCGAGAGGCGCTCATACTGCATGCCGTCGCGCATGTTCAGCGTGGGGAACCAGCTGGCCTGCTGCACGCCCACCAGCGCACGCGCCGTCTCCACGCGGGCCAGGGCGCCGCGCAGCTGCTGGTTGTTGGTCATCGCATTTTCCACCAGCTTGTTCAGCTCGGAGGAGCCAAAGAGCTTCCACCACTCTCCCGGCACGGGGATGTCCGCCGTGCTCACCTGGCTGCCGCCGTTTTTCCATTTGGAGGGCATCAGCACCTCGGGCAGTTTGAAGTCCGGGCCCACGCTGCAGGAGGCACACGTCAGGGTCGTCGTGAGGCAGAGGATTCTATAATTCTTCATGTGCGCGCATTCATGGGGTGATTCGATCTCTGTGCAACCCACAAAGACAAAGGTTTGTGAGTGCTCATTTAGGCAGGCTGCCCTCCACTTTATGCCTCCAGTTGGAGAGCACATCAGATGCCACGGCATGCGCCTCTTCGGCGTCCACATGCTCGGTGATCTTCTGCGGCGCGGGCAGCCAGGCTGGCGAGTACACCTCTCCGATGTGGTCGTGCTTTTCCGCACGCAGAAAGGCGCGCAGCTCCACCGTCAGCAGGTTCCGGCCACGGTCATGACTGGCCAGCGCCTCCGCACATACCTCAAACGGCACACCGTCCTGCTGGATGACGCTGATGACCTGGGTGGTGTCGAGAAGTGGGTGAATCATGCATTAAATATGAAAGCGGCACCGGGGTGTCGATGTGCAGTTTACGCTCATTTTTGGCGAAGGTTTACGCGCCAGCCTCCCGTTATGACGCAACCATGCGCCATCTCCTGCTCTGCTGCCTAGCCCTGACCTCCCTCGCCGCCGCTGCGGACAAGCCGCTGAACATCCTCTTCCTCTTTGCCGACGACTGGGGCCGCTACGCCAGCATCTACGCCGAGCACGAGAAATTTCCCTCGCCCAATCAGGTCGTCAAAACACCCAACATCGACCGCATCGCCCGCGAGGGGGCGCTCTTCAGCCGGGCGTATGTGAATGCGCCGAGCTGCACGCCCTGCCGCAGCGCACTGCTCTCCGGCCGCTATTTCTTCAACTGCGGCCGCGCCGCCATCCTCAACGGTGCCGTGTGGGATCCCGCCATCCCCAGCTACCCGCTGCAGCTCAAAGACCAGGGCTACCACCTCGGCAAATCCTTCAAAGTCTGGGGCCCCGGAGAGCCCGCCGATGCGCCCTACGGCGGACAGGCCCACGCATATCAGAAAAGCGGAGGCCGCTGCAATCAGTTCTCCCAAAACGTGGACAAGCTCATGCAGCAGGGAGTCGCCGTGGAGGCCGCCAAGCAGCAGATCTACGACGAGGTGCGCGGAAACTTTGACAGCTTCCTCGCCGCGCGTCCAAAGGGCGCCCCCTTCGTCTTCTGGCACGGTCCCACCAATGTGCACCGCAAATGGGTCAAAGGCAGCGGCCAGGCGCAGTGGGGCATCAACCCCGACGACCTCAAAGGCAAACTGCCCAAGCACCTGCCCGACGTGCCCGAGTTCCGCGAAGACTTCGGCAGCTACCTCGGCGAAATCCAGGCCTTTGACGCGCAGGTCGGCGTCATCATCGACCGGCTCAAGGAAGCCGGTGAATACGACAACACCGTCATCGTCATCAGCGGAGATCACGGCGCGCCCGGCTTCCCCGGCGGCAAGTGCAACCTCTATGACTTCGGCGTCAATGTGGCCCTGGCCATCCGCTGGCCCGGCCAGCCCGGCGGCCGATACATCGAAGACTTTGTGAACCTCATGGACCTCGCTCCCACCTTCATGGAGATCGGCGGGGCAAAGATCCCTGAAGGTGTGAATGGCAGAAGCCTCGTCAGCCTCATGAAGTCCGGCCAATCAGGCCGCATCGAAAAAGAGCGCGACTACGTCATCACCGGCCGCGAGCGCCATGTCAGCATCGCCCGCGAAGGAAACCTCCCCTACCCCCAGCGCGCCCTGCGCAAGGACGGCTTCCTCTACATCCACAACTTCAAGCCCGACCGCATGCCCATGGGCGACTCCAAGCTGCTCACCGACAGCTTCACACCGAGCCAGGAAGACATGGAAAACGAAACCTATGTGGCCTTCCCCGACATGGACGCCTCCCCCGCCAAAGCCTGGCTCATCCAGCACCGCCACGACTCGCAGTACAAGTGGTACTTTGACTACGCCTTTGCCAAGCGCCCCGAAGAAGAACTCTACGACCTCAGCAAAGATCCAGACTCCACCATCAACGTGGCCAATGAAGCCGCCTACGCCGAAGTGAAAACCAAAATGGCCGCCGAGCTGCTGGAGAAACTCAAAGCCGTCGGCGATCCGCGCGTCACCGCCGATCCAGTCCCCTTTGAAAACCCGCCCTACACGCTGGATGGCAAGAAAGACAAGCCCGGAAAGAAGGGCAAAGGCAAAGCAAAGGCGGAGTGAGTGAAGAGGCCCCCATAGTGGTCCGCACAACGCGAAGCCAGCCGAAGGCAATCCTCTGTGCGGCACGCGAGCCCCCTGAACTGCGAGCTACGATTTGCCTTCGCAGAAACCCAACGCCCATGCCCATGTCGGCATGATGTAAAACACGCGCGGAAGATTTGGAATAACAGAGAGCGCTGGGTGGCACGAGCCGCACAGAGGACTGTGCGGACCACTATGCTGGCGCCTCTGTGGTGCCCGTGCGGCGGGATGCGCAGCATTACACAGCTTTCCGCACACCACCGCTCGCGCCCCCCCCTCAGCTGCCAAAAGCCTCATTGATCATGCGTTCCACCACGCCCTGTGCCGCGCCGGGCAAGGGGTGGGTCTTTTGCAGCAGGCGTGTCTTTTCCTGAAAGTCCGCCACCGCCGTGGGGCAGCTCTTTTTCATGGTGAGAAGTGTCTGCGCAAACAGCAGCCGCACCGAGAGCGACTCCGGATACGAGAGGCAGAGATGCAGGTTGCCATTGAGGATCTCGTGCTGGCCGCTGAGAAACTCCTCCCGCATGGCGTCCATTCCGGCGCAGCGCACCGCCAGCAGCTGCTCCAGACGCAGCAGGTAGTTCGGCATGTCTGCCACGGCGGGGATGGCGTACTCGACGGGCGGCTCAGTGATCTCGGCACCGGTCTCCTGCTGCAGCAGCGCCAGGAGCTGGCGCACCATTTCCAGCACCTCAGCGCCAGGAGCGGTCAGCGGCACGGGGACGCCCAGCGTGCCCAGGCACTGCGCATCGATGGAGCGGATGAGCCGCAGCTCCGCCAGCGCGGGCTCGGTCTGCGCCTTCAGGTTCAGCCACACGGCGTAGTCGCACGGTGCCTGCGTCTGCCGCGCCAGGTGGGCCACCTGATCGTCCTCCCATGCCACCCCGTTCACGGCAAAGCCCGGCGTGGGCTTCACCACCCACGGCAGCAGCACGGTGCAGGTGGCATCGCTGCCCCAGTGGATCTGCTCGGAGAGAAAGAGCGGCAGCGCCCGGCTCAGGCGGCCGGAGACGTCTGACATCGTCTGCTCCATGCGCTTGGAGTTGGTGGCCTGCTCCACACAGCCGCCCAGGATGCAGAGGGTGGGCCCGCCTTCGGCACGCACGGGAAAGAGCTCCACGGCGGGAGCGTCCGGCTTGAGCCACACCGGCCCCTCCACCGCCAGCATGGAGAGCTCCACCTGCTCATCAGACGGCAGCGTGCTCGTCTGCAGCCTGGCCTTGGCCAACTCCGTGTCCCAGTAGCTCAGCCCCTCCATCCAGTCCGGCCGTTTTAGCGCATGCAGCTTGTTGAGGATGGGCCGGGCCTCCTCCAGCAGCCCGAGATCCACGCAGGCTTTGATGAGGTTGTTTCCCACCTCCATGCCATGCTCCTCGGGTACAAAATGCGGCTCGGTCAGGTTCAGCAGCTCGGGCAGGTGCCCCAGGTTTCCCAGGTCTCCGCTCATCTGCACCAGCAGGTCCGAGGGCACCGGGCGCGGCGCGCGCTGCAGGCTCTCTTCATAAAGCTCCAGCGCCTGCTCCAGATTCCGCGCCTTCAGCGCCTCGCGTGCCAGCCAGACCTGGGCGCGCCAGCTCCCCGGCAACGCCGCGATGCGCCGCAGGGCGTCCTGCCCCGCCGCCTCGCCGGACTTTTCCCGGTGTGCCACTTCATACCACAGCACAGCATTGTCCTGGTTCGGGTCCAGCTCCAGCCCCTCCCACAGCGCCGCCATCACCCGCGCATCTTCCTTCCTCTCCGCGTACACCTTGGCCAGATTGGTCATCACCACGCCGGACTTGCCATGCTGGGAGATGTGCTTCATCAGCACGCGCTCGGATTCATCCACCTGCCCGGACTTCAGCAGCGTGGCCGCATGCAGCACCGCCCCGCGCTCAGGATTGGGATCAATCTCCGCCAGCCGCGCCGCCCCTTTTTGCAGATCCCGCGCAAAACCGTCCTGCAGCCCGTTGATGATATACCCCGCCAGCTTGTCAGGATCATTCCACTCCTTCTCGATGCTGGGCAGCAGCATGTGCTTCAGCCAGTCCTGCTTGGAGAGCTGCAGCTCCCGCCCGAACTGGTCATACACCTTGATCTTTTCCTCCGCCCCTGAAGCCGCCGGAGCCTCCACCCCCGCAGCATCAAGTGGAGCCGCCTTCTTCCTGCCAAAAAGCTTGTCAAAAAATCCCATATTTAAATCAATCTGCCACGCATCATCAATATCTCCAACCGCTTGGGCAATACTTCTTCGAAAAGACAGTGCAGCAAACACCGTGGCGGGCGCGCAGATCAGGGGACTAGCGTGCCGCACAGGGACTGTGCGGACCACTCTGCTGACGCCTGCCTCATCACCCCTCCCCTGCGTGCTGCTCTTCCCAGAACTTCCGCAGCTCACGCAGCTGCTTCTTGTCGGGCTTGGCCACAATCTCATGCTCGCGGGGCTGGATCATCTCGCGCTCGCGGCGTAGTTCGCTGGCTTTTTGGATCCACTCCAGCGGGGTCTGATTGTCACAAAACTCCGCCACGCGTGGCGGGCCCAGGCGCTGCGGTGGGAAGGCGACGACGCGCAGGCGCAGGCGCAGATCTCCGCGCACCACCTCCAGCACATCGTCCGGCTTCAGATCGCGCGAGGCCTTCACCACCTGGCCGTCGATCGTCACATTTCCCTTCGCACAGGCCTGCGTGGCCAGCGTCCGCGTCTTGAAGACCCGCACATGGTGCAGCCATTTGTCCGCACGCGTGCTCATCGTCATGCTGCTGTCTTGTAGGTGCGCTCGCCAAAGATGGCGCTGCCCACGCGCACCATCGTGGCCCCTTCCTCGATGGCGATCTCAAAGTCGTGGCTCATGCCCATGCTCAGCAGCGGCAGCGGGATGCCGCTGGTCTTTTCCAGCTCATCGCGCAGCGTGCGCAGCCGCACAAAATGCGGGCGGCTTTTCTCCGGATCGTCATCAAAGGGCGGGATGCACATCAGCCCCTGGATCTCCAGGCGCTTCATGGCGTGCAGGGCCTCCAGTTGCGCGCGCAGCTCCTCGGCACTGAAGCCGTGCTTGCTGCTCTCGTCTCCCAGATTCACCTCCAGATAGACCCGGGTCGTGAGCCCCAGCTCTCCGGAGATGCGTTCGATGTCTCTGGCCAGATCCAGCGAATCCACGCTGTGGATGGCCCGCACATGCGGCAGCACTTTGCGCACTTTGTTGGACTGCAGGTGCCCGATGAGGTGCCACTGCAGGTTTGAGGGAAGCTGCGGCGCCTTGGCCAGGATCTCCTGCACCTTGTTCTCTCCAAAGAGGATCTGCCCGGAGTCCACCGCCTCGCGGATGGCCTCCACCGGAAAGGTCTTGGACACGGCCAGCAGCTCCACCGACTCCGGTGCACGCCCGCAGCGCACGGCGGCGGCGGAGATGCGGTCGCGGATGGCTTGCAGTCGGCTGGCGAGGTCGTTCATAGGTTGATTGAAGAGAGAAACGGAAGATGCGCCGCACGTGCAACGTATTTTCGCGCTCACCCATTTCATTCCCACCGCCGCACATGCAATCACGCCGCCACTTCATCCGCCAGTCTGCCGCCACCCTCTTTGCCGCCCCGTGGGTCACCACCGGCCTGCGCGCCGCCTCGCCCAATGGCAAGCTGCGCCACGCCGCCTTTGGCGCTGCCGGCATGAGCATGGCCGACATGAGCGCCATGTCCAACCACCCCATGTGGGAGCTGACCGCCGTGTGTGATGTGGACACGCGCAACTTTGCCAAGGCGCAGGAAAAATGGCCCAACATCCGCGTCTATCAGGACTGGCGCGAGCTTCTGGAAAAAGAGGCTGACAAGATCGACAGCGTCAACGTCTCCACGCCCGACCACATGCACGGCAGCATCGGTCTGGCCGCCATCGCCAAGGGCAAGCACATCTACGGCCAGAAGCCCCTGGCGCACAATCTGTGGGAATGCCGCCAGATGGTGGAGCGCGCCCGCGCCAAGGGCGTGATGTCGCAGATGGGCATCCAGATTTCCTCCGCCTTCACCGAGCGCCACGCCGTGGCCCTCATCCAGATGGGCGCCATCGGCAAGGTCAAGGAAGCCCACACCTTCTCCAACAAGAAGTGGGGAGACCTGGAACCCCGCCCCGCCAAGAGCGATCCCATCCCCGCCGGCTTTGACTGGGACAAATGGCTGGGCGTGGCCCCCGAGCGCAGCTACATCCAGGGCTACGACCACCCCGGCAACTGGCGCAAGCGCCGCGACTTTGGCACCGGCACCCTCGGAGACATGGGCTGCCACATGTTCAGTGGCTGGTTCCGCTCCCTGGACCTCGCCGCGCCCATCTCCGTGAAGTCCAGCGGCCCCGTGCCGAACAAGGACAACTGGGCCATCAACGCCGTGGTGGAGTACACCTTCAAAGGCACGAAATACACCGCTGGCGACACCGTCAAGGTCACCTGGACCGATGGCGACGCCCGCCCGCCAGCCGAAGTGATGGCCCTCGTGGGAGACGTCTCCAAATTCCCCGGCCAGGGCACCATCTACCTGGGTACCGAGGGCGTGCTGCTCTCCCCGCACGGCTCCACGCCGCTGCTGTATCCGCGCGAAAAGTTCGCCAGCTTTGGTGCCTACCCCAAGCTGGAACCCCGCGACCACTGGGCCGACTTCATCGACTGCTGCCTCAAAGGCGACAAGCAGCCCTCCGCCAACTTTGACTACGCCGGTCCGCTGACCGAGGCCGTGCTGCTCGGCTGCCTGGCCAGCGCCTTCCCCAATGAGAGCCTCACCTGGGACGCCCCCGGCCTGAAGATCCCCAACAACGCCGAAGCCGACAAGATGGTGCGCCGCGACTACCGCAAAGGCTGGGAAATCGTGTGAGGCGCTGAGTCCATCCCGCTTCGTTTCTCGTTTCCACCTCTAGAGGCACAAAAATGGAAACGAAGGGGAAATGGCCTTTATTCACTTCAGCTTCAGCCGTTCCATCAGGTACGCAGCTGCGTCCGCGTGCTGTACCTCCGGCGCGCCGGGATAGACCAGCTCGCATTCCACGCCGAGTTTCCGGCACTGCTCCTGCAGGCCCACGCCAAAGTTCGCGCTGTGCGCCGTGCTGGACTGCGGTTTGCCCATGTCCGGCGGCGTGTTGTAATAGAGATACACCGGCGGATCATCCGCCGTCAGCAGCGCGTAGGGCGAGCACTCCGCGATCCACGGAAGGATCGCCTCCCGCTTGGCCAGAAACTCCGCATACGCGCTCTCATTGTTCCCCGCCCCTTTGAAGCCAAAGGCGTGCGCGCCGTAGTTGTTGTTGGGGATCCACGCCCGCATCTGCTGCGGGTCCAGCGAGGTCTGCGCCCGCACCACGGCCACGCACCACAGCCGCGTGGACTCACGTGCCACCGGGTCCGCGCTCTTCGCATCCGCCATGTCCGGATGAAACGCCAGCCACAGCGAGCTGCACGACCCCGCCGAGCTGCCCGTGGCGCCGATGCGCTCCTTGTCGATGTTCCACTCCGCCGCCTTGCTGCGCACAAATTGCAGCGCCCGCGCCGCATCCCGCAGCGGCCCCTGCACCGGCGGCACCAGCCCGTCCGCCTCCGCATTCGGGAGCAGCCGGTAGTTGATCGCCACCACCGAGATGCCCGCTTTGAGATAGGGCACCTCGTTGTTAAAGCCTCCCTTGTCCCCGTTCAGCCACCCGCCGCCATGAATGAAAAACACCACCGGCGTCGGCTTGTCCGCCTTCGCCTGGTAAAAGTCCAGCCGCTGCCGGGCGTGAGGGCCGTAGGATACGTCCGCGAAGGTGGGCTTGTGGGCAGGCGGAGCGTCGGCGGCGTGCAGAGGCGCGAGTGAAACAAGCAGCAGGGAGGCGAAGGCAGTGGTGACGGATTTCATCAGCGTGAGAAGGCGAACGACAGCGCCCCTAGCTGAACGAAGCCCATGGATGAATGTTGCCCTCAGTCGGAGCTTCTTTTCACCGCTTAGTCACAGCGTGAGACTTCAAATCCACGAAGTAGCTTTGACCACTCTCAGCCAGAACGACCAGCCTCCCGCCCTCAAGGCTCAGAGCTTTGATGAAAACCCACTGCACATCTGCTTCCAGAAAAGGATTGATGAAGGTTTTAAACACCGTGACTGACCAGAGCTTTTGACCGCCAGCCACATCCCATGCCTCCACCACGGCCCGTCTGCCATCCGCATTGGGGGCCGTATAACGCACCCCTTCATGCACCACAGGCTTGACCTTCGCGGCTTGCGCACGCTTGGCGTAGGCCGGATTCACCGCAGGCACTGAAAGCACCACCAAGCACATGGCGAGAAGACGCCTGATGTGGAAGCGGGGTGCATGAGAGTTCATGGCATGCGGTCCTCCCAAACCTACACCGCGATCTCCGCCTTGATGCTCGGATGCGGGTCGTACCCCTCCAGCGTGAAGTCCTCGTACTTGAAGGCATCGATTTCCTTCACCGCCGGGTTCAGCTTCATCACCGGCAGCGCACGGCAGTCGCGGGTGAGCTGGAGTTTGGCCTGATCGAGGTGGTTCTTGTAGAGGTGCAGGTCGCCGAAGGTGTGGACGAATTCTCCGGGCTGGAGGTCGCAGACTTGGGCGACCATCATGGTGAGCAGGGCGTAGCTGGCGATGTTAAACGGCACGCCGAGGAAGAGGTCCGCGCTGCGCTGGTAGAGCTGGCAGCTCACGCGGCCGCGATCCACAAAGAACTGAAACAGGCAGTGGCAGGGTGGCAGCGCCATCTTCTCGATGTGCGGCACGTTCCACGCGCTGACGATGTGACGGCGGCTGTAGGGATTCGTTTTGATGCCGTGGATCAGGCGGGCGATCTGGTCGTGCGTCTCCGCCTCAGGCGCGCCCTGCCAGCGGCGCCACTGCGCGCCATAGACGGGGCCGAGGTCGCCGTTTTCATCGGCCCATTCGTCCCAGATGGTCACCTTGTTGTCCTGCAGGTACTTCACGTTGGTGTCGCCTTTGAGGAACCACAGCAGCTCATGGATGATGGAGCGCAGGTGCAGCTTCTTGGTGGTGACGAGCGGAAAGGTGGTGCTGAGGTCGTAGCGGCTCTGCTCGCCGAAGACGGAGTATGCGCCCGTGCCGGTGCGGTCCTCACGGTAGCTTCCGTGTTCGAGCACTTTGCGCAGCAGGCGGTGGTATTCTTCCATCGGCAAGCCATAGCGGGCTGCGCGGGGGATGCAAACGGGTTGCGCGGACGGCATTCGGCATTCGAGCTTCGTCATTTTTTAGACATTCGGTTTTACTCATTCGTCATTTTTGACCGCCTTTCCCTTAACCGCGCCCCATGCACGCACCAGTTGCAGCCCCCATCACCCGGTCCGATACTCATTCCATGGCCGACCTGCCTGATGATCCCACACTGCGCGCACGCATGCAGAAACTCCGCATCCGCGAGGAGGATCTGGAGGAGGACTTTATCCGTGGCAGTGGTGCAGGCGGGCAGAAGATCAACAAGACCAGCTCCACCGTCGTCCTGCGGCACGTGCCCAGCGGCATCGAGGTACGCTGCCAGCGCGAGCGCTCGCAGTCGCAGAACCGCCTCATCGCCCGGCAGGAGCTCTGCGACCGCCTGGAGGCCGTGTTTAAAAACGCGCAGATGGAGATCCAGAACGACCGTGAAAAACTCCGCCGCCAGACCCGCGCCCGCCCCCGGGGCCTGAAACGCCGCTTTGTGGCCGGAAAACGGCACCGCGCCGGGATCAAGGAAGGACGTGGACGGGTGAGCGGGGAGGAGTGAGGGAAAATGACGAATGAGTAAATCCGAATGACGAAATAAGCGCAGAACCCCAATGACGAATTTCGCCTCTGGGGCATTTGCAGCCGCCTTCGCCTACCGACGGAAGCTACCCTTGGCATGTGGCCCACCTTAGGATTTTGGTATTCGGCATTCGGATTTACTCATTCGTCATTCTGATCCCCCTTGCCACCTGCCCCACACGAGGCATGATCCGCGCTCCCATGAAAGCGCTCGTCCTCACCGCCCCCTCTGAGTTCAATTTCGACACCAGCTTCCCCGACCCCACACCCGCCGCTGGCGAGGTGCTCGTCAAAGTGGCGGCCTGCGGCATCTGCGGCAGCGACATCCATGGCATGGACGGCCGCAGCGGCCGCCGCCAGATGCCCATCGTGATGGGTCATGAGGCGGCAGGCGAAATCATCGGCCTGGGCGAAGGCGTGCAGGGCTGGAGCCTCGGCGACCGCGTGACCTTTGACTCCACCGAGTACTGCGGCGAGTGCGACGAGTGCCAGTCCGGCTTTGTGAATCTCTGCCCCAACCGCAAGGTGCTGGGCGTCTCCCCCGGCGAGTACCGCCGCCACGGCTGCTTTGCCGAAAAGATCGCGCTGCCCACGCGCATCCTCTACCGCATCCCCGACGAGCTTTCCTATGAGAAGGCCGCCTTTGCCGAGCCCGTGTCCATCGCCCTGCATGCGGTGAATCTGGCCGATGGCATCGAGGTGGGCGAGGCCTTCACCCAGGCTGCGGAAGAAGAAGACTGCGGCTCCAAGGAGTGCGGCCATGACTGCCACTGCGAAGGCGAGGAAGCCAAAGGCGGCACCGCCGTGGTGGTGGGCGCGGGCCTCATCGGCCTGCTCGTGGTGCAGGCGCTCAAGGCGCGCGGCTGGGAAAAGGTGATCGCCGTGGATCTGGATGACGGCCGTCTGGAGCTGGCCCGCAAGCTGGGCGCAGACGAGGTCTTCAATGCCAAGCAGGAAGGCCTGGCCATGCACATCCGCAAGATCTGCGACGGCGACGGTGCCGACGCCAGCTTTGAGGTGGTGGGCGCAGGCGCGCCGCTGGACCTCGCCATCCGCAGCGTGCGCAAAGGTGGCCAGGTGGTGCTCATTGGCAATCTGCAGCCCAACACCCCCTTCCCCCTTCAGGAAGTCGTCACACGCCAGCTCACCATCAAGGGCTCCTGCTCCTGCGCCGGTGAGTACCCGGAGGCCATCCGCCGCATCCAGGACGGCAGCATCCAGGTGGAGCCGCTGCTCAGCGCCGTGGCCCCGCTGGCGGAAGGCGCCGGCTGGTTCAAGCGCCTCTACGACAACAAGGAAGGCCTGCTCAAGGTCGTGCTGCAGCCCGCGTGATTTTCCACCTCGTGCCATGATCCGCCTCTTCCTGCTCCTTTCCCTGCCTTTGTACATCCTCGACCAGCTCAGCAAGAGCTGGATCGTGCAGCACTTCAGGCTTTATGAAACGGAGCAGGAGGTCATCCCCGGCATCTTCTGGCTGCACCATGCGGCCAATACCGGCGTGGCCTTTGGCATGTTTAACGGCACGCAGTATGCCAACTACGTCTTCACCGCCGTGTCTCTCGGTGCGCTGGCCTTCATCCGCTACATGCATGTGAAGGGCTACTTTCCCGGCGCACTCAGCCGCACCGCTGTGGCGCTGCTGGTCTCCGGCGTCTTTGGAAACCTGACCGACCGCCTCTTCCGCAGCCACGACGGCGGCCATCTGCTGGGCGAAAAGTTCTTTGATGGCTACGTGGTGGACTTCCTGAAATTCGATTTCGGCTTCCCGCCTTTCCACCCCTGGCCTTCGTTTAACGTCGCCGACTCCTGCGTCGTCAGTGCCGCCATCCTGCTGGCATTGGCCTCGTTTGTGGAGACACCACCGACGGCGGTGAAGAAGGCCTGAGGCCGAGCGGACCTCCTGCGCACGGGGCGGTGAGTGAACTCGGAGTGTTGAGGGCTCGGGACGATCCCTCTCCCATGTGGCCTCGCCACCCATAGACGCGAACACGATACCATGGTCGCACCACCCGGCACCGTACTGCAGTTCTGGGTTCGTTTCACGGCTTTCGCAATAGCCGGTCCGGAAACCCTGCCCTCGTTTTCGTCCCAGCGTTCGCCGCGCATCCCCTCGCCCCGATCCGCCACAGCCCGGCTAAAGAAATGGCTGGGAAAAAAACTTAACTAACCAATGTTAGATGCCGTGTAATGCTAAACACTAAACTCTCGACATGCCGAGCTTATATCTTAGGATTAGAGATGCGCATTTCACTGCTGCCAGCACTCATCTTCACCGCTGCATGGTGCCTCCTGCCAGCTGCCGCAGGTGGCGCGCAGGTGTATCAGATCACCAGCCTCAGTGGCGGCATCGATGCTCTGGTCCGTAACATCCAATACGATTCCAACGGCCAGGACGCGGGGTACTCAGATTCGGGTTATTCACAGGCGCTCGCCCCCGCCAACAATTACAACGTGTCGGCGTACAGCCCCATCTATAGCAATGCCTACGGCAGCCTGAGAGCCGTACTCAGCGACACGGCCATTGGCTTTAACGCTGTGTCCACCGCAAACGGCTCGTCTGGCCCCGGAGGGCGGGTGGAGGTCACCTCCCACTACGAATTGACCGTCCATTTCACCGTCAATGATGACCTCCTAATGCAGCTCACCCTGGACCCTTACGGTGCGCAGCATACCGTCTATTATGCGCAGGTGTCTGGTGACACCAGCAGCTACAACAACATCAGCCTGCTGCAAGTGGCGGGCGTAGATGAAACCACTCTCTACACCCACAACCCAGACTTCGGCGGGCTGACGGTGGACACCAGAGACGGCATCAACGACGGCGTGTTTTACTTCGCCATGCTGCACCCTGGCAGTGAGTATGTGCTCAGCCTCGACTCCACCTCGAACAATGGCACGATCCTGGCCGCAGGCAGCCTGAAATTCATCCCCGTGCCCGAGCCCTCCGGCGCGCTGCTGCTGTTCCTCGGTCTGACACTGCTAAGCCCACGGCGCCGCACACGCAGCGCCTAGCGCAGCCTCATGAGTAGGGGGATCATCCTGATTCTCTCATAGCGAGCGCACTCGCAGAAAGTGATGGAGCAGTCATTGCGCACGAAAGAGTGAGGGGCCAGGACGATCCCTATCGTTCAATACATCCCCCCGCTCACTCCACCGGCAGCGGGCCCCAGCGGTAGATGCCGTCGTGCCAGGAGAGGGCACCGGGCGGAGTGGCCTTGCGGCGGATCTCCACCCAGAGGAAGCCGCCTTTGCGCTTCAGGGTCACATTCACCTCCTTGGCATTTTCAGGCACATCGGGCTCGATGAAGACGGCCTGGGCCGTGCTTTCTTCTCCGCTCTTCTTCACCGCCTCGGGCAGGATCTGTCCTTGGAGGTCGCCACCCTGGTTTTCATTCACACGGGTGCAGTTCAGGTTCACGCGCAGTTTGCCATCCTTGGTGGAGCGGATGCTCACATGGCCGCCGAAGCCGTCGTCATACTCGCCATCCCAGGAGGTGCTCTTGAGCGGCGGCAACTGCTGCAGGAAGCCAAAGCCCAGCGCCGTGGCCTGGGCCAGCCTGAGCCAGTACTCCGCATCCTTCTCCGGAGAGGCCGCCTCCTTGGCTGCCGCAGGCGGCTGCCCAGCCTTGGGCTTTGGAGCTTCCGGCGGCTGGTAGGCGATCTTCATCCACCGGCCCAGCAGTCCGGGCCAGCGCGCCTTCCAGTCGGCAGGCACCGCCTTGTCTGCGGCAGGCCAGGTGTGCGCAGCCTCCTTGAGTGTTTCAGTCAGGCGCACCTCGGCAGCCTGGGCCTCCTTGCGCGACAGTTGCAGGCGCTTCTCATCGCTGATGCGGCGGTAGATGCCCAGCAGCCCGGCATCCTGCGGCATCTTCTGCCCCGGCCGGTAAAGAATCTCCATCTTCGACTCACCGCCCTTGGCGATGAAGTAGGTGCCCCGGTCCTGCCCCTCATCCACGGACGCGGCAAAAGTCACCACATTATCTTTCCGGGTCCCCTGCCCCAGCCAGGTGCCCGTGCTGCCTGGCTCCGAGGCCCAGCGCACCTGCACCTCCACACCGGTGGCCGAGTTGTTTCTCAGCGTCAGGTAGCGCATGCCCTCCTCATCATAAAAGCGCGCCACCTGCGGCACCTCCGCTGCATGCAGGCATTCAGAAGGGCTGAGAGTGGCCGCAGCCAGCCCCAATGCCAGGAACGAGAGAGCGTGATGACGCATATGCATGGGTGCGCACTCTCAAAGAAGAAGCTCCCTGCGCAAGAATTAGAAAAGGGTCATTTTTCACCTTCTCTATAATGATTGAATTTTTCGCAAAATAGCGGCTAGAAACCCTATTCTAGGCTGTTTTTCGCGTTTTTTATGATTTGGAACGCTGAAATATCAGCGAAAACCCTCGAATTATCACAATTGATAACCGTTGTATTTCAATGATTTATATCTAAATCTACCCATGGCAGTTATCAAATTTACAATTTTATGATGATAATTTGATATGGTTGTTGCATTGGCTCTAATTTCTGACTATAATTTTCAGAAGTTACGAGAAACACTCGCACAGCCATGAAAACGATCATCCGCCTCGCTCTCGCCCTCAGCCTCCTCGCTGTTGCCACCGTCGCGAACGCCCAGAATGGTTATTATGCCGCCGGCTACTATGCCGCCCCCCAGGCTCAGGCTGCTTATGAACAGCAGGTCGCCAATGCGCAGGCTTGGGCTGCTTACAACGCTCAGCAGCAGGCTTATGCAGCAGGCTGGGCCCGCTACTATGCCGACCAGGCCGCAGCCCAGGCAAACGCCCAGCGCGCCGCTGCTGCAGCTCAGCAGGCTGCCCCCGCCGTTGGCAATTCTCAGATCCGCTTTGACGGCCGCTTTGCCACCGTGGGCCAGACCGCCCCCCAGGCCCTTCAGTATGCCGTTTATGCTGCCAACACCCTCCAGAACAAGCCCTACGTGCTGGGCGCCGGCCATCGCAACATTGAGGACAGTGCTTATGACTGCAGCAGCAGCACTTCTTATGTGCTGATCAAGGCAGGATTGCTGAACCGCTGCCTGTCCAGCAAGGAGTTCGCCAGCTATGGCCAGCCCGGCGAAGGCCGCTTCATCACCATCTGGGTGAAGCCTGGCGAGCACGTTTTCATGACCATCTGCGGTCTTCGCATGGACACCTCCGGCCAGTATACCGGCGAAGGTCCCCGCTGGCGCACCAAGGGCCGCAACTATGCTGGCTTCTCCCCCCGCCATCCTTTTGGCATGTAATTCTCATTTTTGTGACTCGATTCTCACACCCATAAACAAAGCTTCATTCAAAACTGAATCTCACCGCCTAAATAACCCCGAAATTCTCAAACTTACGAATCATATGAATACCAACACCACCTCCGCCACCGCCGCCGCCAACAAGGAAATCACCCTCGGCTGGACCTCAATGCCCACCTACGGCGAAGTGATGCCCAAGATGATCGGCACCGCCCACACCGACGTGAAGAGCAGCGTGACCCTCGGCACCAAGAGCGTGCTGCAGAGCTTCTGGAGCACCCTGAGCAACCTGAAGTAATCCGCCTCTCCGCAGGGCGGCCGCACACGGTGCGCACACGCCCTTCGCCTTGCGCTCTGCATGGCCGCTGGTATGGCTGATCCCTCCCCCAACCACGCATGCAGGTCCTCCGCTCCATCGATTCTCTTTCTTCACTTCCGGGCCCGCTCGCCCTCGCCGTAGGGGTTTTTGACGGCATCCATCTCGGGCATCAGGAAGTCATCCGCGCGGCACAGGAGCACGCCACGCAGCACCACGGCACCGCCGTCGTGGTCACCTTTGATCCCCACCCCGCGCAGGTGCTGCGCCCCGGCGCCGCCCCACGCCTGCTCTGCGGCCCGCGCCACCAGCAGCTCATTTTGAAGCAAAACGGCATCTCCTGCCTGCTGGCCTGCCCCTTCACCGCCGAAACCGCCAAGACCCCGGCGCGCGATTTCATCCTGCAACTGGTGCGCGCCGCCCGCCCGCTGGGCTGCATCTCCGTGGGCTACACCTGGAGCTTTGGCCGTGGGAGGGAGGGAAACATCCACCTGCTCATGGAGCTGGGACAGGAGCACGACTTTGCCGTGTATGGCGTGCCGCCGCTGAAGATCGACTCCCAGGTGGTGAGCAGCACCCTGATCCGCGAGGCGGTCTCAAACGGCGACTTTTCCCGCGCCGCCACGCTGCTGGGCCGGGGCTACTCCGTCTTTGGCCCGGTGGTCGAGGGGCAGAAACTCGGCCGCCAGCTCGGCTTTCCCACCGCCAATGTGGCCGTGGAAAACGAACAGCTGCCACCCCTGGGCGTGTACGCTGTGGAGGCGCGCATCGATTCCCAATGGCTGCCCGGCGTGGCCAATCTGGGCCGCCGCCCCACCGTGGCCGCGGATGCAGATCCCTCGCTGGAAGTGCACCTGCTGAACTGGAGCGGCGACATCTACGGGAAAGACATGGAAGTCCGCTTCACCCGGCACCTGCGCAGCGAGATGAAATTTGCAAGCCTGGATGAGCTCAAGGCGCAGATCGCACGGGACATTGCGGCGGCACGCGAAATCGCTGCAGCCAAGTAGTGCCTGCTGAGGCTACTTCTTCGGCTTCGGGGGCTCCTGCTTGGGATGACCTTCCAGCTTCACCGTGCTGACGGCTGTTTCTGTGGGGAAATCTGCAGGGACGCCGGCGGTACGTTCCACCTTGCCGGTGGCCACCCATTCAGTACCGCGCTGCACGATGGTGTAAAAACCGCGATCCAGCATGGAGTAGTCTGCATGACCCAGCGTGGTGTGGAAGACACGGCCTTTGTGATAGGCCAGCACCATGTTGTTGGGTTCGCTCACGGAAGTGAGATCTGAGACAGCGGTGCTCAGCACATCCACATTTTCAGCAGGACCGCGCAGCTTGCTGTAGAGCTCGTCCTTGGCGTGCAGCCAGCGTTTGGGCAGACCACGCATGATGGGGTGCTCCGCATTCTGCACCTCCACGATGAACTCATGCTGCGGGCCGTGCGCGCCGCCATTGCCTGCGGAGGTGTCACGGAAAAGCCTGCCGTCTTTGACATAGAGCCAGGGGCCGGACTTCTCATTGCGCCCGCCCCAGCCGCCCACGCCGATCATGTCATTGTACTCCTTCCACTCGGGAAAGGAATTGTTCGCCGCATGGATGGAGACAAAGCCGCCGCCATCGGCCACGTATTTGGTGAAGGCATCTCGCACATTCTGCGGCCAGGGCTCGCCGTTGTAGTTGCTTACCACGGCCTGGTAGTCGCTGAAGACCGGCTTCCACGCATGCCAGGCCTCAGGCGGCGAGCCTTTGGGCGGTGTGGTGCTGACCTCCACGGCAAAAGCGCCGCTGCTCTCCAGCGCATTCCGCAGCACGGGCGTGGTGATCTCCCATTTGTGGTTGTTCTGACCGTCAATGATGAGGATCTTCAGTTTGTCCGCAGCATGCAGGCTGAGGGCGGAGATGCAGAGCAGGGTGGCAAGGAATGTGCGCATGATTTCCTCCGTGCTATCAGGATGCTTAAGTCTTGGCAAGAACGAAGACATCCTGCTGTTTCGTTATTACCCTTGACCCTCCGCCACCTCCCCGCGCACACTGTTGTTCCCCCCGCTTCTCGATGTCCCTGCTGGTCGCTTTCACCCTCTACCTCGCACTGCTGCTGCTGCTTGCCACCATCTCCGCCACGGAGACAGCCATCCACAGTGCGCGGAACATCGAGGCGCAGCTGCTCGCCGCCGGTGAAGGAGCGGTGGCGCAAAAGCTGCGCGCCATCACGGCCAATCCCTTTGCGCAGCTGCACCGCACGCTGCTGCTTTCTGCAGGGCTGAACCTCGCGCTGGCGGCGCTGGGCCTGTGGATCGTGACGGGTCCGCTGCGTGCTCTGGGATGGAATGCGTGGCTCACTTCATCCGTGCTATTTTTGGCAACGGTCCTGCTAGGAGACATGGCTCCTAAATTTTTTGCCGCCCGCAACCCCTCGGTGGTTCTGCTCGGAAGCCTGCGTCTGCTGCACCCGCTGCGCAATGTGCTGGATCCCCTGGCCGCACTCGTGGACCGCACCACTGATGCGCTGCTGCAGAGATTTGTGACCCGCCATGTGCAGGTGCGCATGCCTGTGACTCGGGATGAATTTGAGACCCTGGTGGAAATGCGCCAGGAGCAGGGTCTGCTGGACAGCGACGAGAGCTCCATGATACACGAGGCGCTGGACATCGAGGCGCTGACCGTGCGCGACTGCATGGTGCCGCGCGTGGATCTGGCGCTCATCAGCAGCGAGGACTCCGCTGAAAAAATCTCCGCAGCTCTGGAGAAAGCGGCCAGCCGGTTTGTCATTGTCTATGGCGAGACGCCCGACTCCGTGGAAGGTGTGATCGACACCAGCGCGTGGAAGCTGGCAAGCCGCCCGGACTGGCGCACGCTCATGCGCACGCCGGCCTTTGTGCCAGAGACCATGCCCGTACTGGAGGCGCTGGAGCACCACCTGCAGGGCGACGAGAAGCCCGTGCTCATCGCAGATGAATACGGCGGGCTGGAGGGAATGATCACCCGCCGCGAGATAGCCGACTGGCTGCTCTACGAGGCCGCGCCCTGGCACGGAGAGACCTCGGAGATCCGCGACCTGGGCCACGGCCGCTTTCTTCTCGATGGCGGCACGCGGCTGGATCACATCCAGGAGGAGCTGGGCGTGGAGCTGCACGAGGACGGCATAGACACCATCGGCGGGCTGGTCTTCAACCAGCTGGGCCACGTGCCCAAGCCCGGGGAGCGTGTCAGCATGGAGGAGGCTGACATCAAGGTGCGCCGCATCGTGCGCGCACGCATCCAGGAGGTGGAGCTGCGCCTGAAGCCCAAACCCGCCGCTGAAACCGAAGCCGTGTAAATCATACCACTCGCTGCCACATCCTGCTGCATGACGCTTCTTCTTCTCATCCTCTGCCTCGCGCTGTCCTTCACGCTCTCCGGCCTGGAGAGCGCCGTCATGGCCGTGAGCCGCGTGCGTGTGCGGCATGCCGCCAGCGCCGGGGACCGCCGCGCGCGCGGGCTGCTGCCGCTGCTGGAGGACCGCGATGCACTCATCGGCTGCATCACGGTGGCGAATCATCTCACCAACCTCGCCGCGTTTCTGCTCATCGCGCTGCCTGTCATTCATCATGCCACGCTGTGGGGCTATGTGCTGGCATTTGTCTTTGTGCTGCCGGTGTTTCTCATCGGGCTGGAGGTGATGCCCAAGAAGCTCTTCCGCAGCTATCCTTTCCGCTCCCTGCGCAGTGTCTCGCCGCTGGTGCATCTGGTGGGGCTGGCGCGCCCGCTCTTCCGTGCGGTGGCAGGCAAACCCGCCAGCGAAGCCGGCGAAGGCACCAGTGAATCCCGCCAGACACGCGGCCGGGAGGACCTCAAGGCGCTGGCGCAGGAGCTGGCCTCCAAGCAGCAGCTCTCCCCAAACGCCACCCATCTCATCGAACGCGTGCTGGACTACAAAAAGCTGCGCACCGCAGATGTGATGCAGCCCCTCACACGCAGCGTGGCGCTTTCTGCAGAGATGCCGCTGAGCACCGCGCTCATCATCGCACGAGAGCAGAACTGCACGCTGCTGCCCGTGCTGGGAGACAATGGCAGCTTCATCGGCGTGCTGGACTCCGCCGACCTCCCAGCCGCGCTCCCGCCTGACCGCCTCGTGCGCCAGCACATGCGCACGCTGGAGAGCATGCCTGCCAGCCTCCCTGCCCTGCACGCCCTGCAGCGCCTGCGTAAATCCGGCCGCCGCCTCGCCATCGTGGTGGACGAGCGCCAGCTGCCCGCAGGCCTCATCACCGAAGAGCGGCTGCTGGAGCCGCTGATGCATTCAGCGGCGGATTTATGATTTACGATTCTTGATTGATGATTTCACGGACGACCGAGCCCCCCTCGAAATCGGGCTGCCCAATTCATAAGTCATAAATCGTAAATCATGAATGGACTGGCCCCGCAGCCGCCGCCATCCATAGCGCACCATGCCAGCCCTCGTCTTCGCCACCTCCAATGCCCACAAAACTGAAGAAGTCGCCGCCATTCTCGGCGCAGCATGGCAGGTGGAGGATCTGCGGGCACATCCTGGCATGACGCTGGACGAGGAAACCGGTGACACCTTTGAGGCCAATGCCATCATCAAGGCCGTGAGCGGCAGCCGTGGTGCACCGGGCCTGCTGGTGCTGGCGGACGATTCCGGCCTGGAGGTGGACATCCTGGGCGGTGCGCCCGGCGTGCGCAGCGCACGCTATGCCGGAGAAACAGCCACCTCGGCGGACAATCGTGTGAAGCTGAAGGCGGAACTCTCCAAGCTGCCGCAGGATGCCCCCTTCACCGGCCGCTTTCACTGCTGCATGGTGCTGGCACGAGATGGCGCGGTGCTGCACATCACACACGGCAGCGTGGAAGGCCGCCTGCTGACGCAGGAGGTGGGCGAAGGCGGCTTTGGCTACGATGCCCTTTTCATCCCCGATGGGTATGCCGACACCTTCGGCATCCTCTCTGCGGAAACCAAGAACCAGCTGAGCCACCGCGCACGCGCCCTGGCTGCGATGAAGGAGCAGCTCGCCACCTTTGCCTGAGCCATGCGCGCGCTCGTTTTCATCCTCGCCCTGGCGCTGGCCTCCTGCGCCACGACACCGCCACCGCGCCCTGTGCCACAAGCTGCGGAAACAGAGCCCGTTGCCTCCGTGCCCGGCTATCCGCCGGCTGAAGAAGTGCCCGCACAGCCCGCGGCCCCGCCATCCAAGGCCGCCGAATGGAGCGCCATCTCCGAATTCAACGGCAAGCCGCTTTTGGGCAATGCCTCGCTGATTGAGTACAAGATCGGCCACAAGGGGCACACCTACCAGATCCGGCTCGTGGTCTTCGACAGCCGCCAGTTTGAGCTCAAGGTGATCGACCAGCCCGATGACTGGGCGGGCGGGGGTCATATCAAAAACAGCCTGCAGGCTGCCACAGCCATTGCAGGCGTGAATGGCGGATTCTTCACCCGCGACTTCAAGCCCATGGGCCTCATGATCTCCGATGGCCGCAAAACAGGCTCCTGGCAGACGGGCCCCCTGCTCACCGGGGCAGTGGTGGTCAGCACCCATCCGCAGATCCTGTGGAATGCCGAGGTGAACACGGATGCCGCGCACCAGCTCGTGCAGGCAGGCCCGCGCCTCGTGGATGACGGCCAGGTCGTCCCCGGCCTGGACTACCGCAAGCAGAGCGCGCGCACCTTCATTGCCAACGATGGCGGCACGCAGTGGCTCATCGGCACCGCCGAGGAGATCACCCTGAGCGATCTGGGAGAGCTGCTCACCGTTCCCGGCCTCATGCCCGCCTTCACCGTGCACCGCGCCCTCAATCTCGACGGCGGCCACTCCTCCGCCTTCTACTACCGGACCGTGGACGGCCACGAACGCGCCTACCCCGGCTGGAGCACCGTGCGGAATTATCTGGGGATCGTGCCTAGGTGAGGGGGCTGCAGCCGGGCGTTGCGCTGCTGCCATCTTCCATTAAACTTCTGGCATGAGTTCGCTCGCCCTAGAAATCGACCAGACCCTGCGGCAGCTTGATGCGGCCAGGGCTTCCAGGCTTGAGCGCCTCGTGCGTGATGCTCTGGCTTTGGTGAAGCATGACATGGCTCCGGTGTCAGAAAATCCCGTCATCCGATTTCCGCTCGTACAGGGTGGAAAGCCCATCACCGACGAAGATGTCGCACGCATCCAGGACGAGGCCTGATCCATCAATCCGCTTATGGTCTGGCTCCTGGATGGCAATCTACTGACGGCGCTTGCGCTCAGTTCGCATGTGCATCATTCACGTGCGCTGGCTTGGTCCTATGCGCAGCCTCGCCGGTTTGCCACATGTGCCGTCACTGAAGGTACGCTCCTGCGCCTGCACATGATGTTTGCCCCAGACACTTCAGCAGCTGCGGCCTGGCGCACACTCGGCATGTTGCGGCAGATGCATTGCCATGAGTTTTGGGTGGACGGCTTTAGCTATGAAGAAGTCCGCCATCTCGGCTTGACCGGTCACCGTCAGATCACTGACGCATGGGCTTGCCGAAATGGCCCGCCAGCGTCTTGGAAGACTGGCAACGCTCGATAGCGGCCTGGCATCATTCCATTCAGACGTTGTAGATTTGGTTTGAGAGTCAGCTGTCTTCTGACGAGCAGAAGCACCCACCATCTCTTCTGTCGCCAGCCGTGTCGATACCACGGCCTGCAAAAACTTAGCCAGCCACTGCCCCCCGTACGCAAAACCGCCTCCGTCGGCTTGCACCGAGGGAGGCGGGTGATGGTTGATGCCTGGCTGGCGGGGCGGATCAGGCCGCGTCTTCGTCGGCTCCGGCGGGCAGCGCGGGGCGCTCCGTTTCGTGCAGCTCGAAGTTGCGGTTGTTGATGAAGCCGGTGCCGGCAGGGATGAGGTGACCCATGATGACGTTTTCCTTGAAGCCGCGCAGAAGGTCGGACTTGGCAAGGGTGGCGGCCTCGGTGAGCACGCGGGTGGTGTCCTGGAAGGATGCGGCGGAGATGAAGGACTCCGTCTCGATGGACGCCTTGGTGATGCCGAGGAGCACAGGCTCTGCTTCCGCAGGCTTGCCACCCTCTTCGGCCACACGGGCGTTTTCCTTGTCGAACTCCGTGCGGTCGATCTGGTCGCCCCAGAGGAACTCGGTGTCACCGGTGTCGGTGATCTTCACCTTGCGCAGCATCTGGCGGATGATGATCTCAACGTGCTTGTCATTGATTTCCACACCCTGGGCACGGTACACTTCCTGCACTTCGTTGACGAGGTGCTCGCGCAGCGCCTGCGGGCCAAGGATTTCGAGGAGGTCATGCGGAACGACAGGACCGTCGGTGATCTGGTCGCCCTTGCTGACGTGGTCGCCATTGAAGAGCAAGATGTGCTTGCTGCGGGGGATGAGGTGCTCCTCCTGCTGGCCGGTCTTGTTGTCGGTCACGATCACGCGGCGCTTGCCACGGACGAGGCCGCCGATTTCCACGGTGCCGTCGATACGGGCGATTTCGCACGCGTCCTTGGGCTTGCGGGCTTCGAAGAGCTCGGCCACACGGGGAAGACCACCGGTGATGTCCTTGGTCTTGGATGCCTTGCGCGGCGTCTTGGCGATGGTGGTACCGGCTTCGACCTTCTCGTTGTTTTTGACGCTAAGGTGAGCACCGGCAGGAATGGTGTAGCTGGCGAGGACCTCGTGGGTCTTCGGATCCACCACCACGACCTGCGGATGGAGGTCTTCCTTGTGCTCGATGACGACGGTTTCTTCGTTGCCCGTGCTCTGGTTGACTTCCTTGGTGATCGTGATGCCGGAGATCATGTCACGGAATTCCAGCTTGCCGGCCTTCTCGGTGATGATCGGCACGTTATACGGATCCCAGGTGACGACCTGCTGGCCCTTCTTGACCTTGCCACCGTCTTCGACGGCGATCACGGCACCCGTCACCAGCTTGTGGCTTTCGAGTTCGCGGCCTTCGTCGTCGTGGATGGAGAGGACGCCGTTCTTCGTCAGGGCGATCCAGGTGCCTTCGATGGTCTGCACCGAACGCATGTCCGTGTATTTCACGATACCGGCGTTCTTCACATTGATGAAGGGCTGCTTGAAGGAGCTGGTGGCGGCACCACCCACGTGGAAGGTACGCATGGTGAGCTGCGTTCCGGGTTCGCCGATGGACTGGGCGGCCACGATGCCGACCGCTTCGCCGATCTTGGCCATGCGGTGCGTGCCGAGGTGCAGGCCGTAGCACTTGGAGCAGCAGCCGCGCTTGCTTTCGCAGGTAAGCACGGAGCGGATCTTCAGGCGCTCCACACCGATCTTGGCCAGGTGAGCGGCCTCCTTCTCGGAGACGAGCTGACCGGCTTTGACGATGGTGCTCTTGTCCACCGGATCATGGATGGTCTCGCAGGAGACGCGGCCATAGACGCGGGTCTTGAGATCGACGATTTCTTCGTCGCCCTGGTAGATGGAGGAGAGCGTGATGCCATTGGCAGTGCCGCAGTCTTCCTCGGTGACGATGACGTCCTGGGACACGTCCACGAGCTTGCGGGTCATGTAACCGGAGTCAGCGGTCTTCAGAGCGGTGTCTGCCAGACCTTTACGAGCGCCGTGCGTGGAGATGAAGTATTCGAGCACGCTCAGACCTTCGCGGAAGTTTGAGGTGATCGGACGCTCGATGATCTCACCGGAGGGCTTGGCCATGAGGCCGCGCATGCCGGCGAGCTGCTTGATCTGCGTACGGTTGCCTCGGGCACCGGAGTTCACCATCACGTAGAGCGGGTTGTGGTGCTTCTTGCCCTCGTTGTGCTCCAGGGTGCGGAAGAGTTCGTCGGCGACGATTTCACCCACCTGTGTCCAGATGTCGATGATCTTCTGATAGCGCTCACCATTGGTGATGATACCGCGGCGATACTGTTTCTCGATTTCCTCGATCTGCTTGTAGGCGTTTTCCAGTCCGCCGGCCTTGGCCTGCGGGATGACCATGTCCGTGATACCGATGGAGCAACCGGAGCGGGTGGCTTCGCGGAAGCCGAGCTGCTTCAGGCGGTCCAGCGCAGAGACGGTCTCCTTCTGGCCGAAGGTCTGGAAGCAGCGCCAGATGATGTCGGAGATCTGCTTCTTGCCCACGGTGGTGTTGATGAAACCAAGGCCTTCGGGCCAGATTTCATTGAAGATGACACGACCGGCGGTGGTCTCGATGACAGCCTTGCTCGGGTCGCCGTAGGGGCGCTTGGCCAGGCCATGGTCAGGATTGCGGAAGCGCACTTTGTCGTTCACGCTCAGGCCGCCTTCGGCGATGGCGAATTCGACTTCGGAAGCGCTGTTGAAGACCGGCACGCGGCCGTCCACATCGCTCTTCTTGCCCTTGGCGTCGTGCTGCGGGAAGTCGCGCAGGTAGGTGAGGAAGTAGCAGCCCAGGGGAATGTCCTGGGAGGGGTTGATCACCGGCTTGCCGCTGGCAGGGCTGAAGAGGTTGTTCGGCGCCAGCATGAGCAGGCGGGCCTCCATCTGGGCCTCGATGGAAAGCGGAACGTGCACGGCCATCTGGTCACCGTCGAAGTCGGCGTTGTAAGCCGTACAAACGAGGGGATGCACGCGGATGGCCTCACCTTCGATGAGCTTCGGCTCGAATGCCTGAATGGACAGACGATGCAGCGTGGGAGCGCGGTTCAGGAGGACGGGGTGGCCTTTGGTCACTTCGTCCAGGATGTCCCACACCTCGGGGGTGCGGCGCTCGATCATCTTCTTGGCGCTGCGCACGGTGTGCACCAGGCCCATCTCCTTGAGACGGCGGATGATGAAGGGCTCGAACAGCACGAGGGCCATCTTCTTCGGCAGACCGCACTGACCCAGGTTCAGGTCAGGGCCGATCACGATGACGGAACGGCCGGAGTAGTCCACGCGCTTGCCGAGCAGGTTCTGACGGAAGCGGCCGGACTTGCCCTTGAGCATGTCGGACATGGACTTGAGCGGACGGTTGCCCGCGCCGGTCACAGGGCGGCCATGGCGGCCGTTGTCAAAGAGGGCGTCCACAGCTTCCTGCAGCATGCGCTTTTCGTTGCGGATGATGACATCCGGCGTGCGCAGCTGGAGGAGGTTCTTGAGACGGTTGTTGCGGTTGATGACGCGACGGTAGAGGTCGTTCAGGTCGGAGGTGGCAAAGCGGCCGCCTTCGAGGGGGACGAGCGGGCGGAGATCCGGCGGGATGACCGGCAGCACTTCCAGGATCATCCATTCCGGACGGCTGTGGCTTTCGGAGAAGCCCTGGCAGAGCTTGAGGCGCTTGGCCAGCTTCTTGCGGATCTGCTTGGAGCGGGTCTTCGTCATCGCTTCTTCCAGCTCCTTGATCATCTCAGGGAGATTGATCTGGGCGAAGATGTCGCGGATGGCCTGGGCACCCATGCCCACGCGGAAGGCGTCTGCACCGTACTGTTCCTCGGCTTCGCGAAGGTCCACTTCGGTGAGAAGCTGGCCGCGCTGCAGCGGGGTGTTGCCGGGATCGACGACCATGTAGTCCTCATAGTAGATCACGCGCTCCAGGGAGCGGGCGGTCATGTCCAGCATCAGGCCGATGCGGGAGGGCATGCACTTGTAGAACCAGATGTGGGTCACCGGCACGGCCAGTTCGATGTGGCCCATGCGCTCGCGGCGCACGCGGGACAGCGTCACTTCGACGCCGCAGCGGTCGCAGACCACGCCCTTGTGCTTGATGCGCTTGTATTTGCCGCAGGCGCACTCCCAGTCACGGGTGGGCCCGAAGATACGCTCGCAGAACAAGCCGCCTTTTTCAGGCTTGAAGGTGCGGTAGTTGATGGTTTCTGGATTCTTGACTTCGCCGGAGGACCAGGAGCGGGTGCGGTCCGCCGAGGCGATGCAGATCGACACATAGTCGAACTCCTCGCCGTGTTGAGGTTCCCCGAAGATTTCTTTCAAGCTCGCGTCAGCATTCATGATGTGTGGAGATGGGTGGCAGGTTTGTGCGCTGGGTTTCTATCGGGAATGGCGGATTAAGCACCCACCGTGGTGACAAAGCCTTCGAGAGCTTCCGCGTCGGCATTGGCGTTGGAGCGTTTGTGCACCTTCACGTCCAGGCCGAGGGACTGCATTTCCTTGATGAGCACGTTGAAGGATTCCGGCGTGCCGGCTTCCAGGGCGTGGTCGCCCTTGACGATCTGCTCATAGATGCGCGTACGGCCCTGCACGTCGTCAGACTTGACGGTGAGGAGCTCCTGCAGCGTGTAGGCGGCACCGTAGGCTTCGAGCGCCCACACCTCCATTTCACCGAAGCGCTGGCCGCCATACTGGGCTTTACCACCCAGAGGCTGCTGCGTGACGAGGGAGTAAGGTCCGACGGCACGTGCGTGGATCTTGTCTGCGACAAGGTGGTTCAGCTTCAGCATGTAGATGTAGCCGACGACGACGTCGAGATTGAAGGCATCGCCAGTGCGGCCGTCAAACAGCCTGGATTTGCCGTTGAGGCCCATCCATTCGTAGCCGGGGACCTTCTTGGCCTCCTTGATGTACTCCATGATCTTCGTTTCAGGGATGCCGTCGAAGACCGGGGTGGCGATCTTCATGCCCAGAGCCTTGGCGGCGAGGCCGAGGTGGGTCTCAAGCACCTGTCCGACGTTCATTCGGGAAGGCACGCCCAGAGGATTCAGCACGATGTCCACCGGAGTTCCGTTTTCGAGGAACGGCATGTCTTCTTCAGGCACGATGTTGGCCACGATGCCCTTGTTGCCGTGGCGTCCGGCCATCTTGTCACCCACGGAGAGCTTGCGCTTGGAGGCGAGGAAGACGCGCACCTGCTTGACCACGCCGCTGTCGGCGGTGTCTTCGCTGGACTCGATCTTGTCGAGGTTGCGCTCACGTTCCATGTCGGCATCGGAGAACTTCTGTTCGAAGGTCTGGATGATGTCGAAGATCTTGTTGCGGATCGGGCTCGGGTCGATTTCGATCGTGTCGTAGCTTTCGGCCACGTGACGAAGCATCGTCTTGGTGATCTTCTTGTTCGCGCCGACGAGGGGCTCGCCGGTCTGGCCGTTGACGATGTCCAGCGGGATCTTCTCATTGAGAAGGATGTCGGACAGGCGCTCGGTCAGCTGCTCGGTGAGGTCTTCCTTCTTGGCGCGGTAGTCCTCTTCGATCTGCTTGATCTGCTTCTTGTACTCGGCGGGGGAGAGCTTCTCCTTCTCGGAGTCGCCGTTCGCACCACGCTGGGCGATGCGCACGTCCATGATGATGCCGGTGCAGCCGGAGGGCACGCGGAGGGAGGTGTCCTTCACGTCTGCGGCCTTCTCACCGAAGATGGCGCGCAGGAGGCGCTCTTCAGGGGCCAGCTCGGTCTCGGACTTCGGAGTGATCTTGCCCACGAGGATGTCCCCGGGCTTCACTTCCGCACCGATGCGCACCACGCCCTGGGCGTCGAGGTTCTTGAGGGCCTCGTCACCCACGTTCGGGATGTCGCGTGTGATTTCTTCAGGCCCCAGCTTGGTGTCGCGGGCGATGACTTCAAAGTCCTCGATGTGGATGGAGGTGTAGATGTCCTCCTTGACCACACGGCGGCTGATGGTGATGGCGTCTTCGAAGTTGTAGCCGTTCCAGGGCATGAAGGCCACGAGCATGTTCTTGCCGATGGCGAGCTCTCCCTGGTCCGTGCAAGGACCGTCGGCGATGACGTCGCCCTTCTTGATCTTCTGACCACGCTTCACCAGAGGCTTCTGGTTGATGCAGGTGCCGGCGTTGCTGCGGCCAAACTTGCGAAGAGGATAGACGTAGGTGCCCTTTTCTTCGTCCGTCTGCACAGACTTGAGCTGGTTTTCCAGGAACTTCTCGTCCTTGACGGGGAGGTTGCCATCCTTGGTCACGACGATGACGTCGGCAGTGGCGGCGGCCACGGTGCCGTTGGCGTCAGCGACGATCACAGAGCGGGAGTCGCGTGCGGCCTTGCCTTCCATGCCGGTGCCCACGAGCGGGGAGTCGGCCTCGAGGAGAGGCACGCCCTGGCGCTGCATGTTGGAGCCCATCAGAGCGCGGTTGGCGTCATCGTGCTCAAGGAACGGGATCAGCGCGGCAGCCACGGAGACGAGCTGCTTTGGAGACACGTCCATGAGAGTGACGATGCTCGGCTCCACTTCGATGAATTCGCCGCGGTAGCGGACGGTTACCTTGGCGCCTTTGAAGCGACCCTTCTCGTCGATCGGATTGTTCGACTGGGCGATGTAATGCTTCTCTTCCTGGTCGGCGGTGAGGTAGTCGATCTTGTCGGCCACCACGCTGTCCTTCACCGGACGGTACGGCGTTTCGATGAAGCCGAACTCATTGATGCGGGCATAGCTGCCGAGGGAGTTGATCAGACCGATGTTCGGACCTTCAGGGGTCTCAATCGGGCAGATGCGGCCGTAGTGGGACGGATGAACGTCACGCACTTCGAAGCCGGCGCGGTCGCGGTTCAGACCACCAGGCCCGAGAGCGGAGAGACGGCGCTTGTGGGTCAGTTCGGCCAGGGGATTGATCTGGTCCATGAACTGGGAGAGCTGGCTGCGGCCGAAGAAGTCGCGCACGACGGCGGAGAGCGCCTTCGGGTTCACGAGCTTGGCAGGCGTCATGGTGTCCATGTTCACGTCGAACAGGGTCATGCGCTCCTTCACCAGACGCTCGGTGCGGGACAGGCCCACGCGGCACTGGTTGGCGAGGAGTTCGCCCACGGCGCGCACGCGGCGGCTGCCGAGATGGTCGATGTCGTCCAGAATTCCCTGACCTTCGCGCAGGTGGAAGAGGTAGCGCAGCGCGGAGATGACGTCGTCAGCCGTGAGGATGCGGGTCTCCGTGTCGGTCTTGAGGGAGAGCTTCTGGTTGATCTTGTAGCGGCCCACGCGGGTGAGGTCATAGCGCTTCGGATCAAAGAACAGGCGCTTGACGAGCGCACGGGCGTTTGGCGTGGTGGGCGGGTCTCCCGGACGCAGGCGGCGGTAGATTTCCTTGAGGGCCTCGTCTTCGTCCTTGGCGGTGTCCTTGCGCAGGGAGGTGATGAGGAGATCATCCGGGGAGGCGGTGACGACCTTGATGGACTTGTGGCCAAGCTGGATCAGCTGGCGGATGACGCCGGAGGTCAGGGGCTCGTAGGCACGGGCCACGATGAGCTCGCCGTCCAGGATGTCCTTGAACAGGATCTTGCTGGCGATCTCCTCTTCCGTCAGGCTGTCCTTGAGCTTGAGGTCCTGGATGTCATAGAAGAGCTTGAGGATGTCCTCGTCCCCGGGGAAGCCGATGACGCGCAGGAGCGTGGTCGCGAGGAACTTGCGACGGCGGCGGCGGCGGTCGAGATAGACGTAGAGCAGGTCGTTGGTGTCGAACTGCACTTCCAGCCAGGTGCCGCGGTCAGGGATGATGCGGAAGCCATGCAGCCAGCGGCCATTGAGGTGCTGGGAGGTCTCAAAGCAGATACCAGGGGAACGATGAAGCTGGGAGACAACGACGCGCTCAGCACCGTTGATCACGAACGTGCCGCGCACGGTCATGAGGGGGATTTCGCCCATGTACACGCGCTCCTGCTTGGCACCCTGCTCATCCTTGAGCTCAAAGGTGACATAGAGGGGGGCGCTGTAGGTTTCAGCCTCGTGGATGGCCTCGAGGGAGGAGAGCTTGGGCTCGCCGATTTCGTACATCACGAAATCGAGCGTCATCTTCTCGTCATAGCTGGTGATCGGGAAGACTTCACGGAAAACAGCCTGCAGGCCGAGGTCCTTGCGCTTGGAGGGGAGGATGTTTTTCTGGAGAAACTCCTCGTATGAGCGGAGCTGGATCTCGATGAGATTCGGGGGCTCGGCGACTTCGTGGATTTTGCCAAAGTTGGTGCGCTGGGACATAAGGCAGTGATGAGGCGGTTAGGGGGCGATGGGCGTGGCAAGGAGTGCGGGAGGTGAATCCCGCGGAGCGGCAAAGGGGTGATGTCAGGCAGCCAGCCCGGCAACACCAGCGATTGTCGCGAAAACGAAGCAGCCGGAACCCAGGTTTTTGCCGGGATTCAGGCCATGAAAATGACAGGACGCATGCCTTTTCTCGTGGTGTGTCCCAGAACCGTGCCAGAGGCTGCGGAGGTTCGAAGGGGAGACACGGGCGGGAGCGGGCATTGCTATGTAACGAAAACGAACAGAGGGAACGAACGAAACTGACCGGAGGAAGCTTCTGACCGCGCGGCGCTGCGGACTGCAGACACCGCGCGGCAAAGAGCAGATGAGGAACGAGAGATTACTTGATCGTGACCTTGGCGCCAGCGGCTTCCAATTTCTTCTTGATCTCTTCGGCTTCTTCCTTCTTGCAGCCTTCCTTGAGGGTCTGCGGAGCGCTCTCGACGAGCTTCTTCGCTTCTGCAAGGCCAAGGCCGGGAACGACACCGCGGACTTCCTTGATGACGCCGATCTTGTTGGAGCCAGCGTCGGCCAGGATGACGTCGAACTCGGTCTTCTCTTCCGCAGCGGTTGCAGGAGCAGCAGCACCACCACCAGCACCGGCGGCAGCGACAGGAGCAGCGGCGCTAACGCCCCACTTCTCTTCGAGGGATTTCACGAGTTCGGCGACTTGCAGGACGGTCAAGCCACTCAGTTCTTCAACGATTTTATTAAGGTCAGCCATAGTATTTTGTCGGTATCGCCGTTATCCGAAGCATCGGATGATTTAAGAGCGAAAGCTTTCGCCCCGGAGAGGGACCATTGGGTGTTGGGGTATTCAGGCCGTGTGACGGGCCATCTGATCAAATGGGGTTTACGCAGCGGGTTGTTCAGCAGGAGCAGCCTCTTCAGCTGCTGCAGCGGGGGCGGCTTCCTCGGCAGGAGCGCCACCTTCCTTGTCGGCCTTGGCCTTGAGGACGCGGGCGAGGGCGGAAGCCGGAGCCTGGAGCACACCGAGGAGCTGGGCGAGCAGCACTTCACGGGAGGGCAGATCGGCAAGCACTTTGATGGCCGCCGTGTCCAGCAGATTGCCGTCGAGCACGCCGACTTTCATCACCGGCTTTTCGAACTCGGCCTGGAAATTCTTGAGGATTTTGGCCGCGCCGAAGACGTCCTTCTCACCGGTCACGAAGGCGCTCTGGCCCGTGAGGTGATCACCAAGTCCACCAGGATAGCCTGCCTTTTCAGCGGCCTTTTTCACCAGGTTGTTTTTGTAAACGTGGATCTCCGATCCGACAGCGCTGAGGCGCTTGCGCAGTTCGGCAAACTTGTCCACCTTCAGTCCGGTGTAGTCCACCACGAAGAGGAAGGGGGAGGCATTGACCCGTTGCAGCAGGTCGTCAATGAGCAGTGTTTTGAGTTCTTTCATGTTGCTGTGCTGCTACGAGGTTTAGAGTTTGATGTACTTGGAGACATCGATGCGAAGCGCGGGCGACATGGTCGCGGCCAGCGTGATCGTTTCGACGTAGCGGCCACGGGCGGAGGCGGGCTTGGCGCGCACCACAGCTTCGATCAGGGAGGTGGCGTTTTCAGCGATCTGATTGACTTCGAAGGAGGTCTTGCCCACGGAGGAGGCGATGTTGCCGTTCTTGTCGAGCTTGAAGTCGGCGCGGCCGGCCTTCACAGCCTTGACTGCAGCGGCGGTGTCGTCAGTGACGGTGCCGGTACGAGGATTGGGCATCAGGCCGCGAGGTCCGAGCTGCTTACCGAGCTTGCGTACTTCATTCATGGCAGCCGGGGTGGCGATGGCGACGTCGAAGTCGAGGAAGCCTTCCTTCACCTTGGCGATGAGGTCTTCGTTGCCGACGATGTCAGCACCGGCGGCCTTGGCTGCTTCTGCGGCAGAGCCCTGGGCGAAGACGGCCACGCGCACGGTCTTGCCGGAGCCGTGGGGAAGAGGGCAGGTGCCGCGCACCATCTGGTCGCTCTTCTTGGGGTCCACACCCATGCGGAAGGACAGGGTGACGGTCTGGTTGAACTTGGTGCCGGGCAGCTTGCGCAGGAGTTCGGCCGCTTCTTCGAGCGAGAATACCTTGCCCGCCGGAACCATCTCGGCGGCCTTCTTGTAGCGTTTGCTTCTCTTTTGCATGGTGGATGTGCAGTGGTGGCGAACTGTGACGTTCTCCTGCTGTGGGTTAGGGTGATTAGTCGATGATTTCGATGCCCATCTGGCGGGCGGTGCCAGCCATGATGCGGGAGGCGCGCTCCAGATTGGTGGTGTTCAGGTCGGCAAGCTTCATCTTGGTGGCTTCCAGGAGCTGGGCCTTGGTGATCTTGGCCACCTTCGTCTTGTTCGCCTCCTTGGAGCCGCTGGCGATGTTGGCCACCTTCTTCAGAAGGTTGGATGCCGGGGGCTGCTTGGTGATGAAGGTGAAGCTCTTGTCCTTGAACACCGTGATGACGGTGGGCAGCACTTCACCACCAGCCTTGGCGGTGGCGGCGTTGAACTCCTTGCAGAAAGCCATGATGTTCACACCGGCCTGACCGAGAGCAGGGCCGATGGGCGGTGCGGGGTTGGCGGCACCAGCTTTGATCTGGAGCTTGATGAGTTTGATGATTTCCTTGGCCATGTCTTTGGGTTCCTTGCTTGCTTGAGTTGAGATTCAGAGGGGCGGAGCGGCGGCTTATGCCTTCTCGACCTGCCAGTATTCGAGATCGACCGGGGTGGAGCGGCCGAAGATGTTGACGGAGACGCGCAGCGTGCCGCGTTCGGGGTCGATTTCCTCCACGACGCCGTTCTGGCTTTCGAAGGGGCCGTCCGCCACGCGCACGGTGTCGCCGGGGCTGAAGGAGATCTTCGGCACGGCGCCGTCGTCCTTGTCGCGCACCTGGGCCAGCATGGCCTCGACTTCCTTGGCACGCATCGGGATGGGGTGATCCTTGGTGCCGGCAAAGTTGAGGACGCCGTCGGTGTCCTTCACAAAGTACCAGGTCTTGTCCACCAGACGGTTGTGCTCGTCGAGCAGGTGGCAGTTGGCGATGACGTAACCGGGGAAAAACTTGCGGTTGCTTTCAGAGCGCTTGCCCTTCTTCACCTCGGCCACACGCTCCATGGGAACGAGCACCTGGTAAACAAAGTCTCCCATCTCCTCTTTTTCGATGCGGCGGAGCATGTTGTCGCGGACCTTCTGTTCAAGGCCTGAGCGGACGTGGATGACAAACCACTGATCACGGGGTGCGGGGATGGCTCCCATAAGATTCGGAGGAGAGAGGTGGTTGAAAGTGGGGAAATTACATGCCGAGCTTCTGAGCGGCCTCAAAGGCCCACTTGAAGCTGACGTCAAACGCTGCCACGAAGCCTCCGAGGAGGATCATCGCGATGAAGACCACCACTGTGGATTCATTCAGCTCGCGGTATTTGGCAAAGCCCTTTTCCTTGGGGTCCCAGGGCCACGTGGCCTTCTTGAGTTCCAGGACGACTTCGCTGATGTATTTGCGGATGCGGCTCATGTGAAGCGTTTCTTGATCTGCGGAGATTTCCGGGACTTTCGCTGGCAGGCCAGGAGGGACTCGAACCCCCAACCGACGGTTTTGGAGACCGCTACTCTACCAATTGAGCTACTGACCTGTGTAAGCGAGAAAGGCTTCCCGGAATGTTTAACAAAGAGTTTGGCTATCTGCAAGTCCATTGCCCCGTTCATCTCACTTTAAGAGACGAAATCACCGCCGGGCCTGTGCGCCAGACCCGGCGGGATTCGAGACAAACGAACGTGCGCGAATTAGTCGAGGATGTTGGCCACGCGGCCGGCACCCACGGTCTTGCCACCTTCACGGATGGCGAAGCGGATGGTCTTTTCCATGGCGATCGGGGTGATCAGCTCGACTTCGATCGAGACGTTGTCACCAGGCATCACCATTTCCACGCCTTCAGGAAGCTTCACGCTGCCGGTCACGTCCGTGGTGCGGAAGTAGAACTGCGGGCGGTAGTTGTTGAAGAAGGGGGTGTGGCGGCCGCCTTCGTCCTTGGAAAGGACGTACACTTCAGCGGTGAACTTCTTGTGCGGGGTCACAGAGCCGGGCTTGGCGATGACCTGGCCGCGCTCGATGTCGCTCTTCTTGGTGCCGCGAAGCAGAAGGCCCACGTTGTCACCTGCACGACCTTCGTCGAGCAGCTTGCGGAACATTTCGATGTCCGTGACGGTGGTCTTGACGGTCGGGCGGATGCCGACGATTTCGACTTCGGACATCTTCTTGATGATGCCACGCTCGACACGGCCGGTGCAGACGGTACCGCGACCTTCGATGGCGAACACGTCTTCCACGGGCATGAGGAAGTCCTTGTCGATCGGACGCTCAGGAAGGGGGATGTAGCTGTCCACAGCGTCCATGAGCTTGTGGATGTTGGCTTCGTGCACGGGGTCGCCTTCGGCGGCCTTCAGGGCGGAGCCCTTCACGATCGGGATTTCGTCTCCCGGGAAGTCATACTTGGAAAGGAGGTCGCGGACTTCCATTTCGACGAGGTCGAGGAGTTCCGGATCGTCCACCATGTCCACCTTGTTCATGAACACCACGAGGGCGGGCACGCCCACCTGACGGGCGAGCAGGATGTGCTCACGGGTCTGGGGCATCGGGCCGTCAGCGGCGGAGACCACGAGGATCGCTCCGTCCATCTGGGCGGCACCGGTGATCATGTTCTTCACATAGTCAGCATGGCCGGGGCAGTCGACGTGCGCGTAGTGGCGCTTGTCGGTTTCGTATTCCACGTGGGCGGTGTTGATCGTGATACCGCGCTCTTTTTCTTCAGGAGCTGCGTCGATTTGATCGTAAGCCTTGGCCTGAGCGAAACCTTTCTTGGAAAGGACGGTCGTGATGGCGGCGGTCAGGGTGGTCTTGCCGTGGTCAACGTGGCCAATCGTGCCGATGTTGACGTGCGGCTTGTTGCGTTGGAATGCTTCTTTAGCCATGTGGGTGGATTAGTTGAGGGGGTGCGCTTGACTGATTCGTTTGTCTTGTATCGAAAGACCCCCACGGCGACGCCACTGGAGCTGTTAGAGGGACTTGAACCCTCGACCTCGTCCTTACCAAGGACGTGCTCTACCACTGAGCTATAACAGCGTAACCGGCGGCGGCCCGCCAAAGGGACCTCCTCCTCTTTCGACAAGAAAACCGGGACACACAAGCCTCTGACAACTGGCATCAAGAGACAATGCACCCCGGCCTTGGACCGAAAAAGTGGCGCGATGTTAGGACAGCACGCCCGCCTGTCAAAGACTTTTCCACTCTTTTGGAAAGAAATCAACGATCTTCTCCGCCCTCAAAGCACATTTGGGGCATGAAACAGCGTTTTTAGGGCTGGTGGGTGTCCAATGACGAAACCAGAACGATCCCTGTCGAATGAATGTCGCAGCCAGAAAATCGAGCCTCAGGCTCAATCACCCGTGAACGACTGATCCACAGCATTTTATCATACTCTCCATCCGGCTTTTTGCCATCTGTCATTCACCCCCCCATGCGCTCACCTGCCCTGGCCATCCTCCTCCTGCTGCACACCGCCGCCCTGCCTGCGGCGGAGGATGCGGCTGCGATGCTCAAGGCGCTGGTGAAAGAAGTGCGCGGCGGCAAACAGGAGGCGCTGGAGCCGCTGAAAGACATCCCCGGTGGCAAACTGGCCGCTGAGGCTGTGCTGAGCCTCGTCAATGACCGCCGAGTGGGCTATGGAATGAAGCTGCGCCTGGCCGAGATCGTGGCCGAGTGGCCCGCCGGAGAGGCCCGGCAGGCTCTGGCAGACTGGCTGGCCTGGCACCCTGCCTGCGATGACGACGCGCTGATGTTTTTCTCCGGCATCCGCCTGCTGGAGGCACGCGGCTACTTCTGGGGGCTGATCTCGCAGCTGAAGGGGCCGCCTTCCACCCTCAAGAACCCCACCCGCGTGGCCATGGCCGTGCGTGCGCTGGGGGCCTACCAGGACAATCCGGAGGTGGTCGTCTCCCGCATTGCCACGCTGCTGGATGCGGCCAGCCCGCACGTCATCCGCGCCTGCGCCACCGAGGCCCTGGGTGGCATGCGCAGCACCACCGGCCTGCGCGCCCTCCTGCCCCACCTGGGAGACGATGCCATCGGCGACTCCGCACGCGCCTCCCTCTTCCAGCTTACCGGGCAGGACTTTGGCCAGGACGTGTCCAAGTGGGACGCCTGGATCAAGGCGCAGGAGGCCAGCATCCCGTGGAAGATGCTGCCGCGCTCCGAATACGCCGAATACCTGAAGCTGCAAAAGCTCCTCAAGCCGCTGGATGAAGACCCCGCCATGCAGATGGCCTCCTTTTACGGCCTGGATGTGCGCGGCAAAGGCGCGCTCTTCATCCTGGACGTAAGCGGCAGCATGAATGCCGACGACCGCATCGGCAAACTGCACGCGCAGATGAGCAACGTGCTCGCCGCGCTGCAGACGAAGTCCAGCAGGCTGCGCTACGGCATCCTGACCTTTGGGGAGGATGTGGCGTCCTGCTTCTCCGGGCGCGGCATCGCGGTGAATGATGAGAAAAATCACAAGCAGGCCGTGCAGTTTGTGGAAGGCCTGCAGGCCCGTGGCGGCACCCCCATGTGCGAGGCGCTGAACCACGCCCTGACCCGCATCCTGCCAGAGAGCGGCATCGACGCCATCTACTTCCTCAGCGACGGCCAGCCCAGCGACGGCACCCCCGCGCAGGTGCTGGACCTGGCCCGGCGCATCCACACCCAGTTCCAGGTGCGCATCCACACCATCAGCATCGGTGAAGAGCCCGGCCAGAACCCCGGAGAGCTCTCCCTCCTGCACCAGATGGCCGACGCCTGCGAAGGCACCTTTGTGCTGCCGCCGTGAGCCCCCTTCCCTGTCCGCCCGGACGCAAAGTTGCCGAGTTGCCGCACCTATGCACGGCAACTTGGCAACTTTGCGCCAGGCCCCTCAAATCGACACGTACAGGATAGCATGGCGTGGTATCCCATGGTAAAAAGAGACATCTCATTGCACTCTGAAAAGCCGATGCACGGCAACTTTGGCACCCCTGAAAGTTGCCGTGGTTTTGCAGCCAACACCCCCTCTTTCAGCCCCGTAGAAGCCCTCCTTTTTTCTACTTTTCCAGTAGCGTCTGTTTCCATCTCCGGCTTCCCTTGCCACATGCAAAAAGAGATTCCGCACCTCGATGCCCTGCGCCATGAATGGCTGGCCCTCCAGCCGCTGACGGCGGAAAACGAGGCACGCCTGTGGAAGAAGCTGCGCCTGGAGTGGAACTACCACTCCAACCACATCGAGGGCAATACGCTGACCTACGGCGAAACCGAACTGCTCCTGCTGCATGACCGCACCCTCGGCAACCACAGCCATCGCGAGTATCTGGAGATGAAAGCCCACGATGTGGGCATCGAGCACGTGCGCACCCTCGCCGCCGACAAAGACCGCCTCATCTCCGAGGGCGACATCCGTGACCTGAACCGCATCATCCTCAAGGAGCCCTTCTGGAAACAAGCAACAACCGCCGACGGCCAGACCACTCGCAAGGAGATCATCCCCGGTGAGTACAAGACCACCCCCAACAGCGTGCGCCAGGCCACAGGGGAGATCATGAGCTTTGCCAGCGTGGAGGAAACACCTGCACGCATGAGCGATCTCGTGGCATGGCTGCGTCAGGAACTGACATCCCCCACCCTGCCCGTCGCAGCATGCATCGCCAAGCTGCATCACGACTTCATCATCATTCATCCCTTTGAAAATGGAAACGGCCGCGTGGCCCGCCTGCTGGTGAACTACGTGCTCATGCGCGGCGGCTGGCTGCCCCTCATCGTCCGCACCGAGGAGAAAGAAGACTACCTCACCGCCCTTCGCCTGGCAGATGCCGGCGAACTCTCCGCCCTCATGACCTACCTCCAGCGCCGGCTGGAGTGGTCCATGCAGATCGGCATCAAGGCAGCCAAGGGAGAGAGCATCGAAGAGCCTAGCGATCTGGAAAAGGAAGTGGCGATCTTTGTGCGGAATCAGCAGGAGAATAAGGACAAGGTGGTGTTTCGGTCGCCAGAAGCCCTTCAAACGTTGTTTAATTTAGGGCTTCGCGAGTTCGTCGAAAAGCTCTGCTCAAAGCTCAGTAAATTAGAACCTCTCTTTCGAAGCCATTTCACAGAAGTCACAGTGAAACCGGATTTTCTCATAGCCAGTGGCAACCCTGTAAAAGATCTGGAGCTTTTGATTCAAGCCCCCGAACACGACTCATCTTTGACTGTGATCTATGATTTCCAGGGGTATCTTGGCAAGGCCCCGAATCCTTTCAATTTACTGGCCCCAGCGAGCATTGCTTTTAGCAAGAATCGCTACGCAATCAACGTGGCCAAAGAGAATGTAGTCGTGAGAGCATTTGCTGAGCCCGTCCTCCCAGACGAAGCTGAAACTCTGGCCAACAAAGCCTTGGCACATGCCTTCGCTGAGATCAAAAAGCTCAGCGGCAGCACAGAATGAGCACCCCTAGGTGGTAACTTGCAGTGGCCCAGCAAGAACGCACTCGCCATGGCCTTCAGACAAAATCAGGTACGCCCACCACGCGGCAGCGTCTTGGAGTGCGGTGCAGAGATGCGCGGCGCAGGCCTGCATCGGCGGCACCGCTTTCGAGCGTCTCGTGGCAGGCGTAGGTTCCCATGGCTGGCGTGCGCCGTGAGTGGTGGGGTGTTCGTTTGCCTTGAGCCCCTCGCCAAATCATCCGGCCTGCGAAAGCGGTGTGGCGCTAACGCTTCTCACCGCAGTCCAAGACGCCTTCGCGCACTCGCCTGCCATGCCCCATCGCTGCCTGCCCCCCGGTTTTTGAAAAGTTGCCAAGTTGCCGTGTATAGGTGCGGCAACTCGGCAACTTTCTCCTTCACCGTGGCTTGAGACTGCGCAGGAGGCCGCAGCTGATGGCACGGCGTGGCGGCATCGTGCAGCTAGTGGAAGACTTTTGAGGCTCAACATGCATCCGCCATGGCAACTTTGGCCTCTCAAAAAGTTGCCCGAGTTTCCGAGCCTGGAGCGCGGCAGAACCGGCGAGGGCTGACTGCGGACCGCCCGCGCTGTGCGCCGACATCAGCGCCATGCCTACGCGCAGCCCAGCTGCTCCGCTGCCTTTTACTTCTCCCTTTCCACCTTTTGCTTTTCACTTTTTTCTCTGTCTCTTTCCACCGCCTGCACTACTCTGCACCTGTATGAAAATCTTCGCCTCCTTCCTCGCTGTCGTCGTTCTCTCCCTGACCGCCTGCCGTGGCAGCGGCGGCCCCATGACCCGCGCCGGACGCGGTGTGGACCACGCCTTTGAAAAGACCGGAGAGGGCATCTCCCACGTCGGTCGCAAGATCGAGCACGCCTTCTGATGCCCGGCCCGCCGGGTACGTCCATGCTCCCAGCCAGCACCTTCTTCATCACCGGGCCCACGGCCTCGGGGAAATCCGCATTGGCCATCGCCCTGGCCGGGCAGGTGGGCGGGGAGATCGTGAATGCAGATGCCTTCCAGCTCTACGCCGGGATGGACCTCCTCACGGCCAAGCCCTCCGCCGCCGAGCTGGCCAGCGTGCCGCACCACCTCTACGGCGTGCTGCCGCTCACGGAGTCGTGCGATGCCGCGCGCTACCATGCGCTGGCACTGCCTGTCATTCAGGACATCGACGCACGGGGGCGCGTGCCCATCGTGGTGGGCGGGTCCGGCTTGTATATTAAGGCCCTCACCCACGGCCTCTCCCCGCTGCCTGCGGCGTCTCCGCAAATCAGGGAGAGATTCAAGCACCTCTCCCCCGGGGAAAAGATCGTGTGGCTGCTGCAAAGGGACCCCGAGGCCGCCACCACCGTAAACCTGCGCAATCCCCGCTATGTGGAGCGCGCGCTGGAGATCTGCCTGCTCTCCGGCCGCCCCCAGTCCGGCCTGCGCCGCTCCTTTGAGCAGGCCGAGCCGGAGGTGCAGGGCGTCATCCTCCAGTGGGACCGCGAGGCGCTCTACCGCCGGATCAATCAGCGCACGCTGGACATGTTTGCCGCAGGGCTGGTGGCCGAGGTGGCCGCGCTGGGGCCGCTCTCCCCCACGGCGGAAAAGGCCATCGGCGTGCGCGAGGTGCGCGCCCACCTGGCCGGAGAGGCCACGCTGGCGGACACCATCGCCGCCATCCAGCAGGCCACCCGCCACTACGCCAAGCGCCAGATCACGTGGTTCCGGCGCGAACGTTGCTTCCAAACGATTTGCCTCGATTCCGCATCCACGGCACAGTACGCACTCACTCATCTCTTCGATCTCTTTCCATGCCTCCGCCCGTCCAGCCAGTCCGCCCCGTCTTCGTCAACCTAGGCCCCCGCAGCTACCTGGTCCAGGTCGGTCGTGATCTGCTGAAGACTCTCGGTGAAGAGGTGAACAAAAAGCTGCCCGACCGCACCTCATGCGCCGTGGTGACAGACAGCAATGTGGGCCCGCTCTATGCCGAGACGGTGCTGGCCAGCCTGCGCGCCGCCGGGAAAAAGCCCTGCCTCATCACCGTGCCTGCGGGCGAGTCTTCCAAATCCCTCTCCTGGAGCCAGTCTGTGCTGGGCGAGATGGTGCGCGCCGGGCTGGACCGCAAGAGCTTCGTCGTCGCCCTGGGTGGCGGAGTCATCGGCGATCTGGCCGGCTTCTGCGCCGCCGTGTACCAGCGCGGCATCCCCTACGTGCAGGTGCCCACCACCGTGCTCTCCCAGGTGGACAGCTCCGTGGGCGGCAAGACGGGCGTCAATCTCCCCGACGCTAAAAACATGGTGGGCTGCTTTCACCAGCCAGTGCACGTCATCGCCGATCTGGACACCCTCAGCTCCCTGCCCACCCGCGAGTGGAACGAGGGCTTTGCCGAGATCATCAAGCACGCCTGCATCCGCGATGCCTCCATGTTCAAGGCCATCGAAGACATCGCCGCCGGCAAGGGGGACATCGTCAGCCTCATCCGGCGCAACATCGCCATCAAGGCCGTCATCGTGGAGGCCGACGAGCACGAGACCATCGGCACGCGTGCGCTGCTGAATTTTGGCCACACCCTCGGCCACGCCATCGAGGCCGCCGCAGGCTACGGCAGGCTGCTGCACGGAGAGGCCATCAGCCTGGGCCTGCGCGCCGCCGCCTGGCTCTCCGCCCAGATCAGCGACCTCACCTCCGACGACTACGAGCGCATCGTGACCCTGCTCAAGCTCTGCGACCTCCCCACCCGCCTGCCGGATGACCTGGACACCGAGGAGCTCATGCGCATCGCCCGCACGGACAAGAAATTCGAGAACGGCAAGATCCGCTTTGTCCTCCTCCGCAAGATCGGGGACGCCTACGTCAGCAAGGATGTGATGGAAGGCCACCTGAAGCAGGCGCTGGAAGAGCTGAGGAAGTAGATGGGCGTGCGCCCATGAAGCCAGCCCCGCCTCACAGCCTTCGCCGCTTTGTTCAGACCGGTTCTCTAAAAAAGAATGCCCGGCTGAACCGCGAGCGCAGCAGCCTTTGCCCCGGCAGGCGCACAGTGCGGCACCCGGGGTGCGGTTGGCGTCAAAGTGCGCGGAGATTTCCTCCAGCTACCAGATTATCCCCCAGTTCCGCCCCAGCGGGAAGTAGCAGAACAGGCCGGGGCCGACGAGATTGCGCTCGGGCACGGCGCCCCAGTAGCGGCTGTCTGAGCTGTTGTAGCTGTTGTCCCCCATGGCCCAGTATTCCCGCTTGTCTTCGCGGTTGGCCAGCTCTCGCGTGCTGCCGCTGGAAAGGTAGCCAAAGTTTCCGTAGCCCTTGTAGTCGCCCTGCATGCCGCCCACGCGTTTCATGCCAAACTCCTCGGCGGATTTGCCATTGATCCAGAGCTCAGGCGACTTCACCTCCAGCTTGTCCCCCGGCACGCCCACGAGGCGCTTGATGTAGTGCTGCGAGCCCTGCTCCGGCGGGATGTTCATGTAGGCACTGCGGATGTTCTTGGTGGTGAAGACAAACACCTCACCGCGCTTGGGGCTGCGGAAGTTGTAGGCAAACTTGTTCACCAGCACGTGGTCGCCGGTGTCCAGGGTGCCTCGGGCCAGCAGCTGCCCCTCCGTGACATAGGTGCCGCCTGATTTGGTGATCTGGAGTTCCACACGCGCATCTGGAGTGATCTTCTCTCCCGCCTCGCTCGTGGGCAGGTTCAGGTAGGTGCGGAGGCCGAGATTGAAGCCGTCCGGGTCGGTGGCCAGCTGGCGCATGGGTGCCCAGATCCACTGCGTGCCACCGTCATCAAAGTGCAGGCGGCAGTGGGTGAAAAAGCCCAGAAAGCTGTGCTCCGTGAGAGGCTCCTCCCTTCTCAGCCAGCCGGAGCGCTTGGCCAGCACATTGTAGTAGCTGCGCCCAGCCACCCAGTCCTTCACCTGGGCAATCGGGTTGGGCGTCACGTCTTTCTCCGTATGATTGGCCACCAGGCCATAAAGCGTCGGCTGCATGGAGCCCGTGGGGATCTTGAAAGGCTGCGCCACGTAGCTGCGGATGCCCAGGGCGATGACGATGGCCACGAAAAAGACCTCCACGTTTTCGCCGATGTCCGAGTGCTCCTCATGCGGCAGGGCCTTCTCGCAGGTTTTGTTGATCTCATCATTCAGCGCCGCGATCTGCGCCTTGTCCCGGGCGCGCATGGCCTCCTCCAGCCGGGTGCGCAGCGCGCAGATTTCATCCAGCTTGGCCGGCGGCAGCACGTCGCGCTTGTAGTTGATGAAGCGCGTCACCCCTTTGTGCAGGAGCTTGGCGTGCTTGAGATAGCGGGGGGTCAGGAAAAACATGGGAAACCGGGCCTGATACTAGGAGGCGGCGCGCAATGCTCAAGTGCCGTCGTCGTTTCAGGACCGATTTGCCCCGGGCTCGACCACCAGCACATCTCTGAGCACCTCTGCGGCACGCGCATTGTCAGAGCACACGAGGCTGGCGGTGGTGGTGGAGGCATCCCGCCGCAGGATGTGCATGGAGCGCAGGTCCAGCCCTGCATCCCGCAACCGCAGGGCCACTGCGGCCAGCGCACCCGGCCGGTCTTCCAGCCGCACCAGCAGCGTGTCCTGGGTGATGGCACGAAATCCGTGGTCGCTCAGCGCACGCAATGCCTCGTCATAGCGGTCCACGCTCATGACGACGATGCCGTGGTCCGCCACGCTCTCCACATCGATCTCCTCGATGTTGATGCCGCGCTCGGCCAGCGCGGCGGTCAGCCTGGCGGCGATGCCATGCTCGTTCGGCACAAGGACGGTGAGCTGTTTCATAAGAGACGGAGGTTTCAGGATTTCAAAGCGGCGGCATAGTCGGTCACAAAGGCGTCGATCACAGCCCGCGTCACATGCGGCATCACGATCAGGTGGCCGATGTTTTTGCGCGGGGCGATGATCCATTTCTCCATCATCACCGGCGGCGGCTTGGGGAAAACCACCGTGACGGAGTTCCGGTGGCACCAGGCATCGATGCCCTGCGCGCGCAGCTGCTCCACCGCATACGCCGCATTGCCCAGGCAGGCCTGCACCATGCCGCGCAGCCCCTCCTCCCCCAGCGTACGCAGCCGGTGCCAGAGCAGCAGCGGAGAAAAGGCGCTGCGGGAGCCGGCGATGGTGGTGTCCAGCGCACCGATGTATTCGATGGACCGTGCGATGCGGTCCACATGCGCCTTCCGCGCCAGCACCACACCGCAGGGCACGGGAGAGCCTAGCATCTTGTGCCCGCTGATGGAGATGCTGTCCGCCCCGTCCGCGAAATTCCACGGCTGCGGCTCATCCACAAAGGGCAGGATCATTCCGCTGAGCGCCGCATCGGCATGGATGTAGGCATTCGGAATGGCCAGGTCCTCCAGGATGGCGCGGATCTTTCCCAGATCATCCACCGCCCCCTTCATCGTGGTGCCGATGTTGGCAAAGAGGATGGGCGGCACATCGCGGTGGATGCGCAGCGTCTCGCGCAGGTCCGTGTAGTCCATCTGCCCGTCCGGCTGGCTCTTGATCATGATGTTCCGCGTGTGCTGCAGGCGCAGCACCTTGGCCACGCTGTAGTGCGTGTCCTCGCTGAAGTAGCAGATGCCCTCCGGAAACAGCTCCCGCGCCACGTAGAGGCCGTACATGTTTCCCTCCGTGCCGCCGCTGGTCACATAGCCCCACCATTCATCCGCAGGCGCCTGCGTGAAACGCGCAAAGTCCGCCAGCACCTCGCGCTCAAACTCCATCGTGTTCAGCCGGTAGTTTGTGCTGTGGAATGGATCTCCCACATTGTTGATGCTGAACTCCAGAAACCGAAAGAGCTCCGAATAATCAAACGCCTGGTTCGTGGGATACCCCACATTCCGCGCACTGCACGCCCCCAGCCGCTCGTACAGCTCGTCGAGCCGCCGCCGGTCCGTGGGACTGAGGTTGGAAGGAGTCACGGCTGGTTAAATTCTCCCCCTTTTCCATGCCAAATGCAAGCCTGAGCACTCAAGGTGGAGCCGTCACCTTCAGGTGCACAAAGCGGCGCCCTGAGCCGCCTGCAGGCAGAGTGGCCTTCACCCGCTGCACCGTACCATCATCGGACAAAACCGTCTCACCCACCCCGGATCCCTGCCAGTCATTTGTCAGTGTGTCGCTCCACTCCACGGAAAAGACCGTTCCTGCATTGAGCGCGCTCAGACTGCGCGTGTAGGTAAATTCGAGGTTCGCGCCATTGAGGACCGCATTGGCCGGCAGCTTGCTTGAAGTCGTCGGATTCAGGTTGCACGCCCATTCGACCAGATTGGGCAGACCATCATGATCATAATCAAAAGCGTCGGCGGCATTGCCTGCATTGGCCGTGACACCAAAGTACTGCTGCCGCCAGCCATCAGCCACAGTCAGCCCTGTGCCCTTCAGATTGACATCAAATGGGTTTCTGGCCCCGCTCACGTTGCTGCTGATGTGGATGACGGCGGAGCTTGCCCCACTGGCAGAGGGAGTGAAAGTCACGGTAAAACTGGCGCTGCCACCTGTGGAGACCGTCGTGCCGCTCAGGGCGTTGGCGGTAAAATCCGCCGTGCCGCCACTGAGAGCCAGGCTGGTGAGATCCGCCGTTCCGGCATTGCTGATGACAAAGGTTTTGGAGCTGCTGCCACCGAGAGTCACATTGCCATAATCCGTTATCCCCGTGCCATCGGTGAGGGCGGTTGTTTGAGTGACGACGATGTCAGGCTGAGGAAACTCATCCGCACCGATGCTGGGTGTGGCAGAGTTTCTCCGGTCACCGTCATAGTCATCGGCCAGTCCGGAGATGGGAATGCCGGTGGCATTGACCAGGGAGCTGCCCCCGGAGACGAGATGCAGGTCGCCATTCGGTGCATCAGCAAACATGGTCGTGACAAAGCCGCCGCTTCCGGCAATGCCTCCTTGTGAATTTTGATCTATCGAACCGCTCTGCCAGGCAGCAAAACTCACAGGCACGTTGTTGACGCTCATAAAATTTGCCGCTGTCGCCCCTGTGCCGGCATAGACGTTGTTGTTGAGTGAAGTGTAAAGATTGGGAATCAGCGTGAAGCTGCCTGCAGCACCTGAGCGGAAGTTCATCAGCAGCGTGTTTTGAAAAATGCCTGAGTAAAGCCCCTGGCAAGCCGCCGCCCATGAGCTGCGTGTGCCGCTCTCCACCCCACCGATGACGACACTGTTGTTGTAGCTGATGGCAAGAAACATACCGCCTGGGCCGGCCGCGTTAAAGTAAAGCCCGTAGAGGGTCGCACTCGTCGGTGACGCAGGATAGAGAGTGATCTGATTGTTCTGCATCTGCAGTGAAGCCGTGGTGGTGGAACTGGCGTAAATGCCATAGACCGTGGTCGTGGCGGCATTCAGGCTGAGGGCGGTGATGCGGTTGCCCTTGATGATCGCGGAGGCGGTGCCGGTGCAGCTGATGCCAGTGCTCTGCACACCTGTGGTGAGCAGGTCGTGAATGTAGTTGCCAGAGATGGTGTGTGAGCCGCCGCCAAGAATAGAAACAGCCACATTGCTGGAGGCTGCCGGAGTCACTTCGTGGATGTTGTTGCCGGAGATCGTCCACTTCCCGCTGCCACTCGCCGGCAGGAGGATGCCCTGAAGGTTGAAATTGAACAGCTCGTTGTTCGAAGCAACGTTGCCAGAACTGCTGACGCTGCTGGCAGCGACTCCGATCAGCCTGTTGGGCACACCGCTGGTGGTGCTCAGGTCACGCACCTGGCAGCCGGTGATGAGGTTGTTGTTGTTTCCCGTGGCCACGGCAGCACTGAAGCCGATGACTCCGAGTGTGGTGCTTTTCGTCGCGCCCTCCACCACGCAGTTGCTCACGGTGTTGCTGCTGGCATCGCTGGCGAGACGAATGGTGCAGGCCGAGGTGCCTGTGCTCAGGTTGCGAAATGTCAGATAGCGCCCGGTGCCACCGAAGCTGCCGTCGATGACGACCCGGCCGGCTCCATTGAGGGTGATGAGGCTCCCGTTGATGTTGCCTGAAACAGTTCGCATGGTGGCGCTGTCGGGCCTGAGTGTGAGGGTGTAGCCGCCTGATCCCTCCTCCAGCCATGAGTTCAAGGACACAGTGCCGTCCTCCGCGACATCGCTCACGATATTGACGCCGAGGCTGCCAGTGAGCACACCGGCATTGATCGCCTCAAAGAGACCACCCGCGCCGCTGAGGCTGGCGTAGTCGCCACCGCTGCCCACAGTCTTTGTACCTCCGATGCCTGGAACGATGCTGAAGCTGTTTACTCCAGCTCCTGGTCTGGCGCTGATGTTCGCCACAGGCGGATTGGCCGGGGCCGAGGCTGCTGCGGGGCCGGAGGCCAGATTATTCGCACCATCCTGCGCCACGATGAAGTACTGGATGGTTTCACCCACGGCAGCACCGCCGCCTGTGAGCAGCGTGTAGTCCATGGTAAAGCTGTAGGGGCTGGTGGTATTGGATGCGGCCACGTATTTCCAGCCGTTGCCGCTGGAGTCATTGGTGGCGCCAAAAGCATCGTCATCCGTGCTCTTTTTGAAGTAAAGGCGCGGTGCGCTGGCACCGCCGGCCACACTGCCGCTGTTGTCCTGCACGGTGGCCCAGCTGGTGAGCACCCGGTTGGCACTGGAGCCGTTGCCAAGCAGCGGAGCGGTGATAACAGGCGCAAAGATGTCGCCGCTGGAGGAAGAAAAATTTCCAGCATCCGCCCCGATGTCAGCTGGAGTCAGTGTGCTGCGCGTCTGGCCGTCAAAGTCGTCAGCCACAGCAGCCGGCGCTTTGGTCAGCGCATCCGTGAGCAAGGTGCCTCCGCTTTCGGCCGGATTTGCCGCCTGCAGGTGAAGATCAATGGTGGCTGCACTGCCAGAGGCATTGACAAAGAGCGGGTCCGCCACAGCGCTGGAGACATCCTGCCCGGTCGCGGCCTGCCAGGCGGCGAGTGTGGCGGCGTCGGCTCCATTGAACTGGCCGAGAACGCCCCCAGTGCTGCTGGACTGCAAAATATTGCCTCCCGCTATGAGTCCGGAAGGGCTGGCGACTGTGCCCCCATAGCGCACGGCGTAGTTTTTCCCTGCACCGCCGCTGTAGCTGCGTGCATTGACAAAGATGTTGTTCTGATAGGTGCGGGCATTGGCCACGCCCGTTGCTCCGTCCAGAGCAAAGGTGCTGGCTGTCCCAGCGGTCTGCGCACCGCCGACATAGACGGAATTGTGGAAAAAATTCCGCCCTGCCGTCGTGCCATTGTCATAGATGCCTCGCACGATGCATGCGGCGGCCGTTCCAGCGCCGCCCGCGTCCAGCCCCACCCGCACCATGTTGTTCTGCGCGGCAAAGGCCCCATCGAAGAAAGACATCCCGTTCACCTGCGCCGATGCACTGCTGGATGAAACCGCGAGGCTGTGCACCAGATTCCGCGAGATGACGCTGCTGTTCGCATTGCCGTCGTAGTAAATTCCGGTCACGCACACAGCCGCCGAAGAAGCGGTGTTCACCAGCGAGTGCACGACATTTTGAGACACTGTCTGTGCCGAGGTGGCGGTGTCGATCAGGATGCCGCACAGCGACTGCAGGGTGGTGGTGTCGGTGCTGCGGCTGGTGGTGGAAAAATTGCGCACCACATTGCCAGTGATGGTGTTTGCCCCTGAATAGGTGTCGATGCCGATGGCATATCCGGGGCCAACGTCATTGTTGTTGAGATTGGCCACCGTGTTATCTGCAATGACCGCACCATCCGTGGGACAAAGAATGCCCATGACGTGCTGGCCGTAGGTGGAGGAGGTGGCGGCATCAAGACTTCCGGATGTGGTGGTGCTGCCAACAATGTTGCTGCGAATGACGGGCGTTCCTTGAAGGGTGTAGATGCCGACAAGCGAGGTGCCCACCGTAGTTGAGGTGCTGTACACCGTGATGGAGCCAATGGCGTTGTTGCAGATGCTGATGGCAGCCGCCCCCTCGGAGGCGATGCCGAAAATAGTGCCTCCGCTTCCCGCGTTTGTCACCGACACTGATCCCGTGCCGGTGCCGCTGCCGATGGTGTTTCCCGTCACCGTGCCGACATTCACGGAACCTCCCAGCACATAGATGCCGCACCAGACACCCGGATGGGAAATCGAAGGATAGCTGCTCGTCCATGCAAAATTCTGAACCGTATTTCCCTGCACGCTGCTCGGCGAGGCGGCCCCCGCAGACATCCATATGCCCTGAAACTGATACGCAACTGTGGCACCTGTGGTGGTCCAGGCAGTGCCGCCTGCGCTTGGCGCACTGCCACCGATCGAGTTGCCCGTCACAACAAAGCCGCCACCGGAGGAGCTGTTGACAAAGATGGCCCGTACATTGGCCGCCACGGCCGCGCGGCCGGCAGTCTGGTAGAAGCTGCAGCCGCTGAGCGTCCACGCAGTATTACCGGCATCCAGCCGTATGCCTGCGGCATCCACGGCGGTGGCGGCGTAGAAGTTGAATATGTTGCAGTTGGAAACAGTGTTGCCGCTGTTGTTCTGTGCGGAGGTTCCGGTGGAGCCTAGGGCATAAAGACCGTTGGCGGGGTGGCTGGCGCCATCCCCCAGGTCGCAGTGGTCCAGGATGTTGTTGTCATTGCCATTCGCACCCGTGGTGGTGCTGAAGACGACGGTGCCGCTGGTGGCGCTGGTGTTCACTCCGCGCAGCGTGGTGTAGCTGACAGCATTGCCAGCAGCCTCATTGATGAAGCGCAGCGCCACACCGCTGGTGCTGGAATTGGAGATCGTGAGCTGGGAGGCCGCTCCGCCTCCGCTGCCGGTGTTGCCGCCCGCACCGGCAGGCCGGCCGTCAATGATCACATACTGCGCTCCATTTAAATCCACCGTGGCCGCCGTGGTGTCGGCACTGGAGATGGACAGCGCCGTGGCCCCTGCCTGCGGGCGCAGGGTCAGTGTGTTGAAGGAGGTGGTGCCGAGATTGGAGAAAACCAGCGGGAAGCTTTCGACCGTGCTCACGTAGCCTGCCTGCAACTCCAGTACAAGCGCCCCACCCAGCGTCTGGGACTGCACATCTGCAATGGCCGCGCCAATGCTGGCATAGTCGCCAGTGGGCCCAATGGACCGGGTGCCGGACAGCGGCGCCGCTTTTGAAGACATCACCAGCATGAGCGAAACAGCTGCCCACACAATAGACACTCTCATAGGCTGAAGAAAAGTTTGAGATAAAAAAGCCCCCCTTCATTCAGGCGGTCAATGCAACCACCAGATACAAAAAAGTACGAGGCAATCATAAGCCCAAGCTTGATCTGACCCTAAGTTTTTGTCGAGCCTCAAAATTACACCGATATGCAATTCTGAGGGCGTGCCAGATCCGGACTCCCGCGCAGCCTCCATAGCCCCCCCGGACGAAAAGACCTGCCATGGCAGTGCAGGTCAGTTCGTCTTCAGCACCTCGATGAACGCCTCCTGCGGGATGTTCACCTTGCCGATGGCCTTCATCTTTTTCTTACCTTCCTTCTGCTTGTCCAGCAGCTTGCGTTTACGGGAGATGTCGCCGCCGTAACACTTGGCGGTCACGTCTTTGCGCAGGGCGCTGATGCTTTCGCGGGCGATGATCTTGCCGCCGATGGCTGCCTGGATGGCGACGACGAAAAGCTGCTGCGGGATGACTTCCTTGAGCTTGGCGCAGAGCTGGCGGCCACGGCTCTCGGCCTTGCTGCGGTGCACGATGCAGCTGAAGGCATCCACCGGATCTCCGGCGATGAGGATGTCCATCTTCACGAGTTCGGCGGCTTCGTAGCCGGCGTGCTCGTAGTCCATGCTGCCATAGCCACGGGTGATGGACTTGAGCTTGTCATTGAAGTCCACGAGGATTTCATTCAGCGGCAGCACGGTGTGCAGCAGCACGCGGCGGTCGTCCAGCGTCTCGGTGTTGTTCACCACGCCACGCTTGTCCATGACGAGCTGCATCATGTCCCCGATGTGCTCATTCGGGATCATGATGTTCACCTTCACCATCGGCTCGCGGATCTCATCGATCTCCTGGGCGGAGGGGAGGAAGCAGGGATTGTCCACCTCCATCTCGGTGCCGTCAGTCTTGCGCACCTCATAGATCACAGACGGGTAGGTGGAGATGACGTCCATGTCGAACTCACGGCGCAGGCGCTCCTGCACGATCTCCATGTGCAGCAGGCCCAGGAAGCCGCAGCGGAAGCCGAAGCCCAGCGCGGCGGAGCTCTCTGCCATGAAGGTGAAGGCGGCGTCATTGATCTGCAGCTTGCCCACGGCGAGCTTCAGCGCCTCGAAGTCGTCCGTGCTGACGGGGTAAATGCCGCTGAAGACGAGCGGATGGATCTCCTTGAATCCAGGCAGCGGCTCGGGAGAGGGACGCTTGGTTTCGGTGATCGTGTCCCCGATCTTCACATCGGCGGTCGATTTCACGTTGGCAATGAGGTAGCCCACATCTCCGGCCTCCAGCTTCTCGCAGGTCGTCATCTTCGGCCGGAAGATGCCAACGTCCTTGATTTCGTAGTCCAGTCCGGTGGACATCATGCGGACCTTCTGCCCACGCACAATGGTGCCGCTCATGACACGCACATAGCTCACCACACCACGATAGGCGTCAAATACGGAGTCAAACACCGAGGCGCGGAGATAACCGTCTCCCGGATCCTTGGGCGGCGGGACGTAGGCCACGATGGCTTCGAGGATGTCCTGGATGCCAATGCCCATCTTGGCACTGGCAGGCACGGCCTCGTCAGAGGGGAGCTGCAGAATGTCCTCAAGCTGGCGTTTGCACTTGTCGATGTCCGCACTGGGCAAATCGACTTTGTTGATGACGGGGATGACATGCAGGTTCTGCTGCAGGGCCAGGTTCAGATTGGCCACGGTCTGGGCCTCCACGCCCTGACTGGCATCGATAAGAAGGAGAGCCCCTTCACAGGCGGCGAGGGAGCGGCTCACCTCATAGCTGAAGTCCACGTGACCCGGGGTGTCCAGGAGGTTGAGCTTGTAGATCTGCCCGTCCTTGGCCTTGTACTGCATGCACACCGGGTGCGCCTTGATGGTGATGCCGCGCTCGCGCTCCAGATCCATGGCGTCGAGGAGCTGATCCTGCTGCTGCCGCACGGTGATGGTCTGGGTAAACTCCAGCAGACGGTCGGAAAGCGTGGTCTTCCCGTGGTCGATGTGGGCGATAATGGAGAAATTGCGTGTGCGGTCGATGGACATTCAGCTGGGGTGTCGAGGGGGGGAGTTATCTAATCCAGAGCCGGGAGGAATGCAATTCCGATACTTGCAGGCCGCATTTCCCCGCCGGATGCTCCCCCATGAAACGGGAGCTTTTGAGCCAGGAAGCCATCAAGCATCGCCTGGCGCCCCTGCCGGGCTGGCAGGTGGAAGGACAGGAACTGGTACGGGAGTTCCGTTTTCCCAGCTACTTGGAGGGCATCGAGTTTGTGCGGCGGGTGGCCCTGCTGGCAGAGGCCATGAACCACCATCCGGATCTCCACGTCGGCTGGCGCAGGGTGTCTGTCCGGCTCAGCACCCACAGCGCAGGTGGGCTGACCGCGCTGGACTTTGATCTGGCGGGGCAGATTCAGTCAACCGCCCCCGCCCCAGTCTGATCACGTCAGCTCACACGCTCACTGCGTCACCGCTGCCGTGTCATGATTGATTTTTCTCCCTGAGGGGTCAACAACATCCACCGTGACAAAGATGATCACGTTCTTGGTTTCCGTCTGCTTGGTGGTGGTTTTGAAGAATCTGCCGACAAAGGGCAGATTTGCCAGCAAAGGCACCTTGTCTTCCACCAAGGTGTGTTTGTTGATTTGCACACCACCGAGCACCACCGTGGCACCGTCATAAACCTTGACTCCCGTGACCACTTTCTGTGTTTTGAAAATCGGCTGCAGGATTTTATTGGGTGTGATCAGCTCATCTGATGAGCTGAGAGGAACATAACCTGAGATGCCATCCGCCTGGACAGGGAGCACACTCAGGCTTGCCGGCACAAAAATAGGCGATCCGTAGTTCACAAAACCCTCAAACTCGGTGAGCTCAGGCGCGATGGTCAGCTCCACCGTCCGACCGTCTTCGGCGATGACAGGTTCGACCTCGACCAGAACGCCGGTTTTTCTCATTTCAAAGGCCGTGGGAGTCGTAGGGGTGGCAATCATCTGGCCGCTGCCGGAATTGCGGGAAATCTGCGGCAAACGGGGAGGATCAAACTCCGTGGGATAAATGAACTCCTGGGTGACCTCTGCAATGGCCTTGAGACCGGTCTTGGTGGTGACGCTGGGAGAGGCATTGACGTCCACCCCCTTTTTCTGTGAAAGCGCACGCAGCACCGACTGGAACTGGGGGTTTGTGAACACCCCTGCCACCGAAAGCACCCCTGGCGCCACGGTGGGCGAACCCGTGGCAGAGCCTGTTTTGAGCAGATTATCAATCGAATCTCCGGGCGCAGCGTAACCACCTGAGCGCAGTCCTGAGGTCACAGGCCCGCCACCATAGGGGAAGGCGGCATTCGTACCGGTGGGCAGCGGACCGGCAAAGGCAGCGGCGACAGGTGTGGCAGGAAACACCTCCTGGCCATTGACGACGTATCCGGGCGTGACGGCCGGCGTGGCGAACGGGTAGTTGGCAGGATTAAACGAGTTGCCATTGCCCGTGCTGCCTCCACCTGCGTACACCTTGCCATTGAGGTTTGCGGCTCCCATCAGCCAGTCAAAGCCCAGCTCATCGAGATTGGTCTGGTTCACCTCCAGCATCCGCACATGGATCACGGCCATTTTGGGAGCGGCCTTGGTCGCCTGCTCCACGACCATTTCGATGGTCTCCATGTTCTGAACCGTGTTGCGGACAGCCAGGGTGTTGCTGGTGGCGCTGTAGCTGGCGGTGGCTCCCTCTGGGAAGGTGACCCCGCGGCCCTCCAGAAACTCGCGCGCGCCCATGCGCCGCACCACCAGGTTTCCACCGGCGGCGGGCTTGCCTCCTCCAAAAGGATCGCCAGCACCTCCGGCACCGGCGTCTGCGGCTGGCGCGCTCTGGATGAAGTCAGGAGGCACCCGGAAGGTACGAGAAACCAGCGTAGCACTGCGCTCAGAGAGCGATATGAAGACGACGGCATGCTCCTCCACCTTGTAGGTCACGCCGCACATCTCGCCCACGTAGCGCAGCACCTCCTCAAAGGGCACGCTCGTCAAATTCAGGCTGATGGCCTTGCTCCGAGATTCAGGCGGTGCGCTGATGATGAAGCTGATCCCGGTGCCTTCGGGATCCAGATCACGGCTGCGCACCCGCAGGAGTTCGACCACCTCATCCAGCGTGACGCCGGTAAAGTCCACAGTGGGCATGATGATCGTGCGCAGCTTTTCCCGAATGATTTCGCTTCCGCTCTTTTTGTTGCGGAGGGACTCGGCGCTGGCGCCAAAGAGAGCGCTGCGATCCACGTCAGCCAGCGGGAGGGGATCCTCCCAAGTCTGCGCCACAGCGCTGAGCATCTGAGAGCGCCGGTGGTCAAAGGCGGCCTTGTAATACTGCTGCTTGCCCCTTTCGGCTCTTTCCATGCCCCGTCGGGCGGCGCTGTTGTAAGGGTCGATGCGCAGGACATCCTGGAAGGTGGAGATGGCCTTGTCGTAATCTCCCAGTTCGAGAAAGGAGTTCGCTTTCAGGAGGAGCGTCTGCACTGCACCCACCTTGTCCACATGCTCGGCGGTCAGCGCGGGCGGGAAGCGGTCCGGATCTTCGAGCCGCTGTTTCAACACCTTCACACGGGCGTCATTGGGAGCCACATCTGGGCCGAGCAGCTCATCCAGCAGCTTGATTGCGCCGGGCATGTCTCCCTTGGCAGCCAGCTCCTGGGCCTGCAGGCACCCGGCCACCACGTAGCCATTGCGGGCAGCCGCACGGGACTCCTGCGCCAGCGGGATGTTGGGGATGTCTTTGTACGTCTGGGCAAAAAGCGCCAGCGCCTCGGCCGCCTTCTGCTGGTCGATGAGCTGGTAGCCGCGCTCGATGTCGTCATTGAGCTTGTTGACCTGGATGGCACGGCGTCGCGCCTCGGCCTGGGCCATGGCGGAAACAGTCTGTGCCTGGGCAGGCAGGACTGCCTGGCCACCGAGAACGGTCATCAGGCAGGCGGCCGTGCTGCGGGCCAGCAGACGGCGAAATGACGTGGGTTCAGGGCTTTTCGGAAAGGGCAGCAGGAGCATCAAGGTGGAAAAAAACGAATTTTATAACAGGACTCCGCTCTGCGCCCAAGCATTTTCTGCCATGAATCTCAGCCCGGGGTTGCCCTCCCGCCTCATCTTGCTCTGATGGCAGCTCCATCCTCAGAAATCCATGGCTAAAGCCCCAATCAAAGTCGCAGTCACCGGCGCCGCCGGTCAAATCGGTTACGCCCTCCTTTTCCGCATCGCCTCCGGTGCCATGTTTGGCCCGGACCAGCCGGTGATCCTCCAGCTCATCGAGGCCCCCTTTGAGAAGCCGATGGCGGCCCTCGCCGGTGTGGCCATGGAGCTGGATGACTGCGCCTTCCCCCTCCTGAAGGGCATCGTGCAGACCTCTGACGCCAGCGTGGGCTTCAAGGACGCCAACTGGTGCCTCCTCGTGGGTGCCAAGCCCCGCGGCCCCGGCATGGAGCGCGCCGATCTGCTCAAGGACAACGGCAAGATCTTCATCGAGCAGGGCAAGATCATCGACGCCGTGGCCGCTGACGACGCCCGCGTGGCCGTGGTGGGCAACCCCGCCAACACCAACTGCATGATCGCCGCCTCCCAGGCCAAGCGCCTGACTCCGGACCGCTTCACCGCCATGGTGCGCCTGGACCAGAACCGCGCCCAGACCCAGCTGGCACAGAAGGCAGGCGTGGACCTCACGGAAGTGAAGGACATCTTCATCTACGGCAACCACAGCCCCACGATGTTCCCCTCCTTTGCGCACGCCACCATCGGTGGCAAGCCCGCCGCCGGCGTCATCAATGACAAGGCCTGGCTGGAAGGCCCCTTCCTTGAGACGGTAGGCAAGCGCGGTGCGGCTATCATCGCCGCCCGAGGCGCCTCCTCCGCCGCCTCCGCTGCAAACGCCCTTGTCGATCACGTCCGTTCCCTCGTCACCCCGGGTGCCATCCACTCCGTGGCGGTGAAGAGCAACGGCCTCTACGGCTTCGATCCTGAAGTGTGGGCCGGCATGCCGGTGCGCACCACCACCCCGGGCAGCTACGAAGTCATCACCAGCTACGAGATGGACGACTTTGCCAAGTCCAAGATCGCCGCCACCAACAAGGAGCTCGTCGACGAGCGCTCCTTCGTGGCTGGCATGCTGTAATCAAACCAGCCCTCTGTTCCTGAGAAGGCGGCACCCGCACAGGTGCCGCCTTTTTTTGCGCTCCTGTCTGAAGAATCCCCCGCCCAGCCCACGTTTAGGCTGCATGTTCTCCTCACGTCGCGATTTTCTCCAGACCACCGGCTGCGGCTTTGGCTACCTAGCCTGGCAGGCCATGGCGCAGAGCCAGGCGGCGCTGGCGAATCCGATCGCGCTCAAAAAACCGCACCACCAGCCGAAGGCGAAGCGCGTCATCTTCCTCTTCATGCAGGGCGGCGTGAGCCACGTGGACTCCTACGACTACAAGCCGCGTCTTTTCAAAGATGACGGCAAGATCATCGACGTGGCGGACTCCCGCGCCATCGCCAAGACCGGCAAGGGTGCACTGCAGCGCGTGATGAAGCCGCTGTGGGATTTCAAGCAGCACGGCGAGTCCGGCCGCTGGGCCTCCAACCTCTTCCCCCACATCAACCAGCATGTGGACGACCTCTGCTTCCTCCATGGCATGCACACCGAAGGCGTGGCGCACGGCCCGGCCACGCTCTTCATGCACACCGGCACCACCAGCAACATCCGCCCCAGCATGGGCTCCTGGGTGATGTACGGTCTCGGCGCGGAAAATGAAAACCTGCCGGGCTTCATGACGATCAGCCCCAGCCTGGGAAACGGTGGACCTCGCAACTATGGCAATGCCTTCCTGCCCGCCGTTTTTCAGGGCACCCCGGTGGGCCGCTCCGGCCAGCCCGCGAAGGAATCGACCATCAAGAACATCACCAACGCCATCTGGACGCCCGAGCAGCAGCGCAAGCAGTTCGGCCTGCTGAGCGCACTGAATGCCGAACAGGCCGCGCATGCCATGCCCGGAGACACGGACATCGACGCCGTCATCCGCAGCTATGAGCTGGCATGGCGCATGCAGAACAATGCGCCAGGCGCCATGGACATCAGCGGTGAGTCCGAAGCCACGCTGAAGCTCTACGGCATCAACGAAAAGCCTACCGACAACTTCGGTCGCCAGTGCCTCATGGCCCGCCGCATGGCCGAGCAGGGCGTGCGCTACATTCAAGTGAACTACGGGGACAACTCCAACAACCCCGCCTGGGATCAGCACTCAAACCTGCCCAAACACGGCGACCACGCCGCCGCCGTGGACAAACCCATCGCAGGGCTGCTTTACGATCTCAAACAACGCGGGCTTCTGGAGGATACCATCGTGTGGTGGGGCGGCGAATTTGGCCGCACTCCGTATGCTGAGAAAAACGGCACCGGGCGCGATCACAACCCGCTTGGCTTCACCGTCTGGGTGGCGGGCGGCGGCTTCAAGCCCGGCTTCGCCCACGGCGTGACGGATGACATCGGCCACATGGCCGTGGACGACAAAGTCCACATGCACGACCTGCATGCCACCATTCTCCACCAGCTCGGCCTCGATCACGAAAAGCTCACCTTCCGCCACGCGGGAAGAGACTTCCGACTGACCGATGTGCACGGGCACGTGGTGAAGGAAGTGATCGCGTAAACCACTGGCTCTGATAAAACGGCAGCCGAGGGGCGTGTTTCTCTCATGGTTCATCGCCGCATGCCTATCATCTGCTTAACGATCTTGATGCTCGTGAGCGGAGCGGGCGTCTCTCCGGCGGCAGAAGCAAAACTGCGCTTTAATCAGGACATCCGCCCCATCCTCTCGAACAAATGTTTCCGCTGCCACGGCTTTGATGAAAAAGGGCGCAAGGGCGATCTCCGCCTCGATCAGCGGGAGGCGGCCATCGCTAATCATGATGGCACGCAGGCCATCGTGCCCGGCAGGCCGGAGCAGAGTGCGGTGACGCAGCGCATCACCACTACGGATGCAGACGACCTCATGCCGCCGCCGGATTCCAAGCTCTCGCTTTCGGAGGACGAAAAGCACACGCTGCAGCAGTGGATCGCGGAGGGGGCGGAATACGAAGCGCACTGGTCTTTGATCCCTCCCAAAAGCGCCGCACCACCGGAGGTGCATGACAACGCATGGCCGCGCAATGAAATCGACCGCTTCATCCTCGCACGGCTTGAAAAGGAGCCTCTCTCCCCCAGCCACGAGGCTGCGCCCGAGACGCTGCTGCGCCGCGTGAGCCTGGACCTCACCGGCCTGCCGCCCTCGCTGGAGGAAATGGATGCCTTTTTAGCCGACAAGAGTCCGCAGGCCTACGAGCACGCGGTGGACCGCCTGCTGGCCTCCAAGCACTACGGCGAGCGCATGGCGGTGGAGTGGCTGGATGCCGCACGCTACGCGGACACCAACGGCTACTTTGGCGACAAGACGCGCAGCCTCTGGCCCTGGCGGGACTGGGTCATCGATGCCTACAACCGCAATGTCCCGTTTGATCAATTCACCATCGAGCAGCTTGCAGGTGATCTGCTGCCGAATGCCACTACGGCGCAGCGCATCGCCACCGGCTTCAACCGCAACCACATGGCCAACAACGAGAGCGGCATCATCGATGAAGAGTACCGCGTGGAGTATGTGGCCGACCGCCTGGAAACGACGGGCTCGACGTGGCTGGGCCTCACCATCGGCTGCGCCCGCTGCCATGACCACAAGTATGATCCCATCACTCAGCGGGAGTTTTACCAGCTTTTTTCTTTCTTCAACAACGTGCCCGAGTCCGGGCTGATCAAAGCTGACAATCCGCCACCGCTGCTCAGCGTGCCTTCACGGACCCAGGAGCAGGAGCTGAAACAACTGGCCGAAGCGGCACAGAAGGCCGAAGCGGCCTTCAAGCCCTTTACCACCGCGCTCCGCACGCAGATCACCGAGTGGGAAAAAACCGCTGCGACCACGCAGCCGCCATCGCCCGATGAAAAACTCATCGCGCATTTCTCCTTTGACGGAGACATCCCTGCCAGACACTTCGGCACCAGCGACGTGTTTCAGAACGGCATCCTCGGCCAGTCGGCCAAATTTGACGCCACGCAGCATGCAGAGTGGGAGGGCGCCTTTGATACAGATGCGCCATGGACTCTGGGGATCTGGCTCATGGCTGATACATCCCTCAGCGGTGTGCTCTCCAAAATCGAACCCGAAGGCAGGCGACGCGGACTGGAGATCATCTGGCAGAAAGGGCGCTTTCAGATCAATCTCGTCAGCCAGTGGGGCACGAACGCGATCGAGCTCGTCACTCAGGAACCCGCTGCCAGCAAGAAATGGCATCATCTGGTAG